>Ga0302324_100001491_pt1 | contig 56835 bp, 48 predicted proteins | sample Palsa_T0_1_FD_201949 | JGI IMG/M metagenome (GOLD analysis project Ga0302324, IMG submission 201949) | Peat permafrost microbial communities from Stordalen Mire near Abisko, Sweden - Palsa_T0_1 | ecosystem: Environmental > Terrestrial > Soil > Palsa > Peat permafrost | place: Sweden: Abisko...
GGCTCGGCCTCACCCTGCCGGAACGGCTGAAATCACTTTCAAAATGTAGTGCAGACTTCGCGACAGCCTGAACTGATTTTGAAAGACTTAGGTGGTTTCACGACCATTTCGTGACGAACTTAGGCTAGAATGATCACATCCGGTTGTTGTTTACGAGCTTCGCTGATCGCGCACATCGCATCGGCGGCAAAGCAGGTAGCGTAGTTGTTGGCCTTCAGAACCACTTGATACCCGAGACGTACATCGGCGTCGTCCTCAATCACAAGAATTTTCTTGTCACTCATGAATTGCCACCTCCGTAAGGATTTGAGACTTGATTGATTCCTCGAGACTTGCAGCCATACTGGTTACGATGTTTTCGAGCGATCCGCCATCACTTGGCGGAAACGGCTGCAGCATGGTGTAGGAGACCGCGAGAGACTGGCCGATTCTTTTCGCGCTGAGGAGGTTCTCAAATTGTTCGCAAATCCTGTTGGCAAGAATGGATGCGCCTTTTTCATCCGCAAAAGCCGCCACAAAGAAGCGTTCGCCGTCCGCGCCATAGCTCATTTTCGGCAAGAGCACGTCCAGATTCGGAAGTAAACAACGCTGCACCAGACTTCGTACTTCGCGCGACCAATCCTCTCGAGATTCCCCAAGAGGCCAGGTATTCAGAAAGCAAATCTCTGCCATAATCAGCGCCACCGACTCTGTCGGCCACCGGTCATTTTTGAGCAGCGGGGCGATTAAGTGGTTGAGCGAGAAAACGGGTAGGGTAAACGAAAAGGTCGTGCCCTGCTGGGGTTGACTGTCGACCCAGATGTGGCCGCGTTGCCGTGTCACCAATTCTTTGCAGATAAATAAGCCCAGTCCCAAGCCCCTGCGGCTGTTCTCGGTCGGCTCATCGACCTGGTACAGCCGTTCAAAAATCCTCGCGGCTACCTCTGGGGTCATGCCGCATCCCGTGTCAGAAACTTCGACCAGCAGAAACCGCGGATCGTCGGGCTGCAGTCGAGCTTGGACTTTGATCGCACCGCCACCGGTCGTAAACTTAATGGCATTATCCAGCAGGATGATCAGTACCTGGCGGACACGGGTCTGGTCGGCGTGGGCTGGCGGCAGATCTGCCGGCAGATCGCTCGCGAGAGTCACCTGTTTGCCGCGCGCACTTTCCCGCAGCGTGTCGAAGGTGTAGCCACGGCGGCCGAGATCGACACACTTTCTGGCTCGATCGAGAGTTTACCCGCCTCCATGCGGGTGACCTCGAGTAAATCGTCAATCATTGCTTGCAGTTGCCGAATATTTTTCAGAACGATCTGCTGGTACTCACGCTGCTCTTTGTTTAAATCGCCCGCCAACCCGCCCAGAAGAATCGTTGTAAATTGTTTGATTGCAGTCAGGGGCGAGCGCAGCTCGTGCGAGACATGCGACAAGAATTCATCCTTGAAGCGTATCTCGTCTTTACGATTCTGTTCTAGGACCTTCTCCGCGTTCCTGCGTTCGGTGAAGTCCATGTTGACGCCGATCAGGCGAATCACCTTGGCCTGATCATCGAGAACTGCTTTCTGAATCACAGAAATATTTCTCACCGAACCATCGGGCAGATAAATGCGGAACTCTGCGGACCCCTGGCCTTTATCCTCGATGGTTTTTTGCAGGTTCGCTTCCACTCCGGGCAGATCCTCCGGCAGTACCACTGCCGACCATTTTTCATACGGCAGCGGAACCACCGGCGCTAAGCCGTAGATCTCAAACATCGTGGCATCCCAGATCGAGGTCTGGTCGGCCATTTCCCATTCCCACACCCCCACCTTCGCAATCGCGGTCGCAAGCGACAGACGTTCGGTCAACAATGCAAGTTGTGCCTCGGCCTCGAGGCGCTCGGTGATGTCAGTGTTCGTTCCGAACCATCGCAACAGCTTTCCCTCGGCATCGAAGGTCGGAACTGCCCGCGAGAGAAACCAGCGGTATTGGCCATCCCGGCCGCGGAGCGGAAACGTGTATTCCCAAACCTCGCCACTCCGGAAACATCGGCTGATCTTGTCCACCACGCTTTGCACGTGGTCCGGATGGTGCACTCTTCGCCAGCCCCAGCCCGCCATATCCTCCAAAGTGGTGCCGGAGTAGTCAAACCAGCGCTGGTTGTACCAGAAGATCGAGCCTTCCGCGTCGGCCATCCAGGCCAGCTGAGAAATGTTATTCGCCATGGCGCGAAAGCGCTCTTCCTCTTCCCGCAGGGCCATTACCGCAAGATCGCGAGCGGCGGAGTCACGGCGGACGGTCCAACCCGCTCCCGCGGCGATCAACGCTCCCAGGAAGGTTCCGAGAATCAGAACTGCTTTGGTCTGTGCCACCCGCCGTTTCGAATCGGCGATGCGCAGTGCCAGCAAGCGCAGCTCTTCGCCTTGCATCTCGCGAACGATCGTTTCAAAATCATCCATGATCTGCTGCCCGGGCCCGTTTCGGATCTGCGCCGCGGCCTCTTGCGGGCCTCGGCTCCGGCGAACAGCGATGAGCAGTTCCGCCCGCTGCATCTTTTGCGAAGCTAGTCTGGCAAGCTCAGGCAATTGGCGCTGCTGTGTGGGGTTATCCTCGGTCAAGTTGCGAATGGTGATTTGGTCCTGGACGGTTCTTGATGCGCTGGCGCGAAGGGTCGCAAGATAGGATTCCTTGTCCGTCAATACAAACCCGCGGATACTCGATTCGACATTTTTCAACGCGAAAAGTAAATCCTGGAGATTCTCAATCACCTCGTGAGTATGCCGCACCCACCGGTCGCTTTCTTCGGATACGATCATGCCACGGTAAGCGACCGCGCCCACGGCAAGTAATATCAGAATGGCAGACCCGAATGCGAGTTGTATCTTACGACTTACCCACAGCTTAGAAGTCATTTCACGGGACCTTGATTCGCACGGTACGGTCTCTCTGAGAGGTGCACGCTTCAGAGCTCCTCGTGCCCACACGCAAACGAGAGTCGACGGTCGAAGCAGTCTCCGATCTGGAGTTTGCGTCTGGCATGATGCCTTTCTCCGGCACTTTTACTTTCTCAAATATGTCATCGTGCTTCTCCCGATGTATGAGCAGAATAGAACACATCGGGTTCTTACTTCGGTAACCGGCGAAGCCTAGATTGAGCCGCCATTCCTAAGACCATCCGTGCGAAATTGCCCGTTAAGGGAATCAAGACCTAAGTTCGGGCCGTTTCAAGGCTTTTCTGGGAAGCCCAGTGAGATCGGGCTGAAAAAGCCCTAGAAAGCCGCCCCGAAGATGAGTTCGAAGGCGAGACCTAGTGTTCGATAAGGGTGTTTTTTGTGGCGGGGTTGGTCGGACGGTGGTCCTCACCTCTTTTTTCTTTGTGTCCGATCTCAAAGATCACCCTAAAAAAGTTGAACGCGACTGCGATAAAATCTCTTTCGCATGAGCCAGTTTCAGCTTTGGGCCGAACCGTGGTGGGTCAATCTGCTGATCCTGATTCCATTGGCGGCCAGGTTCAGCTTTCGGCGGGCAGGGCGGCTGCTTGGCGGGCGGCAGCTGGTTGTGATCACTGTGTTCGCCGTCGCGTTTGGTTTTGTGGAAGCTTCCGTAGTCGTGTACCTGCGGGCGGCGATCGGATTGCTGCCCGGCTACACCGGAAGCCTGGGAGAGGTTCAGCGATCCGGGGAGTTCTATCAACAGGTTCAATCCATTTCCCAACTTCCTCGAAGCCTAGCGACGATTGAGGTCTATCGCGAGGCCGCCACACTAATCATGCCGACAGCAGTCGCGCTGCTTGCGGCAGGTACGACGCGAGAGCGATGGGCGGCCTTCCTCTGGGCGTTCGCATTCTGGGACCTGTTCTACTACATTGGGTTGTGGACGACAGTCCGCTGGCCGACCTCGTTGAAAGATCTCGATGTGCTTTTTCTCATTCCTGTCCCCTGGATCGCACAGGTCTGGTTCCCGGTGCTGGTAAGTCTTCTGACTCTGCTGGTGATTGCGCTGTGTCGCCGGGAACAAGTTCACCGACCGGCGATCGAAAATTAAGACGAATACGGAGAAATCGAAATGGCCCTGATGAAGACTTCGAACCCAGCCTTGAACGTAAATAGTTTTCGTGTCGAGCAGGCGGTATCGGGCGAGACCATGACTTTGACAGGAACCGTCAACAAGACCGGCATTCTGCTGATTTGCGTGGTGGCGACTGCGGCGTGGAGCTGGAGTCGGTTTTTCCACGCTCCTGCCTCGGATACCGCGTGGCCGCTGGTGGCGATTGGCGGAATCGGCGGATTCATCGTGGCAATGGTCACAGTCTTCAAGAAACAGTGGTCTCCGATTAGCGCGCCGATTTATGCGCTGCTCGAAGGGCTGGCCCTGGGCGGCATATCCGCAGTGTTCGAGTTGCGCTATCCGGGAATCGCAATGAAGGCAGTGGGCCTGACCTTTGGGACCCTGTTCGTCCTTCTGATGGCCTACCACTCCGGCCTGATTCAAGTGACCGAGAAGTTTAAGCTGGGCGTGGTCGCAGCCACTGGCGGCATTGCCGTCTTCTATCTGATGCAATTTGTGCTCGGGTTCTTTGGAGTCCGCTTCGCAGCCATCAATGGTTCTGGGGTGCTCGGGATCGGATTCAGTGTTGTGGTGGTGATTGTCGCTGCCTTGAATCTCGTCCTCGATTTTGACTTCATCGAAAGTGGCGTTAGCGCCGGCGCTCCGAAGTACATGGAGTGGTATGGGGCCTTTGGCTTGATCGTGACCTTGGTCTGGCTCTATCTGGAGATTCTGCGCCTGTTGGCCAAGCTCAACGACCGCAGATAGGCTGCCCGAGTTTGTGCACGCAGCTTTTGCGAAGACTCAGCAACGCCGGGATGAGAGAAATGAATTCAAACCAGCCGGGTACTTTTCCTTCTGCCCTTCGGATTCCGCTCACTGTGGACGCCCCTGCCCTCCGAGGCGCTGCCAGCAGTCGCTCATTTCCCCCCTGGCAGTATCCGGCTGACGCTTTCGTGCCCGTTTCGACCAGTGCCTACCTTCGGACTTGTCCGGTCAGCGAGGCATACCCCCCGGTGGCCGAGGACAGCTTCGGGCGGCGCCCCATTTGCCAGACAGATGGCTCCATTTTCTTTTTTCTTTGCGGTTAGCGCGGATCGCGGAATCTTGAGACCTCCCGGTCAAGCTCGCGCCCCTTCGTGCCAAGCTCCTGCCACCAGGGAATCCGCCGCTCGCGCTGTCAACTGCTTTCGTGGCTTCACGGAATCTCTGGGCGACTGAATCTGCATGTGCGATCCAGCTTATAATAGAGAGATTCGGTTGCGCGTTTTGATCCGTCTGTAGTGCCAGGGGAGAATGTCGACAGATAGCATTGTGGTTCGCGGGGCCCGGGTTCATAACCTCAAGAACATCAACTTTGAGATTGAGCACAACACTCTGACCGTCGTCACCGGCGTCTCCGGTTCGGGCAAATCGTCGCTTGCTTTCGATACGATTTATGCCGAAGGCCAGCGGCGGTATGTCGAGTCGCTGTCCGCATACGCTCGCCAGTTTCTGGAGCGGATTGAGAAGCCCGACGTTGATCTGATCGACGGAATCGCGCCGGCGGTTGCGATCAAGCAGAAGAACTCGACTCGCAATCCGCGCTCGACCGTTGCCACTGCCACCGAGATCTTTGATTATCTGCGACTGCTCTTTGCCCGCGTCGGACGCACGTATTGCCTCGAATGCGGCCGGGAAGTTAAAAAAGATACGGTAGACGAAGTCGTCGACCGGGTGCTTGACCTGGGCGAGGGCACTCGCCTGCATGCACTCTTTCCGATTCTGACGCACGGCCCGGCGGGCGAGGAGAAGGGAGCGAAGAAATCTCGCGCCAAGAAGAAGTCAACGGAGTCGCGTTCTTCGGATGCGATCTCCGAGGTCACGAGGGCGCGCCTCTACGATCTGCGCAAACGCGGCTTCAACCGCCTGTTTCAGAACGGCCAGGTGTTTGAGTTTTCGACCCCGGAATCGCTGCTCGACGTCAATTTCTCAGAACCCTTGTTTGGCCTGGTGGATCGCCTGGTGGTCTCCGCCGACCAGCGTTCCCGCATTGTCGATGCCGTAGAGATCGCCTACCGCGAAGCGGGCGAAGTGATTTTCGAAACCGCTGCACGAGATGGCCAAGGGTCTCGGCGGCTGCGCTTTTCTCAACGTTTCGAGTGCAAAAACGACGGCAGCCGTTACGAAGAGCCGGAGCCGCGACTATTTTCATTCAACAATCCCTATGGCGCGTGTCCGCGTTGCCAGGGCTTCGGCAATACCATCGACTTCGATCTTGATCTGGTCATTCCCGATAAAGGCAAGACTCTGAACGAAGGCGCGATCGAACCTTGGACCAAGCCCAAGTACAAGCCGCTGTTTACCGAGCTGAAACGCTTCGCGCGGCAGGCTGAGATTCCGCTCGAGGTGCCATGGTATGACCTCGATTCCGAGCAGCAGCGGCTGATCGTCGATGGTGGCCGCGGGTTCGGCGGCGTTCGTGGCTTTTTTCAGCATCTGGAGCGCAAGAAGTACAAGCTGCACGTCCGCGTCTTTCTCAGCCGCTATCGCGGATATTCACTGTGCTCCGCGTGCGGAGGAACTCGCCTGCGCGCCGAAGCCCGCCAGGTGAAGATCGAAGGCAAGAACATCTGCCAGCTGTGTAGTATGACAGTCGAGGAGGCGGCGCGCTTCTTCGATCAACTCGCGCTCTCGCCTCAACAAGCTGCGATTGCGGAGAAGTTGCTGATCGAACTTCGGGAGCGCCTGCGTTTCCTTAACGAAGTCGGGCTTGAATATTTGACGCTTGACCGTCTGGCCTCTACGCTGTCCGGGGGCGAGGCACAGCGCATTCAGCTGGCCACTTCTCTTGGTTCTCGACTGGTCGGCACCCTGTATGTGCTCGACGAACCCTCCATCGGCCTGCACAGCCGCGATACCCACCGGCTTATCAAAATTTTGCATGACCTGCGCGACCTGGGAAACACCATCCTAGTCGTCGAACATGATCCCGACATCATGCGCGCGGCCGACCGCATTCTCGATCTCGGTCCGGGCGCGGGAGAAAACGGCGGAAAAGTGGTCGGCGCCGGTACCTACCATGAGATCCTAAAGATGCCGCACTCGCTCACCGGCCGTTATCTTGCCGATGAACTTCACATTCAGATTCCGTCGAAGCGCCGCCAACCGGGATCGCACAAACTCCGCATCACCGGCGCGCGCGCGCATAATTTGAAGCGCATTGATCTGGAGATTCCGCTCGGCATGCTGGTGGCGATTACCGGTGTCTCGGGCTCGGGAAAATCCTCCTTGCTGCACGACGTTCTCTATCAGGCGCTCTCGACCGCCAAGCGACAGGCGAATGGCACCGTTTCCGGCTCCGTTCTGTGGGACAGCCTCGAAGGGGATGAATTTCTTGACGAGGTCGTCCTCGTCGATCAGTCGCCGATCGGCCGCACTCCGCGCTCGAACCCGGTGACCTATATCAAGGCTTTCGACATCATCCGCGAATTATTTGCCTCGTTGCCGGAGGCTAACAAACGCGGCTTCCCTGCTGGTCATTTTTCCTTTAATGTGCCCGGCGGACGCTGCGAAAACTGCCAGGGCGACGGCACGGTCACCGTCGAAATGCAGTTTCTGGCTGACGTGGAGTTGATCTGCGACGAATGCAAGGGCACACGCTACAAGCCGCAGGTGCTCGAAATTCTTTACAAGGGCAAGAATATACACGAAGTGTTGGACCTCACCGTCCGTGAAGCGCTTAAGTTTTTTGCCGACGTTCCACGGCTTACTGAAAAATTGCGCGTGCTCGACGAGGTCGGCCTCGGCTACCTGCGTCTCGGCCAGTCGGCGACCACGCTCTCCGGCGGCGAAGCGCAGCGCATGAAACTGGCCGCCCATCTTCAACCCGGAACTCGACCGGTTCCACGCCATGCCGAAGGTGGTGAGCTGCCCAAACGCAAGCGCCGCATGCTCTACATTTTTGACGAGCCTACGACCGGCCTGCATTTCGACGACGTAAGCAAACTGCTTTCGGCTTTTCGCCGTCTAATCGATGCGGGAGGCTCGATCGTGGTCATCGAACACAATCTCGAAGTCATCAAGACCGCGGACTGGGTCATTGACCTCGGCCCTGAAGGCGGCGATCGTGGCGGAAACGTCGTCGGCTCGGGTCCGCCCGAAGCGATCGCGGAGCTCGCAAACTCTTACACGGGACAGTATTTGAAGCAGGTTTTGAACGGGAATGGCGTGCGCCATGGTGACCGGTAGATTACGCATCGTCTCCTATGAGGAGGCAGCACAACCGGCGCTTCGCCGCCCCCGAAACGGCCGAGGTATGAACCGCGTGTTCCCCAACGCGCTGCTGCTCATCGTCCTGGCCGCGGGCACCTTTGCACAAACCCAAACCACCGTCCGCCATCACAAAGAACGCATCGATGAGACGCCCCCGGAAATCGCACAGGCCGAAGCGGCCATTCAGAACAATGACTTCCCCGGCGCAGAAGCGCTGCTGAAAAAGGCGATCGAGAAAGATCCCAATAACTTTCAGGCGTGGTTCGACTTGGGGTTCGTCCTGAACCGCCTCAATCGCTCCGATGAATCGATCGCCGCGTATCGCAAATCCGTCGCCGCCAAGCCCGACGTCTTCGAATCGAACCTCAACCTCGGACTGATGCTGGTCCGCGCCCATCAGCCCGACGCCGAACAATTTCTGCGCGCCGCCACCACGCTCAAACCCACCGATCATCAGGAACAAGGTCGGGCCCGCGCCTGGCTTGCGCTTGCGCATCTGCTCGAAGACAGCAAACCGGACGACGCCTTCGGGGCCTACCGCAAAGCTTCCGAACTCATGCCGATCGATCCCGAGCCGCATCTGTCTGCCGGCTTGCTGCACGAGCGGCGGAAGGAATTCTCCGACGCCGAAGCTGAATACAAACAAGTCATCACGCTCGAGCCGCACTCCGCGGATGCGAGCTCGACCGAAGCAGCCATCGGCCTGACCAACATCTACATGAAGTCCGGTCGCCTGGGCGACGCCGAGCCCCTGCTGCGCCGGCTGGCCACCGAGCGCCCCGACGATGCCGGCATTCACGTGCAACTGGGGCGCGTGCTCGCCGCGCAAGGCAAGAAAGACGACGCCATCGCGGAGTTCCAGGCCGCCCTCAAGCTCGCACCCTCGGACCGCGACGCGCAACGCGAAATCGCGGACTTTTATGCGAGTGCCGGGAAAAATGATCTCGCAGAAAGCGCATATCGAGCTCTGGTCGCTGCCCAGCCGAAAGACCCGGAATTGCATCGCGGCCTCGGAAAGGCCCTGTTGCTGCAGAAAAAATTCCCGGAAGCCGAACAGGAGTTCCTGGCGGCGGTCCGGCTGAAGCGCGATTGGCCGGACGTCTATTTCGATCTGGCCTTTGCGGCCAGCGAGAACAAGAACTACGAACTTACGGTCCGGGCGCTCAATGGGCGTGAGCAGTTAAACGCCGAGATGCCTGCGTTTTATTTTTTTCTTCGCGCCACCGCTTATGACCACTTGCGCGACTACAAACAGGCGGCGGTCGATTATCATCACTTTCTGGGGGTTGCAAACGGGAAATATCCCGATCAGGAGTGGCAGGCCACGCACCGCCTGATCGCCATTGAACCGAAGAAGCAATGACCGCCATGCGCCGAATCGCGTTGACCCTGCTTTTCCTCGCACTCGCCTCCGCCTACGGCGCCGCCAAGGAGGAAACCCTCGACCAACTCAAGGCGCGCATCGGAAGTGCGCATCCTGAAGATCGCTCTGAACTCTGCATACGGATCGCGCAGCAACAACTCCAGAATGCCGACAGATTCTACATCGATGGCAAAGTCGAGGAAGCTCGCTCCGCCGTCGAGGACATCGTGACCTACTCCGAAAAAGCCCGCGACGCGGCGCTGCAAACGAAGAAGCGCCTCAAGAATATCGAGATCGACGTAAGAAAAATCGCTGAAAAGCTGCGCGACGTCAAACGCACGCTCGCCTTCGACGATCAGCCTCCGGTCGAACAGGCCATTCGACGCCTGGAAGACGTCCGCACCAGCTTGCTTCAGGAAATGTTCGCCAAGGAAAAAAAGAAGGAGAGCAAATGAAGGCCGGAATGCACCGATGGCGCACGATGGTCGGCTTGGCTTTTTTGTTCGCCCTCGCTCTGGCCCGTCCCTTGCTTCCGCTTCGGGCCCAGCGCCCCCGTGACCCGCTCAATCCGCTCGAGATCGACCAGCTTCGCGATGCCATGCTCGATCCCGAGGAACGCTTAAAGCTTTACGTGAAGTTCTCTCGGGATCGCATGACGAAACTTGAGCAGATGCGCAGCGATCCGAAAACGACCGAGCGCGCCCGCCAGACCCATGACATGCTGGAGGATTTCCTCGCCGTCTACGATGAACTGGATGACAACATCGACATGTACGTCAGCCGCAAGGACGACATACGCAAGCCGCTGAAGATCATCCTCGAAGCCGACACTGAATTTCAGTCCAAGCTGCGCGCCATTAAGAGCTCTCCGAACCCGAGTGCCGCGGAGGCCAGCCAGTATGAGTTCCTGCTGACCGACGCGATCGATACCGTAGACTCGAGTGCTGAAGACCACCGAAAAACCGTTGCCGAAGTCGAGGAATACATGAAGCGCAAGAAGAAGAAATAGAGAGGGGCTGCGGCGGCAAACTTCCTTACCACCGGGAACAGCCGGAAAAACCTCAAGACAGGCCCCCTCCTGTTATGATTTTCGGCGGCCATGTTTTTGCGTCCGTTGTTCGTACACTTTGATCGAGCGCTAGCCATCCTGACCCTACTGGTGCTTCCCGTCAGCCTATGCGCGCTCCCCGCTCCAAAAACTGCTGTGTTACATACCGTCCGCGTGGTCCAGCAATCAATTCCCATGTCCGACGGCGTCCGCCTCTCGGCCACTCTGTACATGCCTGACAACGCCAAGCCCGGCGAAAAATTCCCTGCCCTCCTTGAATATCTCCCTTACCGCAAGGACGACGCCACTGCTGCCCGCGATTATCCCATCCACGCATGGTTCGCGGCCCGTGCCTACGTCAGCGTTCGCGTCGATATCCGAGGGTTCGGCTCGAGTGAAGGCACGCCAACCGAGCGCGAATACTCCGAACAGGAGCAACTCGACGGCGAGCAAGTCATCGCCTGGTTGGCCGCTCAACCCTGGTCCACCGGCAAGGTAGGAATGTTTGGAATCTCCTGGGGAGGATTCAATTCGATCCAGATGGCCATGCGTAATCCGCCCGCGCTCAAGGCCATCCTGGCCGTCGATGCCACCGAGGAACTGTTCCACGACGACATCCATTACATCGACGGCATGATGCACTTCGACGAGTTCGAGCTCAACATGGATCTCGCGCCGGCCATGACCGGCGCTCCCGACTACACGCTCGACGAAACAATCCTCAGCCCGCGCTTCGAATCCGCGCCCTGGTCGCTGCTCTATCTCAAGCATCAGCGCGACGGAGCGTTCTGGCACGCGCCCGTCCGCCCGCTCAACCAGATCAAGACCCCTTGCTTCTTGATTGGAGGCCTGCTCGACGGCTACCGCGATTCCATCCCCCGCATGTTTGAACAAGTGAAAGCGCCGCTCAAAGCGATCCTCGGCCCGTGGAATCACACTTTCCCGAACGAGGCCGACCCCGGCCCTCAAATCGAATGGCGGGATCAAGCCCTACGCTGGTGGGATTACTGGCTCAAGAACCGCAACACCGGCATCCTCGAAGAACCACCCTTATCCATTTATATGCAAGAGTGGCACGCTCCCGATCCGCACCTGAAGATCGTGCCCGGAAAATGGCGCGGCGAAATTGGCTGGCCGCCGAGGTACGCAGTGAATACGACGCTCTACCTCTACGACGCTCGTGTCCTCTCGACCGAGCCCGCGAAAACCGCCGCTCAGCAACTGCGCTACATTCCGAGTGTTGGCGTGGAAGCCGGATTCTGGTGGGGTGAGTTGCTGACCGACCAGCGTCCCGTCGACGCCTTCAGCCTCACCTACGATTCGGTTCCGCTCAAACAGGATCTCACCGTGCTCGGACGCCCCCACGCGCTGCTTCGAGCCAGTGCGTCCGCACCGCAGGCCGACTGGTTCGCGCGCCTGTCCGACGTGGCTCCCGATGGCACCGTCACCCAAGTGACCGGAGCCGGGCTCAACGGCGCGCAGCGCGATTCCGCCTCCGAGCCCAAAGACTTGGTACCCGATCAGACTTACTCGCTGGATATCGAAATGCATCTAGCCACCTGGACCTTCCCGAAAGGCCATCGCATCCGCCTCGCCGTTTCGAATGCGCTCTGGCCCATGGTCTGGTCAACTCCCTATGCGATGACGACCAGACTCCAACTGGGCGGCGACACCGGATCGCGCCTGACTCTGCCGCTCGTCCCACCTTCCATGTATGCCGTGCCTCAATTCGCTCCCCCCGAACCCTCCCCGGAACGTAGTGACATGCAGTCTCTCGGCTTTCCCTGGCCCGGGGATTGGAAAACGGAGCGCGACGAAGTCAATGCCAAAACCAAAGTGACCTGGAGCGGAAAATCCGAAGAAGCCTACCCGTGGGGAAAAGAAACCGACTTCGAAGGAATCACTTACGTCGCCGACGACAACCATCCTGAAACCGGTTCGGTTCAGGCTGAAGCGGAAATCGTCATGGCGCTGAAACAACAAACCCTGACCTGGCAAGGCCATCTCACGCTCACCAGCGACGCCCAGAACTTCTACTACAAATACACCCGCCAACTATTCAAGGACGGCCAGCAGATCAGACAGAAAAGCTGGCAGGAAACAATTCCGCGAGACCATCAATAAGACGCCGTCAAAAGGCGACCGCGGGCACCGGAAGCCACGCCCGAAACTCTCGGCCCGCTGCTGCCGGCACAAAAACAGTCAAAAGCAGAGTCCAAGGCCGCAGTGAACGGTGTTCGCGCCACTGGGAAAAACCTGGGATCCGGCTCGACTAGCGCACACTTTGACCTCGGAAGAGAGTAAACTTGATTAGTCTCTTCTAGCATCCTTCCGCCGCGCCTTTCGGTGACGGTTCCTTGCGAAATCAGATAGCGTTTTGCGCTACGCAAGGAGCCGCTTATGGCCAACAGGGCCCGTCTGTCAACAAAACCCTCTGCCGCACGACCCATCACCGACAGTGATGGCAACCAAATCCATAATGAGATCGTGCTTGGCCTGCCCGCAAGAGAATTCGAACTGCTGTTGCCGATGTTGGAATTTGTACGCTTGCGGACTCACCACGTGCTCCATGAGCCGGGCGATACTCTGAAGTCTGCCTGGTTTTGCAACAGCGGGATGATTTCCATTCTGAGCGTCTTCCCGGACGGAAAGAGCGTGGAAGTCGGTCTGGTGGGCAAGGAAGGGTTTATCGGGGTGCCGCTGGTAGCGGGCTTTCGTACCTCTCCCACGCGCGCCATCGCTCAGATCGCGGCGTCGGCCTTTCGACTCGACAGCGAAAAGCTGGTCGGACTTCTGCCGCAATCTCCGAAGCTCGAGCGGCGGTTGCAGCAATTTTCGCAGGAAATGAACATGCAGGTGACACAGATCGCCGCTTGCAATCGTCTGCATGAAGTGGACGAGAGACTGGCGCGATGGTTATTGATGTGCGCCGACCGGGTCGGATCGAATTCGGTGCCGTTAACCCAGGAATTTCTGGCACAGATGCTCGGAACCCGACGCTCCAGCGTGACCGTGGCTGCTGGAATTCTACAGCGAGGGGGGCTCATCACCCACAGTCGCGGCGACGTCCAGATTATCGCCCGGAAAGGACTGGAAGAAGCAGCCTGTGAGTGTTACCAGCTCATGCAGTCCCAGATGAAGGAATGGCGGGACGAATCGGAGTAGCCCTCAGTGTTCGCTGCGGCACACTGGGCCGTTGCCGAGCGTACTGACACATGGCCAGGTTGAGAATAGCGTGACCGTCATAGCGCAAGCGTTATGGCGAGGATGGTCCGCGAACCGGAACCACCGCTCGCTGGCGCGCTCCCAAGGATCTCAGCCATGTCCGAAGTCGATCTTATCAACGTTGGTTTCGACAAACATCTGATCAAATGCCCACACTGCCAAAAGCAAACGATCTACCCGTGGTCGGGAACCATGATCCTGTTTTCGCCAACCAGATGTGCGCACTGCGGCCGGGAGTTTGTCATCGCGATGAACCAACCGCGGCAAGGGGTCTGAGCCAGAGATAACTTCCGGCTGTTCGCGTCCCATCGAACCCACAAACCCGGTGCCGCACGATGCCGCCCCCGTTTCTGAGCTTCTCAGGCTGCCGAAACGAGCTACTTTTGATTGTCGGCGGTTTGAGTTTCCCCGTGAGTTTCTGCTCTGGTTTCTGTTCGCGGCGTCACCGAGACGACCCCGTACTCGCGCTCTTTGTCGTCAAAACCTTCAACGCGCAGCTTCAGGTGGTCCTTGTCGATGTGGAACTCGGCCTTTTCGCCGACCGGTAGGAGCGCTGGATGTTTGTCATCCTTGGGGCGAATTCGGTAGGTCATGCGGTCGGTCTGCAAGAGATATTCCTGGCAGAGCAGGGTGCGGGTTTTCCGGTCCGTGTTGTCGGTGCCGATGATTTCACCGGCTAGGCTCCGGTCGCTTTTCTGGTCGGTCCCGCAATTCACGGAGTCCATCTGAAGGATTGTGCCGGACTGCGGGACTTGATGGTCCTTGGCGAACGCAAAGGATGCACCGAGCAAAACGAAAATGGCAACTGTTTTCATAGGTCTCCTTCCGGACAATGTGTGATTAGAACCGATTCGGGTTCGTCACGGGAATGTTACGGAGGTATCGAGACGGTTAGGGATGTATCAAACCCAATTCTTGAAACCCGATCCAGAAACAGTACACTGTTCGGCATGGCACGAAAATTCAAAGACTTATCGGAGCGCGAGATTCTGGCACTAGCGATCTCGCTCGAGGAAGAAGACGGGCGAATCTATGCGGATTTTGCCGAGGGCCTGCGCGAAAGGTATCCAGCGACGGCAAAGCTGTTTGATGACATGGGGGCCGAGGAGTCGGACCACCGGACGTCGCTGTTTGAAACGTATCGGGCGCGTTTCGGGGAACATATTCCGCTGATCCGGCGCGAGGATGTGAAGGGGTTCGTGCAGCGGAAGCCTTTTTGGCTCTCGCGTCCGTTAAAAATTGCCGATGCGCGCAAGCAAGCGGAACTGATGGAGTTGGAGACGCGGCAGTTTTATCAGAAGGCGTTGGGGCAGGTGACCGATGCCGGGGTTCGGAAGCTGCTGGGCGATCTGGAGGAGATCGAGCGCAAGCACCAAGTGGCGGCCGAGGCTATGTCGGAGAGCATTACGCCGACGGTGAAGAAGACCGAGGAGGAAGCGCAACGGCGTCTGTTTGTACTGCAGATCGTGCAGCCCGGTCTGGCCGGGCTGATGGATGGATCGGTGTCGACGCTCGCTCCGGTGTTCGCAGCGGCATTTGCTACCAAGAGCACCAACGATGCATTTCTGGTGGGCCTCGCAGCATCGATCGGCGCGGGAATCTCGATGGCATTCGCGGAGGCATTGTCGGATGACGGATCGTTGACCGGGCGTGGGCGTCCCGTGCTGCGCGGTGGAGTGACGGGCCTGATGACGGCGGCGGGTGGGATTGGGCACACGCTGCCCTTTCTGATTAAAGACTTTCATGTGGCGTTCACGGCGGCAGTGATTGTGGTGGCGATGGAGCTGGCGACGATTGCCTGGATTCGGAACCGCTATATGGATACTCCGCTTCTGTCTGCCGCATTTCAGGTGGTGTTGGGGGGCGTGCTGGTGTTTGCGGTGGGGATTTGGATTGGGAGCTCATGAGGCCGTTGATCATTTCCAATTTTTCCAACTAGAACGCTTTCGTCCGCCAGAAAAAGTCTGCGTCCTAGCCGCCTCTCCGCCGATCTATTTCACATGGAAGCAACGATTCGTCCTCCGGCATGGAAGACCATGCTGGCGTTCGCCATCATTTATTTTGTTTGGGGCTCAACCTTTCTGGCCATCCGCGTCGGTGTGCGCGAGGTTCCCCCGCTTCTTTTTGCCAGCATGCGGTTCTCCACGGCGGGAGTCGTACTGTTCGGATGGTTGCGCCTGAGGGACACGCCGTCACCGTCAGGACGCGAGTGGGTTGCCGCTTCTGTTCTCGCGGTTTGCATCTTTGTAGCCGATTACGGCCTATTGTTCTGGGCCGAACAACGCGTACCCTCCGGAATCGCCGCGGTCATGCTGGCGACCATCCCAGTCTTCATGGCGCTTTCGGAGATCATTTTTCTGCGCACCCAGCGGCTTACGGTCCGTCTGGCGCTGGCTCTTCTGGTAGGGATCGGAGGCGTTGCGGTTCTGCTGAGCCGATCGTTGAGCCTGAGTCTCGGCGAAGCGCCCATCGATCGCGCCGGAGCGGCCGCGCTGGTGGTTGCTGCCATGAGCTGGTCGATCGCCTCGGCGCTCACCCGCAAGCTGACGCTGCCGGCATCAAAAGCCATGAGCTCCGGAGCGCAGATGCTTGCTGGAGGAATCATGCTGGCGCTGGCGGCGGCCATTTTCGGCGAGTTCCGCGGATTTAACATTCAGGCTGTCTCTCGCGGCGCGTGGTTCGCACTAGCCTACCTGATCGTGGCCGGGTCGATTGTGGGCTTCACCGCCTATGTCTGGCTTATCCATCACGAATCTCCCACGAAAGTTGGCACCTACGCCTACGTGAACCCGGTCGTGGCAGTAATCGTCGGATATTTCCTGGGAGGCGAGACGGTTGGTCTGAAAACTTTGATGGGAACGCTTCTGGTGCTGGTCAGCGTGATTGTGATTACCACCACCCGCGCCACAACAACCGCCGCCTCGCCTCTGCCGACGCCGGTCGAAGAAGTGGCGGAACCGTAGTCCTCTTAGGGGCGGTCAACGAGGCCACACTGTTCCCGACCAGTCAAGGAACCACTCATTTTAGCGGCGTCAGAATGCGCTCGATTTGTCGGATGTGGTTGATATCGTGGCCGGCAATCATGCCGACGATGTGCTCGATCGATTCCTGACCGCGCTCGGCATGTTGGCCGTAGTGCTTCCATTGCTCAGCGGAGAGTGACTTCAGGAGCGCGAGATTCGCTTCGCGCAGGACTCGGTGCTGTTCCAGGGATTTGCGGGGATCGCGTTTTTCGTAGTGCGCGGAAATAACCCAGGCATTTTGATCGAAGGCCTGGACCGGGGTTCCGGGAGCCCCGAGGATCGAGCGCATGCGCCAGCCGACCACGATTTCGACGTCGGCGAGGTGAGCTAGAATTTCGGCGGCGGACCATTTTTCGGGCGCCGGGCGCTTGCGGAGTTTGGCGGTGGGGACGCCTTTGATGAGGCGAGCCAGCTTTTTATTGGTCGTGGATTGGACTTTGATTGGGTCTTGTCCCTGGGCGTGCGCCAGGATGCGCTCGGTGTATTGCTGAGGGGTTTCGGGCATTTTCAATCTCCTGTCGTTTTGTGCAGCCCCAAGAACAGTAGTTTACCCGAGAACTTTCGGCGTCGCGGCAACTCCGCCAACTCCGCCAGTGATTCCGCAAACCGTAAATTTATAGCCAAGATAACCACCTGATTCAATTCGTTTTCCGATCCTCGATCTTTCCAAGAGCAGATTCGCATTCATTTAGTAACCACTTTTTGCATTTAGGTCTTGTATATTGTCGGTGTTTAAGGTATAGAATGATCCCTACATTGACCGACGACTTCCATCGCGCCAAGCTTTCGGCGACGGAGCGTAACCTTCGCTCCGAAATTGCTCGCCTCACACTGAACCGCTGGTTTCTCCGCGGCTCCTTGTCCGAGCGCTCGGGCAAGTGCGGCAAACCCAACTGTCGCTGCACTCGCGGCCAACTCCACAAGTCTTTGTACCTAGTGCAGAGCCAGGGCGGAAAGTTCCGCCAGATCTGTGTCCCCCAGGCTTGGCAGGAGCGTATCCGGCGAGCCGTCGATGACTATCGCAAAATGCAGGAACTGCTGGAAGAGGTTTCGGAACTGGAGTGGAAACGGCTGAAAGAAAGGAAACGCTAACGTTCTCCGCCGCCTAATCAGCTACGGCGAAAAGATCTTCTGCCTCTCGGCGACATTGCTGGCGCCGTTGGAAGATCGCAGATTGGATCCGCGTCGTTCCACTCCCGCCGCGGTCAACGCAGCGCTGGTGTTGTTCTGGACCCGCCAGCCCTCCCTCAATGCCCTGGCCCAAATCCACGCCCCGCGCTTCTGGAAGCAATGGCTGCGCGAACCGCTGGCCAGCGCCGCAACTCCGCCAACCCCGCGGCATTCATTGACTTGCCCGTTTTGCCCGCGTAAGATTTGCCCCTAATGATCGGCCAGACCGTCTCGCGCTACCGCATTGTCGAAAAGCTCGGCGGCGGCGGTATGGGCGTCGTTTACAAGGCCGAGGACACCGAGCTAGGTCGTTTTGTTGCGCTCAAGTTCTTGCCAGATGACGTTTCCCGAGACCCGCAGGCATTGGAGCGCTTTCGACGTGAAGCCCGCGCTGCATCGGCGCTAAACCACCCTAACATCTGCACGATTTACGACATCGGCAAGAGTGACGACCAGTCGTACATCGCCATGGAGTTTCTGGACGGGATCACGCTGAAGTATCGCATCGCCGGAAAGCCCATCGACACCGATGTTTTGCTTGGTCTGGCGATTGACATCGCCGACGCGCTCGACGCCGCCCACGCTGCTGGCATTGTCCACCGCGACATCAAGCCCGCGAACATATTCGTGACGAAGCGCGGGCACGCCAAGATTCTGGATTTTGGCTTAGCGAAGGTCAGTCCAGCGGGCAGTTCTTCGAGCAAAATTGGGTCCCTGAACACGCAGACGGGTACGGTGGACGCGGATCATCTCACCAGTCCCGGTTCTACGCTCGGAACGGTCACTTACATGTCGCCGGAGCAGGTGCGGGCGAAAGAGTTGGATGCGCGGAGTGATCTGTTCTCTTTCGGTGCAGTGCTGTACGAGATGGCGACGGGGGCAATGCCCTTTCGTGGCGAAAGTTCGGGAGTGATCTTTAAAGCCATCCTCGATTCTGATCCACCGCCGCCGATTCGTTTCAATCGTGATATTCCGCCCGAACTGGAACGCATCATCAACAAGGCGATGGAGAAAGACCGCGAGTTGCGCTATCAGGGTGCGGCTGAGATGCGGGCGGACCTGAAGCGGCTGAAACGGGAAACGGAATCGCGGCACGGTGTACCAGCGAGTTCCGGGAAAGTGTTGGTCACACAGGAAAGCGGCTCTCACGTTGCCGCGCAACCGGCGTCGCCAGCATCCGGTTCCTCGCCTGTTCTGGCTCCATCGCAGTCATCGGGCGCAGTGAAGGTCGCCGAAGTTCCCGCCGCGGGCAGGGAACTCTGGAAGGTTCTTGTCCCCGCCGTCGTTGTGCTGGTAGCTGCACTCATCGCTGGCGGCCTCTACTGGCGCTCGCGTTCGGCGGCTCCAGCAGCCAATGCTACGCCTCTCTCGGAAAAGGACACTGTCGTACTGGCCGACTTCGATAACAAAACCGGCGATACCGTCTTTGACGACGCGCTGAAGCAGGCCCTGGCGGTACAACTCGGACAATCCCCGTTCATCAACATTCTTTCTGATCGTAAGGTGGGGGAAACCCTTCGCCTGATGGGCCGCCAATCCAGCAACCGCATCACCCCGGACGTGGCCAAAGAACTCTGTGTGCGGACGGGCAGCAAGGCGATCGTTTTGGGTTCCATTTCGAACTTGGGCGGCCAGTACGTGCTTGGCGTAGACGCTGTCGGTTGCAGCACCGGCGATACGTTGGCCCAGGAACAGGAACAGGCGGCAAGCAAGCAAGACGTGCTGAATGCACTGGGTAAGGCAGTGGCCAGCCTGCGAGCCAAACTGGGCGAGTCGCTTGCCTCGATTCAGAAGTTCGATGTGCCCGTGGAAGCGACGACGGGATCACTAGAAGCCCTGAAAGCCTTCAGCATGGGAGTCAGTACTTTTCGAACCAAGGGGAATGCTGAGTCAGTTCCTTTCTTCAGGCGCGCGATCGAGCTTGACCCTAATTTCGCGGCTGCATATGTCACCCTGGGGGTCGCATACAGCAATCTTGGACAGGCCAGTCTGGCAGCGGAAAATATCAAGAAGGCTTATGACCTCCGCGAGCGGGTCAGTGAGCGCGAAAAATATCGTATCTCTTCGATGTACTACGAAAACGTTACTGGGGAATTGGAACAGGCCAGCCAGGTATACGAACTGTGGGCCAAGAGCTATCCGCTGGATTCGGTGCCTCACGGTAACCTGGGAGTGATCCATGAGCTTCTGGGGCAATATGAGAAGGCTTTGGCTGCGACCCAGGAGTCTCAGCGTTTGGAGCCCACTGCAGTCGGCTATCTCAATCTTGCCCAGAATTACCTCTACTTGAACCGTGTAGATGACGCCACGAAGACCGTAGAAGAGGCCCAGGCGAAGAAGTTCGATGCTGATTTCCTGCATCTCGTGATTTACGAGTTAGCTTTTGTCAAAGGCGATGCGGCGGAGATGGAGCGGCAAGTCACCTGGGCCGCGGGCAAGCCCGGAACGGAAGACCTCATGCTCTCGACCCAGTCCGATACCGAGGCATATTATGGCCGGCTCGCAAAAGCAAGGGAGTTCACCCGGCGTGCAGTGGACGCGGCAGTCCGCAATAACTCGAAGGAAACGGCGGCCATCTGGCAGGTGAATGCTGCCGTGCGGGAGGCGGAGTTTGGCAACGCTGCCGCCGCGAAGCAGGATGTTGCAGCGGCATTGGCGTTGGTTCCGGGTCGGGATGTGAAAATGCTTTCTGCGCTGGCGCTGGCACGAACCGGTGAAACCGCTCGCGCCAAAGCCGTAGTCGAAGAATTGGAGAAGACCTACCCATTGCAAACCGCGCTGAAGGTCTACTGGCTGCCGACCATCAAGGCGGCGATCGAACTGAACGCGAACAATTCCACCCAGAGTTTGGTGTTTCTTGAAGCTCCGGCTCCCTACGAACTGGGCGATCCGCCACAATTTCAGCCAGGGACTTTGTATCCCGCCTACATCCGAGGCCAGTCCTATTTAGCCGCCCACAACGGCACCGCCGCCGCCACCGAATTTCAAAAGTTCGTGGACCATCGCAACATTGTTGTGAATTTTCCGTTAGGGGCGCTGGCGCATCTAGGACTGGCCCGCGCCTATGCGTTGCAAGGCGACACCGCCAAAGCCAAGGCGGCCTATCAGGACTTTCTTACCGGCTGGAAAGATGCTGATCCCGACATCCCCATCCTCAAGCAAGCCAAAGCGGAGTACGCAAAGCTGCAGTAGTAGCGCGGCGATCTCCAACAATACCTGACCTGCTTGCACAAAAATTGTCAACTGTCGCTAACAGCGTTTGCGCTCATTGAGAATTGGCCGACCCGCGTGCGAGTCAATTTGCGCTATCGGGATGTTCGCCAACTGACTCGAAGGGGCGTCTGAAAAGAGCTTGGCTACGAACATCTCCACAAGTACAAGCACTTCAACGAGCGACTTCTCTTTGCCAAATGTACGGCTGGATCGCAAATGCATATTGCCTCAGCCGTAACGGCGATGTGGGTTTCTTGCGTCCGATTCTGCTCACCCGATTGTGACTCTTGCGTTTCCTCCGGTGTTACAGAAACGCGCTGCAACGTAAGCGTCAGGCCAACCACATTCTAGGCGAGACAGAATTTCTGTGTTGAAGTAAGCAGCATGATCGAAGAACAAGTGGTGGCGCAGAAGGTGCGGCGCACCGCTGCTGAGATTAGGCAGATCGTGAGCGAGTTTGAAAGCAGTGGCATGAGCCGGAACCGGTTTTGCCGAGTGCGTGGTCTGACGTTCGGCGTGCTGAATCGCTACTTGCAGCGGATGCGCGCAGCAGCCGATCACACCGCGAACAGCGACGGGTTGGTGGCGGTGGAATGGGGTGGCAAGAAGCCGAGTGCGGAGCGCGCCCTGTCGGTAGTGCTGAGGAGCGGGCGAGAGATCGCGGTGAACACAGGTTTTGATGCGGCCACGCTGCAGCCCCGCGATGTCCTCTATCATGCTCACCTGACAGAATCTGACCCTCGACAGAGTAGGGTTCGGGTTTCGACCCGCTCCCTTCTTGAAAGCACACTCCCCCTGGACCAGCAAAACCGTGCCAGAAACGTGACCCTTCTTCCGCGGTCATAAGCAGGACGACCGCCATTCTCCCTGCTTTCCCAAAGTGCTTCCGTGCGGGCTTGGTTTTTCGGGTAATGTCAAAATGAGTTGAGAAGAAATCGCGACCTGAAGTCGAATGACCGACAGTCAAGGCGGGACACGACCCCCGCTTGGAAAACGAACGAAAACCCTTACGAAAGGCATTGAAAGATCGTTTCGCTCTCCTGTATCTTTCCTTGACCGAAGGTCAAGAACATTGGGAGGAGTTGGGCCATGGAAGGGATTACGAGCAGTCTGGCGAAACCGACGCAGATGAGGCGGGACGGGAAACCACGTCCACGCTCGGAAGCGAAGCGGGCGCAGATTGTGGAGGTTGCGATCCGGCATTTTGCCGAACGCGGCTATAGCGCGGCGCGGGTGGAAGACATTGCGGCGCAGCTGGGCATCGCCAAGGGGTCGGTGTTCCAGCATTTCAAGAGCAAGGACGGTTTGTTCTTCGAAGCCTACAAGAAAGCCGTGCGGTCCTTTCCGAGATATATGCAGGCGCCAGCGGCGGTGCAGGACCGTGGATTTTTCGAAGTGCTCAGGTACTGGCTGGGACGCACGGAAAACATGGTGCGGGACAATTGGTCGTCCTACCGAATTTATTTGATTGGCAATTACGGAACCGATCTGGCGCTGCGGCGGGAAATCAATCGCTTTCTGGTGGCGGAAGACCCTTACGGATGGCGTGACTTTGTCGGCTTTGGAGTCAAGCGGGGGGAATTGCGGTCGGATCTGGATGGGGACATGATCGGGTCGATCCTGGAATGGACCATGGACCGGTTTCAAGATGCGCTACTGACCGAGGAGTTGGACCCTGGGCTGTTCCGAAAATCGGGTCCGGTTCCGGAAGAGAAAGAAGCGCGCATGGAGCAGTTTGTGGACCTGTTGCGGAGAGCGATTGGATCGGAGAGGGCTCAAGTGGCGGGGCACAAAGCATGAGACCCGGGATGACAGTCGAGCAGATGGTCGCCAGTTATGACGCGACGGCGCCATTGACGGAGGCATCGACGATACCGGCCTCTTGGTATGTGGATGCGCGGATTGCGGAGTTGGAACGGCAAACGGCGTTCTCGCGGACATGGCAGGTGATGGGGCGAGCCGACCAGGTGGAAAAGCCGGGCCAGTTTGTGACCGCAACGGTGGCGGGAGAGCCGCTGGTGGCGGTGCGCGGCAATGATGGCGAGCTACGGGCGTTTTATAACGTCTGCCGGCATCATGCGGCGGCCGTGGTGACGGAGCCGTGCGGGCAGGCGTCGATTTTGCATTGTCCGTATCACGGATGGAACTACGGGCTGGATGGGACGCTGAAGGGGGTGCCGGAGTTCGACGGAGTGAAGAACTTTGAGCGCAAAGACAATGGGCTGATTCCGGTGAAGGTGGATGTCTGGGAAAAGTTTATATTCGTAAATCTGGATGCCGACGCGGTTCCGCTGCGAGAGTTTCTAGGTGGTCTAGTCAAGCGCGTGGCTCCGCTCGGATTGATGAAGCTGCACTACTTTTCGAGTCATAGTTATGACATCCGCTGTAACTGGAAAGTATTTGTCGACAACTACCTCGATGGTGGATATCACGTGCCCCACCTGCATAAGGGACTCAACTCGGTTTTGGATTACAAGCAGTACACGATCGAGAATGAAGACCGATATTGTCTCCAGTCGAGTCCGATGGTGAGTTCCGGTGCGGATGCTGCAACCGGCACGACGCGAAAAGGCGACCGGGCGTGGTATTTCTGGCTTTATCCAAATTTTATGTTCAATTGCTACGAGGGATATCTGGATACGAACCTGGTGATTCCGGTTGATGTGGACCACTGCCGGGTGATTTTCGATTTCTACTTCGGCGACCTGAGCGAAGCAGCGCGGGCTTACAACGAGCAGAGTGTGGCGGTCGGGAATCGCGTTCAAGACGAAGATTTGGGCATTTGTGAGGCGGTGCAACGGGGCCTGAAGTCTCGCGCCTATGGGGCGGGGCGGCTGTCAGCGCGGCGGGAAGCCGGGGAACACTTGTTTCATCGGTTGCTGGCGGCGGATTTGAACCGTGGGATCGGGCAAGAGGCTTGCGCGCAATGAAATTCAGCAACTCTGCTGCGCTACAAAATACTTAGCTCCTGGATGACGCGCCACGCTCGCCGGTTGGTAGAAAATCCTGAAGCGTGTTAATTCCCCTTCACGCCCGCATCCGTTTCCGATTGCGCAAACACTTGATTGGCCCCCATGTGCGCCGGAGCCGGCGCCAGCATTTGCTCTTTACGGTAAATCAGATTGCTGGCATTGAACGAAGCCAGCTCAAATCCATGGCCATGCGTAATCGCGTCCGTAGGACAGGCCTCGACGCAATATCCGCAAAAGATACATCGGTTGTAATCGATATTGTAGACGCGAGCGTAACGTTCCGCGCCTGAAACCCGGGTTTCAGCGGTGTTTTCTGCGGCCTCGATATAGATGCAGTTCGCCGGACAAGCGGCGGCACAGAGAAAGCAGGCGACACACTTTTCCAGGCCGTTTTCGTCGCGTTGCAGAACGTGCATGCCGCGATAACGTTCCTGAAACTTTGCGCCCTTGGTGGGGCCAGGACCGTCAGGATAGTTCTCGACGATCGTGGGTTGAAACATCTCCTTCAGGGTGATGGTCATTCCCTGGGCTATCGCGCCGATGTTCTTGATCACGGACATAGCACAACAGTATAGCGGATGTTGGGTCGGGTGCGCTTTCGTTTGTCGGCTTTCAGAGTTTGGCCCTAGAAACACCGCCCGGGACGGTGGACTTTCCGGGAGGTGGAGATTCTTCTCTTATCGGATGAGACTCTCGGTCTGAGGGGACGTAGCGTGAGATAGGATCATCTTCGGTGAGGCTGCAGTGCCGGACGGCTTCGACAGTCGCGACGGTCGCTACCTGAGCTTATGACCTATGACATTGCCGTGATTGGCGGAGGCATTGTCGGCCTTTCGTTTGCCATGCAGGCGGGCGAGCGCTTCCCTGGCCTGCGGGTGGTCGTTGTTGAGAAAGAGTCGGGCGTGGCTCGCCATCAGTCGGGGCACAACAGCGGCGTGATCCACAGCGGCGTCTACTACAAAGCCGGATCGCTGAAGGCGCGCTTGTGTGTGGCGGGGGCGCGGGAGATGGTGGAGTTTTGCGCGCGACATGGAATTCGCTATGAGGTGTGCGGAAAATTGATTGTGGCTGCGAACCCGGAGGAAGCAGCGCGCCTCGATGACTTGCGCGCGCGCGGTGTGGCCAATGGGCTCGAGGGTTTACGGTTGCTCGGCCGCGAGGCAATGCTTGAGATCGAGCCGCATGTGGGCGGAGTGCGGGCGTTGCACGTGCCCTCAACCGGGATCACAGATTATGCGGCGGTGACGGCGAAGTATGCCGAAATTGCGGCGAAATGCGGGGTGGAGATTCGGACCGGTACCGCGGTCCTAGGATTCGATCGGACTTCTGGTGCGAAGGCGGGCGCAAAGTCGGACGCGGTCGACCCCGTGGTGGTGCGAACGCAGGCGGGAGATTTTTCTGCGCGCTATGTAGTGAATTGCGCGGGGCTGTATAGCGATCGGGTGGCGCGGATGGCGGGGGACGATCCAGGGATGATTCTCGTCCCGTTCCGCGGGGAGTATTTCGATCTAGCGGCACCGCGGCAGGCTCTAGTACGGGGGCTGATCTATCCGGTGCCCGATCCGCGGTATCCGTTTCTGGGCGTGCACTTCACGCGACGAATTCAGGGAAATGTGGACGCGGGACCGAATGCGGTGCTGGCGTTCCGGCGTGAGGGATACCGCTCGCGGGATTTTGACTTGGGCGAAATGAGGGAGCTCTTGATGGATGCGGGCTTTCGGGCGATGGCGCGGGAGCAGTGGAAACATGCGCTGGCTGAGTTCCGGCGGTCGTTGCGGAAGCCGGAGTTCGTGCGGTCGTGCCAGCGCTTGGTGCCTGAGGTCGGAATGGAGGATTTGAGTCCCGGCGGATCGGGAGTGCGAGCGCAGGCGGTCGGAGGGGATGGCATGCTGGTGGATGACTTCCGGTTTGTGGCTCGGAAACGGTTCTTGCACGTGCTGAATGTGCCTTCTCCGGCGGCGACGGCTTCGCTGCCGATCGGGCGGGAAATATTGAAGATGGTGCCGGCGGAGATTGCCAAGTAGGGAAAGTTTCGGCTTTTCAAGGGAACCCGTGTCTCGTGGACCCGCCCGGCGTCGTGTAATCTGGTGGCTTCCGATTGCGGACCGTCGGGAAAGATGTTTCTTGGAGAATTCGCATGACGCAGAGTCTGAGTTCGAAGAAAAAGGTGGCGGTTTTGGGCGCGGGGAAGATGGGAGCGATCCTGCTGCAATCGTTCTTGCGGGATGGATTGCTGACGCCAGGGCAGACCTGGGCAACGGTCGCGCATCCGGAGCGCGCGCGATTGCTCAAGGAGAAGTTGAAGGTGCACGCGGGAACCGACAACCCGGAGGCGGTAAAGAACGCGGATATTATTTTCATTTGCGTGAAGCCGCAGGTGGTCGCCGACGTGGTGCGGGAGATTCGCGCACACTTGAATGGGAAGCAGTTGCTGATCTCGGTGGCGGCGTCGGTTCCGACGGAAATGATTGAGCGGGCGCTCGAAAAAGAAGTGCCCGTGGTGCGGGCGATGCCGAACACTCCCTGTGTGTTGGGGGCGGGAATGACGGCGCTGTGCAAGGGAAAGTTCGCGAGTAAACAGCATCTGGAAATGGCGACGAAGTTTTTCGATGCGGTCGGCCGGACCGTAGTGGTCGATGAAAAACATATGGATGCGGTGACGGGATTGTCGGCGAGCGGCCCGGCATATATCTACATTATTCTGGAATCGCTGGCGGAGGCGGGAGTGAAAGTCGGATTGCCCCGCGATGTGGCCACGCTCCTGGCGGCTCAAACAACCATGGGCGCAGCCCGCGTGGTGCTCGAAACCGGGGATCATCCGGCGCTGTTGAAGGACGCGGTGACCACTCCGGCAGGATGCACGATTGACGGGATCATGGAACTAGAAGAGGGCAAGCTGCGCGTGACCTTGATCAAGGCGGTGGTCAAGGCAGTGCAGCGCGCTAAGGAACTGGCGTTTTCCTAGAGTGGACCGAGAGCCACCCACTTGCTCACCCAAAAACAAGCCGCGCGGCAGCCGCCCCACAAATCAAATCCGACACGATCGAAACAGCGGCTAGTTGGGGAGGGCAAAGGTCAGGGTTACGTCCGTCTCGAACCGCGCCGGCTGGTCGTGTTGGCGGTAGGGCTGATAGCGCCAGTTGCGCACAGCCTCGGTCGCAGCGGTCGCCAGCAGAGGGTCTCCGCTTAGGGTGCGTATGTTCGAGACCGAACCGTCATCGGCGACCTGCACTTCGAGGACGACATTGCCCGCTCGATGCGCGGCCAGGGCGGCGGGCGGATACTGCGGCTCAGTACGCCTGAGCAGTCGCGCTTCGGCTTGCTCGGGATCGAGCCAGATGCTCTGCATGGGAGCGAGCTCGGCGGTCGACGACGCTTCTGTGAGGGCATCGTGAATCGGTCGGCTGGGAGTCGACTTCATGCGGAAAACGATTTTGCCCTTTTCGTAGACTACTAAATCGCCGGCGGCATCGGCGGGAGTAGGAGAGGGCCGCCCGGATGCTCTTTCCGAGGCTCCTCCCTGCCCTTTTTCCGGCGATGATTTTTTCCCCAACGATTTTTCGGACGCTGATCCTCGAGACAATGCTTGGCTTGCTTCGGGGTCTGCCGCACGAGCGGAACTTTGCTCTTGCGACGTTCCCTGCTCGATCGGGCTGCCGGAGGCGGCTCGGGACGAGCCCAGCCATCCGATTCTAGAACCGATGAGCAAACCGAGCGCGACGGCTGCGAGAACGGTCACAGCTCCTAAGGCGAGCACCCAGGTTTCGTAAGAAGAGCGACGAGCGGGCAACGAGTCGAAGCCGGCGAGATCGGGGTGGGTTAAGTCCAAGGGCGTCAGGTCCGATGGAACGAGCGCCGGTAAGATTCGGACGTTCGAAGCAAGGGCGACGGGCTTACGCCGGTTAAGTTCAAGCGCGGCATGATGAATACGGGCGCACTCTTCGGCGAAACCCTCGAGCAATTTCTGATCGGTGTTCGAGAAGGCAGCGGGTGAGGTGGAGAAAACTTCGACAACTCCGGTGAACTTCGTGCGGTCGTTCCTGTCAAATACCGGAACCGCCAGAATGGAGCGGATGCCAAGCCGGCGGGCGATGTCAGAATCGACGCGGGGGTCGGACTCGGTTTCGACACAGAGCTGGGGCTGACGGCTCTCAAGACATGCGCCCGAAAGGCCGTGGCGGGGCTTGAGAGGGGTGCCGAGACCGGGGGCCAGGTTCCCGGTGGCGGCTCGGCAGACCATTTCATCGCCGCGGACCAGTGCGACGGCGGCGGCGCTGGCCCGGGTCGCTTCGGCCGCGCGGACCGCGAGTTCGTTGAGAATCAGGTCGAGGGCAAGATCGGGTGGAAAACCGGCAAGGATGTTCTGCTCGAGATGACGGGATGGGTCCGGGGGCGACTCTTCAGGGCGTAATGCGAACCTCGACATCGGTTCCGGGAACATATTTGTTCCGACAGCCTGCGCTCGATCGGGGAAAGGCAGGCTCATAAGCGAGTTTCCCGCGAAATGAAGGGGAAGTCAATTGGCCAGGGGAGATTAGGCAATTCGGTGAGTTCGTGCTTCCGCAATTGGACCCCGGCCAGGAATGGCTTCTTGTTTTGGTTCCGGAGGGCAGACCGCCGCCGACAACAGCCAGGGCCGTTCGATCGAGTTTGCGGGCGCGGCACCCGCGTCCACACGGGGCCGCGCCTCAGAGTTGCGGAGCTACTGGCCGTATTCGGTGAAGACAGCGGGGTTCGAGATCCCGGCGGCGGTAGCGTTGATGGTGATGGTTTCATTGGGGACCAGCGGCAGCGTGTAGTACTGGCTCGCCGTTCCGTTGGTGCCGGTAACGACGGGATTGGGGCTAGAGAAAGTGCCTCCGGCGCCGTTGTCGGAAAAAGTGACGCTGTCGCCGGCAAAGGGATTGCCGAACTTATCGGTCACGAGCACGACGAGCGGCGCCGGCAATTGAGTTCCATTCGGAGCGGTCTGGTCGTTCCCACTGCTAATCGAGATGGTCGTCGGGACTTGGGCAACGGCGGTCTCGGTGAAGGTCACCTTTAGAGTCGAACCACTTTGAGTCGTGAAAGTGGCGGTGACCGTTATCGTGCCCGGGGTCGAAGGCAACTGCAGAATCGTACTAGCCGTGCCATTCGAGCCGGTGACCGCGGAAGACGGATTGAAAACTCCTCCCTTGTTGCTGGTGAACGTGACCGTTACACCCGGGACGCCGTTCTTGTAGGCGTCCGTGACTTGGGCGACGAGCGGATTCGCAAGGTTGAAACCGACCGATCCGGTCTGCTTCGATCCCCCGTAGACAGCGATCTTTGCGCCTGTGGCGGGCGTAGCTGTGGCAGTAGTCGAAAGGCTACCGGAGGCGCTGGTTCCGATCGTCAGATTCGCCGTCAAGGTGTAGGTGCCAGCTTTTTGGGGAACCGTATAGGTCGTCGAGACGTTGCCATTGGAGTCGGTCGTCGCGGACGAAGGATTGAATGATCCGCAGGTGCTAGCCCCTGCTTTGGTGCACCCGTCGCTGAAGGTCATGGTGGCGCCGACGTCGGGTTGTCCGGTATACGGATTGGTGACCTGATACTGCAGGGGAAGCGGCAGCTGGGTGGCAACGGTTGCAGTCTGGTTACTGCCTCCAGTTATGGCGACCAGTGAATACAGTCCGTAGGCTTCGAGACTGCCGTTGGTGCCGACATAGACTCTGCCGTTGGCGACAGTCTGAGTAACAAAATGGGGAACCGTTGGCAACTTGTCGCGTCCGTTAGGGGCCTGGTTCGTGCTGTAGAGCAATTGCATCGTGGTGGCGTTAAAAGCGAGCATTACAGGGCCGCTGATGACCCACAGGACTCCGGTTTGCGGGTTATTGCCATTGGCCGAAATGGATGGGGAGTGACTTCCGACATAGGTCCCGGTGGTAAGGGGGGTACCGAGCAATCCGCTCGGCAGCAAAGGGTAGGCCGTGAGCGGAGCGGCATCCGGAGCAAAGTATACGGTGCTATTCCAGTAGGCCGGGGCGCCGAACTGGACATCGGCGTCGGACACGCCGGGGACCACCTTCGAATCGATGCCCAATTCCTGGATCGCTCCACTGTCTCCTGGTTCGAACATGCCCAAGCTGTCGCGGTTGAGAACATAAACCACGCCCTCTTTGCCCCCGGCTACGAGTTCAGGAACCGGGGCATCCGAATCCGGGATTACGATCGCTCCGGTCGAGCTCAGGTCAAGATCGTTGGGGTTGAGAAAGGCCACATACGACGGTGTGAAGTAGTCGAAAACGGGATATTGACTGTATTGCTTGCCCTCATAGTCAATGACATCGATCTGACTGGGATTAAGCTCGACGACGCTATTGCAGTAGGTCTGCCCGCCATTTGGAACATCATAACCGTGGCTACCCGCTTCTGCGGTCTCAAAGTAAATGTTGCCCTCTTGATCGGCCGCAAGACCGGTGCCCGCCTGCCAGATCGAAGTTAATCCCCAGTCGGGCGAAGTGTTGTAGACGGCGACCTGCGCCAGACTGGCTTCGTCGTAGGAAAGAACCCATCCCGTGTCGTCGTCATTGCAGTAGTTCGACCCGAAGCCCAGGTAAAGCGTCCCGTTGAGCAGCAGAAGACCAGGGCGGTTTTTCGCGTGCAGGCTATCGAAGTTCGCGATGTGTGGCTTGTAATTGTTCGCCGCGTCAGAATTGCTCACGCTGGAGGCTTGAATCAAGACCGGGCTGTTCGGTAGGTCAAGGCCGGTGGTGATATCGAGGGCGTGAAGATGGTGCTCGACGACGCCGCTGACAACCGTCTTCGCGACCAGATAGATCGTGGGATTCGGCGTGGTGTTGGGATCGATGACCGGGGTTCCGATGATGCCTTCCTGGTAAAAACCGCCACCGGTGCCGCAAGGAAGATCCTTGCCGCTGGCGGTCGTCCCGCCGTCAAGCATGCTGGCGTACCAGAGCTCTGTGCCAGTGTCGGCGTCGATTGCATACACCGAATCCGCCTCGGTGGCGACGTAGATGACGTTATGGCTCTGCCCGCCTATGTTCACGTTCGGCATGTACAAGGGCTGCGCCAGGACTTCATAGTCGACGGGAAAGCTGAAGAGGTGGCCGAAGCTGTACTGGTTGACATTGCTCGGGGCCAACAGAGTTTCATTGGAGTTGGCGTTGCTGCGAGCGTTATCCACGTGGCTGGTCGGAATCGCGCAGTTAGGCGGACAGGTTTGCGCGAAGGCGGACGACAGAAAAGCAACGCAGACCATAAGCAGAGTCAGGCTCAGGCAAACAGAGCGGCCGCTGCTGGAACTCGGCGACCAGGCGGGTGTGTGGAACCGCCAACTGGCATCCGAAGGGACGCTCTCAATTGGGTGTGACAGAAAGTGGCACATTTTCTTAGGCCTCCAACTGTAAGTGCTTGGGGTACTCTGCCAAAAGCATTTGAAACTCCGGAGAAAGGGTCAGCTGGAAAACGCGAAGATGCCCGACTAACTGCAACGATTAGATGAGTTTTTATACACCTGAGGGAATTAAACCACAATGCCACTTTTTGGCTAAAGCGCAAAGTCTTGCACATCTTGCGCCCTTCCCTTCTGTTAGGCTGAGCCCTCGGTTGACCCTCAGTGACGGCCCATCGGACGACTGCTCCCGGAAGTTACCTTCAGACTCCGTCCTTGTTCGACAGGTAACTACGCGGAATTTGGTCGATACCTTATACTGGTCGTCGCCGGGACGGCGGGCACTGAAAGGGCAATCGATGACGGTATCGGAACGCAATCAGGCCGAGATTGAACGCAGTGCGAGCGAAGCCGCGAAGGTCGTTCTCGAGCCTCTCGAACGTGCTCAAATTGAGCGCTACTTGAATCCGCCGGCGAGCACGCCTTACGGACTCGAGTACGCATTTCATTTATTGGGAGACGTTCGGGGCAAGACGGTACTTGACCTCGGCTGTGGGACAGGCGAAAACATTCTCCCACTGCTCGAGCGTGGCGCTCGCGTCATTGGCATGGATATTTCTCCCGACCTGATCGCCATCGCTCAGAAGCGTCTGCAAGACGCCCATTTCGAAGCGACCCTCAGCACCGGTGACGCATACTCGACCGGCCTCCCAGATGAGTCGGTCGACGCAATTTTTTCCATGGCGCTCATTCACCATCTCGACATAAAACTGGTGCGCGACGAAATGTGGCGGGTTCTCCGCAAGGGCGGAGCGGTTATTCTCAGGGAGCCTATCCGGTTTTCCAAAGGGTATGGCTGGTTGCGCAGCTTGCTGCCCGCGCGGGACGACATTTCCGAGTACGAACATCCCCTGACCCGGGAAGAACTGGCGACCATGACTCAACCTTTCAAGGTCGAGGGCACTCGCTATTTCCGATTGCCCTTCGTCCCGCTCGTCTCCCGCGCGCTGCCCTCGAAAAGCGATGCTGCCTGGAGAGCCAGCAACTGGATCATCCAGCATTGGGCCGGAGCCGAACGTTATGCCTCAGGTGTAGTCACCAGGCTGCAAAAATAGGGCGTACGTTCCGGGCTTGACTGTTCTCGACTTCTGTTCTCGACACGAGCAACTTCCTGGTTCGGTGGGGAGCCAGATAAAGAGTAAAGAGCAAGAGAAAGCAGATGTCGCACCTCCGTTGGAGGGTGAGCTTCTGCGTCTTGGCAACCTCCACGAACCATCGTTTTGAACCATGGCGAAAAAACGCCGGTCAAGGTGGCGCGATTCCGATTCCGCCCTCGCGAATGCTCGGGAAAAGTGGAAGTAGGGCACACCGCGCGACGCTCTCAGGATTGCTGTTTAGTAACCAGATGATCCTCCGTTCTATTCGATTGACTCGCCGAAGACCAACAGCCTAGCATCGCAAGCAGGTTCCCAAAACTCCAAGCAGAGCATCCGGAGGTATTCATGCGACCGAACACCCTCACGGTCTTGGCCTTGCTGTTGGTAACCACCCTGGCAATGGCCGAGCACTGTCGTAAGCCTGATATCGACAAGTCGACCGGCTATTGCACGGTCCCCGACCCTGAATTGACTCCCGGCGAGATGGATGCCTCGCTTGCATGCTCACCAAGCCGTGGACATCTGCGTCAGGTAAGCGATTCCGAAAAAGACCTCATCCTGGTGGCGTACGGATTCCCGACCGATAAAAAAACCAAGTCTTCGGGAGAGTTCGATCACTGGTATCCGGAGTGGATGGGTGGGTCGGATGGGCCGAAGAACATCTGGTTTGAACTCCATGCGGGAAAGTTCGGCTCGTACGCGAAAGACAAAGTCGAAGATATGCTCTACCAGAAAGTGTGCGTGGATCACTCGATGAGTGTCGATGAGGCCAAGAAACTGATCGATCAGGGATGGACAAAACTCGTTCCCCAACCGTGAGTCAACGTCGTTGATTCGAGACCAAGTGCCGCAGGAACCGGGGTAGAAACCCGAGAAACACCGGGTAAAACCGCCAGACCCGCTTGCCGGTAGCCGGGTCCCCGGGCTGAGATCCAGCCTCGAACTCCCATCTCCGCGGCGCCATTTCCGATGATTACTTTGGCGTTCAGACCTGCGCGAGAACATTGAGCGGAATCGAGGATAAAGGAATATATATTCGTACAAGGACCCGCGCCAATGTCTAGGGATTGGATCAACGACCAGCCTTTCCCGACCGCCGCTGACTTTGCGTTTTCGGCGAAGCCTTCCGACATCGAGCGCGAGGTAATGGAACTTTTCGAACAATTTCGCAATCCCCTGCTCCGTTATGCGCTCTCGTTTGGTGTACCCGTGCATGATGCGGAAGAAATTATCCAGGAAGTGTTCCTTTCTCTGTTCCGACATCTGCAATTACGCAGATCTCGAAAGAACCTGCGCGGCTGGATCTTTCGCGTGGCACACAATCTCGCGCTGAAGCGACGCCATGCGAACCAAAGATCGCGCGACCGGACCGCATCCGACGGGACAATTGTCGAAGACCAGTTGGACCTGTCACCGAACCCCGAAGAACAGTTGTCGTCCGCCGAAAGGCGGGATCGATTGCTGGCCGTGGTTCGCGCTCTTCCGGAGGCGGATCAGAGTTGCCTTCGGCTGCGTGCCGAGGGCCTCCGCTACCGGGAAATCGCGGCGATCCTTGACATGTCGTTGGGGGCGGTATCGATATCGCTCGCCCGATCGATGGCGCGTTTGACGCGCGTGGACCGAACCTAGACCTGGGGGACAGTTCAACCCGCCCATGCGCTCTCTAGCGTTCGTTTGTGTAGTGTTTTTACATCGCGCCCCAGTTTCTTTCGAAAACAACCTCGGACGACCGCTCAGCGGATGGTGGCGGTCGCCGTTTTTTTTGTGAGATTCGAATTCCCATTCCTGGCTGGCCCCAGCGTTGATTATGATGGAAAGGCTGTCGGAATTGGAAAGACTGCTACAGTAAGAAAGTGCACCCCGACGAGCCGGAGGTGCGAATGAAAAACTCTAAGGAGAGCAGGCTCGCTATGCGCATCGCAGTGGTCGGTTCCGGATATGTGGGATTGGTGACGGGCGCGTGTTTTGCGGATTTGGGTCACGAGGTCGTCTTGGTCGATAACGACGAGAGTAAACTCGCGGCGCTGCGAAACGGCGAGGTGCCGATTCACGAGAAATTTCTGCCCGAGCTGCTGACCAGGCATCGGGGCGGTCGCATCAAGTTTTCGGGCGACCTGCAGACCGCCACGCGGGAAAGCGACGCCGTGTTCATCGCAGTAGGAACGCCGCCGACCGAAACTGGCGATGCGGATTTGTCTTACGTGGAGTCGGTGGCGCGCGAAATCTCCGGCGGGGTGGACGAATACAAAGTGATCGTGGAGAAGAGCACGGTGCCGGTGTACACGAGCCAGTGGATCCGCACCATCATCCGGAGAAACGGGGCCGATCCCGCGCACTTCGATGTGGCTTCGAATCCGGAGTTTCTGCGCGAAGGGACGGCGGTGACGGACTTTCTCTATCCCGATCGGATCGTGGTGGGGGTGGAGAGCGAGCGGGCCGCGGAAGTGATGCGCCAGATCTATGGGCCGTTGACCAGCGGATGGTATTACGGGCGCGGGGATGCGATCCCCCGCCCCGACACGGCCACCGCCAAAACGCCCCCACGGCTGATCATCACCAGCTCGAAGAGCGCGGAGATGATCAAGCATGCCTCCAACGCATTTCTGGCGATGAAGATTTCTTTCATCAACGCCGTCGCGTCGATCTGCGAATCGGTCGGGGCGAATGTGGAGCAGGTGAGCGATGGGATCGGGACGGACTCACGCATCGGGCCGCGATTTATGAATCCGGGCATCGGGTATGGTGGGTCCTGCTTTCCGAAGGACCTCATGGCGTTTCGCGCGGTCGCGAAGGAAAGCGGATACGACTTCCGGCTGCTCGAAGAAGTGATGCGCATTAACAACGAACAGCGCCACCGGTTCTTGCGCAAGGTGCGGAGCGTGCTCTGGACTTTCCGCGGCAAGCGCCTGGGCGTGCTCGGTCTGGCCTTCAAGGGTGGGACCGACGATATTCGGGAGTCGCCGGCCTTGTTGCTGGTCGAGGAACTCTTGCGCGAGGGCTGTCATATTTGCGCCTACGATCCGGCAGCCATGGAGCGCGCCAAGGAGGTGCTGAAGTCGGGCGTCGAATTCGCCTCCGACGCGTATGAGGCCGCGACCGGCGCGGATGCACTGCTGATCCTCACGGAGTGGGAAGAATTCGCAGCGCTTGATCTCGAGCGTCTGCGCGCGCTAGTGAAGTACCCGATCGTGCTCGATGGACGGAATCTTTATGATCCAGCGGTAATGGTCGAGCACGGATTTTCGTATTACAGCGTCGGGCGTCCAGCGGCGTTGACCGAAGAGTTCCCGGCGAGGACAGTCGAAAACAAAAAGGAGCGTGCCTGAAACGGATGAACACGCGACGTGCGCTGGTGACTGGCGGGGCAGGCTTTCTGGGGTCGCACTTGTGCGATGGGCTCTTGGGCGAGGGCTATTCGGTGGTCGCTGCGGACAACCTTCTGACCGGGCGGCTCGCGAACATTGAGCACCTGCGGAATGATTCGCGATTTGAGTTTGTGCAGCAAGATGTTTGCCAGCTCGGCGAGTGGGGAGCACTGGATTATGTGTTTCATTTCGCCAGTCCGGCGAGCCCGGTCGACTATGCCCAGCACGGAATCGAAACCCTCCGTGTCGGATCCTATGGGACGTTTGCCGCTCTCGAGACGGCGTGGCATTGCGGCGCAAAGTTCATGATGGCCTCGACCTCAGAGTGCTACGGAGATCCTCTGGTGCATCCCCAGACCGAGGCCTATTGGGGGAACGTGAATCCGATCGGGCCGCGATCGGTGTACGACGAGGCGAAACGATTTTCGGAAGCGGTGACCATGGCGTACCACCGCTATCACCGGGTGGACACGCGGATTCTGCGCATCTTCAACACCTACGGGCCGCGCATGCAGATCCACGACGGGCGGGTGATTCCGAATTTTATGTGGCAGGCGCTGCGGGGAGACGACCTTACCGTGTACGGCCGGGGCAGCCAGACCCGCAGCTTCTGCTACGTGAGCGATGAGGTGGAAGGGATTTTGCGCCTGGCGCGGTCCGCCGAGCACGAGCCGGTGAATATCGGAAACCCAACCGAGTTCACCATCCTCGAGTGCGCGCGCAAAGTGATCGCGACGACCGGATCGGGGAGCCAGATCAAATTCGAAACGTTGCCCGAGGACGATCCGAAGCAGCGCTGCCCGGATATTTCAAAAGCGAAGCGGCTGCTCGAATGGGAGCCGAAGGTGGAATTGGAGAGCGGACTCAAGCTTTCGCTCGAATACTTTCACCGGGCAGTGGCGCTCGCGGAGCGGCCCGCTTAGCCTGTGAATTCAAGCTTTTCGCCCGCCCGGATCAGCGGGGTTGTTCGTCGAGCGACGAGTTGGCGGCGAGAACTGCGAGGAGGCGTATCACTTCCTCGCGTTCGGCGAAATCGCGGTACAGGAAGCGCACGCCCATGCCGAAACCGGGATGGGTGGTCAGCACCTGGCCGGTAATTCTCAACTTGGTGTCGGCGGTTCGGATCAGAATCTCCACATTCGACTTCTGGGCGAATGGAGTCGGCATTTCGACATAGCAACCACCCTCGCTCAGATCCGACAGCGTACACCGGTTGGGGACGCTGCTTCCACGATGGTAGACGTCGGCTCCGAGTTTGCAGGCGAAACGTTGCTCCCCGCGGCGGTTGCCGGCATTCGAAACCAGGTCTTTCGGCTCGGGCCTCGACCCGGCTTCCAGTTCGATATCCACACTTGACTCGATCGGAGACGAGTCGCGGGTGGGCGCCTCGACCGTCACGCCGGTGGTGGTTTGCGCATGATTGCGTTCCAACCAAGTCTGAATGATGCGGCGTGAAGACTGAGGCACGTCCAGGAATCGTATGCCGGTGCGGCCGCTCGCGTCCTGCCAAGCCACCTCGCCCGACAGGCGCACCAGTTGCGGCTGGCCGGGTAGCGCGAACTCGAGATAAACCTTGCACGCCCGAGGAATGTTGGCAGTGCCGACCGAAGCACCGCTGTCGCTGAGGTCGGACATAAATAATTTCATCTCCGGCGCTCCGGGATAGGCGACGGTGACGCGCGAGCTCACGGGCGCGCGCACAGTGCGACGGCGCTCGCGGCTGATGAGACCGCGGGCGGCGCGCAGGCTCATGCGAATGCGCGAGGAAGAGAGCGGGCGATAGAGAACAAAGTTGGCGCCCAGCCCGAACACGGGACGGGCGTCAAAGTCGCCGTCGACCACGGCGATCAGCAGACTGGCGCGGTTCTTGGCAGATTGACGCATGCTCGCCAGGAATTCGTCGCAACTCGGGTCGGTGCGATAGTCGAGGATGATGGCGTCGAAATGCTGGTTTTCAAGCAGTTCCAATCCCCGGGAGACTGACGGTGTGTGCTCGGCCGTTATCCCCAGCTCGGAGAGGATGCGCAGGAGCAGGTTGGCCGCGTCCTGATCCGGACACACCACGAGGCAGCTTGGTTCCATAATGGAACAATCGTAAGAGAGCGCCAGCGGCAACGACAAGTTACCTGTGTCACGGCGGAACTACGACTTATGTTTTCTTCCTCGGTTTCGTTGGGTCCTAACTTAGTAGGTTTTTCCCGATGCTTGAAAGCACGGTAATCGCAACTTTCGTTATCTTTTGCATTTCTATTAACCAGCGATAAGCTAACGAGACAATTCGTGGGACCCCAGCTGATCGCAAACAAAGAGCCCTGGCACGATCGTAACTCTCCCGGAGTTACGTTACGAAAAGACAGTGTACGAAAGGCCGGTGTACCCCGGTACTTTGACGCGCCACGGGACAGTTCCTAACATCGAGAATACCTAAGGTCGGTGTCGGACCGCGATCTATCGAGGGTCGGGAAGATACCGGTCATGGCGGTTCCACGAGTTTTTGTGACGATCTTTCACGGGGGCAGCCCGCCGCAGAAAGCGGCAAATGCTTATGAGAAGTCTGGGAATAAATGGTGGACATTGCCGGCGTGGAGCGAGCGGCTTCAGCCTGGTGGAAATGGTGACCGTAGTAGCGATCACCATCACGTTGACAGTGGTCTCGGTGATCACCCTGGTGCCGCTGCTGCAGAACCAGCACGTGGTCAATGCCTACAACATGACGCTGGCATCGCTGCGGCAGGCGCGTGACAACGCGGTTGCGCAACGCACATCGTACTCGGTGACTTTTGCGAACCCGGTTTCGCCCAGTCCTTACGCTACGATCACGGTGGCATGGGCACCGGCATCGGGGGAGACGGCACTTCCGAGCGGTAACGTCCCCGCTACCGTGGTCTATCAATACCCGACCGACGTTGTTTTTCTCACGCCGCCCTCGGGCACGGCACCTCCGGACGGTTATGGAACTGGGGCGAACCCGATTGACTTTGGCTATACGGCGTCGAGCACCACTGGAGGAGCAACCACGGTGTACTTCTGTCCGGACGGCTCGGTGCAGAACTCGAATCTTTGCTCCGGTTTCGGAAACTGGGATGGGGGCGTGGTCTATCTTGGTCGCTCCGGAAATAACTTCAGTGATCGTGCGGTAGACCTATGGGGCGGCACGGGTCGCATTCACGGATGGCGGCTCTACCCCTTGACGGGGAGCACTTATCAATGGAAACGTCAATGACGGCATCAAGCATCAGGTACAGCCGGAATTCTCAATTGCGGAAGCCAGCGGAACAGGGATTTTCACTGATCGAAGTTGTGGTCTCGATGGCGGTGCTGACGGTGGGAATGGTGAGCCTGCTGGGTGTTTTCGGACTGGCCATGGCTTCGACCCAGACCTCGCAGCAGGACATCATCGCCAAACAACTGGCGAACGAGGCCTATGAGAGCATCGTGACCGCGCGCAACACCACCCAGATTAATTGGGACGCGATCCAGAATAATGGGGGCATCCAGTACTGCACCAGCACCCCTTCACCCTGCGGCATCTTTATCGGTACTGCGACGAGTCCGCAATTTCAACAGATCTACAACGCGGGAGCGGACGGAATCTTTGGGACGGCGGACGACGCGGTCGCGGGCGAAGAAACTCTGCAGGATCCAGGCCCAGACGGGGTTTTCCAAACGGCGGACGATACGTTTATCCCTTTGACCGGCTATCAGCGCGCGATTCAGATCTCGCCCGTGTACGACTCAGCGGGAAACATGATCACTTCGGTGCGAAGCATCACGATCACCGTGCAGTATAGGACTTCCCAGTCCGAAAAGACGCCCAAAACATACATTCTAAATACCTACATTTCGGAGTACCAGTAAAGGGGAATTATGAGCGGTCGCTCAGCCAAGCGCGAGAGTGGATTCAGTCTGCTGGAAATGACCATTGCTATGGCACTGGGTACACTCGTGCTGGGTATAGCAGTGCAGATCTACATCCAAGGTGTGCAGGCGACCTGGACGACGACGCAACGGGCGGAATTGCAGCAGGATTTTCGAGCCGCATCGAACATGTTGACGACAGATCTGAGCCTGGCCGCGGCCGGACTCAACCCCGGTGCGGCGATCGCCCTGCCCTCCGCAACCTCGCCCGTGTATGGCTGCGCTCAGACCGGGGCGAGCCCAGCGCCGTGCTACCTCGGTCCCGCCAATAGCACCTCCCTGGCCTATCCGACGCAGAGCGGTAACGCTTATCTTTACGGACTGATGCCAGGATATAACGATGGGCCGACGCTCCTCACTGCGCAGGGACCGACCGACACGACCACGGTCGTATATACGGACAACAACTTCTATTTGGACTGCTACACGGCAACCATCACGAGCACGACCCAAGTGACGTTCGTATTGCCCGGAACGACCAGTGCAAATTGCACGGCGAACGGCAGCACCATCCAGAACGTGAACGATTCGGCGGTTGGATTGACGGCCGGCGATCTGGTCTTGTTCACCTTTGGCTCATCCAGCGTGGTGGCCGAAGTCACCACTGCAGCCACTAGTTTAGGCGTCGCCACCTTCGCCCCAAGCGACGCGCTCAACATGAACCAAGCGGCAGCAGTCAGCAATAGCCTGGCCAGCCTTTACAGCGCTAGGACGCCTGCTACCGGCTATGCAACACGAATTATGGTGATCACCTATTACATCGACAACACCCTCAACCCCCCGCGACTGATGCGGCAGGTCAGTGGACACACTCCTGTCCCGGTGGCGGAAAACGTTGTCTACTTGAAGTTCACCTATGACCTTTTCAATGACGCCACCGGCTCGCCGGCGGTAGCCTGCAGCAACCCGGGCGGCAGCACCGATGGCTGCTCTGGCGCTTCCGCTGGACTTCTTCCCAACCAGATTACCAAGATCAACATTCAGAACATGGCGATCGATAGTACGCTGCTCGGCTCGCAGTTCGGTTCGGGAAACGGTTATCAAAGAATGGATTTGCAGACATCGGTATGTGCTCGGAATCTGACCTATGTCAACAACTATCCCAACTAAGTGCGCGGGGATAGCGAAGACAAGTTAAGAGCACGGGGAGCGAAGGCATGGGGATCAACACCACAGGGAGTCACGGTATGAAGAGCGCGAGACTGCACGCCAAAGGATTCACGCTGATTGCGTCCTTGCTGATGCTGTTGCTGCTGTCGGGGATCGCGATCGGGCTTCTGATGATGGTCAACACCGAAGGCAGGGTGGGCGGGACCGATTTGCAAAACAACCTGGCCTTTCACGCCGCCGAGGGTGGCATCGAGACCATGTACTCCAACCTGTCCGCGGTATTCCAGAACGCGCAGTCCCCCACTGCCGCCCAGATCTGCGCGGTAGGCCTTCCGACCACCAGTGGACCGACCATGCCGGGAGTGACCTGGACACAGTATACGGTGATGCCCGGCAATATGCTGTCGACGACTTGCCCAACCCAGACGCAGTTTCAGGCAATGCCGCAATGGGGGCTGATCAGTGCCGGACCGAATCAGGGGTTGTATGCGCAAATCATTCCGGTGAACATGCTGGTGACCGCGGACTTGATGGGCGGACAAGAAGTGAGCATGACGCGGCAAGCGCAGGTAGCGCTGATCCCGGTGTTCCAGTTCGGAGTGTTCTCCGAGAGCGATCTCTCCTTCTTCAGCGGCCCCAATTTTGACGTGGTCGGCCCGGTCCACACCAACGGGGACTTGTACCCGTTCGTTGGGCCCGGCAGCACTCTGACTTTTCATAACCAGGTGTCGGCCTATGGCAACCTGGTTCGGACCCAATTAGCCAACGGGTATAGCGCCAGCACACAGTATAACGGCACGGTCGACGTTCCGACCGCCGGCAACGGTTGCAGCACACCGACGACCAATTGCACCCCGATGTCTACGCCTGTGACCTCGAGTCCGTACGGGGATGGCAGCGTGGTGGGTGCGGGCGGGGATCCGCCGGTGTCAGCCTATAACACCGGCCCTTGGAACAGCTATTCCAGGGCCACGAACCTCGAGCTCATCAATGGGAACTATGGGAGTACCACGACCCCCGGGACAGGAGCCAAAAAACTGTCCATGCCCTTCGTCAGTGGCACCAACCTTCCCTACCAGATTATTCGCCGGCCACCGACGAGCGAGTCGCCGGCATCGTCTCTCGGCCAATCGCGCGAATATAATATGGCGCAGATTCACGTGCTGCTCAGCGACGACCCAACGGAATTTCCGAACGGCACCGGATGGTCGGATCCGAATAACGTTCGGCTGGCGAATATAACGACTACGCAGGCGTCACTCCAGGGCGGGAGCGCCACGGCCACCAATCCCTACGGAATCACGATCGCTTCCGGCAATTACGTTTCGGCGACGTTCGGGGCAGCAACCTCTGGCAATACCTATAACCTGTACTTCGCCGCCGGGTCGAACGCGGTTCCACTTCCGTCCACCTGCTCGGGCAATGCCTGTTCCGGTGACTGGCCCTACGCCCCCAAGCAATGGACGTCCAACCCGAGTCCTACGCTCGAGGGCCTCCAGCCAGGGACACTGGCCCCGACTTACTTGAATAATGGCGCAGGACCGGCGATTACTCTCTGTCCACCGACAGGCTATACTGGATCCTGGCCGGCCACTTGCCCTACGACACCCGCCTATCCGTACTATTCTCTTCCTAACCCCTTTACTCCCGTCGTCTCGAGCGCGCTCACGCCCTACAACTCGGCCAACTCCAATGCTTGGAGTCTGATTGATGGCTACTTGCGAGTGGAATACCTGAACAATTCCGGCGTGTGGGTGCCGGTCACCAATGAATGGCTGGCCCTCGGGTTTGCGCGGGGCCTGAATGCGCCTACGGCTCCTGGCCCTTCGACAAACGCCGGCAGCAACCCGGTCAATCCGAACGCAATTCTGCTCTTGCAAGAACCGGCGGACCGCAATGGGAACGGCACGGTGAGTTCCACCGCGACTCCCCCGAGTTGTAACACTAGTAGGTTCGCCAGCTGCGCAACCTATACGGGGGGCACGCCGCCAGAGGTTGCGACCGATCTGACAGCCTTGGCGGCAGGCCTAAGCAACGATTGGGCGTTTGGCCTTACACCCACAACTACCACCTCGACAACACCACAGAGTATTACCCAGTACAACTGGTATCCCATCAACTTCTACGATGCCCGCGAAGGCGAGGTGCGGGACAGCGTGGTGACGGACAATAGCTGCACGACCAACGGGGTGATGAACGCCGTTGAAATCGATGTGGGCAACCTGAAGCGATGGCTGGCGGGATCGATCGGATCGAGCGGCACCAGCGTGAATTATGTCACGCAGAATGGATACGTACTTTATTACTCCGATCGGCGGGGCATGCTTCTGAATGCGAACGCGCCTCTTCCGAGCGCTCCGAACACGAAAAGCGGCGACTCCGGCCTCGAGGATGTGATCAATGGTTCGGTTGCTTTGGGCACACCGAACGGATCGCTCGAGCCGACTCCAGTTGGCAAGAGCATTTCTCCCGAGGACGTCAATCAGAACGGAGTTCTGGACAACTACGGCGCGACCAACCTGGGATTGGGTTTCTACGGTACAGTGGGCAACTCCACCCAGAACCTGAACACGCAGATCAACAGCACGTCAGTCCCTGATCCGTTCGGCACCGCGACCGGTGCCCGGATTGCGAGTTGCAGCAACACCGCGCGCAAGAACTGGGTCAGCGGGGCGCGCCACGTTTTGAGACTGGTCGATGGTTCGCTCGGAAACGTACCGCTGGTTACGAGTGGAACGCTAGGGGATCCTGGCGGGTTCACGGTGGCGTCAGAGAATCCCGTGTACATCTGGGGCGATTACAACAGCAGTCCGAGCGACACAACCTGGAACTCCCCTGCTGTGGATATGAGCGGGCACTCCTCCGCCGCTGTGATTGCCGACGCGGTTACATTGCTCTCGAACAGTTGGTACGACAACGAAAGCTATGGCATCGCCCCCGGCGACGGTACTGTGACCAATCCGAGCAACCGGACTGCTAACACCGACTATTACCGCCTTGCGATTGCAGGCGGAAAGAATATCAATTTTCCGCAGCCGACATGGTCGGGGGTTGGCCAGGATTTTGGCACCGACGGGGGTGTGCACAACTTCCTGCGTTACCTCGAAAACTGGAACGGAACCCTGAACTACAAGGGCTCAATCGTGAGCTTATACTACTCAACCTATGGCACCGGGACCTTCAAATGCTGTACCGTCGTATACAATCCCCCAACCAGAAATTATGTTTTCGACTCGGACTTTACCACTCCACAAGGCCTGCCGCCTGGAACGCCGATGTTCCGCGACGTCGAAAGCCTGGGCTACCGCCAGTTGCTGACGACACGCAAAAGCGGGCAATAGGTCGGCTTGAGGAACTCATTTTCAACCCCGATCCGCAAGGATCGGGGTTTTTGTTGAGTGTTGAGCTAAGTTAGGGCTCAAAGTTCGAGATGCGTCTCAGCCGAGAACGATGTCCGGCAACTCCGCCAGGGTGGCGATCTGTGCGTCGGGCGTCTCCGGAATTCGCTCTCGCTCCTGCCCGAAGCGGTTGCACCAAAGGGTGCGGAAGCCAAACGCCTTGGCGGAGTAGGCATCCCAGCCGTTCGACGAAATGAAGCAGACGCGCGCCGCAACCAGGTTGAGCCTCTCGCTGAGCAGCCGGTAAACGGAAGGATGCGGCTTGTAGACCTTCACTTCCTCGACTGACAGCACGGCATCGAGCAGCTCGGCGATTTCCGCGTTGGCCACTGCAGCCGCAAGCATGGCGGGCGAACCGTTCGATAGGATGGCCAGCTTCATGCCCCCTGCTCTCAAGCGCTTCAGCGTATCGCGAACCTCGGGGTAGGCGCCCAGAACCATGTACAGGTCCATAAGCCGGGAGCGCAGGGCCGGATCTTCGATCTGCAGTGTCGACAGGGCGAAGTCGAGGCCTTCGCCCGTCACCTGCCAAAAATCCGCATGGTGGCCGGTGAGGCTACGCAGCCACGTGTACTGCAGTTGCTTGGCGCGCCACAGTTCGGCAAGCGGCCGCCATTTGTCTCCCAGCCATGGTTCGGCGCTGCGCGCGGCGCTATGGACGTCGAAAACTGTGCCGTACGCGTCGAACACGCAGGCCTGAACGCCGTGGAGCTTGGTGGTCATCGTTGGAAATCCGCGCTCGGAAAACCTCACCGAGGCTTGCGTGGCGCAAGTACGGGTTCGCTTCCCTTTCGGACGGCGGGCTCGGGCGGCGGAGCACTGACGGCCAGATCGGCGGACCAGCAGTCGGCAAGAATCTTCCATGTCCCGGATGGCTGTCGCACCAGCACGACCAGGTATTTTCCGCGCTCCTCGCGGCGCTTCCCCATGGCGACAGGCACGAGCATTTTGCAACGGCCGAGATCAAGAGCAATCTCACCGAGCATTTCCAGGCGCAGCGATTCCATCTCGACGTCGCCTAATCCGGCTTCGAGCAGTGAGATAAGAAATTCGCGGATCGCCGGCAGACTGCGAACCGGAGGAACGCTCGAGCGGATGAGGGTCGCATCGGCGGAGTAAAGTTCGAGCAGGTCGTCGATGTGCTTGGTGTTGCACGCCTGGGCCCAATCCTGTACAACCTTGCGCGCGCCAGCCTCGGCACGTCCGCCGGTTGAGATACCGGGCGAGCCCGGAGCACGGCCGCGGGCAGCAGTGGTCTCGGACTCGGCAGAGGTCCCGCCGGATGCTGCTTCGGAACCGGCGCTTGCCGCGCCGGGAACGAAATGATGATAGTGGTGATGAAAGTGATGCTGCCCTGCGGGGCGGGACTGAGCGGCGGTACCGGATTCGCCCGCCTCGTCGGCCTCGGTTTGCGCCGCCACAGTTCCCGACATGCGCTGGATCGCTTCTGCGGCTGCGGCGATCGACTCGGCATTCGGCTTCGGCCAGCGAAAGTTGCCCGGGAGCCGTTGAAAGAAATCTTCGACCTCCGGGCTGTCGACGGGCCGGTCTTTGGGGGGATTGGGTGATTTCGGATTGTCTGCGGTCACGGCAACCTCATCGCAAACATTGTAGGAGAATCCGCACGCTAGCGGTTACTGAATCTTACCAGCGCTTCGTAATCAGTCGGAACTCCGTTGCAGAGTGCGGGACGATAACGCCAGGAGCGAACCGCGTGCAGCACAATCTGGTCTTCGTCGGGGCCCCCGCTCACCACGATGAAGGGGCTGTGCACGTTTCCGTCGGTGCCGACAATAAAGCTGACACGAACGTTCATGTCGTGATTCTGAACCGAGAGCAGCGGGTCGGGCGTGAGCAAGGCTTCGGGCGGATTGACGGTCCCACATTTCGGCAGAGCGAGTGGCTCCGCCACGGGAGCAAATTCGGAGATGTGCGCGGGGACGCGGCGCAGCGCCTTTTCCGGTCCGGTCTCCGGGCTTCGATGCGGAACCAGCGTCGACCGGGACGCTACTGGATAAAGGGCGAGAAGGCAGCTGAGGCCGATCGCCCACACGGCTGCGGCGAGCGCTTTCCTGCTCGTTGCTTTCGCTCTCGGCCAGAGACACTTCATCCGGCGTGCAGTGGGCAATTCACCTTCCACCAAGGACGATGTGTAATGAGTGTGTTATCAGCAGCTTAGGTCCAGCTCCTTGACCGCATTTCTAACCCTGCTGCAATCCCTTGCAAAAGAGCCGAACAGAATCGTAACTTTCGAACGAGCGGGGTGGACTCAGGGTTCGCGCTTTGAGGCTGCTCTGGTCAAGTTTAAGTCTAGGCAGCCTCGAGGCGCGAACCGAGCGATTTCGAAAGGCCCGGCTGCCAGGCAGCGCTGGTTATGAGGTTGTAGCGCGCAAATCGACCTCTTCATTATTATTGTATTGCGGCCATTCTCGATCGATGTCCGTCGATCAAATGTCCACAGCAATAGCTGAGTCCTAGATGAACGTGACCCTCACGCGCAGCCCTTCCCATTCCAATTCCCCGTATCTTCGCTTAGTTACTATCCACGATCGTTCGATGCCAATATTCGCAAAATCTGGGGTTCGTTCGGCGATACGATCGCCCATTCTGTCCGGGTCAAACGCTTTTGCATGCGAGCCTATTTTCCGATTCTCGACCGTGTTTGGGGACAACGATCGGATTCGAACCCGGGCCCACATGCGTCCATGACTGTCACGCCGTCCAGCCTACAACTTTGCTCCTATCGGCGGCGGCGCTTGGCTTCCATCAAGGGTTTGACTAGGACCACATGGTTGCCATCCCCGACATCACCGTCATGCGAGTCGCTCGGCGATATGTGGCTTGATTTGCTCTACGCTTTCGGCACGCGGCGACGGTTGCCTTACTGGACAGCGCCGTCATTGTGTTCCAACTCTCGATGCCTCATGGCATCGATCGCATGGCGGCGCTTGGTGAGACTGAGCTTGCTGATCCTGGGAGTCTAGGTCCGAATCGCTATTCAAAGGAAACTACGCCGCGCAGCCGTTTTCGCCTTATGGCGGCGGCCCGGCGTTTGGTCCATTCGAAGATGCAAGCTACTGGCACGATCACGATATCCCAAGCCCGGCGTACAAGAAATGGAAGTATCGTGCGACCTCCGTACTTATGATTGGTGTTGAACCGGGGCTCGATGCGGAAACCCCCAGGCCAACTGATGATCTTGTTACTGGCGGCCAATCTGGGTGAAATCAGCTGCGGCTTTGTTGGCCTGGCGACGTTGATCTCGGGACGATTGGTGATGAACACATCGATGACCCGCAGCGGTAGTTGGACCTTTCAGCGTCCGTTCGCGGCTGTCGCGCTATCACTTTGTCAAAGTTTGTCATTACCGCGCGGAAGGCAATCTATAGCGTGGCGCTTCGGCGCTCTTTTCCTGTTCGGGTCATCGGCACTGCTGCCACCACCGGGGATCAGGCTGTGGGCGATCTGTTTGGACGCCCATTATCCCCGGGTCATGATTGTTGCATGTGGTCGTCCGCGTAATTGTTCTGTTGTTGTGATCCTCGTATCATCATCCCCGCGATCCGGTCCCATAGAATCAAACGTCGGCCGCTAATAAATTCTGACAGAAGCGATGAGTTAGTAATACAATGTCGAACGGTAACTTACCCGAGGGGGTATTTGATGACAAATATTGCTAAGGCTATCGTCCGGCTCCGCGAGGAACGCCGGGATGCGCAGAACCAAGTCCAAAAACTTGGGGAAGCTATTTCAGTGCTTGAAAAGCTTACACGAAGTTCGGGCGCCACCGCGCGGATCGGGGCGCCGCATCGTGTGAAGCGCGTTCTCTCGGCAGCAGGACGCCGGAGAATTTCTCTGGCCCAGAAAGCACGTTGGGCTAAGATCAGGCAGACAAAAAGAGCAGCCTAAAACGCCGGGCGGGCCGCAGGCTGCGCGAAGTCCTCGTGCTAGACTGAAGCCCGCCGGATTATTATCCGGCCAACGGGATGCGGACGATGCCGAATGAATGGATCGCTTCAGCGACGCCCGTAAGTTCTTCGAATCAGACTGCGGGCTGGATATCGAACATCGACCCCTTCCCACTCACCGAGAAAGAAAGCAGACAACTTATCAGCGGAGCCGGCGGGCGCTTAATCCCTAACCGCCCGCCCGGAGGCGAGCAAATGCGAAGGCCCCTGCGGCACGCCCGAATCCACGCACTGATGCTTGCCGCTGCTGCTAGCTGTGTCCCCCGCCAAGCTCGCGCACGATGCCGCCGACAAATGCCTTGGCGTCTCCAAACAGCATCAGGGTGTTATTGAGATAGTAGAGCGGGTTATCAATGCCGGCGAAGCCCGGATTCATACTCCGTTTGATGACCATCACCGTACGGGCCTTGTCTACATCGAGGATAGGCATTCCGTAGATGGGGCTCGAATGATCAGAACGCGCTGCCGGATTGGTGACGTCATTGGCGCCGATCACCAAGGCGACATCGGTCTGCGGAAAATCGCCATTGATCTCGTCCATCTCAATCAGGCGGTCGTATGGAATATCCGCTTCGGCCAGCAGCACGTTCATGTGTCCCGGCATGCGTCCAGCCACGGGATGAATGGCAAAGCGCACGTCCACACCGCGCTTGGTCAGAGCATCGTAGAGCTCGCGCACTTTATGCTGCGCCTGGGCGACGGCCATGCCATATCCGGGAACGATGATGACGCGGCTGGCGGCGGACAGAATGGCTGCCGCTTCTTCGGGCGTCGCGCTGCGAACGGGTCGCGCTTCCTCTCCGGCGGCGTGCAAAGCTTGCACCTGACCAAAGGCGCCAAACAAAACGTTGGTGAAGGATCGGTTCATGGCCTTCGACATGATGATCGAGAGGATGAGGCCCGACGATCCGTCGAGCGCGCCCGCGATGATGAGCAGCTTGCTGTCAAGAACGAAACCCATGGCCGCCGCCGAAAGACCAGCGTAGCCGTTCAACAGCGAGATCACAGTCGGCATGTCCGCCCCGCCGATGGGGATGATCAACAACACGCCGAAGGCGAGCGCGATCAGGATCATGAACGGAAACAGGGTCCGCGATTCGGGATGCTGCACCAGGGTGACGCCGATCACGAACGCCGCGGCCAGCAGAAGAAAATTGACCAGGTTCTGGCCTTTGTAAGTCAGCGGCCGCTGGGGCAGAATTTCCTGCAGCTTGCCGGCAGCCATTAAACTTCCGGTGACGGTCAAGCCACCCAGAATGACCTCGAGCGACAGCACGGCCATCATGAAGTGCGAGATATTGGGAGTGCGCAAATAGAACTCGGCCGAGCCAACGAGGGTTACGCACAGCGCGCCAAACGCGTGACTAAGCGCGGTTCGCTGTGGAACCGCCGTCATCGCCACTTCCCCCAGCGGAACGCCGATGATGCTGCCGACGACCAGCGCGATGCCGATCAGCCGGTAATCCACAATCCCGTGGCGAAGCAGGGTACCGCAAATCGCCAGCAGCATGCCTGCCTCGCCCGCCCAGATGCCATGACGGGCCGAGGTCGGCGAACTCATCCATTTCAACGAGAGGATAAACAACACGCTCGCGATGAGATACAGAAGCTCGATGACGACTTGGCCGCCTGCGAGTTCGGTGGTCATTATTTGGCCGCCGGCTTAGTTGCGGGGCGGCTGGATTTGAACATCCTTACCATGCGGTCGGTAATCAAGAAGCCGCCGACGATGTTGCTGGTGGCGGCAACCACGGCGATGAATCCGAAAACAGCGGAGAGCGTGCTTTTGTGCTCGCCCACGAGGACGATCGCTCCGACCACCGCGATCGCATCCAGGGCATTGGTGAGCGACATCAACGGTGTGTGCAACAGCGGCGAAACCCGCCGGATCACTTCGAATCCGATGAATCCGGCGAGCACAAAAATAAAGAGTGCGTTAATCAGGTTCGAACTACTGTTCATCCTTCCTCCCCAGGGTCCTCTCCACCCGGACGAAAGTCCGGGCGAAACGCGGCCTCTTCCTCCGCCGCATGAAGCATCAGCCGGCAACCGGCGTCAGCGCGGGCAACTTAAAGAATTCGCGCACGCGCGCGTTTACGACCTCTCCGCCGCGGGTGAGCAGCGTCTCGCGAACAATTTCATCGTCGAGGTTCAGATTCAACTTTTGATCCTTGACCAGGTGCGTCAGGAAGGCCGTCATGTTACGGGCATACATCATGCTCGCGTGATACGGCACGCCGGTGGCCACGTTGATCGCTCCGATGATGGTCACTCCATGCTTGACCACGGTTTTGCCGGTTTCGGTGATTTCGCAGTTGCCGCCGCGTTCGGAGGCCAGATCAAGGATCACCGAACCCGGCGCCATTGCCCTCACCATGTCCTCGGTTACCAGGACCGGCGACTTTTTTCCCGGAATCACAGCCGCCGTGATCACCACATCGCTTTCCTGCACGGCTTTCCCCAGCAACTCGCGCTGACGGCGATAGAAATCTTCATCCTGCGCGCGGGCATATCCGCGAGCATCTTGCGCGTCTTTGGCCTCGATGGGCAGCTCGACAAAACGTCCGCCTAGACTCTGAACCTGCTCCTTTGCCGCCGGCCTTAAATCGTACGCCGAAATCACAGCCCCCAGACGGCGCGCGGTGGCAATCGCCTGCAACCCGGCAACGCCGCAGCCGATCACGAAGACGCGGGCCGGCGTTATCGTCCCCGCCGCGGTCGTGAGCATGGGGAAAAAGCGCGGATGATGGTCGGCGGCTATCAGCACCGCCTTGTATCCGCAGACCGTCCCCATCGAAGAGAGCGCATCCATGCTTTGGGCGCGAGTGGACCGGGGCATCAACTCCACCGCAAAGGCGGTGACGCCGGCGTGCGCGATTTCCTGCACGACCTCCGCCGAACCGAATGGACGCAGAAACCCAATCAGGAGCTGATCCTTGTGGTAAAGCGTTACATCATATTTTCCGGTTATATCATTGGAGCCGTAGCAAAGAACCTGAACGATAATGTCCGATGCGGCAAACACCGGCGCGCGTTCGGCAACAATCTTCGCGCCCTTGTCAGCATACTGCGAATCGGGATAGCCGGCCTCGATTCCAGCGCCGGATTGAACGTGGACTTCAAAACCCGCCTTAGTGAGCGTGGGGAGGACTGAGGGCACAAGTGCGACCCGTCGCTCTCCAGGATAACTTTCTTTCGGAACACCGATGATCACAAGCCCCTGCCTGTTTCGCTATTCGTTGTATCGCGCTGACGAAGGTCGGAGCTGCCCGGCGCACATCGAAATTGCTGTTTCGGTCAGCTTCCAGGGAACCGAGGATTCTAGTTGAGCGGCTGGCCGGGCGCAACTTGGCTTCATTGAATGGCTTCATTGAAGAGGAAATTGAAGAAGGGTTCACGCTCCAAATTGCAAAGAACGGCGAGGATGGCACTCGGCACCAGACTAATCCAGGTGGGTAATTGAAAAGACCCACCTTAAGGTTCAGAGTTCCTTCAGCGCCCGTAGCTCATCCTCCCCCAGCCTCAGGCGCCACAAACCACAAGGAGGATCCAGAACAATGAAACAACTTGGATTTTTGATGTTGGCGCTCGCACTCGCCGTGATGCTCGGGGGAAGCGCCCTTGCTCAAGGTGACAGCAGCGACTATTTTGTCACCTACTATTCCAATGCGAATACGGCTGGTGCACCGAATGGCGTCGTGCGATTCATCAACGACGGCGACACAAGTGCGAACCTGTTCGCGGACTATTACGTGTTCGACGACAGCCAGGAGTTGCAAGAGTGTTGCAGCTGCATCATTACTCCGGACGGTCTCAACTCGGAGTACATTAACAAGGGCACAAACCCCAGCCTGACCGGCAACAGCCTGACGGGCAAAGTGAACACTCGTGGCGTCATCAAGGTCATTTCGGATTCGTCTGGTAATGCGGCGGCCCCTGTGCCGACGCCGGGACTCCGTGGATGGGGCGTTCACGTCCAGAAGACTGGGACTTCCGCCTATGCTGTGACCGAAACCAGGTTTGCAGACTCGAACCTCGCGGCGGCTGAAGAATCGTTGCTAGGTGAACTCTGCGGTTTTGAACAAGAGCTCGGCAGCGGCCAAGGAGTTTGCTCCTGCTCGACAGAAGACTCCGACTTTTAGTCGAAAGATCGGCTTTCGACTCCAGGCCGGCAAGAACGATTGCTGAAGTGGCTTCTTCGGGAAGCGCTTCGGCTGGGCCATATCCAGAATCCCGAGTTTAACGCTTTTGCAGCACCTCCCCAAGAAACGGCCGGAACCCCCGGCCGTTTTCTTCTGCGAATCGGCAGCCCACCCGCGCTTTTCCCAATAACCGAGATCAGCATATGCGGCGGATCGCGACTTTCTTCGGGACCGATGCTGCCCGCCTTGATTCGGTTGAAGGCGTCGGAAAACAAGAAGGGGTATTCGCTTAAAACGAGAGGTTGAGTTCGAGGCCACGTTCATCGTCACCAGACGCTCGGATGTCAGCGCAGTTGTGAACGATCCAATCGGCGCCAGCCTCCTCGAGGTCGCGGCGGACCATGGTCGTGAGGAATGCGATTACACCGGCTCCGGCGGCCTTCCCGGCGCGAACTCCGGCCGGCGCATCTTCTACCACGGTGCAATCGGAGGCGGCGAACCCGAGCTTCGCCGCCGCCAAAAGGTAAGGCTCGGGATTCGGCTTGCCAATCTTCACATCGCTCGAAGTAATCATGGTCTGGGGGATGGGCAGGCCCGCCGCTCGCAAACGCACCTCGGCCAGCGGGCGCGTACAAGAGGTCGCGATGGTCCAGCGTTCCTGAGGCAAACTGCCCAGGAGTTCCCGAGCGCCTGGTAGCAGCACCACGCCCTCCAGGTCCTCCATTTCCCTGCGCTCGACTTCGCGATCTTCGCGGTCAATATCCGCGTTCGGCAGCAGCTCACGGATGGTGGTTCGACTGGGCCGCCCGTGTGCCAAGCCGACCACGGTCTCGGGGTCAAAGCCGTGCTCGGCAGCCCAACGAGACCACACCCGTGCCACCGCAGGAGTGGAGTCGATCAGCACGCCGTCCAGGTCAAATAGTAGAGCACGGCAGCGGATTGCGGTCATTTCATCGAATTCACGTTGCCGAGGGATGTTCAAAATCCGAGCAATACGATATCGGCGACAACCGGTGAAAACAAAGGATTGGAACGGCCTTAAAGACCGGCTGGCGAATGCCGGTCGAAAATGGTGAGCGCGGCAGGAATCGAACCTGCGACCCACGCCTTAAAAGGGCGTTGCTCTACCAACTGAGCTACGCGCCCCACCAATTTCAATCTAACATAATTCCCGCGCACATTTGCCGGGCTGCGATTTGTCAAAGGCCGTTCGCCGAGGATGGGATCGTAGGATCTGGGAATCGACGCGGCCTCGGTCCCGCCCTCAGGGAGGCGTGACGATGCCAGCGCAAAGCGATACACTCTGCAATAATGTTGCGATTCCGTTTGCTCCGGCGAAACCTTGCGTTCCTCCCCGCTTGCGCGATTCTGTCGTGTGCAATCTTGTCGCCGACGATCAGCCATGCGGAGAAGAAAAAGCAACTGCCCGCTGTGCGCTGGATCGCTGGCGAACCCGGTTGCACGTTCGAACACCGCGATGACGGCAACTACCTCTGGACCTTGACCGGGCGTGACCTCACTGTCACGCTCCTCGTGGATTCACGGGAACTGGTACAGAGTCGATTCCGCCCCTACGAACTCTTCGCCGCCTTTATAAGTGTGACCTACACGGGTCAGAACAAATTTGAATTTCCCGCGGACGTGCGCATCGACTTCGTGCGACATCACGACGTTCAGGAGGCCTACGAAGATCCCACCGAACTGTCCACCAGACTACAGAACGATTTGGATACGAAGATCTTCGAAACCGAGCGCCAGATCAAGAAGAATCCCAAAATCGCCGAAGAAAAGACATCTCTTTTGCGCAACTACCAAAGGATAGCGGCCGAGTTCCTCGATTTTGTCAGCACGAAAACGCTCGATCCCAACACGGTCATGCTGACCCCGGGCAATCCCGAAGCGCATGGCTGGGTTTTCTTCTCGACCAGCAACAAGTGGATCGGTCCGTGGAAAGAACGCGAGGACCTCATCATCAGCGTCTGGATGAAAGACAAAATCTGGCAATTCCCGATCTCGTTGCCACCGACCGAAGGCGACCTGATCCTGCGCAAGCCGCCCGAGTAACCATGTCGTGAGCGCGATTGGGAAATTGTGTTACGTTGACAGTGTTATGGAGATCCCTCCGAAAGCAGCGTCCGAGACCCAGAAGCCGGCCGTAGTGCTTTACTGTCCGGTCTGCGCGGTCGAGGTCGGCGATCCCCTTACCTGCGGCGACTGCTCGGCCGTCATCTGCCGTCGCTGCGGAACGCCGCTGGAATCTTCAGATGAACTGGGCATGGGATGAAGCGCTCATAGTTCGCTCGTCCCAGGTCGTTCGCAACACCGAGTGGCTTCGAATGCGATTGGCGTGCGTTGGATCGCGAGCAATATATCGCAAACGAACAACAACCAGCGACCAGCAACTTGATCAGCCGATAAGGAACCGACCAATCAGGTAATGAATACCACGCCCGCTTCCCTGCCGACCGAGACTGATCCCTCCCCCCAAAAACCGAGTCTCGTACGCGGGCTCAGTCTGCTCGACTCGGTGCTCCTGCTGGTGAGCGGCATCATCGGCTCTTCTATTTTTCTTACCGCCAAAGATATTGCCGGGCCTTTGCCAAACCCGACGATGTTTTTTCTGGTGTGGGTGCTCGGTGGAGTGATTTCCTTGTGCGCCTGCGTCGCCTTCGCCGAACTCGGCTCCATGTTTCCCGACTCCGGCGGACAATATATTTACCTTCGCGAAGCTTACGGCGACCTGGTTGCCTTTCTTTATGGCTGGATGCTGTTCGCAGTTGCCAATGGCGGCAGCATTGCGGCACTTTCCGTCGCCTCGGCAGCCTACATGGGAAACATCGTTCCCTGGATGTCGCAGCAGCACGTGATGGCAAACATCAACCTGCCCTATCCGGCACTAGCGGATGGCCACCTGGTCGAGGCCATATTCACCGTCGTCTTCACGCGCGCCCATGCCGTTGGCCTCGTGCTGATCGCTATCCTCACCTACGTCAATGTTTTCGGACTTCGCTGGGGCGCGCTTCTGCAGAACGTCTCCACCTGGACGAAGTTCGCCGCCATGGGCGGCTTCATTGTTCTCGGATTCTCAATCGGGAAAGGACACTGGTCGAACTTCAGTGCGCAGGCGCCGGGCGGACTGACGATGGGATTGGGCCCGGCGCAATTGATTTCCGCTCTAGGCGTCGGTTTGATCGCCGTGTTCTGGGCTTACGACGGCTGGGTGTACATCACCTGGGTTGCGGGCGAAGTCAAAGAGCCGCGCCGGAATGTCCCTCTGGCCATGATTTTAGGAGTGCTCGTGGTGGGCGCGATTTATCTCGCGATGAACATGACGTACGTTTACGCCCTGCCTCTCAATGAGGTAGCAAAATATGAAACCATTGCCCACGCCGCAGCGGCCGTGCTGTTTTCGCCCGGGGCCGCGGTCTGGCTATCGGCGATGATCGCGATTTCGTGTTTCAGCGCCGCGGCAACCTGCACCTTGTCCGGCGCCCGCGTCTATCTTGCCATGGCACAGGACGGCCTGTTCTTCCGCCGCATGGCTGTTATTCATCCCAAGTGGCGCACGCCCGCCTTCAGTCTGATCGGCCAAGGCATCTGGGCGGCTGTGCTAACCGTGAGCGGACGCTATGACCAGCTTTACACCTACGTCATCTTTGGCATGGTCCTCTCGTACACGCTGACCGTCATCGGTCTGTTCCTGTTGCGCTGGAAAAAGCCCGAGGTTCCCCGCCCTTATTCCTGCGCCGGATACCCGTGGCTGCCGGCGATCTACGTGATCGTCGGTGTTGCCTGGACGCTCAACACAATCATCCAGCGGCCAAACGAGGCTTTCTGGGGCGCCACGATTGTGCTGATCGGCATTCCCGGGTATCTGTACTGGAAGTGGAGCAGCCGTAGAATCTCCGCGCCGGAGTAGTTTCAGGTTTGAGCGAAACACCGAGAAAGTGTGCCGAGCACGCCGGGTGCAGTTTTTCGCCCGGTTTTTCGCATGGTTTTTCGCATGTCGCGCGACTTTGATAATGTCCCCATGCGGCGACATTAGAAGTGTCCCCTTTTAGCGACGTTACGACAATAGAAATGTCCCCTAGTCTGGAGGTCTCCACAGGAGGCCAGATTGGGAAGGACC
>Ga0302324_100001492_pt1 | contig 56817 bp, 51 predicted proteins | sample Palsa_T0_1_FD_201949 | JGI IMG/M metagenome (GOLD analysis project Ga0302324, IMG submission 201949) | Peat permafrost microbial communities from Stordalen Mire near Abisko, Sweden - Palsa_T0_1 | ecosystem: Environmental > Terrestrial > Soil > Palsa > Peat permafrost | place: Sweden: Abisko...
AAAACGCGGCTGGAAAAGCCGCGTGTACCGCCGTAGCCATTCCACTTCGATGTCGCACACCCACGTGATTGCCGCTAACGGCGGGCGCCACTTCATCCGATGAAAGCCAAGAGTGACGCGGTTCGTGGCATGCTACCTTAGAAATTTGGTGGCTTCGAAGTCTACATTTCCGGCCTGCAAACACGCTGGCAAGAGCGTACGGGTGGCAACTTTGCTGCTGGGCGCCGTTTGCCTGTTCGGCTGCAAGAGCGCACGTCAATATCTCGATCGCGGGAACCAGCTATTCGCCGCCGGAAAATATGATGACGCGACGCTAAACTATCGGAACGCTATTAAGAAGAGCCCCGACTCGGGTGAAGCTTATTACCGGCTCGGGCTTTCACTCCTGAAACAGGGCAAGGCAAGCGAAGCATATCAGTCGCTCAGCCGTGCCGTGACGCTCGATCCAAAGAGCAATCCGGCGAAAGTTGATTTGGCGAATCTCTGTCTGGCCGGCTACGTGCGCGATCCCAAGCATCCGGAAATACTCTACAAGCAGGCGCAAACCATGGCCGATCAACTGACGGCGCCGGGCGGTAACCCGACCGAGGGGTTTCGCGTGAAGGGAACGCTCGCGCTGCTCGATAATCATCCCGGGATGGCGATCGATGAGTTTCGCCAGGCGCTGAAGCTGGCTCCGGACAATACCGCGGCGTCGGTGGGCTTGGCACAAGCGCTGTTGCGTGACAATCAGCCGGAAGAAGGCGAACGGACACTACGGCAGACCGTGGAGCGCTATCCGCAATCCGCCCCCGCATACGAGACGCTGTACAGCTACTACAGCGCGCAGCAGAGCTGGGACAAGGCCGAGGAGTTATTGAAGTTGTGGGCGGCGAAGAACCCGAAGGAACCGGAGCCGATTCTCCGCCTGGCTGCGTTTTACTACGCCCGCAAGAAGCCCGATGAAACCGAGAAGATCCTGAAATCCATGGTAGACCGGCCGGCCGATTTTCCGCAAGCCGATTTGCTCGTGGGAGATTTTCATGCGCTCACGCACGAGCCGGAGAAGGCGCTCGCCGATTATCAGCGGGGCGAGTCGAGGGATCACGAGCGTCAACAGGCCTATCAGGAGCGCGTAGCGAACATGCTTGCCACGTTGGGGCGGCGCGAGGAAGCTCTCAAGGCGGCCGAGGCAATTATTGCGAAGGATCCAAAGAATCTGTTCGCTCGCGCTCTCAAGGTTCAGTTACTGGATCGGATGGGAGGCGCGCAGAATCTGACTACGGCGGCGGCTCTGGCGGGCGATCTTGCCAAAGAAGCTCCCGCCAACTCGAGAATGCAAATGCTGGCCGGGCAAGCTGTTCTGATCAAGGGCAGCCCGGACCAAGCCTATGGGTATTTCCAGCAAGCGGCGAGAGCGGACGCGCATTCACCCGCCCCGCAAATGGCGCTGGCCCGCCTGGAGCTGATGCGAAGGAACTATTCCGCTGTATTGCAGCATGCCGACGCCGCTCTAGCGATCCGTCCAAACGATCCCAATGGGCGCTTGTTTCGAGTGATTGGACTCACCGGAACGCACGCCTACGCGCAGGCCAAGCAAGAGGCAGAACAACTGGCGCGCGATACGAAAGACTCGCCGCAGGTTGAGATGCAACTTGGGATTATCGCTCTGGGCCAAGGCCATTATGCCGAGGCCGAGGACTCGTTCCGCAAGCTGTATCAAGAGGGCTCGACGGATGTTCAGCCGTTGGCCGGTTTGGTGGACACCCTGGAGGCCGAGCATCTGCCGGAGCGCGCGTTGGCGCTGATGCAGACGGAGGCCCAAAAGGCTCCGAACTCGGCTGGGAAAGCCGCGCTTCTAGTGGCCACCGCCGAAGCCGCCGGCAAAACAGACATGGCGCTGGCGGAACTGCAGAAGGAGGCCGCGCAACATCCCACCTCGGCGGGCGTGCAAATACGGATCGCCCAGTTGCAATTGAAGCACGGTCATCTGGCGGAGGCGGTTCAAGCATTTCAGCGCGCGCAGCAGCTGGCGCCGGATAGCAAGGGCTTGGATTTTGCCATTGGAAACTTGCAAGATCAACTGGGCAAGAAACCGGAAGCGATTGCAAGCTATCGGAAGGCGTTGGCGAAGACGCCGGACGATCCACTGCTGCTGAACAATCTCGCGTTCATGTTAGCGGAGACGGGCGGCAATCTCAATGAAGCGCAGCAGATGGTAAGCACCGCCATTCGCAAAGCTCCCAACCTCCCGCAGTTGAAGGATACCTTGGCGTGGGTGCAACTCAAGCAGCACAACCAGGCGGCGGCGCTTCAGACTCTGGCGACGCTGACATTGGAACATCCGGATGACGTGACATTCCGCTACCACTACGCAGTCGCGCTGATTGACAGCGGCAATCCTTCCGCGGCCAAGCTTCAAGTCGAGACCGCCCTTTCCAAGAAGCCGCCCGCTGAACTGGCAACCGCGCTGCGCAACCTGCTGGGAGCGCCGCCGTCCTCACAACCTGAAAAACCCCCTGCGGCTCCGCCGGCCGAAAAACCCGCTGCGGCTCCTCCGGCCGCTAAATCCGCGCCGGCTCCGGCGAAGGAGGCCCAGCCCAAGCCTCCCGAGAGCGCTCCGGTGGCGGGGCAGCTCGCCGGTGGCGAGTACTGGCAGGTTGCGGCGACCGCGCGCCCGGAAGCACAAATCATCGTTGAAGGCCTGTCTAAGAAGGGATTCCACGCGGTGCTCGCTCCGGCGCCCAAGGACGGCGTGTTCCGCGTTCTGGTTGGACCGCTGGGGGATGCTCCCACGCAGGCTCAGACGCGCACCAGCTTGGAAGCCGCGGGTTTCAAGAATACGATCATGCGGAAATATTGAGGCCGTTAATTCGGTCCACGCGGCTCGACGGGCAACCCAATCGCGCTAGCCAAGTTTGATGCGCGCAGACAGCTGGCGCGTGCTATTTTGGTGGGTTCCCAACTATGTCCACTAATGTTCCCATCACGGCCGCCCATGGCGACGGAATCGATGCCGGACAGTAATGTGACGCAGCCACTGGTCGGCATCATCATGGGGAGCAAGTCCGACTGGGAGACGATGCGCGCGGCGGCTGAAACCCTGACGCAGTTTGGAGTGGCACACGAAGCTAAGGTGGTCTCCGCGCATCGCACGCCGGGCTGGATGGTGGAATATGCATCGGCCGCGGAGCCGCGCGGGCTTCAGGTGATCATCGCCGGCGCAGGTGGAGCGGCGCATCTTCCAGGAATGGTGGCGGCCAATACGCTGCTGCCGGTGTTGGGCGTGCCGGTGGAGAGCCATGCGCTGAAGGGCATGGACTCGTTGCTGTCCATCGTCCAGATGCCGGGCGGAGTTCCCGTGGGTACGCTGGCAATCGGCAAATCCGGGGCGCAGAACGCGGCTCTGCTCGCGGTAGCGATTCTGGCGAATCATGACGCGGCGCTGCGCGAGAAGCTGCGCGTGTTTCGCGAGGAACAGGCCGGCAAAGTTCGCGCGGAAGAGCTCGAGTGATAACGCCGGTCTTTTCCGGATCTTTTATAGGGCCCGGCGCTGCCATCGGCGTGCTGGGGAGCGGGCAGTTGGGGCGGATGTTCGCGATCGCGGCGCGGCGCATGGGATATCGCGTGCACACGCTGTCGCCGGATCAAGATACGCCGACCGGCCAAGTGGCGGACGTCGAAGTTATGGCCTCGTACGACGATCTGGATGCGGTTTCCGAGTTCGCCCGTCGAGTGAGCGTAGTAACGTTTGAGTTTGAAAATGTTCCGGCGCCTACCGCCCAGGCGGCGGCCCGTTGCGCGCCGGTTCGCCCCAGCGGCTCCGTCCTGCACACCACGCAGCAGCGCATCCGCGAGAAGTCGTTCTTGGCGAAGGCCGGGTTGCCGACGACTCCGTATCGCGAGGTGCGAACGCTGGAGGACTTGGATCGCGCGATCGCCGCGCTGGGTTGCCCGGCAGTGTTGAAGACCGCCGCGTTTGGCTACGACGGCAAGGGCCAGTTTCGCATTGATTCACCTGGACGGGCGCTCGAGGGATGGGACGCGATCGGCAGACAGGAAGCCGTGCTGGAGGCCTTCATCGATTTCGATCGCGAGATTTCGGTGGTGGCGGCGCGCGGTGAGGACGGGGAGTTTGTGCACTATGGCGCCATCGAGAATCAGCACAGCCGGCACATATTGGACGTGTCGGTTGCTCCGGCGCGCGTGGCTCCGAATGTTGCTAGGGAAGCGGTGGAGCTGGCGCGCTGTGTTCTCGAAAAGCTGGGCGTGGTGGGCGTGCTGTGCGTCGAATTTTTTGTGGCGCGCGATGGCGCGCTCCTGATCAACGAGCTCGCGCCACGCCCGCACAACTCCGGACACTTGACCGTGGACGCGTGCGTCACCAGCCAGTTCGAACAACAGCTGCGCGCGGTGTGCGGGTTGCCGCTCGGTTCAACCGAGATGCTTCGGCCGGCGGCGATGGGGAATCTGTTGGGTGACCTGTGGGCCAATGGCGAGCCGGATTGGCGCGCGGCCTGCGCGTTTCCGGGCGTGAAGCTGCATTTGTATGGGAAGCTGGAGCCTCGGCCTGGCCGCAAAATGGGGCACTTGACGGCGCTGAATCACGATCCGGAAGAAGCGTATCGGACGGTGCTGGCGGCGCGGGAATCGCTGGTGAGGAATGGCCGATAAATTCCTCGATATTCTCGGCATTGAAAATCCCATTATTCAAGGGCCAATGGGCGGCGGACCGTCCACGCCGGAGTTGGTTGCGGCGGTTTCGAACGCGGGCGGCCTGGGGTCGCTGGGCGCGGCGTATTTGACGCCCGACCAAATTACGGATGCGATCCGGCGCATTCGGACGCTTTCGTCGCGGCCATTCAACGTGAACTTGTTCGTGGGCGGCTGGAGCACGAATCAAGACTTCGATGCCGGACCGATACTCGCGCTGCTGGCCGAAGCGCACGAAAAACTCGGGATACCGCCGCCGATCGCGCCAACGTCCACGCCCGATCCATTCCCGGCGCAACTTGAAGCGGTGCTCGACGCGCGGCCGCCGATCTTCAGCTTCACGTTTGGCATTCCGGATGGTGACGTAATGTCGCGTCTCAAAGCGCGAGGCATCGCCATTCTCGGCACCGCAACTACAGTGGAAGAAGCGCGGCGGCTGGAACAAGCCGAAGTGGATGCGATCGTCGCGCAGGGAGCCGAAGCGGGCGCGCATCGTGGAACATTTTTGGATTCGTTCGAATCGTCCATGATCCCGACGCTTGACTTGACGCGCGCAATTGCGAACGCGGTGAGCCTGCCCGTGATCGCGACCGGCGGCTTGATGGACGGGCGCGACATCGTATCCGCGCTCAACGCGGGAGCAGCGGCGGCGCAACTAGGAACGGCGTTTCTCGCGTGTCCAGAATCAGGCGCGCCGGAGGCCTACAAACACGCCATCCTTTCGGCTAAGGAAGACTTGACGGTTATCACGCGAGCCTTTTCCGGGCGGCCTGCGCGCGGTCTCAAGAACAGCTTCATCGCAAGCCTCGATGGCCGCTCGGGCGCCATCCTGCCGTATCCGCTACAGAACGCCCTGACTCGCCCCATGCGCGCGGCGGCAGCTCGGCAAGGTCTCGCGGATTATCTTTCACTTTGGGCTGGGCAAGGCGTGGCGCGCGCTTGCGCGATGCCGGCGGGGGATCTCGTGGCTTCGCTGTTAACATGAACCGGCTGCTAATCTGAGGCTGCTAATCTGAGAGTGATGCACGCTGTTCGCGAATGGCTGCGCGACGCTTCTTCGATCGCCGTGCTCACGGGCGCGGGCGTATCGGCCGAGAGCGGTGTGCCCACGTTTCGCGGCGGCACTTCAAGCGCACCAGGGTTGTGGAAACAGTATCGGGCCGAAGAACTGGCGACGCCCGGCGCTTTCGCACGCGATCCGAAACTGGTTTGGGAATGGTATGACTGGAGGCGGTCGCTGATCGCCGAAGCGAAGCCCAATCCAGGGCACTATGCGCTCGCGGCGGCGGAAGCGCGCGCGGCGAAGTTCACCTTGATCACGCAAAACGTGGACGGGTTGCATGAGTTGGCCGGCAGCCGCAACGTACTTCGCTTGCACGGCAGCATCTGGATGCTGCGATGCCTCGGGTGCGAGCGTGAACGCGAAGACCGGCGAACGCCGCTGCCAGAAATTCCGCCGCGCTGCGAGTGCGGTGGCATGCTGCGGCCCGGCGTGGTGTGGTTTGGCGAGGCATTACCCGCGAAAATCTGGCAAGAAGCCGAGAAGGCCGCGCGCGAGGCCGATCTGTTTCTGCTGATCGGAACGTCGGCGGTGGTGTACCCGGCGGCGGGCTTGGCGCCGATTGCGAAGTCGTCGGGCGCGCGGGTGGTGGAAATCAACATCGCGGAAACCGGTCTCTCGGATTCGATCGACGAATTTCTGCAAGGGCCGTCGGGCGAGCTGTTGCCGCAATTGATCGCATGAAGATCTGCTACCTAGATGCGTTCTCCGGAATCAGCGGAGACATGACGGTGGGCGCGCTGATCGACGCCGGCGCCGACAGCGGCCAGCTTGTGCGCGCGCTTGAAGACCTCGGCACGGGCGCTAAGTTCGAGGTGGAGAAGACCAGCCGGCGCGGCATCGCGGCCTCGAAGTTTCGCGTGCTTGGCGGCGATCGCAAGGGACACCGGCATCTGAAGCATATTCTCGAAATCATCGCGAAATCCGGTATTTCCGAACGCGCTAAACAGAATGCGTCGGCCGTGTTTCAGCGCTTGGGCGAGGCCGAAGCCAAGGTCCACGATATTCCGCTCGACAAAGTTCATTTCCACGAAGTTGGCGCGGTGGATTCCATCTGCGACATCGTCGGCGCTTGCATCGGTTTCGACCTGCTTGACATCGGCGCGGTGTACAGCTCGGCGGTGAACGTCGGCAGTGGGACTGTGAAAACCGAGCATGGCGTGCTGCCCGTGCCCGCACCGGCCACATCCGAGTTACTCGCCGGAAAGCCGATCTACGCACGCGGCCCGAGCCTTGAATTGACCACTCCAACGGGCGCGGCCATCGCCACCACGCTCGCCGCGGAGTTTGGCCCTCCACCTCCAATGTGTCTGATCGCGAGCGGATATGGCGCGGGCGACTACGATTTTCCCGAGCATGCCAACGTGCTGCGCGTGCTGATTGGCGAGACCAGCGGCGCGGAAGAATCCACGACGGTCACGGTACTCGAAGCCAACATCGACGATTCCAGCCCGCAAGTGCTCGGCTACGCGATGGAACGATTGCTTGAAACCGGGGCTCTCGACGTGACGCTCACGTCCGTTCAGATGAAGAAGGGGCGGCCAGGCACACTGCTGAGCGTGATCGCTCGCCCGGAAGACCGCGAAGCGTTGGCGCGCATGATCTTTGAAGAGACCTCCACGCTCGGGCTGCGGATCCATTCGGCTGAGCGCCGAGTAAAGGCGCGCCATTCGGTGGAGATCGCGACACCGCACGGCACAGTGCGAATGAAGATCGCCGAGAACGGATCGTTCGCGCCCGAATACGAGGATTGCCGCGAACTGGCTCGCAAATCCGGCGTGCCACTCAAACAAATCCTGACCGAGGCGAATCTCGCATACCTGAAAAACTCTCGATGAAATATTACCTGACCACTCCGATTTATTACGTCAACGCGGCGCCGCATCTGGGCACCGCCTACTCCACGTTTGTCGCCGATATGATTAAGCGGTTCAAGAAAATGGAAGGATACGACCCGGTGGTGCTCACCACGGGCTCCGACGAACATAGCCTCAAAGTGGAGCGCGCCGCGCAGGCCGCGGGTGTCGACCCGCTGGCGTATACGAGCAAGATGGCGGCTGAGTTCATCCGCCAATGGGCCAAGCTCGGCATCGACTACGACCATTTCATCCGCACGTCGGATCCGAAGCATCATGAGACCGTGCGCTGGCTGTTCGAGCGCTGCGAAAAGAACGGCTACATCTATAAAGGTTCCTACACCGGCGCGTATTGTGTCAGCGACGAGGCCTACGTCAACGATGTGAATCCAGGCGATCCTTGCCCCACCTGCGGCAATCCGACCGAAACGGTGACCGAAGAGAATTACTTCTTCAAACTATCCGCATTTCAGAAGCCGCTGCTCGAGCTGTACGAGAAGCACCCCGAATTCGTGAAGCCCGATCACCGGCGCAACGAAATGATCGCGTTTGTCCGGCAGGGCCTCAACGACCTTTCCATCACACGAACCAATATTCAGTGGGGCATTCCGGCTCCGGTGGAGGGCCATCATGTTTTCTATGTCTGGTTCGACGCGCTGATTTCGTACATGAGCGCGGTGAAGGATCAAGACTTGTGGCCGGCCGATCTGCACCTGATCGGAAAAGATATTTTGCGATTTCACGCCGTGTATTGGCCGGCATTCCTGATGGCCGCCGATCTGCCGCTGCCGAAGAAAGTTTTCGCGCACGGCTGGATTTTGCACGAAGACAACAAGATGAGCAAGTCGCGCGGTAACGTGGTGCCGCCGGGCCCGATCGTGGATGTGGTTGGCGCCGACGCGCTGCGCTATTTTCTGCTGCGCGAGATCACGTTTGGCCAGGATGGAAGCTTCAGCTACGATGCTTTGATCCAGCGCTATAACGCGGACCTGGCGAACGGCTTAGGAAATCTTGCCAGCCGCACGCTGACCATGATCCAGCAGTATCGCAACGGCGTGATTCCGGATTCTCCCGGATCGCCGGACATTGCCGAAGCCGCGCGCCGCACCACCGAGGAGGCCATGGACGCCTTCTGCGAATTCAACTTTTCGCGAGGCCTGGAAACGCTGTGGGCGTTCATTTCCATCATCGACAAATTCATAGTGGCACGCGCGCCGTGGAAACTCGGCAAGGACACTTCCGACTTCGCTCAAAAGATGCTGGACGAGACGTTGTACAGCTCGGCGGAGGCGCTGCGGATCATTTGCGCCTGGAGCTACCCGGTGATGCCGAATGCGGCTCGAAACATTTGGATCCAACTCGGAATGACGGCGCCGATTGAGTCCGTCACTTTCGCCGATCTGCACTGGGGCAAATTGCCGGCGGGACAGAAGATCGGCTCGGTCGCCGCGGTTTTTCCGCGCTTGGACGCGAGCGCCATCGCCAAGATGGAGGCTCTCGAAGTACAGGAGAAGGCGCGGCAGGCGGAGCTGTTCGGCGCAGGCAAGCCAGCGGCGGCTTTGGCCGTGACGCCCGAGGCTTCTGCGACAGACGGCGGAGGGAAAATCAGCATCGACGATTTCGTGAAAGTGGAATTGCGCGTCGGCCAGGTGGTTTCAGCCGAGCGCGTGAAGGGCGCCGACAAGCTCTTGCACATGAAGGTGGACATCGGCGAAGCCGCGCCGCGAACGATCGTCGCCGGAATCGCGGAAGCGTACCCGGCCGAGGCGATGGTCGGCCGGAAAGTGGTGATCGTCGCCAATTTGCAGCCGCGAAAGCTGCGCGGCATCGAATCGAACGGCATGCTCGTGGCTGCGTCGCTGGAAGACGGAAAGCCTGTGCTGGCCGGCTTTCTCGAAGATGTACCCGTGGGAGCGCGGTTAAAGTGAGTCTTAAGCATGGTTGACTCGCACTGCCATCTGGACAGCGCGGAGTTCAATGAAGATCGCGATGCGGTGATCGAGCGCGCAATCGCGGCCGGCGTCGAGCACATGCTGGCCATCGGGACCGGCGATGGTCCGCCGGATCTGGAAGCCGGGTTGCGACTGGCGGACAAATACCCGGCCTTCTACGCCACTATCGGGATTCATCCGCATCATGCCGCCAAAGCAGGTCCGGCCGATTTCAGGCGCCTAGCCGATTTGCTCGCGCATCCGAAGGTGCTGGCCATCGGTGAAATCGGTCTCGATTATCATTACGATTTTTCGCCGCGCGAGGTGCAGAAATCAACGTTCATTCAGCAGATGGAGATCGCGGCTTCGGCGAAAAAGCCGATCGTCATACATACCCGCGAGGCCTGGGTCGACACGCTGGCGCTGATCGAGCAGCATTGGACGCCGCACGGCAGGGGCGGGATCATGCACTGTTTTTCGGGCGGCTCCGGGGAAGCTCGCCGCGCACTCGACCTGGGTTTCTATTTGAGCTTCGGCGGCATCGTGACGTTTCCCAAAGCGCTTGCAGTTCAAGAAGCGGCGAAAACGGCGCCGCGCGACCGGATCTTAATCGAAACAGACGCTCCCTATCTTGCTCCCGTCCCGAAACGCGGCAAGCGCAACGAGCCGGCGCTCATTGTCCACACGGCGCGAAAGCTGGCGGAGCTGCGCGGGGAATCCTATGAAGAACTTTGCAATACCACGGCGGAGAACTTCCGCAGGCTGCTGCTGCTAAACTGAGAGATCCTCCATGGGACTCGGCAGGCTTGGCCAAACTTTAACCGCGCGGGAGATCTTCGAGCTGGTGAAGAAGGACCTCGAGCGGGTGGAGCGCGAGATCAGCCTGGAATCGGTGGCCAGCGTCGACGCGGTCACCACCATTTCGCGCTACCTCCAGGATGGCGGCGGCAAGCGGCTGCGGCCCATTCTGGTGCTGCTGGCTTCGCAGCTTGTGGGCGGAGTGAGCGACGGCACCATTCGCATGGCCGCGGTGGTGGAAATGATTCACGCGGCGACGCTGGTGCACGACGATGTCATCGATATCGCCAAAACCCGCCGCGGCCGGCCGTCGTCCAACGCTATCTGGGGCAATCACACGTGCGTGCTGGCGGGCGACTGGCTGTACATGCAAGCTTTTCAAGTCGCGCTACGCGAGCGCAATTTTCACGTGCTGGATTTGCTGATCGCCCTCACGCAGATGATGGTGGAAGGCGAGCTGCTGCAACTGGAGCGCATCGGCAAAATCGAAATTTCCGAAGCCGATTACATGGAATTGGTGGATCGCAAGACCGCCAGCTTGTTTTCCGCTTGTGCGCGGCTGGGCTCAATGATGGGTGGCGCGAACGAAGCCACCGAAACGCGTCTGGGCGAGTTCGCCTGGAACCTGGGCATCGCGTTTCAGCTGGTGGACGACATGCTCGACTTCACCTCGCACGAGAAAGTGTTGGGCAAGCCGGTGGGCAGCGATCTGCGCGAGGGCAAAGTCACGCTGCCGCTGATCTACGCGCTGGAAGAGGCTACGCTCGAAGAGCGGCAACTGGTGGGCACGGTGCTGAAAGAGGGCAACTACGACCGCGCTCCGTTTGCTGAAATCCTTCGCCTGATCCAGCAGCGTCATGGCTTCGATCGCGTGCGCGAGCGAGCGCAATCCTTCACGGAACGCGCGCGGGCCATCATCGCCGAGTTTCCCGATTCTCCCAACCAGCGGGCCATGTTCGCGCTGACGGAGCTGGTCACCGAGCGCGATCACTAAGAAGCGGCCATGCCCCGGCTTATCCCCAGCGCGACGCGCATCCCTGTTCCCGGCAACAAGCAGATTGACGAGTTCGTCGGCAGGGTGAACACAAAGGATTCGGCCGTCAGCATCGCCCACATGCACAGCCCTTCCGGCTGGAGCGAGCCCGGGCAGCAGCCTGAGTTTGACGAGTACACCGTGGTTTTGAAGGGGTCCCTGCGCGTCGAATCGAAGGACGGAGTACTGGACGTAAAGGCCGGGCAAGCTATCGTCGCGCCGCGTGGCGAATGGGTACGGTACAGCACGCCGGGCCCGGAAGGCGCCGAGTATATAGCGGTATGCTTGGCCGCGTTCGACCCTGATACCGTGCATCGGGATGCCTGATTTGCGTTGCATGCAGCCTCCAAAGTAAACTAGGGAATTAGGTTAAACCTCAGGAGGCTTATTCGGTGTCAGAGAAATTGCGGCATATTTTTACTTCGGAGTCGGTTAGCGAGGGCCATCCCGACAAGATGGCCGATCAGATCTCCGATGCGGTGTTGGACGCCGCGTTGTCGGTGGATCCGATGAGCCGGGTGGCTTGCGAAACGCTGGTTACCACGGGCATTTGCGTGGTGGCAGGTGAAATCACCACCAAGGCGGTCCTGGACGTTCCCAAGCTGGCACGCCAAGTGATCGCGGATATCGGCTTCACGGATGCCAAGATGGGCTTCGATGCCAAGACCTGCGGCATCCTGAATGCGATCCAGACGCAATCGCCCGACATCGCCATGGGCGTGGACACGGGCGGCGCGGGCGACCAAGGCCTCATGTTCGGTTTTGCGACCGATGAGACGCCTGAGTTGATGCCACTTCCGATCATGCTTTCGCACAAGCTGGTTCGCCAGCAGAGCGAGATCCGCCGGACGGGCAAGCTGACTTACCTGCGTCCGGACGCCAAGAGCCAGGTCTCGGTGGAGTACGTCGGCAATAAACCCGTTCGCATCGACGCCGTGGTGCTCTCCACCCAGCATGACGACGACGTGACCACCGAGCAATTGCGCGCCGACGTGAAGAAGTACATCATCGATCCGGTGGTTGGCGGGAATCTGGTGGATGCGCACACCAAATATCACGTGAATCCAACCGGCCGTTTCGTGATCGGCGGACCTCACGGCGACACCGGTCTGACGGGCCGCAAAATCATCGTGGACACCTACGGCGGCATGGGCCGGCATGGCGGCGGAGCTTTCTCGGGCAAGGATCCGACCAAGGTGGACCGTTCGGCATGCTACATGGCGCGCTACGTCGCCAAGAATATCGTTGCGTCGGGTCTGGCATCGCGCTGCGAAGTGCAGTTGGCGTACGCGATCGGCGTGGCGGAGCCCGTGTCGGTGATGGTGGATACTTTTGGAACCGGCAAGGTGGACCAAGAGCGTCTGGTCGAGCTAGTTCGGCAAAACTTCCATCTCACGCCAAAGGGTATGATCGAGACCCTGAAGCTGCGCCGCCCGATCTATCGCAAGACTTCGTTTTATGGCCACTTCGGCCGCACGGAAGAAACCTTCACTTGGGAAGCGACCGACAAGGCCGAAGCTCTCAAGGAAGGCGCGAAACTCGCTACCGCCGCGAAGTAATTTCCCTCCAGACGGGCCCGGCTTATACTAAAGGCTGGGCTCGACAGGCCCCTCGTTTTCGCTCCTAACATGTTAGTCGAAGGCTGCAAGCACGAACTCGAAATCACCGTTCCCGTGGATGAGATCGACCGCGAGACCGATCGCGTTGTCGCGGACATCCAGCAGAAGGCCAAGCTGCCGGGCTTTCGTCCCGGCAAAGCTCCAGCCAGCCTGATCCGCACGAAGTTCTCGAAACAAGTTCGCGAGGACGTTCTCGAGAACCTGCTCCCGAAATATTTCAGGCGGAAGGTGGAAGAGGAACATCTGGAAGTGGTGGGACCTCCGAATGTCAAGGACGTGCATTTCCATGCCGGGGAGCCTCTACGCTTCAAAGCGGAATTCGAAGTCGCGCCGGAGATCGAGTTGAAGGACTACCGCGGCGTAACCATTCACTACAGCGAGCCGCAGGTCACGGACGAGGACATTGCGAAGCGCTTGGAAGAGATTCGCGAACAGAAAGCGCAGTTCGTGAACGCCGAACCGCGCGCCATCATGGACGGCGACCACGCTGTGGTTACGCTCGATAGCCTGTCTGGCGTGGATCAAGCGATCCATCAGGACGAGGTGGTGCTGCACGTGGGCGATCCCGATACCATGCCGGGATTCTCCGAAGCGCTGCGGGGCATGTCGCCCGAGGAAGAGAAAGAGTTCGAGGTCACCTATCCGGAAGATTTCGGCCAGGCGCGGCTGGCGGGCAAGACCGTTCGCTTCCGCGCGAAGGTGACCACCATCCGCACCAAGGAGCTGCCCGAACTCAACGACGAATTCGCGCAGGATTTGGGCGATTATCCGACGCTGAACGATTTGCGTGAAGCGGTGCGCAAGGCGCTCTTTCACGAGCGCGAATACGCCTCGCAGCAAAAGGCGAAGGACGAGCTGATCGACAAGCTCATCGAGACGCACGAATTTCCGGTGCCTGAAGCGTACATCGAGCGGCAGATTGATTCGCAGCTCGAGAATCAATTTCGGGAGCTGGTGGAACGCGGCATCGATCCGGCGAAGCTGAAGATCGATTGGGCGAAGGTGAAAGAAGCGCAGCGTCCCAAGGCCTTGCACGACGTGAAGGCATCGTTGTTGGTGGATAAGATCGCGGAGCGCGAGGCCATCGCGCCCACCAACGACGAAGTGGACGCCGAGGTTCAGAAGATCGCCAAGCAGCAGCGCGAGCCGGTGGCGGCCGTGCGCAAGAAGCTGCAGAAGGACGGGATCTTGAGCCGGATCGCGTATCAGATTCGCAGCAATAAGACGCTGAACTTCCTGTTCGAGCACGCGCGCAAGGAAGCGGGCGAAGCTGAGTCGGCCGAGAAGGAAGCAGCAGAGTAAGTCGCGCTACTTGTCGCCGACGGCCAAGAGCGTTTCAAAGTGAGGCGCGCTTTCCTCGCTGTGCACCACCGACGTCTCGATGTTCTTGAACCCGGCCTGGCGAAGAAATCGCGTGAGCTCCACTTCGGTGAAACCCAGCCACAAATCCGCGTACATTTCGCGCGCTTCTTCGTAGTTGTGCCGTAGCAGATCGAGCACCACGATCCGGCCACCGGGCTTCAAGATGCGCAGGGCCTCAGCCACGGCGCGCTCCGGATGTTGCGCGTGATGCAGCGCCTGGCTGAAGAATGCGAGATCCACGGCCGCATCGCGAATCGGCACCGCTTCGAGATCGCCTTTGCGGTATTCGAGATTCTTCACGCCGTGCTTGCGCGCCAGCTCACGGCCGTACTCCACCATCTTGTCCGAGTTGTCGACGGCGATCACTTTCTTCGAGCGGCGCGCCAGCAATTGCGAGAACGTGCCTTCGCCCGCGCCCAGGTCGGCAATCACCATGGGTGGCATCAACGTGAGCAGCGTTTCGGCCAGTCCCTGCCAGGAGCGTCCCGGCACGTAGTTGCGTCCGAACTTGCCGGCCAACTCGTCGAAATACGCGCGCATCTTGTCCTGACGCCTGCGCAATGCCAGACGCAGGGCTTCGGAATCCTGCCCGGCTTCCGGAATCTCGGCCGCGGCCTGCCGGAGTACGCTCAGCATCTGCGAAAAGCCATTGGATTGCGCCGCGCGATTCAGCCTGTAGAGGATGCTCTTTCCGTTGCGCCGGTCTTCCACCAATCCGGCCTGTTTGAGCTGCGCTAGATGGGTTGAGATGCGGCTTTGGCCCATTCCGAGGATCTCCTGCAACTCGGCCACGGAAAGCTCTTCGCGCTCTACTAGCAACAAGATACGGAGCCGGCTGGGGTCGGCCAGCAAGCGCAGATTTTTGAGGATTGACGCCATGGGATCTTCTGTACTAATATATCAACATATCTAGATTGGTAGATACAAGTCTAATTTAGATACAACTTCCCTTACGGAGAACGAATGAGCACAGCAACCATCAACAACGTCGCCACCGAGTACAAAGTGGCCGATATGAGTCTGGCCGAGTGGGGCCGCAAGGAAATTTCCATCGCCGAGTTTGAAATGCCCGGCCTGATGTCGATCCGGAAAAAGTATGCGCCCGGCAAGCCGCTGAAGGGCGTGCGCATCACCGGATCGCTGCACATGACCATCCAGACCGCGGTGCTGATCGAGACCCTGGTCGACCTGGGCGCCAGCGTCCGCTGGGCGAGCTGCAATATTTTCTCGACGCAGGATCACGCCGCGGCTGCCATTGCCGCAGCGGGAGTGCCGGTGTTCGCGTGGAAGGGCGAATCGCTCGAAGAATACTGGGAGTGCACCTACCAAGCCATCAGCCATCCAGACGGCAAGGGTCCCGAACTGGTTGTCGACGACGGCGGCGACGTCACGCTGCTGCTTCATAAAGGATATGAGCTGGAGTTGGGCGACGACTGGGTGAACTCGCCATCGTCCAGCCACGAAGAGATGGTGATCAAGAACCTGCTGAAGAGAATCAATGCCCAGCATCCCCGGCGCTGGCGCGACATCGTGAAGGACTGGCGCGGCGTTTCCGAGGAAACCACCACGGGCGTGCATCGGCTGTACAAGATGCAGGAACAAGGCAAGCTGCTGGTTCCGTCGATCAACGTGAACGACTCGGTGACCAAGTCGAAATTCGACAATCTGTATGGCTGCCGCGAGTCGCTGGCCGACGGCATCAAGCGCGCGACGGACGTGATGGTGGCGGGCAAAGTGTGCGTCATCTGCGGCTACGGCGACGTGGGCAAAGGCTCGGCGCACTCGCTGCGGGGCATGGGCGCGCGCGTGATTGTCACCGAGATCGATCCGATCAACGCGCTGCAGGCTGCGATGGAAGGCTTCGAGGTGACCACGGTGGAAGACACACTCGGCCGCGGCGACATCTACGTTACCTGCACCGGCAACCTGGACATCATCACGCTGGAACACATGAAGCACATGAAGGACCAGGCCATCGTCTGCAACATCGGGCACTTTGACAACGAGATCCAAGTGGATGCGTTGAACGGCGCGCCGGGCGTGAAGAAGACCAACATCAAGCCGCAAGTGGACATGTACAATTTCCCGGATGGGCACGCGATCTTCATGCTGGCCGAAGGGCGGCTGGTGAATCTGGGATGCGCGACCGGCCATCCGAGCTTCGTGATGAGCAACAGCTTTTCGAACCAGACGCTGGCGCAGCTGGACCTGTGGAAGAACAAGGACACCTATAAAGTGGGCGTCTATACGCTGCCGAAGAAGCTGGACGAGGAAGTGGCGCGGCTGCACCTGGATAAGATCGGGGTGAAGCTAACTACGCTGACCAAGCCGCAGGCGGATTACCTGGGCGTTCCGCTGGAAGGCCCGTACAAGCCGGATCACTACCGGTACTAAGCTAGGTTCGTTTTGAAATCAAAAGCCGGTCTCGTTGGCAAGGCCGGCTTTTTGTTCGCAACCTGCGCGCCCTCTGTCCCTATCAGGCCGCTTTTCGATGTGCCTTCTCACTAGGCTGCGGGTTTTCCCGGCATTCAGCTATCGATAGAGAATTTGGCCGTTGAGCAAGGCCCCGTCATCGGCGAGCTTTATGTATTTCCAGATAATCCAATCTAGGATCTTTTGGTCGGTGTGTTGCTTGGGGTCGAGCCTAGCGCGAAAAAGCTCGATCGTCGACGCTAAGAGGCGAGCATCAAGGATTCGCGAGTATTCGGTTTTCAGAAAGCTGTAAAAAGCCGTTAGATTGTCGACGCGCTCCTTTAGCGGCATGTCGCTCGGTGGTGCTTGAAACAGGAAAAACCTCGCCACGAATGAGTCGTAGACAGGCAAATGTGGGCTCAGAGCGTGGAGTAGCTTCGTAGCGACGAGAATTGGAGCGTTCGAGCCCCGTTGCGGCGGACGGAGGCCTCATACAGGCACTGGCACAGATCCCCTAGTGGAAGTGCCGTGCCTTCCTTCAAGATCTTGAAATAAAGTGCATAGAAATCGCCGCTCAATTGGGCTACATTCATCGCCCAGAAATTTCTGTACCGCCGTTGGTAGTCTTGACGGTCAGCCTGCGGAACGTTCAAACGTAGCCAGTCGTATTCGCTCACCTCGTCTGGGGTCACCGAATTGATTAAAATTTGCTGACAGGCGCTGACAACGCAGTACATTTTGGGTGTACAATGCTATACCACCTTACGGCTTGACTTCATGGACAAGGATATTCGCAAATTCACTAAACCGACCGACCTCGACGAGATCAAGGCGGAGGAGTATCGGTATTGGCAAAGTCGGCCCATGCACGAACGGATGGAAGCGGTTTCCCAACTAAGCTCAGCGATGTACGGGATAAAGGGCGATGGAACCGACGTACCTAGACTTGACAAAACCTTCGCCCGCATTGAGCGCCGACATACTTGCGGAGATAAACGGCCTTACTGCCGCTGAGCAACAAGAGCTCCGGGGGCTTTTGGGCCTGGATCAGACCTCCTCGCGTCGGCCCACTGCTCAGTTAGTTGACCAGATCAAAGGCAAGTATTCCTTCGTGGCAACGTCGAGTGAAGCGTTTGCAGCCCGAAAACAAGAAAAATAGACCTCGAAGACAGGCACAACGGCGGTAGGCGGTGATTTACATTCTGGACGCGAGCGCGATTATCGGCGACTTGCGAGGTAAGCCTGGAGCCGGATACCGTTCCATTGCGGAGGGGGGTCAATGCGCGGTCGCCTTCATTCGGTAGGATCCTTAAGGTGTTCTGCTGGAAGGTCCGCACAAGCCGGATCACGGATTTGGCCGGTCCGGTACTATAAGGACTGGGTTTCTCTTGCCTCCGATTTTTGCCAGGGCGGATTTGGGGGCCTTCTGTTATAATGGTGTTTCAGGTTAGGGTCAGAAAACTGGTAGTGTACAGTCTTAGTCGACGGGAGATTCCCTGTGAAACGTGCTGGTGCTGATGACGCACTGCGTTGTTCGTTTTGTCATAAAAGTCAGGACGTAGTCGGCAAGTTAATCTCCTCCCCCAACGATTACCCCCGAGCTTACATCTGCGACGAATGCATCGCCGTATGCAATTCGATTCTAGAGGACGATCGTCACGATCAACCCTATGGGACGCCGCACAAGCTTCCCAAACCCTTGGAATTAAAAGAATATCTTGATCAGTACGTGATCGGCCAGGATGGCACCAAGAAGAAGCTCGCAGTGGCGGTCTACAACCACTACAAGCGCATCCAGATGAATAAGCAGCGGGGCGCTGAAGTCGAGCTTTCAAAATCGAACATCCTGCTCATTGGTCCCACCGGCACGGGTAAGACGCTGCTAGCGCAAACGCTCGCGCGGATACTGGACGTTCCCTTCGCTATTGTCGATGCCACCACGTTGACCGAAGCCGGATATGTCGGCGAAGACGTGGAGAACATTATCCTGCGGCTGTTGCAGAATTCCGATTGGGACGTGCAACGCTGCCAGCAGGGCATCATATATATCGACGAGATCGATAAAATCGGGCGCAAGGACGAAAATCCTTCCATCACCCGGGACGTTTCGGGCGAGGGCGTTCAGCAGGCCTTGCTTAAGATCCTGGAGGGCACGGTAGCGAACGTGCCGCCGCAGGGTGGCCGCAAACATCCCCATCAGGAATTCACCCCGGTGGATACCACCAATATCCTGTTCATCTGCGGTGGCGCTTTCGTGGGCCTGGAGAAGGTGATTTCCAAACGCGTGGGCACCAAGTCGATGGGCTTTGTCCCGCAGGAGGAACATCGTCCGGAAGGCGCGGTTACACGCACCGCATCCAACCGCCGCGACGTGGATTTGCTGGACAACGTTCAACCTGTCGATCTCATCAAGTTCGGCTTCATTCCCGAATTCATCGGCCGCATGCCGGTGGTGGCGGTGCTGGAGGATCTGAGCAAGGATGCTTTGGTCCAGATCCTGACCAAGCCTAAGAACGCGATCGTCCGGCAGTACCAGAAGCTTTTCGAGTTCGAAAATGTTAGACTGAAGTTTAGCGACGACGCGCTCGAGGCCATCGCTGCATTGGCCATGGAACGGAAAGTTGGCGCGCGAGGTCTGCGGATGATTCTCGAGGACCTGATGCTGGACCTCATGTATTATCTCCCGTCTTACAAAAAAGTCCGCGAGTTCCTGGTGACCAAGGAGATGGTCATGACGCAGAAGATCAACATGGCCTTGCTGGAAAAGGCCGGTTAGTCCCCGTTCGAAGCTGAAAGTTTTTGGTTGTTGGTTCCAGTGGCACGGAGCGCGGGAACCAAGTAACCTGACAACAAATCCCCATGCTTACCTCCAAAGAAAAATCCGACACACGACGCTTACCGATGATGCCGATCCGGGATGTGGTCATCTTCCCGTACATGATGACCCCCTTCGTGGTGGGGCGTGATTCAAGCGTGCGCGCGCTGGAAGAAGCGCTGGCGTCGGACAAGAAGATTTTTCTGGCCACGCAACATGATGCATCCGTGGACGAGCCGCGGCCCGACGAGATCTACAACGTCGGCACGGTTGCCAACATCGTGCAGAGCCTCAAGCTGCCTGACGGCAACATCAAGGTGTTGGTGGAGGGCGTGGAACGCGGCAAGATTATTTCCGTCAGCGAAGATGAAGGTTACTTCCGCGCTTCAGTGAAGACCTTCAACTTCAAGGTGGACGCCGGGCCGCAGTTGGAAGGCTTGGTGAGCCGCGTCACCGGCCTGTTCGAACAGTACGTCAAGCTGAGCCAAAACCTGAACTACGAGACCATGATCGCGGCTATTCGCGTGGATGAGCCGGGCAAGCTAGCGGACACGGTGGGCGCGAATCTGCAGTTAACCATCGAGGAAAAGCAGGAGCTGCTCGAAATCTTCGATCCGGTGGACCGGCTGACGCGCGTGGCCGAAATGCTGGATATCGAGATTGAGAAGCTCAATGTCGACCGGACCATCCAGGGCCGCGTGAAGCGCCAGATGGAAAAGGCGCAAAAAGAATATTACCTCAACGAGAAAATCAAAGCGATTCAGAAGGAGCTCGGCCGCGGTGAGAAGAGCGAGTTCGACGAACTCAAGCGAAAGATCGACACCGCGGGGATGACCAAGGACGCCCACGAGAAGGCCATCGCGGAGTTGCGTCGCCTGGAAAATATGCCGCCCATGTCGGCCGAATCCACCGTGTCGCGCAATTATCTGGATTGGCTGCTGGCCGTGCCGTGGAAGAAGAAGTCCAAGGAAATCCGCGATCTGAATCACGCGCAGGAAGTTCTCGAGTCCGACCATTACGGCCTGGAGAAGATCAAGGAACGCATTCTCGAGTTCCTGGCCGTGCGGCGCCTGGTGCAGAACCCCAAGGGATCGATCCTGTGTTTTGTCGGACCTCCGGGCGTGGGCAAAACGTCGCTCGGGATGTCGATCGCCAAAGCCACCGGCCGCAAATTCGTGCGTCTTTCACTCGGCGGCGTACGCGACGAAGCTGAAATTCGCGGCCATCGGAGAACGTACATCGGAGCGCTCCCCGGCCAGGTGCTTCAAATGATGAAGAAAGCCGGCACCCGTAATCCGGTGTTCATGCTGGATGAAGTGGACAAGATGTCGATGGACTTCCGGGGCGACCCGTCGGCTGCGCTGCTCGAAGTTCTCGATCCGGAACAGAATTACATGTTCATGGATCACTATTTGGACGTCGAGTACGATTTGAGCCAGGTGTTCTTCATCGCCACCGCGAATGTTCTGCACACGGTTCCTCCGGCCCTGCAGGACCGCATGGAAGTGATCCGGCTGTCCGGTTACACCGAACTCGAGAAGCTGGAAATAGCCAAACGCTTCCTGGTCCCGAAGCAAATGAGGCAAACCGGACTCAAAGCAGGCAACCTCGATTTCAAGGATGACGGCCTGCAAAGCTTGATCCAGTCGTATACGCGAGAGGCCGGCGTGCGGAACCTGGAGCGCGAGATTGGCAATGTCTGCCGCAAAGTGGCTCGCAGCGTCGTCAACGCGCAAGGCGGAGCCAAGCGATCCGATGCGAACAAGATTCCGCAACAGGCGGTGCTCAGCGGCGAGACTGTTTCAGAATACCTGGGTCCGCAAAAATTCCGCGACCTGCAAGCCGACAAGAAAAACGAAGTGGGAGCCACGGTCGGATTGGCGTGGACGGAAGTGGGCGGTTCCATCCTGACCACGGAAGCAGCCGTGATGGAAGGCAAAGGCAAACTGCAAACCACCGGCAAGCTGGGCGATGTGATGCAGGAATCGGCCCACGCCGCCATGAGCTATGTGCGCTCGCGGGCCCAACTGCTCGGCCTGCCCCGCGATTTTTACCGCAACGTCGATATTCACGTGCATGTGCCGGAAGGCGCCATCCCGAAAGACGGGCCTTCGGCCGGCATCACCATCGCTACCAGCATCTGCAGCGCGTTGACGAACATTCCGGTCCGCTGCGACCTTGCCATGACCGGCGAAATTACCGTCCGTGGGCGGGTGCTGCCCATCGGTGGCTTGAAGGAAAAAGTCCTGGCGGCGCATCGGCAGGGAATTCGCGAACTCATTCTACCGAAGGATAATGAAAAGGATCTTCCCGACATCCCGGAAATCATCCGCAAGGAGATGAAGCTCCAGTTTGTCACCTCGATGGATCAAGTGCTGAAGATTGCATTGGAACGGGAATTGGTCGCGCTGCCATTGGCCGCCAGTACTCCTCCGGTGGAGTTGGTGCGCGGAACATCGGAAGAGCGGATTTCTGTCTAGCAGGATGCCGAAAGATGCCAAAGTCCGCTTGCTCACGCGCGCGGCTCAGACTCGGGACTGTGTGTTTGCAGGTGCTTACCGAGCCGCGACCGTGAGGGAGTCGGGCTAAAGCATTCAGGGCCGGATGGACGCCGAATTTGTGATCAGTGCTGCCCGGCCGGATCAGTTTCCGGCCGAGACGCTGCCTGAGATTGCGTTTCTGGGGCGAAGCAACGTCGGCAAGTCGAGTTTGTTGAATTGCCTCACGGGTTGCAAGGGGTTGGCGTTTACAAGCGCAAAGCCCGGGTGCACGCAATTGATCAATTTCTATCGGGTGGGCGGCGAATTCCACTTCGTCGATCTGCCCGGATACGGGTATGCTCGGGTCCCGAAGGAAATAACATCCCAGTGGCAAGGGCTCATCGAACAATATCTGCTGCATCGAAGCTCGTTGCAGTTGTGCTTCATGATTCTCGACGCGCGTCGAGGCTGGATGGACAAGGATCTGGAGCTCAAACAGTGGTTGGAGTTCCATAACCGGCGATACCTTGTGATCGCCACTAAGACGGACAAGTTGAAAACTCAAAGCGAACAGCGGCAAGGGATAAAAGCCATCCGGAGCGAGTCTCTGGAGACCGAGCCTCTGCCGTTCTCGGCCGTAAGCTGCCGAGGAGCGAGGGAAATTTGGCAAGCGATTTCGACAATCAAGACCCAGCGGCAATAGCCGCTCCCACCCCCGAGGAATCCGAGACCAAGACGGACGGCAAGGCCATCGCCAAAGACAAAGGCGAAGGCAAAGGAGCGGACCCCAAAACCGCCGACGCCAAGTCAGGTGACGCGCCACCCTCGGCCGATAAAGCTGACGCAAAAGCGACCGAGCCAAACGGCAAGGTAGAGACGCCCGCCGGGCAGCCAGGTGCGCGCAAGCGCCACGGTGGAGGTGTGCCTCAGGCCAACCAGAAGAACGGCACGCTGGACCTGGTGGAGCTCAAGGATATGAGCATCCAGAAGCTCAACCAGATCGCCAAGGACTTGGGCGTGACCGGCACCGCGGGGCTGCGCAAGCAGGAGCTGATCTTCAAGATCCTTCAGACGCAGGCCGAAAAGAGCGGCCTGATCTTCTCCGAAGGCGTTCTGGAATGCCTGCCCGACGGCTTCGGATTTTTGCGCGCCCCCGAGTATAACTACCTGCCCGGCCCGGACGATGTTTACGTTTCGCCGTCGCAAATTCGGCGCTTCGATCTGCGCACGGGTGACACCGTCTCCGGCCAGATCCGCCCGCCCAAAGAGGGCGAGCGTTACTTCGCGCTCATCAAAGTGGACGCGATCAACTTCGAGCCGCCGGAAGAAGCGCGCAACAAGATCTTTTTCGATAATCTCACGCCGCTTTATCCCGACCAGCGGCTCAAGCTGGAGACCACGCGCGACAACTACTCCGGCCGCGTGATGGACCTGCTGACACCCATCGGCATGGGGCAGCGAGGCTTGATTGTGGCCGCGCCGCGCACCGGCAAAACGATGCTGCTGCAATCTATCGCCAACTCGATCACCACCAATCATCCCGAAGTATCGCTGATAGTCCTGCTGATCGATGAGCGCCCCGAAGAAGTTACCGACATGCAGCGGTCGGTAAAGGGCGAAGTGATCAGTTCCACATTCGACGAGCCCGCCTCGCGCCACGTGCAGGTGGCCGAAATGGTGATCGAAAAGGCCAAGCGGCTGGTGGAGCACAAGCGCGACGTCGTGATTCTGCTGGATTCCATCACGCGCCTGGCGCGCGCCTACAACACGGTGGTTCCGCCGTCCGGCAAAGTTCTCTCGGGCGGCGTGGATTCGAATGCGCTACAGCGGCCGAAGCGCTTTTTTGGCGCCGCTCGCAACATCGAAGAGGGCGGCTCGCTCACTATCGTGGCCTCCGCGCTCATCGATACCGGAAGCCGCATGGACGACGTGATCTTCGAAGAATTCAAAGGCACTGGCAACATGGAAATCCATCTGGACCGCAAGCTGATGGACAAACGAGTTTTCCCCGCCATCGACATCACCAAGAGCGGCACGCGCAAGGAAGAGCTGCTGGTGCCGCGCGAAGAGCTGAATCGCATCTTCGTCTTGCGCCGCGTTCTCAACCCGCTGTCGCCCGTGGAGAGCATGGAGTTGCTGTTGGATCGTCTCGGCAAGAGCAAGAGCAACGGCGAGTTCCTGGCGTCCATGAGCACCTAAGCCGAGCCGCGACCAAACCGAGCCGCGACCGTCAGGAAGCGGAAACACAGTTGCATGGGCCGAATACGCGTTCTCTCCGACACCGTCGCCAACAAAATCGCCGCCGGAGAAGTGGTGGAACGCCCGGCCTCGGTGGTGAAGGAGCTCATCGAAAACTCGCTCGACGCCGGCGCCAGCGATCTTCGCATCGAGGTCGACAGCGGCGGGCGGCGGTTGATCCGCGTGGCCGATAACGGTGGGGGCATGCTGCGCGACGATGCGCTGCTGGCCTTCGAGCGGCACGCCACCAGCAAGTTGAGCGACGTGAAGGACCTGCTTTCCATCGCAACGCTGGGTTTTCGCGGCGAGGCTCTGCCATCCATCGCCTCCGTCTCGCGTCTGCTGCTTGAAACGCGGGCGGCCGAGGAGTCGACCGGCGCGGCAGTCGAGATAGCGGGCGGCAAGATCCTGCGCTGCGACGAATTCTCACGGCCTACCGGAACCACCATCACGGTTCGCGATCTGTTCTACAACGTTCCGGCGCGCAAGAAGTTCTTGCGGTCCGATCAGACCGAGCTAGCGCACATCGCTTCGCTTGCGACGCACTACAGCCTGGCGCATCCCAAGAAGTCTTTTCAACTGCGGCACGGATCGTCGCAGTTGTTGGATGTGACGCCCGTGGAGACGCTCCAGGAGCGCGTTTATCAGGTGTTCGGCAATCAGACGCTCGAGGAACTGATCGATCTGGACTACGTGGAGCGCGAGTTGGAAGTTGTCGACGCCGAGGATCGCAGCACGCGCGTATTTGCGCTGCGCGGGTTCGTGTCGGGGCCGCAAGTGCAGAAGATGAACCGAAATTCGATCTTTCTGTTCGTGAACGGCCGCCTCATTCGCGACCGCCTGCTGCTCCACGCGCTTTCTTCCGCGTACCACAATCTGATGCCGCCGGCTTGTTACCCATTCGCGCTGCTGTTCGTGGACTGCGATTGCGAGGAAGTGGACGTGAATGTTCACCCGTCCAAAACCGAAGTGCGATTCCGGCACGGCAGCGTGGTGCATGATTTTGTGCGCGATTCCATTCGCGATCGCCTGATCGCCGCTCGTCCCGCGTCCAGCATTCCGGTTCCGGCGCAGCCCCAAGCCGCCGCCGATCTGCCTTTTTCGGATTTTACGCAGCGCATCGAAAACCAGCGCTTCGAGCCGATGCCCAGCGTTGAAGTTGGACCCAAGAGCGGGCCCGAGCGAATGGAGGATCTGCCGGTCTACACTCTTCGCACAACCGCGGCGCCGGAGCCGCGTTTCGATTTCGGGGCCGGTGAACCGGTTCGGTCCACCGCGGTCCCCGACACGCACGGCGCGCTCGGGCTGCAGACAACTGAAGCGCCGCAGAGCTTGAGCGCTCTTTCGGATCTTCGGCCGCTCGGCCAGATCCACGACAGCTTCATCATCGCGGCTGGACGGGACGGGCTGTGGATTATCGATCAACATGTTGCCCACGAGCGTATTCTGTTCGAGAAAGTTCTGCGCCAGCAAGCCGAAGGCCGCGTTGAACGGCAACAGCTTCTGATGCCGATTCTGCTCGAGCTAACCGCGGGTCAGCAGATCGAATACGCGCGCATCGCCGATGAACTGGAGCGCGCAGGCTTCGATTCCGAGCCTTTCGGCAACCGGACCCTTGCCGTGAAAGGCGCGCCGGCGGGCGTGGGCCCAGCCGACATCGAACGGTTGGTGTTTGAGATTTTGGAAATCGCCGAGAGCGAACTCCGCAAAGTCTCGCTAGGCGATTTGCGCCGTGCAATGGCCGCGAGCATCGCATGCCGCGCCGCCATCAAAATCAATATGGGCCTGGATCACGCCAAAATGGAATGGCTGCTGACCGAACTCGCCGCCACCGACTGCCCGATGAGCTGCCCGCACGGCCGTCCGATCGCGTTGCGCTACTCGACGCGCGACATCCTGAAGAGCTTTCACCGGATCTGAAACCGACTCCCTGATGGTCGCGGCTCGGAAAGCAACTATTCCCACTCTATGGTACCGGGCGGCTTATGCGTTAGATCGTAAAACACGGCGCAGACGCCGTTCAGCGCAAGCAGTTCGTGGGTCATGCGGTGCAGGAGCTCATGCGGCATACGGACCACCTGCGCGGTCATCCCGTCGACGGAATGGATCGGTCGAAGTACGATCGAGTCCGGAGCGGAAGCCACGCCGATGGGAATCAGCACCACCGGAAATTGCCAGACTTCGCGCTCGAATCCACTTTCTTCCGACCATTGCCTTACGATCGCATCTGCCTGGCGCAGGCGCTCCAGGCGTTCTTGGGTCAGCATGCCTTGGCTCGATCGCATCTCCGCGATTCCAATCCGCGCGTGCACCAGGCCGACCACGCGGTTGATATCGGGCATTGCGTTCACCAGTTCCGTGGCGAGATCCTCTTCTGGAACATTGTCGAGCGCTAGCACCGAATGATAGCTGCGCGAATCGCCTTTCACTCCGACGGAGCGGATGGGCAACAACCAGCCTGGATCGCGGCGGGTCGCGGGCGCGGCGGTGTCGGAGCAGAGGCAGCGAATCGCCAGGCCCGGCCCAGGGAAGGGATGGCGGTGCAAGAACTCCGCGGGAATGCCCAGCTCTTCGCCGATCTCGCGGACTTCATCCTTGTAGAATGACGCCAGCGGCTCGATAATGCGGCCCGACTCGATGAGCTTCTGGATGCCGGCCACGCGATTGTGGTGAGTCTTGATCACGTCGGCCTTGGCGGTGCCGCCGGACTCGATGGTGTCCGGGTAAATCGTGCCCTGTCCTAAAATCCAACGTCCATCGAGAAAGTGGCCGGTGCTCAAGATGCGCTCTTGCACCACGACGAATTGCTCGCCGATGATATGGCGCTTGTCTTCGGGATCGGTGACGCCGTCGAGCGCTTTCAAGAATTCTGCCGCGGCTTCCTCAACGCGAAACGCAGTTGCGCCGAGCTGCTGGAACAAGCGCCGTACATAAGCGGTCTCACCTTCGCGCATCAGCCCGGTATCCACGTAGATGCCGAAGACACGCTCGGACCCGAGTGCCCGCAAGCACAGCGCATAGGCCACTGTGGAATCCACTCCGCCGCTGACGAAGAAGAATACGCTGCGGTCCGCCGCGATTGCCTGGATTTCTTTTTCGAGCGGTCCCATGCGGTCCTTGGGGTCCCAGTCCTTGATGCAGCCGCAGACGCCAAAGACGAAGTTTGCGAGAATCTGATGCCCTTGCTGCGTGTGCGCGACTTCCGGATGGAACTGCACCGCCATGAGCGGACGCGTGCGGTGGGCGATGGCCGCCACCGGACATGTAAACGTGCCGCCCAGAACATCGAAACCGTCGGGAGCCAATTCCACCTGGTCGCGATGATTCATCCAGACCTGCAGTTCACCGTTCAGGCTGGCGAAAAGCGCGTGAGGGCGCCCGGTTTGGAATCGGGCGAATCCATACTCGCCCTTCTCGCCCTTGCGGACGTGCCCGCCCAGCACGTGGGTCATCAGCTGCTGCCCATAGCAGATGCCGAGCACCGCGCTCGCGGTAGAGAGAATCTTGGGATCGATTTGCGGGCTGCCGGCTTCGTAAACGCTGTCCGGACCGCCGGAAATGATGATGCCCTTCCTGCCAGCCAGCTCCGAAGCGGGCGTTTCGCTGGGCTGAACATCGGCATACACGCCGAGGTCGCGAATCTTCCTGGCGATCAGATGACAATATTGGCCGCCCGCGTCGAGGACGGTGATTTGTGGCGTGTTCAAATATCGAGACTAGCGCAGCGGGTCGCGCTGGATGCGCTCAACGATCAGCTTCTTCGCTTTATCGAGCAACGCTTTGGCATCCGGCATCTCGTCAATGGCTTTCAATACCATCGGATCTGTTTCAATAGCGACCTTTTGAGAATCCTCGTAACTGAACGCCGTCGCGTACATCTCGCGCTTAAGCTGCTGCTGGATCCAAGTGTGGTTGTCGGTCCAGTCGGCCTCGGTGAAGGATAGCGCTTGTTTCAACAGGTATTCGTGAAAATCGTTGACCACGCCGGCATCCGGCTCCCAGCCTTTGTTCAGGTGGGCTTGCGGGTGCGAACCAAACCATTTGGCCGTGAAATTGAAGAACTCGTACTTGGTCAGCAGATCGGTCTGGAACTTGTTGTACTTCGGCGGTTCGTATTTTTGATCGGGCGTGATGCCGCCGCCGCCATACACGGTTCTACCGCTGTCGGTGCTCTTCACGTCCTGGAGGTTCTTCGTCTCGGTGCGTTTTCCGTAGTAGTAATCGAGGAACGAGATGTTCGAGTAGTCACGCTGGATCAAGCGGCCGCTCGGGGTGTAATAGTGAGCGGTGGTCAGCGCGAGGCCGGTATTATCCTCGAGCGGATAAACGGTTTGGACCAATCCCTTGCCGAACGTCGTCTCACCGAGAATCCAAGCGCGGTCGTGATCTTGCAGGGCGCCGGCGACGATTTCCGCGGCGGATGCCGAGTAGCGGTTCACCAAAACCACAATCGGATAATTTTGCCCGGCGGCGCTGCCGCGAGCCAGGTACGGCTTCTCCGCGGATGCCCGCCCGCGATGCGATACAACTACTTCGCCCTTCCTCAAGTAGTGCCCGGCGACGGCCACGCCTTCGTTCAGCAGACCGCCCGGGTTCTCTCTCAAGTCCAGGACCAAGCCCTTCATATTCGCTTCGCCGAGACGCTTGAAGTTATCTTCCATCTCCTGGCTGGTATTTTCGTTGAACTGCGTGATCCGCATGTAAGCGATTCCGGGACGAAGCCAGAAGGCGTCTTCCACGCTGGATCGCGAAATCTCGTCACGCACGATGTCGAAGCTCAGCGGCTTTTCGGCGCCCTCGCGTCCCACCGTCACCTGGACGTGCGTTCCGCGCGGTCCCTTCAACAGATCGGCGACCTCGGTGGTGCTGAGAGCATCGGTCTTTTTGTCGTTGACTTCCAGAATCACGTCGCCAGGGCGTAGCCCAGCCTTATACGCCGGCGACCCGCCGAACGGCGCTACCACGATGGTCTTGCCATTGCGCGGGGCCACCTGCATGCCGACGCCATAATAGTGTCCGCTTTGATCGTCGCGGAGCGACTGAAAATCCTTGGGATCGAAGAAATTGGAATGCGGATCAAGCGTCCGCAGCATTCCAGGGATCGCGCCTTTGTAGATACCTTTGTCGGAGGTGACCTTGTCAGCGAAATTGTTCTCCACCAGTTCGTACACTTTGGTGAATTGCTTGATGTTCGTCTTCAGGTCTTCTTCGGGGCCGCTGGAAGCAGCCGAAACGCCGGCAACACCCGGCCCAAAGACGCCCCCAATGGCGGAGCAGAGAACCACGACGCAAGCGGAAAGAAGGACGGACCGTACCCAACGCGGCATCAAATACCTCGCTCTTTTAGTATACCGGAGTTTTCGTGCCGGCTCGGGCGGGCACCGAGTGGCTCTGGACCCGCTTCCTCACGGTCGCGGCTCGGTTTCGGTCGCGGCTCGGTTTCGGCCGCGGCTCGGTTTACGCGCTTCGGACGGAGCGGCGAGATCCCGCGGAAGCCGCCTCGGTCTTCACCGGTTTGCGTTGGGAGGAATCGTCAAGACGCCGGACCTGGTCGCTCACGCACACCACGAACATGGGCTGCTTGGCGTTCTTCAGGATGTCAATGATCCGGTCCTGCTGTTCTTCCAGATAAATGGACTTGCCATCGGTAACCAGGTGCAGATCCGACTGTGACTGCACCACGTCCGCGAGCCGCTTACCCATTTCGCGCTGCAGAAACCGCAGGACGCGGCGGATCTTCTGCAGTGAAAATCCCTTGCGCCGGAGCTCGGCAATGACGGTAATTTCAATTACTTCTTCCGGCTGGTAGACGCGCTTGTGGCCCTCATGGCGCGGCGAGACAACCTTTCGCTCATCCCACCACTGCAACTGCCGCAAACTGACCTGGGCAATGCGCGAAACGTCGCTCGAGGCAAACGTGCGTATGCTGTCTTCTGATTCAGAACGGCTTTTCTTTGTTTTGAACATGTTCCCTCGCTAACGTTTGCAATCAGAGCGCCTCTAAATTTTACCTGAGCCAATGCGGGTGTCAATAGGCAAGTGGAACGTTTTGGTCTCGACCGCTCCCGAGAAGCCCCCAGCCCCTAGCCTCCGCCGACAAACTGTACGATCTCTAACGTTGCGCCTGGGCCAACCGTGGCTTGCTCCCACGCCTGGCGCCGCACGATCGACCGGTTCAACTCCACCGCGACACGCTCGGGATCCACCTCCAGCCACACCAGCAATTCGCGAAGCGTGCACCCTTGGGGCGCGAGCCGAACTTGTCCGTTAACAACAATTTCAATCTGTTTTGTTGTGGGCGCCGCCATCCCGCTTTTTCAGCTTCCGAAAACCAAAGTTGCGGCCCGAGGCCGGATCTAATTATAGTCGAATGTTAGGGCCTCGAGTCCACAATCCGTACAACCGAATGCCGACATCCTATTCCGACACCTACTTCCCCGTACTGGTACAAATCGTCATCGCGGTGGTCGTGGCCGCGGCGTTGGTGGCGATCTCCTTTTTGCTGGGCAAGCACGTAAAGAACCGGGTGAAGGACTCGCCATATGAATCCGGGATCGCGCCCACAGGCTCGGCCCGGGAGCGCTTCAGCGTCAAGTTTTATCTGGTGGCCATCGTCTTCATCCTTTTTGACATCGAAGCGGTGTTTCTGTATCCCTGGGCCGTGGTGTATCGCCAGCTGAAGCTGTTTGGGTTTGGCGAAATGCTGTTGTTCGTGATTTTGATTTTGGTGGGATTCTTTTACGTCTGGAAGAAGGGTGCGCTGGACTGGTCCCATGAAGCGCCGGGAGACAGCCCCTATGGCGACCCGGGCGTCGCGCCAAAGTCCTCGGTGACCAAGAATGCTGCCTGACGTATTGAAAGACCATTCGGTGGCCGCGGCGCTGGACGTTGCAGCTCCTGGAGCTATTACGGGAGGCCACGCCGAACGCAACGAGCCGACGCTGTGGATCGCTGCCGCGCGCATCGTGGAAGTCTGCCGATACCTCAAGGACCAGCAGCGCTTTGTTCGCCTGAGCGCGATCACCGCGGTGGATTGGCTTCCGGCCGACCCGCGTTTCGAGGTGGTGTATCTGCTGCATTCGCTTGAGCGCAACCAGCGTCTCAGGTTGAAGTGCTGGCTTCGGGAGTCGGAATGCGAAATCGATTCCGTCACGGGTGTTTGGCGCACCGCGGATTGGTACGAGCGCGAGGTATTCGATCTGTTCGGCGTTCGTTTCCGCAACCATCCCGGCCTCACTCGGATCCTGATGCCGAGCGACTGGGAAGGGCATCCGCTGCGCAAGGATTATCCGGTGCACGGGCATAAGTACAGCTATCAGGATGAATAGAGCCTCAGGACGAGCAATAGCCGATTGAGCAAAGTGTCCCATGCGTGAATCCACACTTCATACCGATTCGATTACCGCGACCGACGCGACCCACGAGCCCCTGATCCAGGCGCCGGCTCCAGCCACGCGGCACATGATCTTGAACATGGGGCCGCAGCATCCATCCACGCACGGCGTGTTGCGGATCGTGCTGGAACTGGACGGAGAGACGATTCTCAAGGCAGTTCCCGACATCGGGTTTCTGCACACCGGCATCGAGAAGAATTGCGAAGTAAAAACCTGGCAGCAAGTGGTGACGCTGACGGACCGCGTGGACTACCTCTCGAACCTGTCGAACAATCTGGTCTACGCGCTCTCGGTGGAGAAGCTGATCGGCGATATCGAAATCCCTCCGAAAGCGCAATGGATGCGCGTGATGCTGGTCGAATTTCAACGGCTGAACAGCCATCTGGTGTGGCTGGGGACGCATGCGCTGGACATCGGAGCGATGACCATGTTCTTCTATTGCTTCCGTGAACGCGAGGATATTCTGCGGATCTTCGAAATGTTTTCCGGGCAGCGCATGATGACCAGCTACATACGCATTGGCGGGCTCGCGCTGGAGCCGCCGCGCGGCTGGCAGCAGGCCGTGGGCAAATTCATCAATGCCTTTCCGAGCAAGGTGGACGAATACGAAGAGCTGCTGAACAACAATCCGATCTGGAAGCGCCGCACGCAAGGCGTGGGCTTTGTGCCGCTGGAAGACCTGCTGGATCTGGGCGTCACCGGTCCCATGATTCGCGCGGCCGGCGTGAAGTGGGACGTGCGCAAGGATGAGCCGTACTCCAGCTACGATCAATTCGAGTTTGAAGTTCCGGTGCATACGGAGAACGACGTGTTCGCGCGGTATCGGGTGCGGGTGGAGGAGATGCGCCAGAGCGCGCGGATCATCAAACAGGCGCTCGAAGGGATGCCCGAAGGCGCGTGGCAGGCCAGCGCGCCCAAGATCGTGCTGCCCGAGCGCGAGAAGATGAAGACACAGATGGAAGCCTTGATTTATCACTTCAAGATTGTTACGGAGGGCTTCCGCGTTCCCGCCGGCGAGGTATATCAGGCCGTGGAATCGCCGCGCGGCGAAATCGCTTACTACGTGGTGAGCAACGGCACGTCCAAGCCTTACCGGGTGTTTATGCGGACGCCGAGCTTCGGGAACCTGCAAGCGCTTGCGCCGCTGTTGGAAGGCCGGCTGCTGGCGGATTCCATCGCATCGCTGGGGAGCATGGACTTTGTATTGGGAGATGTGGATCGTTGATGACCTTTTCGCCCGCGCTTGAAGCCAGATTCGCAAAGCTGTTGGAAATTTATCCGCCCGGCCGGACGCGCTCGGCGGTGGTGCCGATGCTGCTGTACGCGCAGGATGAAGTCGGCCACATCTCGGCCGAGTTGGTCGAAGAAGTCGCAAAACGCTGCCAGGTGAAGCCGCTGCAGGTGGACGAGGTGGTGGGTTACTACTCGATGCTGCATCGCAAGCCGATGGGCAAGTGCCACGTGCAGGTGTGCACCAACATCAGTTGTTTGATTTTGGGCGGTGAGGAGCTATATGAGTACGCTTCGAAAACGCTTGGGATAGGGAACAAAGAGGTGACGCCGGACGGGCAGTTTTCGCTCGAGGAAGTGGAATGCATGGGCGCGTGCAGTTGGGCGCCGGCGATCCAGCTCAATTACGATTTCCATCACCATGTGACGCCGGAGAAGCTGGACAAGCTGCTCGCGGAAGTGAGAAACGCGCATTGAATATGGCAGATTCTGACCCTGTTACAAAAAAAGATCTCGAGGAGTTGAAGGATACCTTGACGGAGCTGATTCGCGATGTCGAGACCAGCATGCTAACGGCCTTTCATGGCTACGCGAAGGGCCAGGCGGTGCGTCTGCAAGCCGTCGAAATTGCCGACTCCGCGGTGAACCAGCGCTTAGATGCGCTAGAGCTGCGAGTTCTGAATTTGGAAACAAGGCGGCCACACTAACGATGCTCTATAACGAACCCAGCCCACTCGAAGTCAAGATTCTGACCAGGCGCTTCGGTCTCGCGAATTCGGAATCGCTCGACACCTATCTCGCCACCGACGGTTACAAAGCTTTTCTCAAGGCAGTGGAGATGACGCCCGAGCGGATCATCGAGGAAGTGAAAACATCAGCTTTGCGTGGACGCGGCGGCGCGGGATTCCCCACGGGCTTGAAGTGGAGCTTCGTGCCGCGCACGTCACCCAAGCCGAAATACGTGATCATCAATGCGGACGAGAGCGAGCCGGGAACTTGCAAAGACCGGTTGTTGATGGAGAACGATCCGCATCAATTGATCGAAGGCATTCTGATCGGGGGACGCGCGGTCGACTCGCACAAGGGCTACATCTATATTCGCGGCGAATATCGCTACCTGATCGATGCCATGGATCGCGCTATCGCGGAGGCTTACTCGCGCGGCTACCTGGGCAAGAACATCCAAGGCACCGGCTTCGACTTCGATCTCTACACGCACACCGGCGCGGGCGCTTATGAATGCGGCGAAGAGACGGCGCTGCTCGATTCCATCGAAGGCAAACGAGGCATCCCGCGCATGAAGCCTCCGTTTCCGGCGGTGGTCGGCGCCTGGCAATCCCCCACACTGCTGAGCAACGTGGAAACATTTTCGGCGATTCCGGCCATTATTCGCGATGGCGGCGCAGCGTTCGCGGCTCTGGGTCCGCCGAAAAACGGAGGCACGCGCCTGGTATGCCTGTCCGGGCATATCAACAAACCGGGCGTGTACGAGCTGCCCACGGGTTTCAACCTGCTTCGGATGATTTATGAAGTCGGCGGCGGGATGCGCAACGGCAAGAAGCTGAAGGCGGTGGTGCCCGGCGGCTCCTCGTGCCCACTGTTGAAGGCCGACGAGTGCGATATCTCGATGGATTATGATTCACTGGCCAAGGCGAAAAGTATGCTCGGATCGGGCGGCACCGTGGTGCTGGACGAAGACACCTGCATGGTGAGGTTCGCGCAGCGCATCATGAAGTTTTACGCGCACGAGAGCTGCGGCTGGTGCATCCCATGCCGCGAAGGCACCGCCTGGCTAAAGAAAATGTTGGACCGTTTCCACAGCGGCGCCGGACAGAAGAGCGACATCCCGCTAATCGGCGAGCTGTCGAAAAACATTCTGGGACGGACTTACTGCGCGCTGGGCGACGCGGCCGCCATGCCGACCATTTCCATCGTGGAGAAGTTTCCCGAAGACTTCGAGGCGCATTTGAACGGCAAGCCGTGCCCCTATCAGCACTCGGCGGAAATGGCGATGGCATGAGCTACCGCACCGCGACCGTAAGGAAGCCGGGATTCAATACACAATGAGCGACCTGATTCATCTCACAATCGACGGCAAAGCGGTGACGGCCGCTCCCGGCACGCTGGTCATCAACGCGGCCAAGCAGGTGGGCATCGAAGTTCCGTCGTTCTGTTATTACGATGGCCTGACTTTGCAGGCCGCTTGCCGGATGTGCCTGGTGGAAGTGGAAAAAACGCCCAAGCTCCAGGTCGGCTGTACGCTGCCGGTGGCGGAAGGCATGGTGGTCCGCACCGATTCTCCGCAGGTGCATGAGGCGCGGAAGGGCACGCTCGAATTTCTGCTGACGAACCATCCCCTGGATTGCCCGGTGTGCGACAAGGGCGGCGAATGCGAGTTGCAGGACATGACCTTCCGCTATGGCCTGGGCGAGAGCCGGTTCCTGGAGCAGAAGCAGCACACGGACGAAGAACAATGGTCGCCCGTTGTGTTTTACGACAAGCCGCGCTGTATTTTGTGTTATCGCTGCGTGCGCATCTGCGACGAGGGCATGGGAGTGAAGGCTCTCGGCGTCGGCAATCGCGGCTCTGTGTCGGTGATCGAGCCCAATCATTTCGACCATCTGGAGTGCGACGAGTGCGGGATGTGCATCGACATTTGTCCGGTGGGCGCGCTTACCAGCGGAACGTACCGCTATAAGACGCGTCCCTGGGAAATGCGCCACGTCGGAACAATCTGCACGCATTGCGCCGATGGCTGCAAGACGACGCTCGGCGTGCGCAACAACGAGATCATCCGGGGCAACAATCGCGACCGGTCCGGAGTCAACGGCGAGTTCCTATGCATCAAGGGCCGTTACGCGGCTGATTTCGTGAACAGCCCGGAGCGGCTGCAATCGCCATTGGTGCGCAAGAACGGCCGCCTGGAACCGGTCTCGTGGTCGGAGGCATTGACCGCCGCGGCCCGCAAGCTCGCTGAAGTGAAGGCGCGCAACGGCAAGTTCGCGGTGATCGGCTCCAACCACACCACCAACGAAGAAAGCTATTATCTGCAAAAGTTCGCGCGCGAGGCGCTGGGCACCAACAATATCGACCACCATCGCACCGGCGACGTGCCTACGCTGCTGGATGCCCTGAGCGGCAAAAAGGACGCGCTTGCGACGACTGGCGATCTCTACGATCGCAAGGCGCTTCTGGTGATTTCGAGCGATCTCTCGCAGCAACATCCGTTCCTGGCATTTCAAATCCGGGCCAACTACCGGCATCATGGCGCGCACGTTTACACCGTCACGCCGGGCCCGGTCCGCGAGCAAGACCTGGCCGTCCGCGGCATCATTACCGTGCCGGGCCGCGAATTGGCTGATGTGGAATCCCTTCGCGAGCAGCTCAAGAGCGAACCGGAGCTAGTGATCATTTTCGGCGACGCGATCAAAGGCGACGCGATCCGCAAGCTGGTGGCGTTCGGCGATTCGCTCGGTATCCCGGTCAAATATGTTTGCCTGGTGGATTACTCGAACTCACGTGGCGCTTCGGACATGGGCTTGAGCCCTGATTTCGGCCCGGGCTATCGGCCAGTGAGCGTGCCCGGTCTCGCATACGACGAAATCCTCGCGGCCCCCGATCTCGATGTGCTGTGGGTGGCCGGCGCCAATCCCTTGAAACACGCCAAGCTCGCGGGCTCGGACGTTTTCGTGATTGTGCAGGATCTGTTCCTCACCGAAACTGCCGCGCGCGCCGACATCGTGTTTCCGGCCGCTTCCGCTTACGAGAAAAATGGCACAGTCACCAACGTGTGCGGCGAAGTGCAGCGTCTGAAGGGCGGCGTGCAGGTGATGGGAACTAAGCCCGACCTCGAAATCGTGGGGTTGCTCTCAAAAGAGCTGGGCGTGAATCTCGGCATTTGGTCCGCCGACAAAGTCCTGGAAGAAATTCGCAAGAACGTGCATGGTTATAATATTCCTTTGCCCATCATCGCAACAGGGGGAGCAGCGCAAACCACGCCGGTGAATGGCCGTGTGCCGGCGAGCTCGCGGCCGGAGCTAATTCAGTCCGCGCGGGACACCCTGTTCACGTCCGGCACCTTGGGCCGGTATTGCAAGAAGCTGAATTCCACACTCGAGGCGCCGGGCGCGTTGTATTCCGGGCGGCCGTAAGTTCATCCATGAATTTTTTCATACTCACCCTCATCAAGGTGGCGGTGGTCGCCTTCGTGCTGCTTACCACGCTCGCGTACTTGCAATGGATCGAGCGCAAAGTGATCGCGCACGTCCAGCTTCGCGTGGGCCCCTACCGTGTGGGCCCGCACGGATTGCTCCAGCCGCTCGCCGACGTGGTAAAGCTGATTACCAAGGAAGGCATGATGCCTTCGCACGTCAACAAGGTTTTTTATCTGATGGCGCCGTTCGTGGCCGTTACTCTGGCATTGATTTCCATCGCCGTTATCCCCTTCGGGCCTGAAATCACGATCGGTCCGGTGACCACCTGGATGCAGCTCACCGATCTGCGCATCGGAATTCTGTTCGTGCTCGCGATATCCTCCATCGGCGTCTACGGCGTGGCGCTGGGAGGCTGGGCTTCCAACAACAAGTACTCGCTCCTGGGCGGTCTTCGCAGTTCGGCCCAGATGATCAGCTACGAGCTGCCGCTGGCGATCGCCGTAGCCGCGCCGCTGCTGCTGGCCAATACGCTCAGCTTTCGCGAGATGGTGAACTATCAAAGCGGCTACTGGTTGGGTTTTATCCCGCGCTGGAACGTGATTCCGGAAATCCTCGGCTTCGTCGTTTTCATGATCGCCTCGTTCGCCGAAACCAATCGCGTTCCATTCGATCTTCCCGAAGCTGAGAACGAGCTCGTGGCCGGCTTCCACACCGAGTACAGCAGTATGACCTTCGCGGCGTTTTTCATGGCCGAGTATTCCAACATGGTGACGGTCACGGCTGTCGCCACGCTGCTGTTCCTAGGCGGATGGCAACCGCCGTTTCCGGCGCCATATTCGGATGTCGTGCCAATCCTCGTATTCGCCCTCAGCGGAGTGATCGCGATTTACCATGGCCTGAATCCGGCGCGGCGCATGGACAAATTTACGCTTCCGGCCACGGGCCTGGTGTTTCTCGGTATCGCAGCGATCTTTGGCCTGTCGCTGTTCGTGCCCGTGCTGAAGACGATCCTCATGGCCTTGTTCTGGTTCTGCGGCAAAGTCCTTATCCTCCTTTTCGTGTTCATCTGGGTGCGCGCGACTCTCCCGCGTTTCCGTTACGATCAGTTGATGCGCTTCGCCTGGATTTTCCTGTTTCCGTTGGCGATGATTAACCTGCTGGCCACCAGCCTCATCGTGGCCCTGACGACAAAATGACGCGCTGAATCCATAGCCTATGACTGCGGTGATCTTCCTCATTTTCGCGGCTATCGCGGTTTTCTGCGGTATCAGCCTCGTTGTTCAAACTCACCCGATCGCTAGCGCGCTTTCGCTCGTCGGAGTGATGGGATCGCTCGCCGTTCTATATTTGCTGCTCGGCGGCGAATTCATTGCCGCGGCCCAGCTCATCGTGTACGCGGGCGCCATCATGGTGCTGTTTGTCTTCGTTATCATGCTGTTGAACTCGGGAGCGGAAACTCCCACGTTTCAAACGTCGACCTTCGTCAAGTATCTCGGTATCGTACTGCTCGTCGCTTTTCTGGGGCTCATCAGTTTCATCATTCAAGCCGCTTTGCCGAAGACCGAAGGCGTGGTCTTTGGAGGTTTCCAGGGCACCGCGGCCGATGTGGGCCGGAAGCTTTTCACCAGCTACCTTCTTCCGTTCGAAGTGACCTCGGTCCTGATTCTGATCGCGCTGGTTGGCGCGATTGTGCTCGCGAGAAAGGAAATCTGACCATGCCGAATGCCGTCCCGCTGAGCTGGTACCTGATCTTGAGCGCCATCCTTTTTGGACTCGGAGTGGCCGGATTCATCTTCCGGCGCAACATCATCACGGTATTCATGTCCATCGAGCTGATGCTGAACGCGGTGAATCTGAGCTTCGTGACATTCTCCTACGAATTCAAACAAGTGGATGGACACATTTACAGCTTTTTCGTCATGGTAGTGGCCGCCGCCGAAGCCGCCGTGGGATTGGCCATTATTCTCACTGTGTTCAAGAACCGCGCCACTCTGATGATCGACGACGTCAATTCGATGAAGTACTGAAATCATGAGTCATTTTTCAAAATGAACCTCTGGCTAATTCCAATTCTTCCGCTGCTCGGGTTCCTGGCGAACGGCCTCTTCGGCCGGCGCATCCCGAAGGCGTTGATCAATCTCATCGCCGTCGGTTCGGTGGCGCTGTCGTTCGCGTGGGTGGTGAAGACGCTCTTCGGATTGAGTCCGATCGAGACCAAGTACATCGAGCATTACTACACGTGGATTCAAAGTGGCGCCCTGAACATCAGCGTCGATTTCGCCGTGGACCGCCTGACCGCAATCATGCTGATGGTCGTCACCGGCGTCGGGCTGCTGATCCATATCTACGCGGTCGGCTACATGGACCACGAAAGCGGCTACTACCGCTTCTTCGCGTACCTGAACCTGTTCATGTTTTTCATGCTGGTGCTGGTGCTGGCGCAGAATTACCTGCTGCTGTTTGTCGGCTGGGAAGGCGTAGGTTTGTGCAGTTACTTGCTGATCGGATTCTATTTCACCGAGCAATTCGCAACCACTGCCGGCAACAAGGCGTTCATTGTGAACCGCATCGGCGATTTCGGATTTTCGCTCGCCGTGTTCTTGATTGTCCGGCAATTCGGAACGCTCGACTTCACGAAGGTGTTTGACGCCGCGAAAGGTCTTCCAGTGGAAGCGAGTGCTGGAATCCTCACCACCATCACGCTGCTGCTCCTGGTTGGCGCGACAGGAAAGTCGGCGCAGATCCCGCTGTATGTCTGGCTGCCGGACGCGATGGCCGGCCCCACGCCGGTATCCGCCCTCATCCACGCGGCCACCATGGTAACCGCGGGCGTCTATATGATCGCGCGCTCCGCCACGCTGTTCACCAAAGCCCCCATCACCATGGATACCGTGGCCGTGATCGGCCTTGCGACCGCATTTCTCGCGGCTACCATCGGCCTCGCGCAAACCGACATCAAGAAAGTCTACGCGTACTCCACGGTTTCCCAGCTTGGCTACATGTTCTTGGGCGTAGGCGTTGGCGCTTTCTCGGCCGGCATCTTTCACTTAATGACACACGCCTTCTTCAAGGGCTTGCTCTTCCTGGGCGCGGGCGCGGTGATTCACGGCCTGCACGGCGAACAGGATTTGGGCCAGATGGGCGGCCTGTTCAAGCCCATGAAAATTACGGCCGTCACGCTGTTCTGTGCGTCGCTGGCCATCTCGGGCTTTCCCTTTACGTCCGGATTCTTCAGCAAGGACGCCATCCTGGTAGCGGCTTATGAACGGGCCCCCTGGATGTACTGGGTGGGTGTGCTCACCGCCGGGATGACCGCGTTCTATGTCTTCCGCGCCTGGTTCCTGGCTTTCAGTGGCGATTATCGAGGCCACGCGCATCCGCACGAATCACCGCTGGTAATGACCGGCCCGCTCATGATTCTGGCCGTGTTGTCCCTCGCCGGAGGCTTCATCAACGTGCCGCACATCCTGGAGCCGATGTTCGCTGAGAAAGCCGAGAATCAGGGCCTGGCGTGGCTTTCAGTCGGCGTGGGCATCCTGGGAATTTTGCTCGCGTACGTGTTCTATGTCGCGAGACGCGGTTTGGCCGATTCGTTCGCCAAGGCCGCCGGCGGCCTGTACACGCTGGTTTATAACAAATATTTCGTCGACGAAGCTTATGACGCAACCGTTGTCGAACCGCTGATCGAAGGCTCGCGAACCGTGCTCTGGCGCGGCGTGGACGCCGGCCTGATCGATGGCACGGTCAACGGCGTCGGCAGGCGATCGCGCGGTATCGGCTCCATCTTGCGCCTGGCTCAATCGGGCAACATTCGCAGCTACGCGGCTTGGGTGGTGCTTGGTTCCATCATCGTGCTGCTGGCCGTTGGATTCGCGGGAGGCCTGCGATGACGCTTCTCAACGCCGTCATTTTTCTGCCGCTGGCCGCGTTCTTGATTATTCTCGCGTTGCCGAAAGATAAGCCTGAGATAATTCGTATCTTCAGCCTGGTTGCATCGCTCGCCGTCTTCCTGGTGTCGCTAGGCCTCATCGGACCTGTGTGGTCCGGCACTCCGGGCAAGTTCGCGATCGAAACCAATCAGGCCTGGATCCAATCGCCGGCCATCAATTATCATGTGGCGCTGGACGGGATCAGCCTGTGGCTGGTCATCCTGGCGACGCTGCTCACGCCCATTTGCGTGCTGGTCTCCTGGCGCTCTATCGACAAGCACATCAAACAGTTCTTTGCCTTCCTGTTGCTGCTCGAATTCGGATTGGTGGGAGTCTTTTGCGCTCTCGACTTTTTCCTGTTCTTCGTGTTCTGGGAAGTCTCGCTCGTTCCGATGTACTTTCTGATCGGCATCTGGGGGCACGACCGCCGGATTTATTCGGCAGTAAAGTTCTTCGTGTACACCATGGCCGGATCGATGCTGATGCTGGTGGGCATCATCTATCTCTACAATCTGGCCGGCACGTTCGACTATGCACGGATCCTCGGGGGCCTGCAGAGCGGCGCAATCTCGCTCAGCCCCGTTGAGCAGCTCTGGCTATTCCTGGCGTTCTTCATCGCATTTGCCATCAAAGTCCCGCTGTTCCCGCTGCACACCTGGCTGCCCGACGCGCACGTCGAGGCTCCCACCGCCGGATCGGTAATGCTGGCTTCCGTGATGCTGAAGATGGGCACCTACGGGCTGCTTCGGTTCTGCGTGCCCCTGTTTCCGAACGCCGCCCGCACATGCTCCGGATGGATTGTCGTACTGGCCATCATCGGCATCGTCTATGGAGCGCTGGTCGCGATGGTGCAGCCCAACATGAAGAAGCTGGTGGCATATTCATCGGTGAGCCATCTGGGATTCGTCGTGCTCGGCATCTTCAGCTTCACCCAGCAGGGATTCGACGGCGCGGTGTACCAGATGCTGGCTCACGGCATCTCGACCGGCGCGCTTTTCATCATGGTCGGTTTCCTTTATGAGCGCCGGCACTCGCTCGAAATCGCGTCCTACGGCGGCGTCGCGACGCCCGCTCCCTGGCTTTCGACGGCCTTCATGATCACCATGCTGGCCAGCATCGGCCTTCCCGTGCTGAGCAATTTCATCGGCGAGTATCTAGTGCTGCAAGGCGCGTCCCTGGTCTATTTCCGCTGGACTGTGTTCGCGGCGCTGGGCGTGATTTTGTCCGCTTGCTACATGCTGTGGCTCTACCAGCGCGTATTCTTCGGCAAGGCGTCCGAGGATCTGACGCACCACATGCCCGATCTCGGCTTCCGCGAATACGCCATCATCGTTCCGCTCATTCTGATCATGGTCTGGATGGGCACCTACACGCAAAGCTTCATTCCGCCGATTTCGGCTTCCAACGCCATATTCTTGGGGCCGCTGGACGCTAGCCGCGAGATTCACGTGCGAGCAATGCCGCCGCATTCCGTGCCATTGGCAGGCGCGCCTGTTCTCGCCGCCCAAGGGGAGTTAAGCGATGCCCGCTAACTTCGCGCCCTCCAGCGTCGACTACTTGCGAATCCTGCCCGAAATCATCATGACCGTTGCCGGGGCCTTGATCATGCTGCTGGAAGGCTGGCTGGGCGAAAACAAAAAGAGGAACCTTTCGGCGCTCACCTTCGTGGCCTTCGCGGCTGCTCTTGTGAGCGCCGTTGCAGCCAACGCCAATCCGGGCCTGTCGTTTTCGAACATGCTGATCGTCGACGACTTCGCGACCTTTTTCCGCGTGCTCGTCATCGCGGTCGGCATCCTGAGCCTGTTTTCCGCCACGCAATATCTCAAGCGCGAGCACGCCGAGTCCTCCGAATACTACGCATTGTTGCTATTCTCGGTGACCGGCCAGTGCATCATGGCCACCGCCAATGAGCTGATCATGATCTTCATTGGTCTGGAGATCTCTTCCATCGCCACCTACGTTCTCGCGGGTTATCTCCGCGACGACAAGCGCAACAACGAGGCCGCGCTCAAGTACTTCTTGCTTGGATCGTTTGCCACGGCTTTCCTGCTCTACGGCATCGCCTGGATTTACGGCACTACCGGCAGCACCAATCTCTCCACCATCCGCGTCGCCCTGCTGACGCCAGGTTCGGAGCGCAACGTCATCCTGGCCGGCACTGCCGCGGCGCTGATGTTCGTCGGATTCGCGTTCAAAGTCTCAGCCGCACCGTTCCAAATTTGGGCGCCCGACGTTTACCAGGGCGCGCCCGCGCCGGTGACGCTTTTCATGTCCGCGGGTCCCAAGGCAGCCGCGTTCGCCGTTTTTCTGCGCGTATTCATGACCGCCTTTGGACCGATCACCAGCCGCTGGGAGCCTTTCGTATGGGCCTCGGCGCTGCTCACTATGATCATCGGGAATTTCGCGGCTCTCATGCAGACCAACATCAAGCGGCTGCTGGCTTATAGCTCCATCGCGCACGCCGGCTACGTCATGGTTGCGATTGCCGCGCATAGTGAAATCGGCGTCGCCGCCGCCATGTTCTATTTGGCCGCCTATGCGTTCATGAACATTGGAGCATTCGCCGTGGTTACGCATTTCTCGAGGCAAGGCGAGAAGTTCGTCAACGTGGAAGATCTCGCGGGACTCGGCTGGAAGCAGCCTGTCACCGCCGGGCTGTTCGCACTCTTCCTGCTATCGCTGATCGGCGTGCCGCTCACGGGTGGATTCTTCGGAAAATTCTACATTTTCAAGGCCGCGCTCGATGCGAACCTGGTGTGGCTCACCGTGCTGGGCTTGCTGAATAGCGCGGTGGCGGCTTATTACTACTTGCGCATTTTGGTTGTGATGTACATGAAAGAGCCAGGCGACGCGACTCTGTCCCTGCAACCCGTAGGCGTGGGCATCGGCGCAACGCTCTGGGTTGCCGCCCTTGGAACGCTTGTGCTCGGGATCTTCCCGTCGGTCGTACTGAATTTCGCTACGGCTTCGAGCGTCCTGGTAAAGTAGCTTGGTCTTCGTGAGTCTTGGCGAGAAATTGAGCCAAATCGTACTTCAGCCCCTCGATCCCTTGTCCTGTCACGCTTGATATCTCGTAAAACGGCAGGTCTTTCGCGGCCGCCAAGGCCCTCAGCTCCTCGATTCGCCCGGGATCCTGCGCCACGTCCACTTTGGACGCCACCACAAACATCGGCTTCCGGACCAGATCCTCGCTGAAGCTTTCCAGTTCCTCCATCACGACGCGGAAATCATCGGCCGGATCGCGCCCCGTGGCTTCCGAAACATCCACCAGGTGCACCAGCAAACGCGTACGTTCGATGTGCCGCAGAAACTGGACGCCCAGGCCATGTCCCAGATGCGCGCCCTCAATCAGCCCCGGAATGTCGGCCACCACGAACGTCTCATCGCCCACGCTGACCACGCCCAGGTTGGGTTCGAGCGTGGTAAACGGATAGTCCGCGATCTTGGGCCGCGCCGCCGAGATCCTCGAGATCAGCGTCGATTTGCCGGCGTTCGGAAAACCCACCAGTCCAACATCCGCCAGCAGCTTCAGTTCCAGCCGCAGCCGTTTTTCCTCGCCCGGATGGCCCGGCTCGTGCTCGGTTGGAGCTTGATGGGTGGATGTCGCGAAGTGCTGATTGCCGCGCCCGCCTTTTCCACCGCGAGCGATGATGAACCGCTCATCGCTTTGAGTGAAATCATGCAGTAGCTCGCCGGTCTCGTCATCATAAACGATGGTGCCCACCGGGACGGGAACATCGATAGATGCTCCCTCGCGCCCCGTGCGGTTGCTGCCTTCGCCGTGCCGCCCGCGCTCCGCCGTGTGTTCGGGATTGAACCGGAAATGCAGCAGCGTGTTGTGATGTTCGCTCGCGACAAAAACCACGTCGCCACCCCGCCCGCCATCGCCGCCGCTAGGTCCTCCGCGCGGAACATACTTCTCCCGCCGAAACGCCAGACAGCCGTTGCCGCCGTCGCCCGCCTTCACGCGGATTCGTACTTCGTCAATAAACATGGAGGGGAAGCGGATTGAGCCCGAAGGCCGCTAGTCGTGCAGGGAAGCTATTCGCTGGCCTGGATGCTGATGAACTTGCCGAAACGGCCGCGATCGCGAAATACGACGATGCCGGGTACCTTCGCAAACAGCGTGTCATCCTTGCCGCGGCCGACGTTCTCGCCGGGCTTAAAGATGGTACCGCGCTGTCGCACCAGAATCGACCCGCCCGTCACCGTCTCTCCGCCGAAGCGCTTCACGCCCAGACGCTGTGCATTCGAATCGCGCCCGTTCTTGGAACTGCCTAAACCTTTTTTATGCGCCATAAAAATTCACCAGAGGCCTATGCCAGAATGTCGCTCACTGTCACCTGCGTATAGTTTTGCCGGTGGCCGATGGTGCGCTTGTACTGCTTCTTGCGCTTGAATTTAAACACGATTATTTTGTCGCCGCGGCCGTGTTCGGAGATGGTCCCCTTCACGCGGGCACCCGCCACGGCGGAACCCGCCGCCACTTCGTTCGCGTCGTTCACCACCGCCAGCACGCGGCCGAATTCGATCTCGGAGCCAACTTCGCCCGCGAGCGTCTCCACCCGCACGACATCGCCGGGGGCGACGCGGTACTGTTTCCCGCCAGTCTCAATCACTGCGTACATAACTATCCTTCGAGGGTCCTATAATGTGGATTCGTCAGGCAGACAATCCAGCGACTTTCCCGCTGGAGCCGCAAACCCCTATGATACAGCACGTTGTGCTGGTTCTGCAAGCGAACGCGGCATACGGTAGAATCTGGTGTGGATCGGAGGCCCGCGACGTTCCGCCTCCGCCATCCCGTCGCGCCCAATGAATCTCGACGGCATTCGCGTCTTGCTGGTGGAAGATAACCCCGTTGACGCGCGCCTATTCACCGAGCTGCTTCGCAATGCCGGCGCGAGTCACCCAAAAATGGTGCGAGTGGACCGTCTCGCGGCCGCGCTCGATCACTTAAACCGCGACTCGTTCGACGTCATGCTCCTGGATCTCTCGCTCCCTGACGCCAATGGACTCGATACCCTGGTGCGCGCCCATGCCCAAGCGCCGAAGATTCCCATTGTCGTTCTCACCGGCCATGACGATGAAGCGCTGGCCATTCGCGCCGTTCGCGCCGGCGCTCAGGATTATCTGGTCAAGGGACACGTCGACGGCGAGCTTCTGGTCCGGTCCATCCGCTACGCTTCCGAGCGCGGACGGGCGCTCGATGCGCTGGAACGCCGCGAGGAACATTATCGCTCGCTCATCGAACATTCGCTCGACCTGATCAGCATCCTGAGCCACGACGGTACCATTCGCTATGCCAGCCCTTCGCACGAGCGGCTGCTCGGCTATGCGGCCGGAGAGCTGGTTGGCCGCAACGTTGTGTCGTTTGTTCACCCCGAGGACGCGAGCCTCGTTCAATCGGCATTGGTCAACGGCAATTACGGCCGCGCCGTGGAATGCCGCGTTTATCATCGCGACGGATCGGTGCGCGTCCTGGAATCGTTTTCTCGCGATCTGTCGCACCTCGCGGGTGTCAACGGCTTGGTGGTGAATGCGCGTGACATTACCGAGCGCAAGCACCTGGAAGAGCAACTCCACCATTCGCAGCGCTTGGAAGCCGTGGGACGGCTGGCAGGCGGCGTCGCCCACGATTTCAACAACCTGCTTATGGTCATCACCGGCTATTCGCATATGTTGCTGGACGCCATGCACGCTAGCGACCCGGCGCGCCTGGATCTGGAACAGGTGGTCAAGGCCTCCGAACGCGCCACGGAGCTGACACGCCAGCTGCTTGCGTTCAGCCGGCGGCAAGGAGTCCGCGCAGCGCTGGTCGATCTTAACGCGTTGGTGCGCGAAATGGATCGCATGCTGCGCCGCGTGCTGGGCGAAGACATTGAGTTCGCTGCAATATTGGCGCCCAACCTGAACGCCGTGCGCGCCGATCCCGGCCAGATTGAGCAAGTGATCTTGAATATGGTGGTAAATGCCCGCGACGCCATGCCGGGCGGCGGTAAGCTGCTTCTTGAAACCAGGAATGCGGGCACGCCGGCCCGAGACTGCGTCACGCTCTCCATTCAGGACACCGGCATCGGGATGGACGCACAGGTGCTCTCGCGTATCTTTGAGCCGTTCTTCACGACGAAAGAACACGGCACCGGACTCGGCCTGGCGACTAGCTACGGCATTATCAAGGAGAACGGCGGAGAGCTTCGAGTGGAATCCGTACCCGGCAAGGGGACCACGTTCTGCATCGAACTTCCAGTGGCGGCTCAGACCGCGGATCATCTGGTGGCTCCCTCCGCGAGAGACGCCGCCAATGGCACTGAAACGATACTCCTGGTGGAAGACGAAGACGGTGTACGGCGCGTGGTGGAAACGATGCTGAAGCGCCATGGCTACCACGTCCTGTCGTCCGCCTCTTCCAACGACGCTATGGCGGCGGCCGGCCAGCACGCCGGCGTGATCGACCTCTTGATTACGGATATGGTCATGCCGGGAATGAGCGGCCGCAAAATGGCTGAGTGTCTGGTGGAGAGCCGGCCGAATATGAAAGTTTTGTATGTCTCCGGCTACGGTGATGCCAGCCTGAACCAAAGCGACGCTCATTTTTTGCAAAAGCCGTTTACAACTGAAGAATTGGCCACCAAAATCCGCGAAATGCTGAAGTGACATTTGATCTTGAAGCCTGCCGTTTTCATTTCTCAGCGCGGGATATCCTCCACTTTCCCCGCGGACAGGCTGGAAATGTTTTGCGAGGCGCGCTTGGGAGCATCCTTCGCAAGATCACGCGCGCAGAGGACTACTCACGCATCTTCGAGCCGGCGGCACCTGGGTTCGCGGCCGGCGCCGGGCCCAGTGGTCTTGCCGACTGGCCGCGGCCCTTCGTCATCCGCGCTGCGTCGCTGGACGGGCAAACGCTGAAACCGGGCGATCCATTTTCCTTCGGGCTCAATCTGTTTGATATTCGCAATCCGGCGCTCGAGCACGTCACCCGCGCTTTTGCGCAATGGGCCGACCTGATCTCTGTAGAGCGCTCGCAGGTCGTGATTGATCTGAGCCCTGGAAGCACGCCCGTCTCCCGCATCCGAGTCGAATTTCAAACACCAACGGAATTGAAGGCTGCCGGCGGGGTTGGGAGCGCTGAGTTTTCGGTGTTGCTGGCGCGCGCTCGCGATCGAGTGAGCACCTTGCGCAGCCTGTATGGAGCGGGGCCGCTCGAAATCGACTTTCGTGAGCTGGCTGAGCGCGCACGATCCGTGAAGACCGTGCGCTGTGAATTACAGCAGGTTGCCATCGAGCGCCGCAGCCGTCGCACGGGGCAGCGCCACGGTATTGGAGGCTTCATCGGCATCGCGGAATACGAAGGCGACCTCGCCGAGTTCGTCCCCTACCTCCAAGCCGCCCATTGGACCGGCGTCGGACGCCACTGCACGTGGGGCAACGGCCAGATCCACACCGAAAATTCTGAATTCTGACTTCTGACTTCTGAATTCTGAATTCTGAATTCTGACTTCTGACTTCTGAATTCTGAATTCTTAGCGTGAAGGCGGAATCCAGAATCCAGAATTCGCCGAGGACGTATTCTGTAGTTATGCGTGCCGTCGCCGTTTACCCCGCAAAGCGCGAAGTCCGCGTCGTCGATCATCCCGAGCCGAAAATCACCGCCGGAACGCAAGTGAAAGTGCGGGTTCTGGACGTCGGCGTTTGCGGGACCGATCGGGAGATCGTCTCGTTCCAGTTCGGGGCGCCGCCCGAAGGGTCCGAATACCTGATCATCGGTCACGAATCGCTGAGCGAAGTCGTCGAGGCCGGTCCTCAAGTTTCCAAGGTTAAGCCCGGCGATCTGGTCGTCATGAGTGTCCGCCGTCCATGCCCGCATCCATCCTGCATTGCCTGCCGCGAAGGCCGCCAGGATTTCTGTTATACGGGAGATTTCACCGAACGCGGCATCAAGCAGGCCCACGGCTACATGACCGAGTTCGTGGTGGAAGAAGAGCGCTATATCAATCCAGTGCCCCGCGAATTGCGCGGCGTCGCCGTGCTCATCGAGCCTTTGACAATCGCCGAGAAATCCCTAGAGCAACTCTGGATGGTGCAGCGGCGCCTTCCGTGGGACCGTCCGGACGGCCGCCGCGCCGTTGTGCTGGGCGCAGGCCCCGTGGGAATTCTCGGAGCGATGGCCCTGAAAGTGGAGGGCTTCGAAGTCAGCGTCTACTCTCGATCGCCGAGCCACCAGGAAAACAACGGCATCCTGAGCGCTATCGGGGCGAAATACATCGCCGCTGAAACGCATTCCACCGAGGAAATGGCGAAGATGGCGGGGCCCATTGATGCGGTGTATGAAGCCACCGGGGCGTCCAGCGTCGCGTTTGACGTGCTGAAACAGCTTGGCCCGAATGCGGTTTTCGTGTTCACTGGTATGCCCGGCCGCAAAGGTCCCAACCCCGTGGATACAGACGAAATCATGCGCAACATGGTGCTCAACAATCAACTCGTCCTGGGCAGCGTAAACGCGCCTCCGCAAGCGTTTCAGTCGGCCATCCGGCACCTCGGCATCTTCGCGCAGCGCTGGCCCGACACACTGCGCTCCGTGATCACCGCGCGTTTCCCGCTGGAGCGCGCCGTCGACGCGCTGAAGATACAGCCGGGCGGCGTCAAGAACGTGGTCTCGGTCGCGTCTTGAGTCTGATGTTGGTTCTCTAGCGCGCCTCACCCTTATATTCGAGCCTCGATGATCATCCGCAACCCACCTTTGACGCGCAGCGTGATCAGAGGCAGCGGCTCTACGTGCTGACCGGGCGCCAGCCGGAGTCTCCACTTCTGCGCGATGGCTGCCATCAGGATCACGCCTTCCATCCAGGCGAAGCGCTCTCCGATGCACACCCGTGCGCCGCCGCCAAACGGAAAGTACGAGAATTTCGGTCGCGCCTCGCGAGCTTCCGGCGTCCAGCGCTCAGGATCGAACTTCTCCGGATTCGGAAACCAGCGTGGATCGCGCTGCACCACGTACGGGCTCAGGATGCAAATCGATTTCGCGGGAATCTGGACGCCGCCGAGTTCGAACGGGGCTTTCGCCATCCGGCCAATGGCCCAGGCCGGTGGATACAACCGCAAGGCCTCGGAAAGAATCATTTCGGCGTAGCGCAACTGGGGAACGTCAGCCAACTCGGGCGCGCGGCCTTGGAGCACATTGTCAATCTCCGCATGCAGACGGCTCTCCACCTCGGGGTGTTGCGACAACAAATACCAAGTCCACGTCAGCGCGTTCGCGGTGGTCTCATGACCCGCCAAGAACAACGTGAGCGCCTCGTCGCGCACCTGTTCGTCGGTCATGCGCGCACCGTCTTTCTCTTCATCTTGCGCCAGCAGCAGCATGGAGAGCAGATCGCCAGTGTCCAGTCCGCTTTTGCGCCGCTCGCGAATCAGCCCGTAAATGGTGGCATCCAGCCGCGCCCGCGCCTTCCCCAAACGGCGCACATGCGGCAGCGGCAGCTTATCCAGGTACTCGGAAAACGGTATCAGCAGCAAGCGGAACATCTCGAGAACGGTGGTCATCGCCGCCCCGATTTCGGAGGCTTCCGATTCCACATCGGCGCTGAACAGCGTTTTCGCCACCACCGACAGCGTCAAACGGGGCATTTCTGTGGAAACATCCAGCGTGCTTCCGGCTTGCCAGCGCTCGCGCCACCGCACCGAGCATTCGCTCATTGCCGACGCATAAGCCGCCAGCCGTTCGCGATGAAACGCCGGCTGCACCAAGCGGCGCTGCCGCAGATGGTGCTGCCCTTCGCTGGTTAGCAATCCCTCGCCCAGCAGCACCTTGGCGCGCTGCAGACCCCGGCTCTTGATGAAATTGCCTTGATTGCTGACCAGAATCTCGCGCACGTAGTCGGGGTGATTCACCGAGTACATGTGCTGGCGCGCCACTTGAAAGTAGACCAGATCGCCGTACTCGCGCGCCGCATTGATCAGAAAATTGAGTGGATTTGAGCGAAAGGCGTACAGGTTCCCAACGATCGGAAGATTCTTCGGTCCGCGTGGTTTGGCAGCAGTCAACATCACAAGTTTACTTGGGAATCGGGCATGCCAGCAGAACCACGGCTTGCGCCTCGGCCGAAAGTCCTTCGCCCACCGGGCCCAGGCGCTCGGCAGTCTTGAATTTTACCGACACCCGATTGACATCGACGCCCAGCGTCTCAGCCAGCTTCTCGCGAATCGCGGCACGATGATCCTTCAACTTGGGCCGCTCCAGAATCACCGTCGAATCCACGTTCGCGATTTGATAACCCTGCGCGATCACCAGGTCGCGTGCGTGCCGCAGGAACATCAGGCTGTCGGCGCCTTTCCAGCGCGGGTCGGTGTCGGGAAAGTGCATGCCGATATCGCCCAATCCGGCCGCGCCCAGCAGCGCATCGGTGATGGCGTGGGAAAGAATATCGGCATCGGAATGCCCCTCCAATCCAAAATCGGAAGGAATGGCCACGCCGCCCAGAATCATGGGACGGCCGGGCGCGATGCGATGGACGTCCCAGCCCTGGCCGGCGCGGAAGCTCAAGGCCCGGTCACTCAGATCCAACTCTGGCCGTCATTTCCTCGGCCAGAAACAGCCGCGCCAGGTCCATGTCGGACGGCTTGGTGATCTTCAAGTTGCGATCGCTGCCGGGAACCACGCTCACTTCCACTTGATCCAGGCGCTCCACCAAGCTGGATTCGTCGGTGCCCGCGAATCCATCCTCGCGCGCTCTCGCGAACGCGGTCTTCAGCAGATCGAAGCGAAATACTTGCGGGGTTTGTGCCAGAACCAGGCGCTCGCGCGGAATCGTCTCGCGAATTTTGTTGCGATGCACCTGCTTCACGGTATCCACCGGCACGATGCCGACAATCGCGGCGCCGGCTGCCTCCGCCTCGGCGAATACTTTCTCCAGAACGCTGTGTTCGATGAACGGCCGCACTGCGTCGTGTACCGCGACCAGTTCGGTGCCGCTCCCCAAAGTCGCCAGCGCGTGCTCCACGGATTCCTGCCGGCTATCGCCGCCTTCCACTAAGCGTACCGGCTTGCCGGACTTTTCGGCGCGCAGGAGCTCGCGCACCCAGTCCATATCCTCCGCTCGCAGCGCGACCACGATCTCAGTCACGTCGGGCGAGGAAACGAACTTCCGGATGGTGTGCAGCAGGATGGGCGACCCGTCCAGCAGCATGAACTGCTTGCGGCTGGTGCCCGCCTTTTCAGGGACGGCGCGCCCCATGCGTGTTCCCAGCCCGGCGGCGGGAAGAATAACAGAAACCTTCATTCGAGCGCTCGTTTACGTAGTGGCGGCTCCGACGCCCGAGCCGCGCGCTTCCGCCGCCTGCGTGCCGGTGGGCGGCGAGTGATGCTCGCGCGAAGTGCTGGGCGTACGTTCGGAGTGGCTTTGGCTCTTGTCGTGAACCGTATGCACCCGATCGTCAAAACGGCCAAAGATCATTTTACCGGCGGTGGTCTGCAGGACGCTGGTCACGGAAATGTCGATGGTTCGCGAGATCATCTTCTTGGCGTTGTCCACCACCACCATCGTCCCGTCGTCCAAGTACGCTACGCCCTGATTGTACTCTTTGCCTTCCTTGAGGATAAAGACGCGCATAATCTCGCCGGGGAGTACGATCGGTTTCAGCGCATTGGCCAGCTCATTGATGTTTAAAACCGCCACGCCGTGCAGCTGCGCCACCTTGTTGAGGTTGAAATCGTTGGTCACGATTTTGCAGTTGTAGACCTTCGCCAGCTCGATCAGCTTCATGTCTACTTCGGGGACGGCGGGAAAATCGTCTTCCAGGATCTGCACATTCAACTGCGTCATCTTCTGGATACGCTGCAGAACGTCCAGGCCGCGGCGGCCGCGATTACGCTTGAGCGAATCGGCCGAGTCCGCGACTAGTTGCAATTCTCGCAGCACGAATTGCGGGATCACCAGCGTGCCATCCAGGAACCCGGTCTCGACGATATCGGCAATGCGGCCATCGATGATAACGCTGGTGTCCAGGATCTTGAACGATTGACTCGACACCTGCTCGCCGCCAAACAGTCCGCCCAGCGCGCCCAGGTTCAACATTTCGCCTTTACTGGCGCCCACCATGAGGCCGACGTAAGCCATCCACATCAAGAGCAAAATCTCAAGAAACGAGAGCGTGGTGGAACCGCTCGGGAATGCGTGGCTCAAGATGAGCGAGATGAGGTACGCGCCGATAATTCCCAGTAGCGATCCGAAAGCAGCGCCAATCAAGCGTTTCAGCGTTGTTTTCCGCACCTGGATCTCGAATAAAACGATGACTAGGCCGAACGCCAAGCCGGCGCCGGCGCCGTACGGGGCAGGAAGATTAAAGGGAGGTAAGAACCATGCGGCTGCTGCCAGCAACACTACGAAGAAGACGCGAATCATTAGCGGACTGTTCACGAGGACACCCCCGGCGCATGCGGATCTTCCATCGAGCAGCGCCCCTGTATGTTACTCAGGTGCCATTGAGTATACCACTGATAATAGAGATGATGTGGGGGCTAGGAAGAGCCTGTTACAGGAAAGGCAGCAAGGAGGAAGGTATGTGATCCGCGGCAAACGCGGTTGTGAAGAGCTTTAGAGAGCCTTAGCGAGCTCTTCTGCAAAGGCGCTGGGCGGACCTTGCGGACCACTCTGCTGCGGACGCTTGTGCTTTTTCCCGCCCCGCTCGCGGCGTGGCGCGGGGGCGGCAGTGCGATTGATCTGGCCGCTGGTTCCCGGACCCGGGCCTTTCGATCGCGGCGGCTGGGCTTGATTAGCCCGCAGCAAGCGGTCTTCGAGAGGAGCGCGGTCGAAGCGGCGGATGATCAGGTTCATTTCGTCCGAGTTGGGCGTGTCGATGAATGCGAATCCCTTCGACTCCTGGGTCTCCGGATTGCGGATCACTTTGACGTCGTCGTACACCAGGTTTTCTGCGTTAAGCCAGGACTTGATGTCGTCCTTCGTAACCCAGACAGGCAAGTTTCCAAGGAATACTGTAAAGCTCATTCGAGGTCTGTCGTTAACTCCATTTAGGGGATTTGGTTTGCTTCGCGGATGCGATCCATGAAAGCTAAACTATCGTATCACAGCTGACACGGCGCGGCAAATGTGCTAACGATGTGCTATCAAGCCCCAATGAACATCAAACCAGAGGACCGATTCTGGATCGGCATCTATAGCTTCACCGGTTTCATCATGCTCATAGCTATGGGAGTGTTTGGCTGGCTCGCGTGGACCTCGCGGGAGGAACCCGGCGTGGGGCGAGTAGCCGGGGCGCGGGTGCAAGCTCCCACCGCCTCCATCCCCGACGAGCGCTATGAATTGCTGGCGGCCTTTCGGGCGCCCGAGTATGCCCCGGAAACGCCTGCGCCCAAGGATTTCCAGAACGCCGATTTCCAGAAGGCGATGACGCGCTACGCGAGCCAGGATTTCGCGGGCGCCATTCCCGAGCTGCGCGCCGCCTCCGACGCTACCCCCAGTTTCATCGCTGCCCGCTTCTATCTCGGGATTTGCTTGCTGCTGACGGGCGACCGCATCTCAGGGATCCAAGAGCTGCGGGCTGTCACCGAAGCGGGCGACACTCCCTACTTGGAACGAGCGCGGTTCTACCTGGCAAAAGGTCTCATCGCGGAACACGACGTCTCCCGTGCGCAAACGCAATTGGAAAGCTTGATCGCGCAGCACGGCGACCTGGAGAAACAGGCCGCCGTGCTGCTGGCTCAGATTCGGCCAGCGGGCTGAGGCTCTCGCCGGAACGCCGCGCTGAACACTTGGATGATCTTCTTGTTGAATGCGGGAATGTCGTCCGGTTTTCGGCTGGTGACCAATCCGCGGTCCTCCACTACCTCCTGATCGGTCCAATTCGCGCCGGCATTGCGTAAGTCCGTTTGGAGCGATGGCCACGAGGTCACATTGCGGCCCGCTACGACATTCGCCTCCACCAGTAGCCAAGGGCCATGACAAATCGCGGCAACCGGCTTGTCTTGTTCGAAGAAGCTTTTGACAAACTGCACGGCCTTCGGGATGGTCCGAAGTTTATCCGGATTGGCCACGCCGCCGGGCAGCAGTAGCGCGTCATAATCGTTGGGGTTGGCGGTTTCCAGCGGCACTTCCACTGGGAATTTGTCGCCCTTGTCCTCATGCTTCCAAGCCTGTACCTGGCCTGTGGACGGCGAGATCAAATCGGTCTTGGCGCCGGCGTTGTCCAGCGCTTTGCGAGGCTCGGTCATCTCCACCTGCTCGAAACCGTCGGCCACGAGAACTGCGATCCGTTTTCCTTTGAGTTCGTTTTGCATGATAGTTTAGTTCCCCGTTGTTGGACTCGCCCTCCAGTCAAATGGAAACCAACGTAACGGTTATGCGCCGATCCATCAAAGTGGGGTACACGCGCCCTTCAGGGGTACACGCGGCTTTCAGGGGTACACGCGGCTTCGAGGGGTACACGCGGCTTCGAGCCGCGTTTTTCTATGCTATACGCGGCTTCAAGAGTCTGTGTGAAAACTACCCATTGCGTCCATATATCGCGGATCGCTGATGTCCTGACTACCATAGCGTGTGGTCGCACGAGGGCGATTTCGAGTCTTCACACTGACTCTTCAAGTCGCACGCCGATCCATAACCATCAAGCCGCCCCAGTTAAGCGGCATCGCGGATAATAGGACATGCCCGACATCCTGAGCATGATCGCGAAGTACGGCTACCAGAGCCTGTTCGCTGCGATGTTCTTGGAAGCTATCGGCTTGCCTGTGCCGGCCGCGCTAGCCTTACTGGCCGCGGGCACTGCGTCGGCTGCGGGCGCGATGCATCCGGCCATGGCGTTACTTGTGGCCGTGGGCGCGATGCTCACCGGCGACATAACCCTGTATGTGGCCGGCCGTTACATGGGCTGGAGCTTGTTGAGCTTTCTGTGTGGTGTCTCGCTGAGCCCTGAAGTGTGCATCCTGCGTGCCGCGAAGTGGTTCTATAAGCGCGGGCGCACCACGTTGCTTTTCGCGAAATTCGTTCCCGGCGTTGGTTCGATGGCGCCTCCGCTGGCCGGCAGCATGAACATGCGCGCGGCACAGTTCTTGCGGTTCGATCTCGGCGGAGCGCTGCTCTATTCACTGGCCTACGGAGCCCTGGGCTACCTGTTTCGCGATGTTTTCCGCATGATCGCCGGCGGATTGCAGGCCTTCAGCCGCGTGGTGGGGTGGGTGATCTTCGCGGGCGTGATCGGCTTCGTGTGCTATCGCGCTTGGCTCTACGGAAGATATCGCCTCACCCGATTCGTTCCCAGGATTCCGGTGGGCGACATCGAGGCGCGTCTGAAGCTGGAAGGCGCGCCGGACATTGTCATTGCTGACGTGCGCAGCCATGGCTACTACGACCAGGGCGAGCAGCGAGTGCGGGGCTCGATCCGCATTGAGCCGAACAATCTGGACGCATTTATCGAGACGCTGCCCAAGGACGCGCCAATTTACCTCTACTGCACTTGACTACGCGAAGCCACCAGCGCCCGTGTGGCGCACATCTTGCGCGAAAAAGGATTCGATGCCTACGTGATCGCCGGCGGATTGCGCGCTTGGCGCAGGGCCGGATATCCGCTGGAAGAGGTGCCCAAGGAAGATTTGGAGCAGTTGCCGCGCTTCAATTGATCTCTGTCCGCTTGCTCACGCGCGCGGCTCGGAGCGGGCTCGTTGTTACCGAACCGCGACCGTAAGGGAGTCGGTCCAATCCTACAGCACCGGAGAATCGTTGCCCAGCAGCGCCTTCCGCACGATCTTGATAGGCGGCGTGCCTTCGCGCATGAAGCGGTCGTGAAACTCTTCGAGTGTGAA
>Ga0302324_100001496_pt1 | contig 56677 bp, 50 predicted proteins | sample Palsa_T0_1_FD_201949 | JGI IMG/M metagenome (GOLD analysis project Ga0302324, IMG submission 201949) | Peat permafrost microbial communities from Stordalen Mire near Abisko, Sweden - Palsa_T0_1 | ecosystem: Environmental > Terrestrial > Soil > Palsa > Peat permafrost | place: Sweden: Abisko...
TACGCGCTTCTTTCGGACACCTTCTCGCGTCAGTGCCCTTGCGCTGCGCTATCCCTTCACCTCCATCAGGTTGAGTAGAAGACTTTCACTTCCTAGCTGCTGAGAAATGCCCGGCACACCGTGCAGCAAACACATTCGTGTGCACGCCCCACGCGAGGCAGTCGGTATACGCGACTTTTAGGCACGACCCTACTAAGTGAACACTATTGAGTGCTCGCCTGCTTATCACTGCACGGCAAGCGCGGTTCCGTTCAAATAGTTTTCCACGTAAATCGTAATTGGAACCGCGGCGCCCGCCGGCACATTCAGCGGTATCTGAACATTCACCTGCGTGAGGCCTGCGACAAAACCAGGTGCCTGTCCGGCGAACACAACCGGTGCATCCACTCCGCCGATCACAGCGCTCACGCCCGCCGCCACCATTGGAAACGGAGCTGTCAGCGGCCCCAGCGAACCATCTGGGATCGACGGATTCAACGCGCCTGTACCCGTCATGTAAATCGAAACGATGGAGCCGGGCGCCGCCGGATTAGTGGACGAATTGAGGCTCGAATCCTGATTCAGAATCGCTGCCTGGCCGCTCGCCCCCACACTAAATATACCGGGAGCCGCAACCATTACCGGCAGCTTGATCGGCCCTAGCGTTTGCCCGCCGGATTGCACGGTGACGAACGTCGGAAACCCCGGCGGCGCTTCAAACGGAACCACCGCATTGATTTGGCAATTGGACGCATACAAGATCGGCGCGGGATAGGGACCGAAGCTCACCGCTCCGAACTGTGGCGATCCAAATCCCGTTCCAAACAATGTGACGATCTCACCCGGCGCTACCGCGCCCGTCGGAAAAGGTGTTTCATAACCCGGAAACAAAGTCGCGGCATTCAACACCGAAGCGATGGAAGGTCCCGCGGGCTGGGAGAAATCCACCTTCGCGGCAAACGCGTCGGAATTGCCGCCGCCATATTCGATTTGAAAAGCGTGCGGCGTGGAAAAGAACACCAGCGTGTATGCCAGGCCCGAAGAATAAAGGCCGCCCTTGCCATCCAGAGCGAGATAAGCGCCCGGAATCGGCGACGTAGCAACTAGCGCGGAGCCGGCGGAGTTGAGCACCAAGACGCTTTTACTCGGCGGCGCCGCGCAGGTGGGCTGAATCGCAGTAGACTGCGCGACGCCGCTCTCGCTCACATACGCTTGCCCGGCCGCGTCCACAACCATCGACCCATTCGTGACGCCGGTGAGCGTGGAGTAAACAAGATTGCCGGACGAATCCAGCTTGGTAACAAATCCATCAGGCCCCAGACCGGGCGGCTGATTCGGGTTGTAACCGGTGAAGCTGGTTTGGAACGCGCCCGCCGTGGTGGGGAAATTCGGCGATCCGGTCCCTCCCGCCACGTACACCGCGCCGGTAGCGTCCACGGCAATAGCGAGCGCGCCATCGGCCCCGGTGCCGCCCAGGTAGGTGGAATAAAGCAGATGGCTTCCCGTGGGATCGAACTTTGCGACAAAAGCATCACCGAAGCGCAGGGGCCCAAGGTCGATTTCGCCGCCGAAGGTCCGCGAGATTGCGTTCGCCGTCGTGGGAAAATTGGGCGACACCGTTTCCCCCGCTACCCAGACGTTCCCGGCACTGTCGATCGCGATCGTATGCGCATCGTCCGGACCTGCCCCGCCAAAATAGGTAGCCCACGCCACGCTGCCGGAAGGCGACAGTTTGGTGAGGAACACATTGGCGCACGTCCCAGTCCCGTTCCGACCATACTGGCATGATCCGCCGGCAGACTGGCTTTGGTACGCGCCGGCAGTTGTAGCCGCGCCCGGCCCGGCCGTGCCCGCAATATAAACGTCGCCCGCCGCATCCACCGCCATCGATTCCACCGATCCGCCGACAGGGACGTTGTAGAGAATATTCTGTGCGGCGGGGTCCAGCTTCACAACGGCGTTCCCGATACCCAGATAAATATTGCCGGCGGTGTCCAGCGCGAATGCAGTAGCTACCGAGTTCGCGAGACAAACTGAAAAATCGATGGCGGTGCCGGAGGCATTGAATTTCGTGACGAAGGCGCATCCATTGGCCGCCGACGGTGTGCCGAGGCTGGTAGACGTAACGGGAAAATCGGGCGACGACGTGCTCCCGGCAATGTAAGCCGCGCCGGTGGCATCCACTGCAATCCCCGCTGCGGTATCGCCATATGAGCCGCCCAGATAAGTAACGTAATCGATCAGCGGCTGCGTGGCCGCTTCCGCGCTCAGAGCCAGACAGAAGAGGATGGCGATTCGGGGCAGCATGAGTTCAGTCTACTGTGCGGCACCGCGCTCCGCCCGTTAGGTTGGCGGGGGGCCGCGGTGAGGTCGGCGCCACATCAATCCGTCCATCAGGTTCGGGGCATGTTGTGGCGCGCGCTTTAGCGTGCCGCGTTCACAATCGTGTGAACGCGCGCGGCTTTGGCCGAACCACGGGTCCTCTCTAGGCGGATGACGAGCCTCGGAGCAACCAAGCTCATTTTGCCCCACTTATAATCCAGCCGTTCAGGCCTGTGCGTAAATTCCGCCCGTCTTTCGCGCTATCCAACTTCCAGCTCTTGAAATTCAGCGGCCCAAGGCTTGCAAACTGGCTTTGCCCGCCCTGCTGAGCACAAAGAATACGGTCTGGTTGCCACGCTGTTTCAATCTTTGAGAGCAGACTCCGGTTCGGTGCGAATTCGCCCGTGATCTAACGATTCGCCGGACGATCGCGAGTTGAACGAGTGTCTGCGCCGGACGACGCGCTGCGGCGATGCCGCAAGGATGGACATCGACAAAATACTCGCCGAACTGCTTGCAGAACAAGCCCACGGACGCCTGATCCGTCACAGCCCGCTGACATACCTTGCACGCGGTCTGCTCTCTTCGTCTTCGCATCCTTCACGAAGTGCCGGTACCGCCTCCGCGCGGTGGAAATCGAGGCGGTCGGTGTTATGATCGTTGACTTTTTTGAGGCCAAACCAGCCGAGCATTGGCTTTCCACTCTGGGCCGGACCGCAATGCGCCGCGGTCACGCGGCTATGGCTGCCCGCTCCAGCTTCGGAAAATCAAGCTCCGTCAGCGCCACATCGTTGACATAATTCTCGAAAACATTCAGCGCTACGTGCGCCATCACTTCGATAATGTCCGCGTCGGTGTAGCCGTATTCCCGCAACGCCGCCACCGAACACGGGCCTCTGCGCGTAGCCAGGTCGCGAGCAAATCGCAAAACGGCATACGTGCCCCAGTCCGCAGCCCAGGCTTCGCGGCTGGCCGCAATCTCGCATTTCGTGAGTCCGAGTTGCGCCGCCAGATAAGTATGTTCCGCCAGCGAATATTCGCAGAGATTGGCCTGCGCCACCGCCAGCGCGATCCGCTCGCGTACTTGCGCCGCCAGCGTCCCGCTCTCCAAAGCGCTCCTGAATTGGACGTAGCCTTCCAGTGCGCGAGGCGAATGCGCCATCGTTCTGATCATGTTGCACGCCAGGCCGCGGTCGCCGCTCGCGGCATCCAGAAGCCGGTGAACTGCGCCGCTGGCGCGTTCCGTTTGGATCGGGAGAATGGTTTGCATGAGTTACGCTTCCTTTAAGGTTTAATATTTCTTTAATCAACCGGCATAACGACTGACGGTCGCGTGTTAGCGTCCGTGCAAGCCGCGCGCAGGATTTACAAGCTCTTACGAAAAGACCAGCCCGACCTTCCCCGAGGTTTTCTATCAAGTTTGTGCGCGGCTCGGCACATACAGATCTTTACGGACCCGTGAGCGGCTCTTGGACGGCTGCTAGAATCAGGGCGGCTGGGCGGCTCTGTTACTCGCCGCGTTAAGTCTGTAATTTTCAGCACCCAGCGAAACGGCGGCGGATTTTGAAACGTCGCACCAGCAGGCGCCTTGTTTCCGCGCCTGACCGACAACTCCCACCTGCGTCCGTCTGTTAAATCGGAGAGCAACTAATGCGCTTGAAGTGCGTTAATCCCTGGATTGGTGCCGCTATCGCGGCAATCTTCTGCGCCGCCGGCGCCACTGGGCAGAGCAGCCGCATTACCCAGCCCGTCGACGATCGCGAGCGCGCCGTGCTGCCTGGGAGTCTTCACCCCAAGGCCGTGGCCGCCACCCTGGCTGGTAACGACCTGGGACGGGTGACGCCGTCGCTGCAGATGCCTTACATCACGCTCACGCTCGCGCCGTCGGCCAGCCAGCAGGCCGATCTCGATCAACTGCTGCTGGAACAGCAGACGTCGGGTTCGGCTAATTATCATCACTGGCTGTCACCGGAAGACTACGGGCAGCGCTTCGGCGTGAGCGATGCCGATCTCAGCAAGATCACGCAATGGCTTCAGCAGAAGGGGTTGCAAGTGGTTTCTGTAGCGCGCGGCCGAAGTTGGATCGCAGTCGGCGGAACCGCTGCGCAGGTGGAGACCGCATTTCAAACCGAAATTCACAATTACTTGGTCGACGGCGAGACGCACTACGCCAACGCCTCGGAACCCTCCGTGCCTGCAGCCTTCACTTCCGTGCTGAAAGGAATTCGCGGCCTCAACGATTTCCGCCTGAAGCCGCGCCTGCGCCCGTCCAAACACTACAACTCTTCGTACTGCGATACGCACTGTCTTGCGCCCGACGATTTCGCGACCATTTACGACTTCACGCCACTGTATAGCGCCGGGATCGATGGGGCCGGACAGAAGATCGCGATCGCCGGGCAAATCGAAGTGAACCTCTCCGACATCGAGCAGTTCCGCAGCACCTTCAATCTGCCGGTTAACGACCCGCAGCCGCTGCTGGTGCCCGGCTCGGCGAATCCGGGGAGCGATTCCAAGTCGGGCGATCTGGCCGAGTCCGATATCGATCTGGAGTGGTCCGGCGCGGTGGCTCGCGACGCGAGCATCGTGTTTGTGTATTCCACCGACGTGATGACGTCGGTGCAGTATGCCATCGACCAGAATCTCGCGCCCGTGGTCAGCGTGAGCTACGGCTCCTGCGAACAGGAGACGTCCGCGTCGGAGTACAACGCGTTCGTGGAATGGGCCGAACAAGCCAACGCGCAAGGGATCACCTGGTTCGCCGCCTCCGGTGACAACGGCGCGGCGGATTGTGACGATTCACAAAATCCCGGGCTGGCCGTCGATCTTCCGGGCACCTTGCCGGAGGTGACCAGCGTGGGCGGCGCCGAGTTTATGGAGGCCGCGGGAACCTATTGGGCCGCCACCGACAACGCCAACGGAGCGTCGGCGCTGTCCTACATTCCGGAGATGACCTGGAACGATAGCGTCGAAGACGGGTTGCCGGCAGCCAGCGGCGGCGGCGCGAGCATTCTGTTTTCGAAACCCGCATGGCAGACCGGTACCGGCGTTCCGGCCGACAACGCGCGCGACGTGCCGGATGTGGCGCTGAACACTTCCGAGGATCATGACCCGTATCTGGTTTACACCAGCGGCAGCCTTCAGGCTTACGGAGGCACGTCGGTATCCGCGCCTTCTTTTGCGGGCCTGACGGCGCTTCTGAATCAACACCTCGACTCGGGTGGAGTGGGCAATGTCAATCCCAACCTGTATTCGCTGGCCCAATCGAACTCCAGTATTTTTCACGATGTCACTGTGGGCAACAACATCGTGACGGTGCCTTGCTCGCGAAGCAACCGGAACTGCGCGAACACTCCGGTGGGATACTACGCGGGCGTGGGCTACGATCAGGCCACTGGGCTAGGGTCCGTAGATGCGTACCGGCTGGTGATGGACTGGAACGGCGGGAACGCGACGCCGCCCGTCACTCCGCTCACCAGCCTTTCGCTGCTGAGTAACTTAAGCACGGTGGCCGCAAACGACGTCGTGTATTTTACCGCGACGGTCGCCTCCACGAACGGAACCACGCCGTCGGGCTCGGTTTCGTTTTCGATCTCAGGCGCTTCGTTGGGAACGGCCGTTTTGACCGGATCGGCGGGCTCCGCGACGGCCACGCTGGCCGTAGATGGCTTGCAGTTGCCGGTGGGCAGCGGAACCGTCACGGCAACATACAATAACGCCCCCAATGCCTCCGTAACGGTCAGCGTGACCTCCGGATCGGGCACCGCCGCTAGGCCCGCCATCGCCGGCGTCGCCAACGGAGCCAGCTTCAAGCCAAGTTTCGCGCCCGGAGCGGTTCTGAGTGTGTTCGGATCCGAGCTTTCACCCGTCACTGCGAGTGCTTTGAGCGTGCCGCTGCCGATCTCCGCTTCGGGAGTGGCGGCGCTTGTGAACGGAATAGCCGCGCCTTTATACTTCATCTCGCCCACTCAATTGAACCTCCAGGTTCCTTACGAAGCCGCACCCGGTTCCGCGGTCCTCAGCATCAACAATAATGGGCAGGGGACCACGCAAGTCTTCCAGGTGGCTGCCGCGGCTCCGGGAATCTTCACTAATTCCAGCGGCGCCCTGGTTCCAACTGCGAGCGCCGCACTCGGCCAGGAGATCGCCTTCTACATCACCGGCGCGGGAACCGTCTCACCCGCCATCGCGGACGGTGCGGCGCCCGCCGGGTCAACGGCCCTCGCGGACCTTCCCAAACCGCTGCAGTCCACCGCCGTGACTATTGGCGGAATCGCCGCGGCGATCGATTTTATCGGCATTCCCCCAGGCCTAGTGGGCGTAACACAAATCAACGTGCAAGTCCCCGATGGGATCGCCGCCGGGGTGCAGCCAGTGGTGGTGACGGTAGATGGAGTTGCCAGCGCCGCCGCCACCATCACGATTACAAATTGATCGCTTCTTCGCGCGTTACCGAGCCGCGACCGTCAGGGAGCCGGTTTCGACATAGCCTGTTAACGTCTGCCGGCGACGTGGCCGCGCCCATCCCGCATTTCATTCCCTTGGAAATGGGCCACGTGATCGAGACGGTTGGCCGGCTCGGGCCGGTCACCCGGATGTGGCATCGGACCCTTATAGCCATGATCTGGATGGAAATGGTTATTCACGTGGCCGTGAAAATCGGCGGCTCCATGAAACCATGGTCCTGCGCCAATGAAGACCCCACCCACAAACCATTCCGGTCCGTAGTAGCCGTAAGGCGCGCAGGCATAAGGCGGCGTGTCATAGTAGCCGTATGGGCACGCCGGAGCAGCTCCAATATCGACTGCGACCTGCCCGTCCATTTTCGGCGGTGTCACCGTCAGAAACATTCCAGCCACAGCCGCCGCTGCGGCAAGATACTTGAATTTGTTCATAAATTGTCCTCACTATCGTCTAACGGAGCTGTGCCATTCGCTCAACTCCTAAACGTTCGATTCCGATAGAGAACTGTTGTTTCACACGGGCGCGCTCGTTATCCTGAAAGAACCGCATGGTGAAAGCGATGGCACGCCGGTATGAACGATGGATTCGCGAATGGGAAGAGCGCCTCTGTTTTGGCGCGACGAACCGCGTTGTCCGGGATTTTGAATGGGGGTTGGAGTGGACGCGCGATTGGCCATGCACCCAGCTCCATCCCAAGAACGGCGACGCGCCGGAAGACTACGTGGCTCATCTGAACCGCTTGGCCGTGCGCGACAGCGACCAGTTCTACGGCTACGAACCTCCGCGCGATTTTGCTTTGCGGGACGGCATTCTGCGCTTTCATTCGCCCGTGCGAACGCCGTACGAAGAGAACAATCTGGTTCACGCGCAGTGGTTCCCGGCGGTCGGTTCCAAAGGCGGCCCGAAGAAAGCCGTAGTGCTGTTGCCGCATTGGAACGCGCCCGTCGACGCCCACAACGCGCTTTGCCGCGGGCTGGCCCGCCTGGGAATTTCCGCGCTGCGCATCAGCTTGCCCTATCACGATTACCGCATGCCGGCTGAATTGAAGCGCGCCGACTACGCGGTTTCCTCCAATATCTGCCGCACCATGGATGCCGCCAGGCAGGCCGTGATCGACGTCCGCTGTTGTTTCGATTGGCTGCAGCAGCAGGGCTTCGAGCGCCTGGGGATTGTCGGCACCAGCCTGGGGTCGGCCTACGCGTGCTTGGTGAGCGCGCACGACGAACGCATTGCCGTCAACGTTTTTAACCACTGCTCCACCTACGTGGCCGACGTGGTATGGGCCGGGCTTTCGACGCAGCACATTCGGCAGAGTCTCGAGGAGCACATCGACGTCGACCGGTTGCGGCGCGTCTGGATGGCGGTGTCGCCGGTCAGTTACATGGAAAAGTTCGCGGCTAAGAAACAAAAGTCGCTGTTCATTTACACCGCGTACGACACGACCTTTCCTCCGGAGCTGTCGCGCGACATCATCGCGAAGGTGAGAGCGCACTCGGTGGATCACAAAGTGGTGGTGCTGCCGTGCGGCCATTATACGCTGGGTGAGACGCCGTTCAAGTTCATCGACGGCTATCACATTTGTTCGTATTTGAAACGGCATTTGTAGCGGCGCGGCAGTTAGACCGTCTTGTCCTTCGCGTAGCACAAAGGTTCCAGTTTGCATTCCGCGCATTTCGGCTTGCGCGCCACGCACAGGGCGCGGCCGTGAAAAATGAGCTGCAACGGAAACTCAAACCATTTCTCGCGCGGGATGATTTTCATCAGATCCTGCTCGATCTTCACCGGGTTGGTGTTCCGGGTCAGGTCCAGGCGCTGGGCGTTGCGCTGGACGTGCGTGTCCACCACGATCCCTTCGTGAATGTCGAAACAACCGCCCAGAACCACGTTGGCCGTTTTCCGCGCGGCGCCGGGGATGGTCAGCATCTCCGCCATGGTTTTGGGAATTTCGCCGCCGAAGTCCGCGAGGATCTTGCGGGCCGCGCCTATCAGCGACTTGGCCTTGTTGTTGAAGAAGCCGGTGGAACGGATGGCGAGCGCGAGCTCCGCCTGGCTGGCCGATGCCATGTCCCGCATGCTGGGATATTTCTCAAACAGGCCGGGCGTCACTTCGTTGACGCGCTGGTCGGTGCATTGCGCCGACAGGATGGTGGCTACCAGCAGCTCCCAGCAATTCCTGTGCTGCAGAGGCACGGCGGGATGGGGGTACATCTTTCCGAGGATGTCCAGGATTTTGCGCACACGTGCGGCGCGTTCGCCGGCGGTTTTGGGCCCTCTGGGCGCCGGTCGCGCTTTTGTTTTCGATGCCACGCCGCTATCATCGCATGGCGCGCGCGTGTTGCTACTGACGGCCTACCAGGACTTCGGTGCGCAGCGAGTGCCAGTCCGGAATGGCGGATGGCGCCACGGAGGGGTCCAGGTTCGCATGAATCTCCTTCGATTGATTGGGACCGAGATTGGCGACCAGGCTTGAGACGCTGCATAAAGGATCGGCGGAGGCCGACTCCACCGAACGGACTGCGACGCGAATATTCAAGCCGGCGATCTGGCTTGCGGAGTGATTGATGACGACGTATTGAAGCTGCGGCTGCTTGCCGGGGCCCATGACAACGCGGACTCCGGCCACTTCCACCGATCTGGCGGCCGGGTGCTCTTCCACCACGCGTACACCAGGCGCCGCCGCGGCCTTGGTGCTTGTCGCCGGCGCAGACCCCGCCTTGCTATCGCGATCCTGCGACAGACGCTGGAGCAGACTTCCGCCGCCTAAAATGAGAACGGTGGCCACCAGCAGGCTTATGGGCCATGCTGAGATTGGTTTGCGCTCCCGCCGCGAGTCCGAATTCCGATGCTCTAAGTTGACAAGCTCGGGAGGAAGGCTGGGACCGGCCAGCGTGGGCCATTGGGGTCCGGCCATCGTTGCACGTCCGGCACGCTCCGGCGCTATGGGGGTGAACTTCGGCCCCCCGGAGCGCATCCATTGCGCAGCGGGAGGCGCGGGAGCTGTCACGATCTCTACCGGCGCGGGGAGCAGGCCCTGCGCGGATTGTTGGTAAAAGGACGCCTGGATCGCGTGGATTGCCGCCCGGTCCAACTCCTCGGCGGATTCTTTGAGGGCCTTCAGCAGCTCGCCGATAGAGTCGCCGCTCAGGTTGAGCCCGGAGCAGAGCTGGGAAGGCTTGCTCAGCCTGTAAGACAGGGGCGTGGAAACACCAGTTTTGGGCTGGCCGTTGCGATAAGAAGCCCTGGGCTTCAGCGGTGCGGCGTCGAGCTGCGTGAGATCCCCGACAGCCATTCCGCCACGATGAGCCGCGGGCAATTCCGCGCGCACAAAAGCGATCGATTGACGGCGCGGCGGCAGGGGTCCCGCGAGTTGTTCCAGCAACGGGGATGTGCCGCATTGCGCGGCATGAAAGCCAATTTCGCCGGGCGGCACGGGGCCGGCAGGCTGGATCCCAAATTCAACGCGGGGAAGCGTTGCGGCCGGGGCGCCCGGGGTAGTGATGGCAACGGGCACAGGCGTCAAGATTAGCTGGTCCGTTTCGGAACAGAGCGGGCGCGCCGGATGCGGGACCAAGCCATCGAGAGGCGACAGTTTTTGGGATATTGCCGGTTCCGAGGGGACGGTGACCGGAGGCGTGGGCACAGCCACCGAAGACTCGGATAGGGCGTGCCGGACCGGCGTCTTGGCGGCGGGAGGCGCCGTACAGGTCGGACATTCCCGAATGGCCGGCGAGCACTCGTGCCCGCACTCAGGACAAATCCAGTACAGCATATATATTCACTCTAGAACCAAAGTGCTTTTACATCTGTCGGCTACTAACCCTAGCTTGTTCTAAGAGGGGCCTTAGGTTGCCAAATCACGCCACCTAAAGGCATTGCCGCCTAAGACTCTATACTGAAAGGGCTTGGAGTTCTATCGCCAGAATTCTGAATGGCCGGATAAGCCCGGACCGCGTAAGGTGGGCATTCTGGCAGGAAGCTTTAACCCGCCTACGATAGCGCATCTCGAACTGGCAAAGGCCGCGAGCGAGCGAGTGGATCTGATCCTTTGTGTGGTCCCGCGAGTATTCCCCCATAAGGATTATTCCGGTGCAACGCTCGAGCAACGCTTCGAAATGCTGATCGAAATGCTGGATGCCGCCGGACTGGCTGCGCCGCACTCGATCGCGTGTACCAGCCAGGGATTGTTTATCGACATCGCGCGCGAGTTCCGGGAACATTTTGGCACGGAGGTCAAGCTGTCGTTTATCTGCGGCCGTGATGCGGCAGAGCGGATTCTGAACTGGGATTATGGGCGGCCGGGCGTGGTAGAAGAGATGCTACGGGAGTTTGAACTGCTGGTGGCGCCGCGCGGCGGGCAGTTTTCACCGCCGGAGGAATATCGCCATCGCATTCATGCGCTGCATTTACAGGGCGGACACGATGAGGTTTCGTCGACCGAGGTGCGGCAGCGAATTGCCCGTGGAGAGCCTTGGGAGCATCTGGCGCCGGAGAGAATTCGCGAGAGGGTAAGAGCGATCTACTCGTGAAGGCTGGTATCCAAAAACGCGCGTAAACGGTGACTGCGGCTGGGATGCCGCAATTTCCGCAGCGCCTTGGCTTCGATCTGACGGATGCGCTCGCGCGTGACAGCGAAGTGCTGGCCAACTTCTTCGAGGGTGTGCTCGCTGCCATCCTGGAGGCCGAAGCGCATTTTGATGATTTTTTCTTCGCGCGGGCTGAGCGTTTTGAGAACCTCGGCGGTTTGCTCGCGCAAGTTGAGGTTAATGACCGCTTCGGAAGGCGATACCACGCGCCGGTCCACGATGAAATCGCCTAAATGCGATTCTTCCTCTTCCCCCACCGGCGTTTCGAGCGAGATCGGCTCCTGGGCGATGCGCAGCACCTTGCGAACCTTACCCACCGGCAGCTCCATCTTGACCGAGAGCTCTTCGGTGGTTGGCTCGCGCCCCAGTTCCTGCTGGAGCATGCGCTGGGTGCGGACCAGTTTGTTGATGGTTTCGATCATGTGCACCGGGATGCGAATGGTGCGGGCCTGGTCGGCAATGGCGCGGGTGATGGCTTGGCGCACCCACCATGTGGCATAGGTGGAAAACTTGTAGCCGCGCCGATAATCGAACTTGTCGACGGCCTTCATCAGGCCGATATTGCCTTCCTGGATGAGATCGAGGAACTGCAATCCACGATTGGTGTAGCGCTTGGCGATGGAAACCACCAGGCGCAGGTTGGCTTCGATGAGCTGTTTCTTGGCGGTTTCGGCTTCCTGCTCGCCGCGCTCGACGATTTGCAGGGTGCGCCGCAGCTCGGTGGCGCTGGCGCCGCAATCCTCTTCCAATTGCTGAATGCGCTGGCCGCACTGGCGCAGTTCCTTGCGCAAATCGCGCGCGGGGTGGCCGTTGGAAGGTTCTTCCAGTTTGCGCTGGATCTTGGCGATTTCGCGCTCGAGAGGTTTCAGCTCATCCACCGAACAGCGCAGCCGTCCAGCCAGGCTGCGGCGGACCGAAGTGCTGAATCCGATGTTGCGGATGATGCGCGAGATCTGCACCATGTTGCGCGCCAGGCCGTAGCGCAGTCCGCGATGCTGCTTGGGTTTCATCTGCCGGGGGACGGCTTGCATCTTCTGGCGGAATTGCTGGCTCTTCTTGTAATACTTCTCGATTTCGGCAATCTGCCCCAGCAAGTCGTTTAATTGGCCGGTGAAATCCTCATCGGTGATGACAAATTCGGGAAGCACCAGCACATCGCGGACGGCGGTAACGCCGCGCTGCAGATCGTCTCCCAGTTGGATAATCTCGCGGATCACCAGTGGCGACCGCGACAGCGCCTTGCGGACGGCCCATTGGCCGCGTTCGTTGCGCTTGGCGAGCTCGATTTCGCCTTCACGCGTGAGCAGCGGCACGGTGCCCATCTCGCGCAGATACATGCGGACGGGATCGTTGGTCTTGTCGCCGCCGGTTTCCTGGGTCAGCTCCAGGTCGCCAAAATCGTCGGGTTCTTCCTTGGATTTCTCGAAGTCGAGCTTGGGCTCTTCGAGAATCTCGACGCCGGCGCTGTCGAGATCGGTGAGCAGGTCTTCGAACTCGCGGCCGGAAGGAAAATCTTCGGCGAGCAAGTCATTGACTTCGTCGTACAAAACGAACCCTTTCTCTTTGCCGACTTCCATGAGATGTTTTAACCGGCCGTACTTAGCATCTTTTCCCACTGGCGCCCCGCTTACCAGCGAAACATTTTGGCAATGCGCGCAAACCGGAGCGCGCGATTTACCTTTTCCATCCGCCTGGCGGCGCGCCCCGCACCCTTGCGCTTCACCCTGATGTTACTTAGTGTACAACACCGCCCACCGCCTTTCGGGCACGTCTGCGTTGTTCGTCGATTTGAGTCATCAGCACGTTCAGGCGCATGGCCTCTTGAATGTTGCCGGCCTTCTCGGCCGCTTTCGCCTGGGCCCGCACACTGGCTACCTCAGATTCAGCATCCTGGGTTTTTAGTTTCTCCAGGCAGTCTAACGCCACCCGAAGAGCCACCTTGTCGTCTAATCTGTCATCGGCAAAAACGGCCGACGACAATAGATCCCGGCCGGCGTCGGAAAGGCGGCCTTCGAGGTCCGAAAACCGGAAGGGTCCGCCGTCGGAATGTATGGCAAACAAAGCCTGAAAAATGGAGCGGGAAGCGAAGCGGTCCACCGCGGCCATTTCGCACAATCGGGGGATCACCTGAGCCCGCGCCAACTCACTGGAGAGCAGGGACTGCAGCAACAAGCGCTCGCCGGCGGGCAGTTCAGGACGCCGCGCCGGGGAAGGATGTTCCACCGCACCCTTACTGAAATGGTCGCGAATCAGCTTCTCGTCCACGCCTAAGTAGTCGGCCACATCGTTGGCGACCGCAAAGCGTTCCAGGCGGTCGGCGATGCGCTGGATGGCGGGCGCGAGAAACTTGAAGCCGTCCATGCGCCCCTCCACGGTCCGCATGTCGAATTTTTGACGCGCGCGGTCGGCCAGCCAATGGAAATAAGCCGGGGCTTTTTCCAGGCGCAGGCGGTAGGCATCGGCGCCGGAGGCCTGCACGTACTCGTCGGGATCGAGATCGCCACCCAGCTCCAGCACCCGCACCCGCATCCCTTCATCGAGCAGCATTTGGATGGATTTTTCAGCGGCCCTGGCGCCGGCGGTGTCGGGATCGAAATTCACCACGATGTTATCCGAGTGGCGCTTCAGCGCGCGCACCTGCGTGTTGGTGAGCGACGTGCCGCAGCTTGCAACTACGTTGTGAACGCCGGCGGAATAGACGCCAATGACATCCATGTAGCCCTCCACCAGCACCCCATAATCCGATTTACGCACTGCGTCCTTGGCGCGATGCAGATTGTACAGCACGTAGCTCTTGCGATAAAGGGCCGTTTCGCGCGAGTTCAGATATTTGGGCTCTTCGCCGGGGCGCAGCGCGCGGCCTCCGAAGGCGATCGTTTTGCCGGACTCGTTGTGGATTGGAAACATCAGACGGCCTCGAAAATAATCGTAGTAGCCGGCGCCCTCCTGCCGCTTGGCAACCAGTCCCGAATCCGCCAGGTGCTCCGGCGCGAAGCGCGATTCGAACTGGCGGACCAACTGATTTCCGGAAGGATCGGAGAGGCCGAGGCCGAATTCGGCGATCTGCTCCGGCGACACGTTGCGGCTGGCGAGATATTGACGGGCCTGCGCGCCCGCTGGAGCGTTCAAGTTGTTTTGGAACACGCGCGCCGCGGTTTCGTGCATCTCCATGAGAGCGGCGCGGAGCTTGGCGTCGGGGTCCGAGTACTCGCGCTTCGGCATGTCGATGCCGTTGCGTTCGGCCACCAGTTTGAGCGCTTCAAAGAAGCTGATGCGCTCGATTTCCATGACGAACTTGAACAGATCGCCACTCACGCCGCAGCCGAAGCACTTGTAAAACTGATGGCCGGAATGCACGGAGAAGGACGGCGTTTTTTCGGTGTGGAAGGGGCACAGCCCGGTGTAGCGCGGGGAGCCGCCGGCTTTCTTCAGGATCACGTATTCGCCGATGACTTTGACGATGTCGACGGAGGATTTTACTTGCTCGGCGAAATCCATAGCGGTTGCAAACGGCGGCTGTTGCTCTTATAGGTAACACGGCGCGGGCCGGGGTGGGGATGGTGTGTGTGGGTGGTCGTCGCGATTCTTAATCTGGGAGCCGGATGGAATCGGCGGGTTGCGCATCAGGGGTATTTTTGTGTTTACTGAACATAAATTCTCTTTAATGTTTAATCTTGGAAACGAGCGGGTGGGATTGCGGGCGTTTCGAGCTTAGCAGTATGAAACGTGGGAGCAGCGCGGGCGAAATCGGGAAGTGGTTGGTATCCGGAGGGAAAGAGATCGGTTGCGGCGGTCACTCCTGGTTCGGGGGCCCGGACGTTCGTTGAGGATCATCCAGGAGGTTCCGCACCGTCCCTGAGCATAGCGAAGCGGAAAGAGAGAAGGGCGTAAATGCGCTCGGCTTCGGCGATGCTGTCAACGGTGAGCGGTCCGGCGGGAATTTGCCCGCGCACGTTATGCCCACGATTGTTCAAAAGGCTATGGTAACCGGCGAAGGTTATAAGTAGGGAATGGGTGTTTGACGGACGTCAGCAATTGTCCGTACACTGGAATCGAAACAGAAGTCCTTCACGTAGTACCATCATGAAGACAACCCCAACGCAGAGCGCATCGGTCGCGTCGGGCAGCGGCGCCAGGTGGTGATCCCACGCGACATTCTCAAAACCCTCAAACTCCAGGCAGGGGACTTAGTGGCGTTTGCCGCGCAGAAGAACGGCGTGCTTATCAAACCGAAACGCGCTGTCCGTAACGATGGCATCCTGACGCCGGAAGACGCGAAAGTCGTTCGCAGGGGCGAAGCACAACTCAGGCGCGGTCGGTCCAAACCCTGGCGCGCCATTAAGAATGCGCTACCGCGTTGAGGTTTCCGACGAAGCCGAAAGCAACTAGCGAAGTTTCCACGCAAAGTGCGCGACCGTATTGAGCGGGCGATCGACGAGTTCGAAGAGAAAGACGACTCTCAGTGGAGCAATATCAAGGCGTTGCAGGGAGCTCAATGGAAGGGCCGGCTCCGTAAGAGAGTCGGGGCGTATCGGATCATTTTCATAAAGTACCCCGAACGGAGCGCGGTGGAGATCTCCGCGGTACTCACCAAATCCAAAGGCACGTATCGGTAGCGCCCCATGGACAAGGAGCAGATTCTCGCAGAAATAAAACGAACAGCTGAAGCGAATGCTGGAAGACCGCTCGGGCAGGATGGGTTCACGTCTGAAACCGGCATCAAATTTAGCGACTGGTTTGGCATCCATTGGGCACGGTGGGGCGATGCGGTCCGCGAAGCTGGTCTCGTTCCCAATGAGATGACCGGCGCGTACGACGACGCCGCAGCGCTCGAACAATACGCAAAGCTCGCGAGGGAGCTTGGACGACTGCCGGTGAAAGGAGATTTGCGATTGAAGCGGCGCAAGGATTCGCATTTTCCTTCCGACAAGGTCTTCGAACGGCTGGGTGCGAAAGTGGAGGTAATCAGGCGGCTGCTTGCGTTTTGTGAAGGTAACGGCGGATACGAAGACGTGATGGAGTTCTGCAAGCAATTTACGCCCCGCGCGATGGACTCCGAGACCGATGTAACCGCCGCCGCTAATGTCGAGATTGGTTTTGTCTACCTCATCAAGGCGGAGCGCTTCTACAAGATCGGGAAGACAAACGCAGCGGGTCGCCGCGAACGAGAAATTGCTTAGCAGCTCCCGGATAAAGCCGTAACAGTCCATGTGATCCGGACCGATGATCCGAGCGGCATCGAGTTATATTGGCACCTGCGTTTCGGGGCGAACCGCAAAAATGGTGAATCGTTTGATCTCGACCGCTCAGAGGTTGCTGCGTTCGAACGGTGGAACTTTATGTAAGGGACCCGAACTTTATCGGTCCCGCCGTATTTCGTTTTTATAGAAGGGTTGCAGTTCCTCCGGGGGCTTCAGGGTGAAGGGTTCGAAGTATCCGGACAAGGGTGGTAGCAGGCGTAGTTTGAAGCAGCAGGCCTTTCCTCAATTCTACGCGTGGAAGGCTCGGAGGCTGTATACTAGCTCAGAAATGAAGATCCCAACTTTTGAAGAACTGCCGATCCGGAAGGATCTGCCGGCGGACTGTTCGTGGGGCGTGTTTGGCGAAGACGATGCGCTGGGGTGCTTGAATTTTTTGACGCCCGCGGGGGTGGTGGAGGCGGCGGGGCTGGTGAAAACGGGTAAAGTGTTTCGCCTGGATGCGCGCATGGGATTCGCCACGCCGCCATTGTTCGGACGCGCGGGGGCCGAGCACACCGTGATTCCCCTGGCGCCTATGGCCAATGACGATCTGGTGCATTTCAACACGCAGGAGAGCAGCCAGTGGGATGGACTGGGGCACGTGGGGCACGTCCGGCACGAGCGTTTTTATAGCAATGTGACCATCGACGAAGTGCGGGGCGGGAACGAGAAGCTCGGCATTCATCATTGGGCGAACAAGTTCGTGGGGCGCGGTCTGCTCATCGACGCATACGGGTTTCGCAAGGCGCAGGGACGCCCGGTGAATGCGCTGGATCGCGAGGTGTACACGCTGGAGGACTTGAAGGCCGCGATCGAACAGCAAGGCAGCACGCTGAAGCCGGGCACGATCCTTCTGGTCCGCACAGGGTGGATGCAGTCTTACGAGCAGGCGAGTGCGGAGGAGAAGCGCGAGCTTGCACCCATGGAGAAGATCCGATCGGCCGGGATCGAGGCCAGCCGGGAAATGGTGGCGTGGCTGTGGAACAATCAGGTGGCCGCAATCGGGTCGGATTGCCCGGCCGTGGAAGCGCTGCCTTCCGATTTCTCGGATGAACGCATCCTGCACTATCGGGCGCTGCCGCTGTTGGGCCTGCCGCTGGGCGAGTTATTTGTGTTGGCGCCCCTGGCGGAAGACTGCGCGCGCGATGGGCGCTACGAATTCATGGTGGTTTCTACGCCATTACATTTGCAGGGGGGGATTGCGTCGCCGCCCAATGCGGTGGCGATCAAATAAAAGCGCTCTGTGGAGCCCGCGAGCGCGCGTGGGGGCGTCCGCGCGGCAGAATTCCGATAGGAAGGACCGCTCGCTAACGCGCGCGGCTCGGTTCAGCCCATTTCAGAGCCGCGACCGCCCTACTCGCGGTTGTTCTTCGGGAACATCACGTCCTGCGCGGTGGTGTTCATGGGAACGGCCACGTCGAAGAACCCGATCATCATCTCTTCCCAGGTTTGCTCGCCGTAGTGGACCTCTTTCGACGGGTCGGGGTTGTAGCGATTGTTCGGCGAATTGTCGAAGTGCGCCTCGCATTCGATCACCGTTCCCTTGGGAAGCTTCTTTTCGCGCGACAGATCGTAGGTCAGTTGCCAGTTGAAATCATAGTGCGGCACGTTGAGCAGCACTTCTTTTTTTCCATCGGGGTAGATGGCGCGATACTCGAAGCTCTTGCCGCGGAAGTGCATGTGCGGGAGGAAATTGACCAGCGTGGCATCCTGCTGCAGAGTCATCTTGGAATCCACCTCCGTGTCCGGCGCACCGGGAGGAATGGAAAACGTCAGGTTCGCGGTGTTGACGGTCAGCATGCGCTCCTTCGGCCGGGTCTTGGAAAATACCAGCCCGATCTTAGAAATGTCCGTGCCCGCGGCGCCGTTCGCGGTGTAGTGCATCTGCAGCACGATATCGGAGCCGGCTTTGATCAGCTTCGCGCGGCCCGGCTTGATAACGTCCGGAACCGTTCCGGGAGCATAGGCCACCAGGAAATCGCCGGGGAATGGAATACCCGGCAATTTCGCCTCCTCTTCGTCCTGCTTCTTCTGATCTTCCGGACTCAACTCCGGCTCCTTGGGAACGTACGGCACGCCCGGTTTGGCATCCTTCATCCAGGGATTGCCCGGTTCGCGCACGAAAGCGATGATGTGATGCACCAGCTTGGTATTGCCCGGCCGCGCTTCGGCCAACTGCACATACTTGTCTTCGGTGAAGCCCGTTGGGATCACGATGTATTGATAATCGATGGTTCCGGAAGCGGGGACGCGATACTCGAGGGGCATTGAAATCACCACATCGGGCTGGCCAATGCGCCAGCCTTCCACCCAATCCACCGGCTTGGGCGCGTCTTTGGGATCGCCCGCCGTGGCTCCGGCGTCCACCCATGAGACCAGCGTCTGGATGTCGGACTCGGCCAAGGATCGGTCGTTCGCAAACTTGCCATAGTGCGCATCGGCGAACCAGGGCGGCATCTTCCTGGTCAGCACAGCCGTTTTGATCGACTTAGCCCAGGGCCGGGTACTTTCGTAGCTCAGAAACGAAGCGGGGGCGATTTCGCCGGGGCGGTGACAGGTCTGGCAATTTTTCTGTAAGACCGGCAACACATCCTTGTAAAACGTCACTGGCCCGGATATTGTACCGGCTGATGCGAGAGTAACTGAACCCAAAACGCACGAGATTAGCGAGAGGCGCATGAATCTTCTTCTCCTGACAGGCTCTTGTCCTATGATACGGGATTGGGCGGGAGCCGGTTCTGGAAAAGTTGAGAGTTGAGGCTTGACTTGAGGGACAAGGGATGACAAATCAGCTATCATGAGCGTTACTACTACCCGATAAGGTATCTAAGGTTAAGCGGTTATGCACTCATCTGTTTCTTCACATCGGGCCCGTGACTTGGAGCTCGAGTTGGCAATGTTCCGCGAAAGGGCCGGCGTGTCCTTGGACGAAATTGCGCAAAGCACCAAAATCGGCTCACGATTTCTCAAAGCCATTGAAGCCGAGCAATTCGAGCAGCTTCCTGGAGGGATCATCAGTACCAGTTATCTCCGGCAGTATGCGGAGGCGATCGGGTACGACCAGGACGCGTTGGTGGCGTACTATAACCAAAAAATGAATCCCGCGGAGCCCATTTCCAAAGGGCCGCAAACGGAAACGGGCAGCCGTAGCCTGTTGTCCTGGTTGCGAACCGCGGCCCAGGCGCCCCGCTAGCAGGCTGTGTCGAAAGTCCAAAAAGACCGCTTGCTCACGCGCGCGGCTCGGTGGATTCATCGCGTTTACAGAGCTGCGGCCGCAAGGAAGGCGGTTTCGACACAGCCTGTTAAACCGTGAGGATTTCGACGGCTTGCTTGAGAGACGTCAGCGGATCGCGCGCAGGTACAAACTCCTGAGCGATGTAGCCGGAAAAATTCAGATCGGCGATGGCCTTCGCCACGGTGCGCCAGTTCACTTCCTGAGTGTCGTCGATCTCGTGGCGGCCCGGAACCCCGGCCACGTGAAAGTGCGCGATGTACTGGATGTTGTCGCGAATGCTGCGAATCAAGTCGCCTTCCATGATCTGCATGTGGTACGCGTCGTACAGCAGCTTCACGCGCGGCGAATCTACCGCCTTCACTACGGCCACGCCGAAGCTGGTATGGTCGCCCTGATAATCCTTGTGATCCACTTTGCTGTTCAGCAGCTCGGCGCACAGCGTGACGCCGCGATCCTCCGCGAATTTCTTGACGCGATTCAGACCCGCGATGCAGTTGTCGATGCCTTCCTGATCGCTCATCCCGCGCCGCGCGCCGAATAGCGCGAGTACGTTCGGAACCTTGGCATCAGCCGCGCGCACGATGCTGGCGCGCGCTTGTTCTTCCAGCTTGTCGTGATTCGCCTTATTGTTCCAGCCCTCGGTGAAGGTACCTGCGCCTAGAACCAAGGCCGGCGTGATGCCGTATTTATGGAGCACGGGCCAGTCGTCTGGATCCACCAGATCCATGCCGGTGATTCCCATGCCGGCGGCGGCGCGGCATAGATCGTCAATCGGGATTTTGCCGTAGCACCAGCGCGCCAGCGACTGCTTCAACCGGCCTGCGGAGGCGCTGGCCGCGCGCACGGCCGAAGGCGCCACCAGAGCCGCTGCCGCGCTGGCTTGGATGGCGTCTCGTCTAGTCATAATGGAGCTCACTGCGCGTCGGCGAAAACGATGCTGTCCTTCTTCGCGGTCAACTTTGCGGTGTCAATTCCGGGAACCTTCATCAAGCTGTCCCAATCCTTGAAGTCGCCATGGTCGCTGCGGTATTTAACGATCGCGTCGGCGTCCTTGGCCGTCAGTTCGATCTGAGTCTGAAGATCCATCGACGCGGCTTTATTCACGTTGGTCTTGGCCGCCGCAGCCGGGAAATTCTTCGCCAGATAATCCACGATGGTGGTAATTTCTTCGGGCGTTCCGGTGGCGCCGCGCGACACCATATAATCCACGATCGAAGCCCAACCGTCTCTGCTAGCATGCTGGGCAACCACAACGTCCAGGCCGTGGCAGCTTCCGCAAGTATTCTCCACCAGGTCCTTCCCCTTGCCGGGCGGAAGGTCTTGCGCCTGCGCGACGGCCGGGGAAATCGCGAGAAAAAGGATCGGGAAAGCGGCTCGATTCATATTTTTCATCATAACTCGTACGGGTATGCCGCGCCTCCTCACGGCCGCAACTCTGCTCTATGAACGCGCGTGTAATCTGCCAGGAGCCTTAGTTCAAAGCTGAAGCGCGCAACGATGACGCCGTTGCGTGGCTGCGCAAGCCGATTGGCGCCGCCGGTCAACAGCCCCGCCGCTTTGTGCGTTATCGGAATAGCCTGGTCTGTCGCGCGACCGGAAGGTTGAAGCTCATCCGCTTCCGCATCCGCCAGGTCCGCCCGGGATTTGCCTCGGCGCCGGGGCCTTCCACGCCGCCGGGTTCAGCACCGGCGTCTTGGACGGGTCGAAGCAATGGCAAGTTGAGAGGCTGTGTCAAAAATCCGAAAAGACCGCTTGCTCACGCGCCACCCTTCCGGTATTCTTCGAGTCGATGTTCTCCAGTGCACGGCCACCCCTACGGGAGTTTTCGACCGGATGTTCCCAGGGTGCACGGCCCCCTGTCGTCTTCGACTGTGCTGCTGGCCTTCGGGTGGTCTCCGCGTGTGCTGCTGGCGCGCGGCTCAGTAGATTGCGCGCGTTACAGAGCCGCGACCGTAAGGAAGCCGGTTTCGACACAGCCTGCCGAGGCTCGGCGCCAGATACAGAATGAACACGCTCGATTTGGGCTGCACAGACATTTTTGTCCACGCACCGCAAACCGTCTAAAATCGCTCAGACGATGTCCTCCACCGTCACCATCGGCCGCGCTAGCAGCATACGTCGGCCATCACAATACGCAATCGCGCCCGCATATTCAGGAGCTGGATCGAAATCGTGCAAGGTCCAGCCGCGCGCCGCCTCAGCGCTTCCTCCCAGCGAAACCATCCCGGCGGCGACGCCTGGACGAAGCGTCACCTGAAAGCTGTCCAGAGGAATGGAAAGGCCGCCGCCCAGCGCTTTGATATAAGCTTCCTTGCGGCTCCAGCAGTGGAAGAAGGCCTCCGTTCTTTCGGCTGCGGGAAGCGCCAGCAATTCGGCCGTCTCCTCCGGCGAAAAGAACCTGCGAGCGATGTTTTCGAAATCATGCATTTCTCGATGCTGTTCGATATCCACGCCAATCTCACACCCGCTAGTGAACGCATAAGCCCCCAGATTGCCGGAATTGGACACATTGAATCGCAGGCGGCACGGGGAGCCGGCCAGCGCGGGTTTGCCTTGCGGTCCGTAGACGAAATCCAGCTGCCGGGCCTCCCTGCCGAGATAACTACCCAGCAGCACCCGCAATGCGGCGCGTCCCAGTGCAAAAGCGCGGCGATGCCGGTCGAAATGGAAGCGTTCGGCGCGCGCCGTTTCTTCCGGCGACAAATAAGACAGCGCTCGAGCCAGATTGTCGTCGGAGGCCTCCAGCCGGACGATCCACAAATGCACGTCCCGGCTATCGAAATCGAACCGGCCGGGTGGTTGCATTCCACAGTTTTCGCATACATCAAAGGTACAATAGCAATCGTGGCCACACTCACCTTTGAACAGGCGCGGCAGTGTGTCCTGAAGGAACTGCAAGCAACGCGGCCGGAGCCGAAAATGGAGCAAGTCCCTCTATCGGAGGCGGCTGGCCGTGTGCTCGCCGAGCCGATAACCGCGGACCGCGATTACCCCACTCTCTCGCGCTCGGTCCGCGATGGCTTTGCGGTGCGGGCCGCGGATCTTCCGGGCGAGTTGTTCGTGATCGGCGAAGTGCGCGCCGGAGAGTCCTTCGCGGGCGAAGTCCAGCCGGGCGAAGCGCTGGAAATTATGACCGGTGCGCCCTTGCCGCACGGCGCCGACGCGGTGGTGATGGTGGAGCATTGCACCGTAGCCGGCGACCGCGTCACGATCCCGCGATCGCTCGCTCGCGCCGAAAACGTGAGTCCCAAGGCATCGCAGGCGATCGAGAATGAAGTGCTGCTCGAAGCGGGCCATCGCTTAGGGTTCGCCGAGATCGCGCTGCTCGCCATGGTGGGATCGAAGAACGTCCCGGTGTACGCGCGTCCACAAATCGCGATCCTGGCTACGGGCGACGAGATCGTGGAGGTGAACGAAACCCCGCTCGATTATCAGATCCGCAACTCCAACGTGGAATCTCTGGCAGTGCAAGTGAAGCGCGCCGGAGCTTGCCCGATCATTCTGCCGATCGCGCGCGATTTATACCAAGCCACCCGTGAGCTAACCGAACATGGGTTGCGTTTCGACATGCTGCTGCTCTCCGGCGGCGTCTCGGCCGGCAAGTACGATATCGTGGAGCGCGTGCTGGCTGACCTGGGCGCCGAATTCTACTTCGATCGGGTCCTGATCATGCCAGGGCAGCCGCTGGTGTTCGGCAAGGCGCGCGGCAAGTTCTTCTTTGGCCTGCCAGGAAATCCGGCGTCCACCATGGTCACCTTCGAGATCTTTGCCCGTTCCGCCGTGGAACTCCTGGGAGGGCAAACGGAGTCGGGCCTCCCGCTGGTTTGGAGCAAGCTGTCGCGGGATTTTCAGCAGAAAACCGGGCTCACGCGCTTCCTGCCCGCCGTCTTGAGCGCGGATGGCGCGGAAATTACTCCCCTTTCCTGGCAAGGATCCGGTGATGTGCCGTCGCTTTCGCGCGCCAACGCGTTTCTTGTCACCGAACCCGGCCGCGAGAGTTGGACGGCGGGAGATTGGATCCGGGTGCTGCCGAAATAGCCGCTCCTTTGTATATGACGACCAAACGGAAGCTCAGCCACTACGATGATGCGGGTGTGGCGCGGATGGTGGATGTTTCCGCCAAGTCGCCCACCAGGCGCACCGCGCGGGCTCATGCCTTCGTGAAGATGCAGCCCTCGGTGATGGCGCAATTGCCCAGCAATCCCAAAGGCAACCCGCTCGAAATCGCCCGTGTAGCGGGCATTTCGGCCGCGAAGCGGACATCGGATCTCATCCCGCTGTGCCATCCGCTCATGCTGTCGCACGTGGACGTGGAAGTGACTCTCGAAGAGGACGGCGTGCGGATTGTTTCCAGCGTCGCCACTATGGCTGCCACCGGCGTCGAGATGGAAGCGCTTACCGCGGCATCGGTGGCTGCGTTGACGGTCTACGACATGACCAAGGCGCTCGACAAAGGCATCGAGATTCACGATCTCTACTTGCTCGAAAAGACCGGCGGTAAGAGCGGGGACTTCCGGCGCGCATGAGAGAAGGATGATAAAGGTCGCATTGGTTACCGTGAGCGACTCGGTGTTAGCGGGAACGCGTGTGGATGGTTCCGGCCCGGCGGTGCGTGAACGTGTGGAGGCCTTAGGCTGGACCGTGAGCGCAGTGGAACTTGTTCCCGATGAATCCCTGCAGATTGCGGAGGTCCTGCGCCAGTTGGCCACTTCCGGCGAGGTTGCCGTTATTTTCACTATCGGCGGAACGGGCGTGGCGCTGCGAGACGTGACGCCTGAGGCTACCCGCAGTGTTATCGAGCGGGAAATCCCCGGCCTGGGCGAATTGATGCGGTCCGAAGGGCAAAAATTTACGTCTAGAGCAGTGTTGTCGCGTGGACTCGCCGGAGTGCGGGGACGCACGCTGATTGTGAATCTGCCGGGATCTCCCAAAGGTGCGGTGGAATCGCTGGACACGGTAGCGAAACTGATTCCCCACGTGGTGGATCTTCTGGAAGGGAGGACAGCTCATGAAGGTGATGTGCCACACTAGAGGTATGCGCCACGCGCTGATCTTTCTCCTTTGCGCCGCTGGATTTGCCGCGGTTGGAACGGCCCAGGCGCCCGGAACGCTCGATCCGGCCAAGGCCCCCGGGGCCACTCAGCCGCCTGCCCAATTGGAGCCCGGCCAATTGGCGCCCGCTCAGCCGGAGCCCGTGGATCTCACGATCCGCACAACCGTCAACGTTGTGGTGGCGCCCACTACGGTGCGCGATCGCAACGGCGACTTCGTCAACGGACTGCAACTGCAGGATTTTGAACTTTACGACAACAACAAACTGCAAAAGGTGAGCGCGGACGTCCGCGATGAGCCGCTCTCGTTGGTGGTAGCCGTGCAGCGCAGTTCCAACCTGACCGACTTTCTGCCCAAGATTCAAAACATCGGAAGCATGCTCAACCAACTGGTGGGTGGCCAGAACGGAGAAGTGGCCGTGGTGGGTTTCGATCATCGCATTCAGGTAATGCAGGATTTCACATCGGAGGGGACCAAGATCTCCGAAGCGATGAAAAAGATGACGCCCGGCAGTTCAAGCCACGCGGTGATCGACGCCGTGAATCAAAGCATCCGCATGTTGAAAAATCGCCCTCCAGACCGCCGGCGCGTGTTGCTGCTCATCGCGGAAAAGCGCGACCGGGGCAGTGAGCTGCGGTTGCGCGAAGGTCTTACCGAGGCTCAATTCGCCAATGTTTCGATTTATTCGCTAGACATTTCCACCATCGTGGCCGCGCTGACGGACAAGGGCATGCCGCCGCGTCCGCCTTCCATTCCCGCCGAGGCGCAGCATCTACCAGGCGGATATGCGGCTACTCCCACCATCGTGGAACAAAATTACTATTTGGGCAACTATATCCCGGTGTTCGTCGATATTTTCAAAGCGGTGAAAAGCGTTTTTGTCGATGACACGCTGGATGTTTTCACGCGCTTCACAGGCGGCCGGGAATACTCCTTCGTCGGCGAGAAAAGCCTGGAGAAAGCGGTGTCGGGGATCAGCGACGAGTTGCACAGCCAGTATTTGCTGAGCTACCAGCCCAACAATGCGACCGAAGGCGGATTCCACGAGATCAAAGTGCTGGTAAACCGGCCGAATCTCGAAGTACGCACTCGTCCCGGATATTGGGTCGCCGCGCGGCCAGAGTAACGCAACGGCTTTTGGGCTAGCAGGCTGTGTCGAAAGCCGGAAAAGACCGCTTGCTTACGCGCGCGGCGCGGTAGATTCCGCGCGTTACAGAGCCGCGACCGTGAGGGAGCGGTCACCAACTATCCCCGAAAACCAATCGCTCCGAAACTAACCACGCTCTGCTCATCGATGTTCCACTGCTGGTAGCGCCTTAGCGTCCCGCGAGCTTGTGGAACCACCTTGAGGAACGTGTACATGGGCGCCGATCCGCACCATTTCAGGTCGTCTTGATTCTGCTGCACTAACTCCCAGAAGCCCTGCGCGTCGGCCTCCGTGAGGCGCCCGATCCGCAGTTTGTCCCGCTCGGCAATCGCGGCCATCTCGCCTTCGTCGGCGCGCGCGATCATCTGGTCTCCGTAACGCCGGCCCATGTGCGCCATATCCACGCCCAGCACCCAGAACAGCTTGTTCCCCTCCCGCGCGGAGAGATTGCCCAGCGCGCCGAAGAAGCGCTGCACGTTCTCGTTCTCTTCGGGTTTGCCGCCCTGATAAATGCTGCGCAGGAAGGACCCGCACAGAATCGGAAGGACGCGAATGTTCGGGCCGTAAAGATATTGGAGGAAGAGGACCTGAAACTCGATGGAATGCTCGATCGCGTGGCAATAATCCTCCATGCGAATCGATTCCGGCGCAGCCTGCGCGAGTTCGTCCACTAGCCCGCCATCCGTCACGGTTTCGCCGAACGGCGTCACGAACGGTTTGCGCGTCAGTCCAAAGCGATCCGGCTCGCCGTAGTGCGACGTTCCAAGCACAACGAACGTGCGGTCCCGGTGCGAAGGGAGCATGGCGGAATAAGCGTCGCGATAAGATTCCCAGCCGCCGAAAGGGCTGACGTGCGGCGCCGCGATCCCGATGAGCGAATCCTCGGGACCGGCCGGCAGAGCGCCCTGCATGAATTCGGACATGCTCTTCCGCGCCTCGTCGGCATCGTCCGGATATGCCGAACCGGCGTGCGAAGCCTCGCGCTTCGGCGCGGCCGCAAATTCGTTCACGCGTGCGAGCCGCTGCGCTTCAAAGGTTTCGTCTTCCAGGAACCCGGCTTGGCTGAGCGTGTCGAATAGATGCTTTTCGAGCTCGCCGATCTGGATCTCGCCCGTGATTCGCACCAGGTCCGCGCGCAGATCCAGGCTGGTCTGCTCGCCGTCGAAGCACGCCAGGCACTCAACCAATTGAGGCGGGATGAGCAGCATGGCGTCGGAGAATTTCAGCGGATCGCGGATCAACAGCCCCGGGTGCTCGGGATCGTTGGAGGGAATGAAATCAAGTCCCAAACGGAGACGGGGCAGTGGACCGGGCACAAGACTACTATCGCATGAGGCCGCTCCGGCTTCGCTCAATTCACAACCGGCAGCCACACCGCGCTCGGCTGGTCTGCCGATCGATAAATCGTCTCGGTGGCTTTCATGTAATCGGTCGGCTTCGCGAGGAAAATGTTCGGCACGAAGCTCTGCGGGTTCCGGTCGTACAGAGGAAACCAACTGGACTGGATCTGCACCATAATGCGATGCCCCGGCAGGAAGACATGATTTACCGTCGGCAGCGCGAAGCGATATTGCTGCGTTTTGCCTGCGGCAATGGGCGACGGATGCTCAAAGCTCTCGCGATACCGTCCGCGGAAAATATCCATGGCAATGGCGAGCTGATATCCGCCCATCTCCGGCTGGCTGGGAACTTCATCCGGATAAACGTCGATCAATTTCACTACCCAGTCGGCATCCGTGCCGCTGGTGGCGGCGTAGAGATCGGCTATGGGAGCGCCGCCAATCCGCACCGGCGCGGTGAGCGCGGCGGTCGAGTATGTCAACACGTCGGGCCGGTCCACCACTGAGCGCTGATCGGTTACCAGCCACTGCTTCCAGCGGTCCGAATCGGCGAAACGAACGGGGCGGGGAAGATACGGAACCGGCTTCGCGGGATCGGAGATATAGGAATCCTCAGCGTCTCCCGTGGCAGCCGGAGAGCCACTCGGCTTGTCGAATCCCAATCCGAAGTTCGCCTCCAGATAGATCGGCTTGAGCGGAGTGGCGCAGTTCTGTTCGCAGGCCAGCGGCCAGCTTCTTAAACGATCCCAGTGGTCCTCGCCGGTGTTGTAGATGAATACCAGCGGAGTTCCGGCCTTGGGCGCGCCCGTTTTCAAATAGGTATCGAAGAAAGGCCGCAGCACGTCGCGCCGGAACTGAAGAGCGGTGTCGCCGTTCCATTTGAGCGGCCCGAGATTGAAGGCGTCGTAATTCACCTGGCTGTGCCTCCAGGGCCCCATCACCAGGAAGTTGGTCTTCACCTGCCCCGCCGCCTTGAGCGCCAGGTAACAATGAATCGCGCCCCACATGTCCTCCTGGTCCCACAGGCCCTGAATCCACATCGTGGGAACTTGAGAAGGATGCTGCACAACCAATTTGTCGAGCGCCTGCCCCTGCCAGAACGCGTCGTACGCGGGATGCTCGATCGTCTTCTCGTTCCACGGCAATTGATCCAGGCCATGCAGCCGGGCATACGCGCCCGCCGACCCAGCCCGCAGAAAGCCTTCATAGTCGTCGTAAGCGTCGCGCGGCACCGCCTTGCCTTCGTCCTTTTGCGTGGTCTGTTCGGAGACGTAGTCGAAATTGGTCTGACGAAAAGCCCCGTAATGAAACCAATCGTCGCCCATCCATCCGTCCACCATGGGACTCTCCGGCGCAGCCACCTTCAACGCCGGATGCGGATTGAGCAGCGCCATCACCACGGTGAAACCTTCATAGGACGAACCGATCATGCCGACGCGTCCGTTCGATTCGGGCGTGTTCTTCAGCAGCCAGTCGATAGTGTCGTAGGCATCGGTGGTGTGGTCCGTCCCGCTGGCGTTCAGGGGACCGCGCACCGGCTTGGTCATGAGATACTCGCCCTCGGATTTATACTTGCCGCGCACGTCCTGAAAAACCCGGATATAACCCCCTTCGACGAACACTTCGTCCCCCTGCGGCAGGGTGGCGAGCATGTGGTCGCTATTGTTTCGCGCGGCGCGATTGGTGGCGTTGTAGGGCGTGCGAGTCAATAGAATCGGCGCGTCTTTGGCTCCCTTGGGCACCACGATGACGGTGTATAGCTTCACTCCGTCGCGCATCGGAATCATCGCTTCGCGTTTGATGTAATCCCGATTGGCGGTGGGGTTCGTAAAGACTTTGGGAATGTCGCTATCGGCGCCGGAAAGCGCCGTGATCGCGCATAGCGCCGCGAGTATACTGGCTCCGAACAGACTTATTCTGGTTTTGTCGCGCAGACCATGCAGCATGCAAATATTTTAGCGTGACGCGTAACCCCAGGTAGTGTATCGGTTTGATTTCACAATGACCGTCTCGCGAATTGGTTAAGCTGAAGGCATTGACATGATAGCGAGCTTGAGGATAGCTGGAGTCGTCGGGGGTCTCGCCCTACTGAGCGCCTGCGATCACCACGTTCGGACCGAGAAGGAACTGAGTTGGGATTGCAAGCCTGACCGGTATTATGACGGCCTACAATGGGTCGAATTTCACTTCGTAGAAAATCGCAATTACTTCGTGACAGAAGTGGGACCACGCCTCTGCGAGGAGTTGAAATCCCTCGGGAGGCCGACCGTTGTGATGAAATTCGATCTCCTGGGCGATTCCGTTTGGGGCTTCCGGGGGGAAAGTTCTGTTGGCATCGATGGTCTGTCAACTCCATTCACCGACCGCAATGCCGGAGCGGGGTCGTCGGAGCCGGGCGTAGATCCGTTGGCAGCTGCCTACGACCGCTTTAGCGAATGATTCTGTGTAGAGGCTTGGAGACGTGATCGGAGATTGCCGCTTTGCTCCCCGCGATGAAATCAGCGCCCACGCAACCGGATCGCTCACAGTTCGAATCTTGCGCTTTGCTTAAGAATTAAGAGTCGGAGGAAGGGTCCTTGCAGACCGTTGACTCGCCTTCCGTGCCGTCGCACGGATACTTAGAGGCTTCGGCTGTCTCACAAGAGCTAACCTTAGGCTAACCGCTGCCAGGACCACTTGAGAACCGTGACTTGAGTCCCCATATCCTTTACTCTGGTTAAGAGACATCGTCCATGAACATCGAAATCCACGACACGGCCTTGGAAGCTCGAATCCAAAGGCAGATTCAAGCCACCGGCGCTGCGAGCGCGGAGGAAGCCTTGCTCCATCTTCTTGAGACCCAGGAAGAACAGGATCGCTGGCTCTTGGAAAATAAAGCCACGATCAACGCGAAGATCAGGCGCGGCATCGATCAGCTTGAGCGAGGCGATGGTATTCCCGAAGAGCAACTGGACACGCACTTGGCGGAGCTAAAAGCTCGGTCTGAATAAAGCTCGGTGTGAATGAGGAGTCGTTATGTTCTTGCGCCGGAGGCAGCCCTCGATTTGGTTCAGATTTGGCGCTATATCAAAAACAACGCCGACCTTGAAATAGCCGACCGGGTTGAAGGCGAGATCCGCAGGAAAATCTCTTATGTTGCGGGAAGACCTGGCGGCGGCCATTGGCGCAGAGACTTGACGAATGAGCCGGTGAAGTTTTTTCCGATCTACTCGTACCTGATCGTTTACCGGCCCGAGACGAAGCCCCTGCAGGTTGTCGCCATTCTCCATGGCCGCCGCGACCTGGGGCAAGTTCTCAGAGATCGCCTATGAGCCGCACGAACGAGAACTGACGCGTGACGGCTCATCCGGCGAACGGATTTCTAACCGCCATCGTCCCGTAACGCTGCCCCGTCGCGAGATCTTCGCTCCACAGCACGTCGCAGCCGAGTTCGAGGGCGCTATTCACGATGAGCGCGCTCCACCAACTCACCTTGTGCTGCCGATGAAGCTTGCACGCTCGCAGCACGTCGCGGTGTGCGGGGCGATGAATGGTCCAGCTCCCCAGGTCGGCGATGACTTCTTCCGCTTCTTCGCTTTTGATTCCCAGCTTTTTGGTCGCCGTAACGTAGAACTCCGTAAGCACCTGAATGCTGATTGCCCCGCATCGCTCTTCAAAGAGACGCGTGATCAGATCCACAGCCTTGCTGTGCTTGACGCCCGCACCGCCCTCGTGTGCGTACACCAGGATGTTCGTATCGACAAACTCAACGCTCATGCAACTCGTCCCGCGTCCACTGGATCTTGCCTTTGGTCCCTCGATCGGGCGCGTTCCGGATTCTTTCCAGGAACCGCCGCTTGGCCTTTTGCGTCTGCGACTCCTCCTCGATCATCTCGCTGATGGCCCAGGTCATCAGGCTGCTCATCGACTGGCTGCGCTCCGCGGCAAACACACGAAAGCGCCGCAGCAGGCCATCGGGCAGGCTGAGGGTCACGTTGGTCTGTTCCTTGATTTGCGCCATAGCTCCTCCACGGATCTAAGTGTGGCACATGAACCAGTGCCAGAGAAGTGGCGTCCTGTTCGCGATAATGGAACCATGCGAAGATTCTCCGGCCCGGAGCTAAAAGACGCCCTTTCCGCCCTCAGCGGCTGGGAGGTCGTCGACGGAAAACTCCACAAGGAATACAAATTCGCCGATTTCATCCACGCCTTCGGGTTCATGGCCACGGCTGCGCTCGCGATTGAAAAGATGGAGCACCATCCGGAGTGGTTCAACGTCTACAATCGCGTTACCGTCGATTTAACCACCCACGACGCCCAAGGCATCACCTCCAAAGACGCCGAGCTCGCAAAAGTCCTGGACGAAATCGCCGGCAAGCTGCAATGAGAATCCTGCTCGTGCTCCTATCTGTCGCATATCTACATGCCCAGGAATCGTTCTCGGGCGCGGGCGCGGTGGATCGGCAGATGGAGCAAGCGATCCAGGACGGGCTGATTCCTGGCGGCGTGGTGCTGATCGGGCACAACGGACAGGTAGTGTATCGGAAAGCGTATGGCAGCCGGGCGTTGGTCCCGCATCGCGAGCCGATGACGCTCGACACCATCTTCGACGCGGCGTCTCTCACCAAAGTAATCGCCACCACTCCCGCCCTCATGCGGCTGTTCGAGCAAGGCCAGATCCGGCTGAACGATCCGGTCACAAAATACCTCCCCGAGTTTCAGGGCGGCCGCAGCGACATCACGATTCGCAACCTGATGACCCATTTCTCGGGACTGCGGCCGGATCTGGATCTGAAACCGCCCTGGAGCGGGTACGAAACAGGCGTCCAGCGGGCCCTTATCGACAAACCCGCCGGCCCGCCTGGGGTTCATTTCGTTTATAGCGATATAAATTTTATTTTGCTCGCCGAAATCGTCCATCGACTGACCGGAAAGATGTTGAACCAATACGTGCAGGAAAATTTCTACCAGCCGCTCGGCATGCGCGAAACCATGTTTTTACCCCCGTCGTCGCTTCGCCCGCGCATCGCTCCCACCGAAATCGATCCCGCCACCGGCCAGCCCTTGCGTGGCGAAGTGCATGACGACACCGCTCGCTACATGGGAGGCGTCACCGGCAACGCGGGCGTCTTCACCACTGCCGACGATCTCGGCAAGTTTGCGCAAATGATGCTCGATGAGGGCGAAGGCAACGGCGTCCGCCTGTTCAGCGCCGCCACGATTCAAAAATTTACTTCGCCGCAATCTCCGGCCGACCAGCCGATTTTGCGCGGCCTAGGCTGGGATATCGATTCGCCCTACTCCAGCAATCGCGGCGAGCTGTTTCCGATCGGTTCCTACGGCCACACCGGATTCACCGGCACTTCCATGTGGATTGACCCGTTTAGCCACTCCTACGTCATCATTTTGACCAACGCGGTGCATCCTCACCGCGGGCATTCGGTGGTTTCGCTGCGCAGCCGCGTGGCCACCATCGTGGCCGCTTCCTTCGGAATTACCTCTCCCAGCGTGAAGCTCACCGGCTTCAACGAAACCATCGCCGGGCCGGGACTGCATCGCGAAGTGGGGCCGAAGTCTGAAGTACTCACGGGTCTGGACGTACTGGCCGCGAGCAATTTCGCCGCATTGCGCGGCAAACGCATGGGGCTTATTACGAATCAGACTGGCATCAGCCGGGAGGGCCGCCGAAACGTCGATCTCATGCTGGCGGCTGGCATCCATGTAACGGCCCTTTTCTCGCCCGAACATGGGTTGGCCGGCGTCGAAGACCGGTCAAACATAGCCGATACGAAAGATTCCGCTTCCGGTTTACCGGTTTTCAGCCTCTATCAGGCTGCTTCACGCCGGATTCAGCCCGCGATGCTCCAAAATGTCGACGCCCTGGTCTTCGATATCCAGGACGTCGGCGCGCGTTTCTATACTTATTCCTGCACTATGCTTTACAGCATGGAAGAAGCAGCCGGAAAGCATTTACCATTCTTTGTCCTGGACAGGCCCAACCCGCTCACCGGGGTTCATGCCGAAGGCCCCCTGCTCGACCCGGATCTTCAGTCGTTCACCGGTTGTTTCGAGATTCCCGTCCGCCACGGCATGACGTTGGGTGAGCTGGCGGCCATGGCCAATGGGGAAAAGAAACTCGGCCTGGATTTGCATGTAATTACGATGCAAGGTTGGGATCGGGGCGACTGGTTCGACGCCACCGGCCTCCCGTGGGTGGACCCGTCGCCCAATATGCGCAGCCTCAATGCCGCGCTGTTGTATCCGGGAATCGCGCTGTTAGAAGCGTCTCCGAATTATTCGGTCGGACGCGGAACCGATAGCCCTTTCGAGCTAATCGGCGCCGATTGGATCAACAGCCGCGAACTCGCAAGCGCCTTAAACAGCCGATTTATCCCTGGAGTTCGGGTGTATCCGGCAGCCTTCCGGCCCACTTCGTCCAATTTTGCCGGAAAGACCATACAGGGCGTGCGTTTCGTCATCACCAACCGGGACACGTTCGACAGCGCGAGACTGGGTTTGGAAGTGGCTTACGCCCTCAACAAGCTATATCCGGGGAAAATTGCCTGGCAGGAGAATCGGTTCCTGATCGGGAATCGGGAGGTTTTGAGAGAACTGAAGGATGGCGTCGATCCGAGAACCATCCTTGAAACCATGCATGACTCCCTGGCTGGCTTCATCCAGCAAAGGGACCATTATCTGCTATACCGCTAGCTTAGCTTGTGGCGCGCACACCCTCGAATGTAAAAGACGCCGCCGCAGGCAAGTCTTTTATTTTCATCACCATTGTTGTGTGGAACGCAATGGGAGCACTTTGCGTGGCGCGTTCACAATCGTGTGAACGCCCGGACGGTTGAGGATAAAACGTGTTCGCAAGAGCGCGTGCGCGACATAGCTAAACTAGAGGCCTGTGTCTAACAGCCAAAAAACCGCTTGCTTACGCGCGCGGCTCAGTAAATTGTGCGCGTTACAGAACTCCTCCAAGGGCATTGCCGCTATCTTCTTGACTCGCCTACGCGGCGACGGTTTTCGCCGCGCTTTTTGCTTCAGTCTTCGGACGATTCTTGCTGCCGGGTGGGCGGCCGCGCCGTTTGATTTGCGACATCCAGGCTGGTGGGCGTCCGCGGCGTCTGCCCCGTCCACGCGCCAGCCGTTCCAGGGTCATGATTGCTTCTTCAATCTGTTCCCGCTCCAGCCTTAAGTCGGCCAGCATCTTATTAATATCCATTCATCCCTCCCCCAAAAATTTGAGCTTCCTAGAGCACCTCTCGTTCGGAAAAGCGAACAAGAACACGTCATCTTGTTGATGCGTAATAAACTTTGTACCGCATTTTTAATCATCTTTCAAGCTCTTTGTTCGGTTTACCGAACAAAGGTGGCTTCGGAAAGCAGGCAGTTGTACTATCCGGGTGGGTCTGATTCTCGCTGGAAAGGCGGTAGCCCTGGAGAGCGACCCTGCCTTTTCCAGTAGAAATAGAACGGCAACCCGAGGGCAATCAGCAACAAGCCCATGATCGATTCGCGGGGGGAACTGCGAAGAGTTGACGCAATCAGGCACGCGATCCCAAGAACAAAGGCAATTGGTACTAAAGGGTAACCAATTACGCGGTAGGGCCGTGGCATATCAGGACGGCGAAAACGGAGCACGATCACTGAGGCTGTAGCCATCCCATAAAGAATCGCGCTGGCAAAGATCACGTAAGTATAAAGCTGGTCATATCGACCGCTGAGCACCAACAGGCAAGCCCACGCGCTCAAAAGGAGGATGGAAACGCTGGGCGTCCGATGCACGGGATGAATGCGCTCCACGCCACGGAAGAATAGCCCGTCGCGGGCCATCGCAAACGGTACTCGCGAGCCGGAAAGAATGGAGCCATTGAGCGCCGCGAAAATCGAAATCATGGCCGCCAGACTGACCGCCGCCGCGCCTGGAGCACCTAGGATTCTGCGCATCATTTCCGCCGCCACACGGTCGGTAGACGCTACAGCGTCCGCCGAGAGCATATAAAAATATGCAAGATTTGTGAGTAGATAAATCGCAATCACCGCCAGGGTGCCCACGATCAGGGCCAGAGGCAGGTTGCGCTGCGGTTTGCGGACTTCCGACGCCACCATGGTGACGTTATTCCAGCCATCATAAGCCCACAAAGCGCCCACCAGCGCCGCGAAGAAGCCCAAAATCCCACCTGGCGCCGGGGTGGACGAGTGATAATTGGCCACGCTGCCCAGCCTGGATCCCAACCCGATGACGATAATCGCGCCGATGAGACCCACTTTTAGTAATGTGGTTGCAACCTGGACGTCCCCCCCGATTCGGACGCCAAAGTAATTGATGAGCGCCAGCAGCAGAATCACGCCGATGGCGAGCAATTGCCCATAGCGAATCGGAAGTGGAGTGCCGCCGTCGCCCAGCGGCACGGGCGCAACAGCCCAAATCTTTCCCAGTTCCGGGCGAAAATTGGCGAGATAAATATAAGACCCTGTAGCTAGCGTGGCGATGGATCCGCTTTTTGCCACCCACATCTGCGTCCACCCATAGAGAAAGCCCCACAGGGGACCGTAGGCGTCGCGCAGATACACGTACTCGCCTCCCGCTTCGGGAAGCGCGGCCGCCAGTTCGGCGTAGCTCAAAGCGCCGAACAGCGATAGCAGACCACCGGCGATCCAGACTCCAAATATCTTGAGGGGCGAACCGACGTCGCGCGCCATGGTGCTGGGCACCAGAAAAATGCCGCTGCCGATGACCGTGCCTACAACTATCGCCGCGGCGCTCCAAATACCCAGCTCGCGCTTGAGGCCGCTTTTATCCGGCATCGCATCCATCATGCGGTCTCTTTCAAGAATATCGACATCACGTAACCGGTCGAAAATGTTGCGGCCGTTCCGATGACAACGTACCAGGTGAAAGCGATGCTGGTTTCGAAGCGGACACAGAGCATGAGGGCCAAGCCGGCCAGCATCGCGATTATCGCGGCGTTCTGGCGCACCAGCATCATGCGGTCTCTTTCAAGAATAGCGACATCACGTAACCGGTCGAAAATGTTGCGGCCGTTCCGATGACAACGTACCAGGTGAAAGCGATGCTGGTCTCGAAGCGGACATAGAGCATGAGGGCCAAGCCGGCCAGCATCGCGATTATCGCGGCGTTCTGGTGCACCCGCTTGGTGACAAGCCCGAGCAAAAAGACTCCCAGCAGCGAGCCATACAATATGGACGCGATGGTCAGGCCCGCTTCCAGCACCGATCCCACGTGCCGCGCCACCAGTCCCACCACAAACAGAATTACGCCCCAGGCCGCCGTGGCCCATCGCGCGATCTGGAGAAAATGCGCGTCGCTCGAACGCTCCGGATTGCGGCGGATGGCCCAGGGCTTATAGAAATCCATCACCGTGGTGGAGGCCAGCGCGTTCAACGCGGCGCTCAGGTTGGACATTCCCGCGGCAAGAATTGCGGCGATCACCAGGCCCGCAGCGCCCGCCGGCAAGTTGTTCCACACAAACTTCGGATAGATGGAGTCGGCGGGTTGCGGCCCGGGCAATCGCGCGTCGGAATAATGCACGAAAAGCAGAACGCCAATCCATAGGAACAGCGCGAACTGAAAAAAGATCACGAACCAGCTCGATAGCAACGCCGCGCGGCTCTGTTGCTCGTTCTTGGCCGCCAGCAGACGCTGGACCAGCAATTGCTCGGTCCCGTGACTGGCGGTGGTGAGGAAGCAGCCGCCGATCAGCCCGGCCCAAAAGCTGTAGTTGCGCGCGAAAAACGCTGACGTCCAGGCGAAACGGAAATCGAACATTTGAAATTTGTGCGCCGCACCCGCGATCGCGCTCACGTGCTGCCAACCTCCGGGAATTTCGCGCAGGATCACCACAAAGCTGAAAATGGCGCCCGCGACATACAAGAACATCTGGACGGCGTCGGTCCAGATCACCGCCGTCATCCCGCCTTCGAAGGTATAAAACAAAGTCAGGCATACGATGACCAGAATGGAGAAGATTTCGCCGGTGCCCAGAACGATGGAAATGACGATGGAGAGCGCAAAAACACGCACACCTTCCGCTAAAGCGCGCAGCACCAGAAATGTTCCGGCCGTCAGCTTCCGGACGCGCTCGCCGAATCGCCGCCGCATCAATTCGTAGGCCGTAAACATTTCTCCACGGAAGTATTGCGGCAGAAACAACACGGAGATAACAATGCGCGCCAGCAGATAGCCCAGCACCACTTGCAGAAACTGAAAATTGCCTGAAAACGAAAGCGCGGGCGTGCCGATCACGGTGAGCGTGCTGGTTTCCGCCGACACAAGCGACAGCGCAATGGCCCACCAGGGGGCGTTGCGGCCGCCCAGAAAATAATCCTTCAAATTGCGCTGGCTCTTGCGAAAATGCGCTCCGAACCAGGTGATTGCGATCAGGTAAACCGCGATCGTCGCCAGATCCAGATAGTGCATGGATTCAGGGTAACGGCTGTTGCATCGTCATGCAGTGAAGAGTACCCAGGCCCAGAACCAGGTCGCCGCAATAGATGCCGGCGATCTCACGGGAAGGGAACAGCTTCGCAAGTGTGTCGAGGGCTACGCGATCGTTCGGATCGTTAAACGTGGGAACCAGCACCAGCCCGTTGGCGATGTAAAAGTTCGCGTAGCTGGCCGGAAGCCGCTGGCCGTCGAAGTAAAGGGGCGCGGGCATGGGCAATGTCGCCACGCGCAGCCCGGTGCGTTTCAGCGCCTTCAGATTTTCCCGCAGGGCCGGATCCAGCACCGTTACTATCGTTTTCTGGTCGACGAAGCGCGCCACATCGTCGATGTGACCGTGCGTGTCGTCTCCCGCGATACCCTGTTTCAGCCAGATGGTTTGGCGAATGCCGAGATAATTGGCGAAATATCGCTCCAGATCCGCGCGGCCCAGTCCGGGATTGCGCACTTGCACGGATTCGCTCAACAGGCATTCTTCAGTGGTGAGCAGCAATCCCGCGCCGTTGACATCGATGCTGCCGCCTTCGAGAACGATTTTCGGCTCGAACTCAGGCGTGATTTTGAAACGTTTGGCAACGCGGCTGGGTATGCGATTGTCATCGCGCCAATTGTCATACTTGGCCCAACCGTTGAATAGCCAGTTCGTAATGGCGATCTCGCCGCCTTTGTTCCGAACGAAGATGGGGCCATAGTCGCGCGTCCAGCTTCGATTGGTGGGCCAGCGGAGGAATTGCACGGCGCTCAGGTCGGCCGCGCATTTGGCGAGAACGCGCCGGGCGCTCTTTTCGAGCGCGGCGTCCTGGACCAGGATGCGGACCTTCTCCACGCGACTCAGCTTCTTGACGATGTCGCCGTATACCCAGGGAATCGGGGCGAATTTACCCGGCCAATCGGAGCGCTCGTGCGGCCAGGCCAGCCATGTGGCTTCGTGCGGCTCCCATTCGGCCGGCATCCGCCAGTTCATTCCCTCCACCTCAGTCCCTCCACCTCAGTCCAACCACCTCAATCCAACCACCTCTTCAGAATCGGCGCGTAGGCGTCAATCCGTCGATCGCGCAAAAACGGCCAGCCTCGCCGCACTTCTTCCACGCGGTGCGGATCGCATTCCACCACCAGAATCTCTTCGCCCGACGTAGACGCCTCAGCGATCACCTGACCGAACGGATCGGCGACAAAAGACGATCCCCAGAACTCGAGACCATGCTCGGGCGGGCCTTCGAAGCCCACTCGATTCACGGCCGCCACGTAAATTCCATTCGCAATCGCGTGCGCCCGCTGGATGGTTCGCCAGGCATCCAATTGCGCCGCGCCGTATTGCGCTTTCTCGGAAGGATGCCAGCCGATGGCGGTGGGATAGAAGAGAATGTTCGCGCCTGCGATGCTGGAAAGGCGCGCGGCTTCCGGATACCACTGATCCCAGCAGATCAGCACTCCCAGGCGTCCAAAGCGCGTATCGAAATTTACAAAGCCAAGATCGCCGGGCGTGAAGTAAAACTTTTCGAAATACAGCGGATCGTCGGGAATATGCATCTTGCGATAGATACCCTCCAACTCGCCATCGGCGCCGATCACCGCCGCGGTGTTGTGATACAGGCCTGCGCTGCGGCGCTCAAAAAGCGACGCAACGATCACAATTCCAAGTTCACGCGCGATACGCCCGAGCGTCTCCGTGGTCGGCCCGGGAATCGATTCGGCCAAAGCAAACAGCTCCGCGTTTTCCTCCCGGCAGAAATACTGGGAGCGGAACAGCTCCTGGAAACAGACGATTTGTGCACCCCGGGCGGCTGCTTCGCGTGCCCGCCAGACGGCTTTCTCCAGGTTCTCGTTCGGATCCGGCGCGCAGCTCATCTGCACCAGTCCCACCCGGAACTTCTCCGTGTTCATAGAAGGCATGTCTCCATTGTCAGTGTGCGAGAGGCATGGCCGCAACGAAGGGATGCTTAACCGTTTTCGTTGGTTTCGCGGCTCTGAAGCGGAAATCGGGCTAAGAAGCAGAGAAACATGTCGCGTACACACGAGTGTGCGCGCTGCACGCAAGAGTGCGTGCGCCACGGGTTTTGCCGGTACATTCAATGGCTGGGAGACCTCCGATGCCGGCTAACCCCAAAACGGTTAAGCACCCGCAATGAAGGCGCGATCAAAAAGCCGTTACGGAGAATCAGTTGGAATGGCTGCGACTGGACTTCGACATTGCGATTCCAGGACGTGGACTGGCAGCAAATTGAACGCGCAAGCCACCCGGACATCGAACGCGGCATCCCCGGCCTCGCGCGCCGCTTCCACCAGATCGGGACGGGACACGGTGCCGAACTCCGGCCCAATGAAGATGGCAGCGCGCTTCTCTGCGCCCGACCCCGCGCCTTCCAGATAGCGCCCCTCCGCGCAAACGAAATTTCCCGGCCACGGAGTAATGGAGGAGAACGCGATCTTGTCTTCCTGGTGCGCCTGCTGCACGCCGGCGGTCTTGAGATTTCCAGAATCATCCGGACAAATCCCTGTTCGTCCTCGCCTTGCGCCTTCGATCTGTCGATCGGCTCATCGTTCTCATCCACAGCCAGCACGCGATGCGGCGAAAGCCTCTCCACCGTGAACGGCCCCGCCACCCGGACCTTGCGCTTGTCTTCATAAGGTTTGTCGTAGAGATACTCGAAATCGGCTTTAGCCGCAATGGAAGTGTCGATCTCTTTCTGCCGTGCGATGCGCTGCTGCCACCACTCGGCATGCAGTTTCCTGGCTTTCTCCGGCCATTTGCCATCGGCCTCGCGCGGAATCTCCCATTCCTGCCACTTCTGTTTGAGCGACTGATTCAACTGCTCGCGCAACGCTTCTCCCAAATCACGTCGATCTCGGCGTTATTGGCGATCGATTTCAGCGTAATGTGCGGCACGCGCTCATAAAACGAAGCCCTGACGGAGATCGCCGTGAGTGGGAGCCTCGGATGGGACCGTCCTGGTTTTCCAAGAGCGCGCGCCATGTCAACCTGACGGAGACCCGCTTCGACTCGAAGCTCTCGGAGCAACGAAAGTAGTGCCGGGAGTATTCACCATGACGGCTTCCGGGATCGGACAAGCGGCGGCGTTCAACAACCACGAGGGGACCGCGAATGGCCCCGCGCATCCGGCATCGGCCGGATCAGTGGTCGGCATCTATGTGACCGGGCTGGGCTTGACGGATAAGCCGGTTCCGGATGGGAGCATCACCGGACCTTCGCTTCCGCCTAAGAACATCGGCACGGTGGAGGTGTTCGTGGGTGGAATGAAGGCGCAAGTGCTGTATGCCGGAGCCGCGCCTTTCTTACCGGCCGGAGTTTCGCAGGTCAACTTTGTCATTCCAACCGGTGTTCCTTCAGGAAATCAGCCAGTGTTTGTTTCGGCAGGGCATGTTGAAGGAAGCCAGTCCGGAGTGTGGATCGCGGTGAGATGAGGCGGCTTGCCGCGTTACGCATTTTACCGGCGCGGCCTTGCGAGATAATCTGCCAAAGCTCTTTCAACCGGTCGCCGTACCTGAAGCACACGGATCAGTGTGGCCAATATTGGTTGAATTCCGCACACCTAGCTAGCGGCGGGTGGTTTAAGTTCATTCGGAAGTTGGGCAGCCAGGAACACCTTGACGGAAAACGCCCTAGTCGCCGTAGTGCCCGAATCGCCAGACCGGGTGGAGCGTCACAAACACGTACCGGGATCTGGCCGACCGTACGAGTCCGCGTGATACGAACGAGGACGCATTGGAAGCGAATAGGTAGAGGCGCCGTTAAGAAGGCCGGCGAGCCGTTCCAGCAAACCCCGCGAGTCGAGACGGCGCTTCAGGCAAAGGCGTAGCCACGTTAAGGGTTCGTCGCGCTGCCGCCGGTGATGCAGTGCAAGCTCCCGACATTGCCCGTTCCACCGCCTCCCCAGCCGCAGCAGTAGCGAGCACACTGCACGGGGGCTACGTACTTGTCCTTGATCTTTTTTCGGTACTCCGGGTACATCGTCTCCGCGCCGCCGCGGACCGCCTCCAAGGGAATCCCGTACAGCTTCGTCACTTCATTGATGAACGGATTTTCGCCCGGCAGAAAATGCGGCACCACGCCTTTCGGGCGCGGGACTTCCACCACCGGCTCGCAGGGGGTCGGGAACACCTGCTGTTTAGGATCGAGTTCCCAGGTATGGGTGCGAATGAACGGTTCTGTGAGGTACACCGGATCTTCCACGATGGTGATAATGGTCAGAAGGTCGCCGTGCCGGACGATGTGCGAGACTACAGTGGCGCGATCGCTGGAGGGTACGCCGTTGCGGCGGATGTAGCCCATCTTGATGTGGGTGGTGTAGGTGGTCAGCATGTCGCCTTCCCACTCTCCGGTGGTGAATCCTTCAAACGTATAGAGAGCGTTTGGAGACGGATGCGGACGGCCGTCCATCCAGATGGTTTCGGTGGTACGCCCGAAGGTGCCGAAGATTTTCCACGCCAGCGGACGCCCGGTCAGGGGATCGGTCTCGCTCCATATTTTGAGATTGGCGGGACCTTGAAAATTATAGGTGGCCATGTGAGGGATGCACTGGCGCTCCGGCAGGGTTTGCACCGAAACGTTCCAGGAATCGGCCTTTGACCTGCCGGCGTCGCTTAAGGGAAGCCCGCTCAGATCCACTGCGTCGGGACCTGGAATGCGCTCCGGCCAGTCTTCGTGATAACGGTCCGACCATTGCCCGGAGAAGTCGAATTGCGCACAGGCCGGAACACTGAGGCCCAAGCTCGCCGCACCCAGCAGAATCGCGGCCGCGAAGTTTTTCCCGCCGATCATGTTTTGATCCCTCCGGTCATGTTTTGTTCCCTAAAAGGTCGTTTGGAACCGATTCCCTCACGGTCGCGGCTCGGTAAGCACGTGCAAACACGCATTCGCGACAATGAGCCGCGCGCGTCAGCAAGCGGATTTTCGCCTTTTTCAGCATCCTGCTAGGGCCTCACCAGCGCGCGGAGCAGGGTTGCGGGTCCCACTTCGCGCCGCCGGGCTCTCTTCTGAAATGCAGAGTAGTGATCCAAGGTATCTGCAGATACTCCGGGTCTTCCACTTTGGTGGTGATCACGATCCACTGCTCGCCATTGTGCGCCGCCGAAAGGAACCGTTCGGTCATCAGGTCCCAGTACTCGGTCAGAACCGCGTTGGAGCTGTAGGGAATCCCGTTCTTGCGCAGGTATCCGGGACGCAGGTGATTGGTGACCACCATCAAATCGCCGGATTTCGCGGGCTTGGGCGCGGACTGCGCCGGGGCGTTCGCCGCTCCGGGAGGAGGCCGCGGGGTCTCCCAATTCGCCACGGAGGCTCCCTGCCAGCTTAATCCCTCCGGCGCTTTCCAATCTCCAAAATGCAGGAGCCGGGTCTGCATGCCGGCGTCCGTCTCGACTTTCAGCGTGCTGTCGTCCTGCCAGGTGATGTGGAGACGCCCGGGGACGCGCATCAACGCGGGCGCGCCGTAGGATCTGCATTGCTCTCCGGCCGCTTCATCCTTAGCTGGGTCCCACATATCCGCGACAGCTTTGGCCGCGGGAGTAATCGGAACGCTGGCGTAATCTCCCTTGGCGGGTGTGACCATTCGCCAGCGCCAATCCTCGGTCACCACCGCTACCCAGTAGCCTGTAAGATCGATCGGCGCGGCCGCCTTCGGCGTAAGCGTCGCCGCCGGGGCGCTTGGGGCGGTCTGGGCAAAGGCGGAGGGCCATGCGCAGAGCGCACAGGCCGCCAAGCGCGGCCCCAAACCAAAGAGGAACTTCCGCATTGGCCGCACCGGAGGCGAGTCCGTTGTGCGCGTGTTCCTTAAAAGACCAAGCGCCATCAGGGCCGCCGGGAGCGCGCTTCTTCGGGAAACTCGGGAAACTAGGATGTTCATTCCGGAATCCTTCGGCATCGGGCTACTTTTTAGCGACGTTGGCGGCCAAGCTTTTGTAAACGGCTTCCACGAACATGCGGGTGGTCCATGGGCCGGTGTCGGCGCCATACCGCGGACGATAGTCCTTGGTGGGATCGGCGGCCTGAATCTCTTCGAGCGTCTTTCCTTTTTTCATCAGGCTGGCGATTACGTCGCGAATGATGGTAATCATGTCGCGATATTCCACCACGTCGGCTTCGTCGCAAATGCGGCCGTGGCCGGGGATCACCAGCGTGCCGCCTTCCTGCCAAACCATCGGCAGCTCCGGAATGGTCAGGTCGATGATGTGGTTCAGCGCGTCGATTTCTCCTTGAATGCTCCCGCCACGATCCAGATCGATCGCCGGGAAACGGTTCAGGTTCAGGATCTCTCCCGCCACCACCACGTCCGAACGGCGAAACAGAACCATACTGTCGCCGTCGGTATGGGCGGCGCGCTGGAAGAACACCTGGATGCCTTCGCCGTTCAAAAAGGTGTCCTTCTCGTCTTCGGAAAACGTATCGGAGGGCCACGCGGCGGTGGGGTAAGGCGATTGAGAGCCGGTGGGGGCGCTCATGCGCGCAAGCACATTTTCGGTCGCCAGGATCCCCGCTTCGCCGCCGTTGGTGACGGCGTTCGCCACGCCCGCGCCGATGCCGCCGCCGGTGGGGATCAGCGACAGACCCGCTCGAGCAAGCTGCTCGTTTCCGCCGATGTGATCCGGGTCGACGCTGGTGTTGATGATATAGCGAATGGGCAGCTTGGTGAGCTTCTTGACCTCGGCCAGGACCTGCGCCGCCATGGACGCCGATCCGGTGTCCACCAAAACCGCGCCCAAATCCCCCACTTGCACGGCGATGTTACCGCCTGCGCCGGCGATCATGAAAAAGTTCGGGCGCAGTTGAAGAACCTCAAGTCCGTCGTGTTCCTGCGCTGGCTGAAGACTTGCGGATTGCTGTGTTTTAGCGGCGGGCTGCTGGCCAAACGTCGGCTCGGAGCAAATTCCGATCAGGCCCAGCGCTAGCCCGACCAAGGCAAAGCCAATTTTTATCCTATTCCGCTGGTTCATGCGCACTCCCGAAGCTCAGACGCGAAGCTGAAGACATGGTCCTCCAGGATTTCGCGCTTCCACAAGGGGATGCAGGTGAATCGGAGTGAAGTTAACCGTGAACGTGGATTCCACCACCCACTCGGCGCGGGTGCTCCCATACTGGTCGATTGCCGCAAGGAGCCACCGTCCCTTTGCCGGCGCTTCGCGCGGTTATCGACCGCGATCGCTCGATCACGCTGGGTTTCCCAGGAACGGATCGCCGCATTCACTCTTTTTCGGCCGATGCGCTCAGCTTGGATTGCAGCCGCAAAGCCACGAACCGGGGATCTCCACGCAGTCCGTCGTAGAGCGGATCGGCCTTCAGGAACAGGGCCACGTCGTGTTCGTCAACGGCTTTTCGCAGCCACTCCAAGGCTCGTTCCCGATCTCCAAGACCGATGTAGACCCGCGCTACCGGGAGCGAACGGACATGCTCGCTCGAGCCTGCCGTCAGTTCCTTCAGCACCTCGCGAGCCTCTTTGGTTTTTCCCGTCAATGCATAGGCGTAGCCGAGCTGGCCGGTGGTCCAGGCGTCGGCTTCCATAAATTGATGAGCGATTTCGCTTTCCTTAACGCCTTGAGCATAGGTGCTCGGGCTCGCAAGATAGGCCAACGCCAAAGCCTGGTGCAGAATCCCGTCGTTGGGATGCGCCGCCAGCGTCTTGTGAAGCTGGTCGATAGCTTCGTCGTAGCGCCGCAGGAAGTAGAGGGCCCGCGCGACGAACTGCGCGGCGCTGGGAGAAATGGGGTCCAAGTCCAGGGAAATGCGCCCTTCGGCTAGCGCCTGGTCCAAATACCCCGCGCGGATCAAGTAATCGCCGTAGTAACGGTGGACCTCCCCGCTGCTGGGGCTTAGCTCCAGGGCGCGGTGGAATTCCCGGTCGGCGGCGGCCCAGTTCCACTCGAAGGTATCGGCGCGCGCCAGATCCAGGTGCGCTTCGCCGAGAGTATCGTCCAGTTCCAGCGCTTTGGAGGCAGCGGCCCGTATTTTCGGAATCACTTCCTCGGAGGGAGTCGAAGTGAAGGCGGCAAGCCTTGAATACGCGTCCCCCACCCCGTGATAAGCCAGCGCAAAGCCCGGGTCCGAAGCCGCCGCGCGTTCAAAGTGAGAGATGGCCGTGCGAATGTTCTGGCCCGTGCTTTTGTTCAGGAAGTAGAGACCCGTCAGGTAGTCCTGATAAGCGGCGGGATTGGGCGAAGCACCGGTCTTCAAGCGCGCCGCACCGGTCATCTCCACCCCGAGAGATTGCATGATGGCCCGCGAGATCTCGTCTTCAATCGCCAAGGTGTCGTCGAGCTTGCGGTCGAAGCTGGCCGACCATAAGTGGTAGCCGTTGGAGGCGTCCTCCAGCTGCGCGCTGATCCGCACGCTTCCGCCGGACACGCTAACGGCGCCTTCCAGGACATGGCGCACGCCCAATTTCCGGCCGGCCTGGCGAATGTCCAGGGCCTTGTCCTGATATTCGTAGACCGAGGATCGTCCCACCACGTGCAAATCGGGAATCCGGGTGAGCGAATTGATCAATTCTTCGGTCAATCCGCCGCTGAGGATTTCGCTCTCCCGATCGTCGCTCAAGTGGCGAAACGGCAGCACCGCGATGGAAGCCGGGTCGCCGGACGGTCGCGCGTCCGCGGTCACGGAGCGGGTAAGATACGCCAGGGAAACGGCGATTAAGGCGCACGCCGGAAGCGCCACGGCCGGCCGCCAGACTGAGCCGATGCGGGGCTTCCGTTCTTTTCTTTCCGGGGGTGTAAGGGCCGCGGGTGTAAGGACCGCGATGGGCGCGTCGGCGGGTTCCGATTCTTCTCTCTCCGCCGGGCCGATTTCCGGCGAGTCGATTTTCGGCGAAGCAGGCACGCGTTCCAGGAAGGCCGGGGCATAGCCGCCTTTCGGAATATGAATGACGATGGAATCGTCTTTGCCCTCTTCCTCGTAATAGCGCGCCAGCCGCAGCCGGACATTGCGAGCCTCGGTGCGGACGATGGTGTCCTGGCGGGGATCGAAGGATTCGCCGCGCTGAAAGGCTTCCACGCCAACGGAATATTCCTTGAGTTCCGCGCCGCGGCCCTCTATCGCCGCCTCAACCACGTAGCGCAGCAGGGCTCTCTGCCCTTCGGCGGCTCGGAACGTGCGGCTGGAAAGGATTCTCTCCAACTGCTCCCGGATGTGGATGGGAATGGCTCCGGCCGGGGTCGCCGAGTTCAGATCCGCATCGGACGAATCAAGATTTCGGTTCTTCCGCATTTTCTCGACCAAGAGATTGATTCTGTGCGGTTGAACGCACTCGATTCACCGTGAACTAACGGCGGTTCACCTCGACCGCCTTGCCCTTCCGACCAAACCAGAAGCATAATATCACAGCTGAAGGGGTGCGTCACAACACAAGCGTGGCGCGACAATATTTCTTACAGGGAGTCTTCCATGCTTAATTCTATGTTTAGGTTTAGTTCCGCTATGATTCAGATATTTTTCCGCAGGGTTTTTGGGGCGGCCACGCTGGTCATGGCCACGCTCGTCCTGGCCGTGGCCCCGTTGTGGGCGCAAGGCCCGACGGCGGGAGTGCAGGGTACCGTCAGCGATCCTTCCGGCGCCGCCGTGGCGGGAGCGACCGTGCAGGTGAGAAACACCGGAACCGGCGTCACGCAATCCGTGACCACCGACGCTCAGGGGCGCTACACGGTGCCCGATCTGCCGATCGGAGACTTTGACGTTCAAGCGTCTATGGCCGGTTTCCAGACGGTGGTTCGAACCGGGATCACGCTCTCGGTCGGCAGTGAGAGCGTAATCGATTTCCACATGCAAATCGGCCAGCAACAACAGACGCTGACGGTGCAAGGCGAGGTTTCCCAGGTGGAGACCACCTCCTCCACGGTCTCGAGCCTGGTGGACCAGACGCAAATCCGCGAGTTGCCCTTAAACGGGCGAAACTTCGAGCAACTGATCCTGCTGGCGCCGGGTGTGCAACAGTATACCGGAATGTCCGCGAATAGCTCATGGTGGGGCAAGGCCCCCACGTATTCGTTCTCCGGTTCGCGGCCGGAAGGTCAAGCCCTGCTGCTGGACAACCAGGACATGCAGGATTTCTGGGGGCATGGAACCGGCTCGCCCACTCTGGGAACGTCTCTCGGTGTGGACGCGATCGCGGAGTTTCAGATCTTGACCGCCACTTACAGCGCGCAGTACGGCGGCGCGGGAGCGGTGATGAACTCGGTGAGCCGCTCCGGAACCAACGCCTTCCATGGATCGGCCTTCGAGTTTATTCGGAACAGCGCGCTGGACTCTAAGAACTTCTTCGATAGCGCGGTTCGGCCGATTCCCCCGTTCCGCAAGAATCAGTTTGGCGGCACCTTCGGCGGTCCCATCAAGAAGGACAAGATGTTCTTTTTCGTGAACTACGAGGGCGTCCGGCAGTTGTTGGGCGAAACCAAAGTGGCCAACTCCCCGGACATCAATCACCGCACGCCCACATCCTCAAATCCGGCGGTGGACGCGGCCGTTGCCGCCACGCTGGCCCTGTACCCCATTCCGGCCACCACCAGCCCCAGCGGCATCGTTCCCGTCGTCGAAACCGGAAGTCAGACGGCCCACGAAAACTATGTGCTGGCCCGGTTCGATTACAACGTCTCGGCCAAGGATGCGTTTTTCGTTCGGTATCTGTCGGACCGGGTGGGGCTGCTGGAGCCTTTCCCCGCCAATCCCATCCCGCTGTGGCTGGAGGCCGACAGCACGCGCAATCAGTACGGAGTGATCGAGGAGCGGCACATCTTCTCCCCGACGGTCATCAATTCGCTCCGCGCCTACGTTTCCCGCCCGGTGCAGCAGGGAACGTCCATCGAGACCAACGCGGCGTTGCAGAACCTCGCGGGACCCGGCCGGCAGGACGCAACCATCGCCATCGCCGGACTGGCAACCCTGGGGCCGTCCACCACCACCCCTTACAACTACCCCGCCACCAAGTATGGCGAAGCCGACGACGTGGTTTGGACGCACGGCCCGCACAGCATCAAGATCGGGGTTTCGGTGCTGCGGGACGATTCCAACACGCTCAATTTTTATCGCGAAGGGTCGGCGTGGACGTTCAATAGTCTGTCCGCCTTCCTGGCGGGCAACGCGGCCCAAGTCGGCGGAACCTTACCGAGCAGCGTGATTCCCGGCGGGGCTTATGGCAACCGCGACCTTCGTTCTACGCAGATCGCGCCCTATATTCACGACGAGTGGAAGATCGGGTCGACCCTGACTTTGAATATCGGCGTGCGCTACGAATTCGAGACAAACCCAACGCTGGCGCAACCTCAGCTCTGGGAGATTACCAACCCGCCCGCCGCTCCCGCGGGATGCAATTTGACGCAGCCCCTGACCTGCTTCACCTTGGTGCATCACGTTTTCCAGGACGGGAATCCTACGGACAAGAATTTCGATCCCCGCGTCGGCTTCGCCTACGATCCCTTCAAGGATCACAAGACCTCCATCCGCGGCGGGTTCGGGCTCTTCCATAACCTGATCGACTATCATTCCTATACACCCAGCTTGTGGTCTTCCGGGTCCAATGCCAACGTGGTGCAGTCGTTCCCCACCTATCCGTTTGCGTATTCCAACCTCGATAGCCCGCTCCAGGACAATCCGGCGTTCAATTACAACATCCACACCACGCCGTACGTAATGCAGTGGAACCTGACCGTCCAGCGCGAAATCGCGGCCGGAACCATTTTGTCGGTGGGCTACGTGGGTTCGCGCGGCGTCCACCTGATGGACCCGGTGGATCAAAATTACGCGGTGCCCACCTTCGACTCCAATGGAGTGCCGCATTTCGGGACCCTGGTGAACGGCAAGGTGGTTCCGAACAAGCGCATCGATCCTCTTTACAACGCGCTGTACGATGACCAACCCATAGCGCTCTCGAATTACAACGCCATGCAAGTGGCGTTGAATCGCCGCTTCACCCAAACCTTCACCGGGCAGTTGTCCTATACTTACTCGCACTGCGTCGATATTGGGTCCGCCTTTACCGGCGGAGAGGGTGGGAACAACGGTTTCAATCAGAACCCGTTGAACGTAAACGAAGGCGACAAGGGGAACTGCTCCTTCGATATACGCCAAGCCCTCCGGATCAACGCATTGTACGCGTTCCCGTTCAAGAAGAACCGGCTGGTGTCGGGTTGGTCGATCAGCGCAATCGAGACCGTGGTGACGGGTCCGCCGATCTCGCCCACCATGGGATTCGACAACATGGGAGATCAGGCTGGCGCAACGCCCCGTCCTAACGTGGTGGCCGGATGCAATCTTTACGCCGGGTTCCAGACTCCGAACCGGTGGTTCAACCCGGCATGCTTCTCCCAGCCCACTCCGGGGACTCCGGGCGACAGCGGGCGCACCAATCTGACCGGGCCGGGTCTGGTTAATACCGACTTCTCATTGTTGAAGGACACGCGAATCCCGAAGATCTCGGAGCAATTCAACGTTCAATTCCGCGCGGAGTTCTTCAACATCTTGAACCATCCGAATTTCTCGATTCCCAACGGGGCCGTGTTCTCCCAGACCGCCTCCGGCGGAGCTGTCGTGGCGCCCACGGCCGGCCAGATCACTTCCACGGTGGGAACCTCGCGCCAGATCCAGTTCGGGCTGAAAATTCTGTTCTAACAGATGCTGACGCGCGCGGCTCATTGTTGCGAATGCCTGTTTGCACGTGTTTACCGAGCCGCGACCGTGAGGGAGTCGGTAGCCTGCTAAGCGGGATCTTGATAACGTAGGTTCGTGCGCACTTATGCAATTGCTTGGCTGTTCGCGGCGTTTGCCTCCGCCGGTTCGGCTTCCGCGCCGGTGACGTTCAACCGGGACATTCTTCCGATTTTCCAGAAGAACTGCCAGGTGTGCCACCGGTCCGGGGAGATCGGCCCGATGCCGCTCCTCACCTATCAAAACGCGCGACCCTGGGCCAAGTCCATCAAGGCCGAGGTGCTCGCCCGGAAGATGCCGCCCTGGTTCGCCGACCCCCGCTACGGCCATTTCCAGAACGACCGGCGGCTCTCAAACGCCGATGTCGCGAAAATCGCCGCCTGGGTGGACGGAGGCTCTCCCGAGGGTGACTCGCCCGAGGGTGCCCCAAAAGACCAGCCCCCTCCGCTGGCGTGGACCGAAGGCTGGAACATCCGGGCCGACGCGGTGTTCCAGATGCCGGACCCGTACAACATTCCGGCCAAGGGAACGCTGGACTACGTATACATCGTGGTTCCCACGGGTTTCGTGAAGGATACCTGGGTCACCGCGGGCGAGGTGCGGCCCGGCGCCCGGGCGTCGGTGCATCACGCGATCGTGTGCGTGCGGCCTCCGGGATCGCAATGGATGAAAGATGCCATGCCCTTCGTGCCGTACGTCCCTGCGCGCATCTCGGGCGATGCGGACGACCCGCAGTCCCACCCGGTCAACTTGAGTTACGAGTTTCTGGCCGGTTACTCGCCCGGTATCGGACCGCAGCGGTTCGACGTGGATCATTCCGCGAAACTGATTCCGGCGCACTCGGATTTGGTCTTCCAGATCCATTACCTCGCCAATGGAAAGAACGCGGTTCAAGATCGGACTAAGATCGGGTTGACGCTGACAGATTCGCCTCCCCCCAAGCGATTCTATTCGGCGGTGGTGGCGGGAGCGAAATGGACCATTCCGCCGGGCGATCCGGACTACGAGGGTCGCGCGAGCCTGACCTTCGGCGAACCCGTGGAGTTGGTGTGCCTTCAGCCGCACATGCATTTGCGGGGAAAAGACATGACCGCCTGGCTGACCTATCCCGGCCAAGAGCCGCGGATTCTGCTCAGCGTGCCCCACTACGATTTCAACTGGCAGCTCCTGTACTATCTGGACCAGCCGCTCTCTTTGCCGCAAGGCGCGAAAATCCAGATTGTAGGGCATTGGGACAATTCGGCGAACAACCCGAACAATCCGGATCCTGCGGCCACCGTGACGTGGGGCGATCAGAGCAGCGACGAAATGCTCAGCATGGCCATGGGAGTGATCGTCGACCGCGACGAGTAGCGCGGTCACCTGGGAACTGCGTATTTGCAGGTGTTTACCGAGCCGCGACCGTGGGCGAGTCGGTTCCAAACGACTTTTTCAGCGGTCCGTTAGAGCCAAATTCAACTGCGCCGATTCGAGCACATTCCAAATAAGTTAATGAGCGCGGCGCGGGCACGAAGATCGGCCAGACGGGGCCGATACGGGATTTGAGTCGAAAACCGGATCTCAGCTTACCCTCAAACGCTTCGCCTAGCAGGATTGTCGCGAATGCGTGTTTGCAGGTGTTTACCGAGCCGCGACCGTGAGGGAGCCGGTTCCAACAGACTTTTTCAGCAGCCTGTTAGACCGCCGCTCGCTCTCATACCGAGCCACGCTTGATGAAGTGCAGCGGAATGATGAAGTGCAGCGGAATGCGAACGCTAAGGTTTGGCGTCGATAGGCCGGATAGCCATTCACTCCACGCGTTTAACCGTCAATTAATCGCGAAGCAGTACAGTAGGCCCGCTCCGCCCGTGCTCACGAGGTTCTCCTGGCTACAGCCACGGCTAGTGTGCGCCGAGTTCCAGGACGTATTGCCACCGCCTGTCCGGTCGAAATGCCCGAGCTGCGCGGTGCCGGCAGCACCGCTAGTCCAGTTGTCGCATGTGTGATCGGCAGTATCGGTGTAGGCCCGCCCGTCCGGCTGGGAACCAGTTAGGATATCGTGCTGATTCGGGGTGTCGCCGAACCCCTTGATAGGCTCACCCTTTTCTGTGAAAGCACTTGCTTTGGAAAGGTTGTTGCCAAGCCGAGCGATCTCAAGCGTATCGCCGTGGAGATCCGCGACGTTGTCCGCGATCTTGGCCCCCTTTGGTCCATACCACGGCCCAGTCCCAATGCGGTCACGAGCGTTCACGGCCGCTTGTCCTCCAGACTTGGCCTGTGCGCTCAAGTATGCGTGCCATGTCTTGCTGCTTGCTCCAGCCGCTCCTGAGCCTGACGCGAGCCGCTGGCAAAGCGCATCGGCGCCCGCCAGTCCGCCAAGATTGGCGCCGTTGCCGGAGCCCCCGCTCGTTATAAAGAAGCTCATGGGCTGCTGCGGAGCCTTATTCTGGTTCTGCTGAGCTATCGCGAAGGAACCCAGCACTAAGAACATCAACAGGCCCGAAATAAGTGACTTCGTTTTCATTGCTACTTCCTCCTACCTAATGACGATCAACCGTCTGCAAGCATATCAAGTCTGGGACGGACAAGGAAGCGTACAAGGGTCTGCTATCCGCTTGCTGACGCGCCCAGGCTCATTGTCGCGGATGCGTGTTTGCAGGTGTTTACCGAGCCGCGACCGTGAGGGAGTCGGTATCAGTCTTCTCAATTCCTGATGGTAGCCCATGCGCCCGGAATGCAGGGTGGCGTGATTCTAACATAGGGCGCGACTTGATGGAACTGAAGTGCGCCCGCAACCATAGGGTCGATGCGGCAACCACCACACGCACGATCTACGCGCAGAAACTGTTATGAACCATTATCGGCAGCCATCTCTGCGACTGTCTTCTGCTTCCATTCGTCCGCTGCCTGCACGTTGCCCTTAAAAGCGCGCAGCACCAACGCATCGATTACGCGGTGCCGCTTCTCAGAGTCATGGAAGCGGCCATCGCGTCAATCACGTCATTGCGACTTGCGCCGGTGAATCGTACGCGCTCCTCAACAAGCGCGAGAACGCGTTCAGCCGAGAGCGGCAGTTCAATAGAACGCTTCAACATCGCCAGCCTCCGCTTCGCACTTTGCAACATGAAACTCGCCTTCGATTGCTCTTTTTCATTTGCCTGGATGCTTCGGTGGCCCGCTCCAGTTCTGACAGGCGCGCCTGGATGTCTTCAATTTCGATGGCCTTGCTGGCGTGATTCAATACTGAATCGGCCGCCCGCACGCGAACCGAGAGATCAACGGACCAGCTTCCCGGTCTCTGAATAGTCGCTCGACGGTGCCGAGTTGTTCGTCCGGAAATTCAAAGGCCGTGCCGATGCAGTCGACGCTGTGGCCAGGTTCAAGTCCAAGTGTCGGTGCCGGGAGCTGGAAATCGGTGGTTCAAACCCACTCGCCCCGACTCGCATTATAAAGCTGGTGCTGGAGAATTTGGGCTTAAGTTCAAGAGCAAGAATCGGATAGATTTCGTGAGCTGGATTTTCTAAACTCCTGCAATGAAGGAATCACGATTTCGTCGCCCCCTTGAGGTGGCCCTGGATTGTGCATTGTCATATTTAGATGGCCTGGATCATATGCCAGTGGCAAGCCAGATTGATCTTGCCGCAGCGCGGCGCCGGCTCGCTAAACCGCTCACAGACGGCGGCGTCTCGCCAGAGGTTGTCGTGGCGGATCTGGCAAGAGATGTCGAAGGAGCGATCATCGGCTCAGCCGGTGCCCGGTTCTTCGGCTGGGTGATCGGCGGATCGTTACCGGCTGCTCTCGCGGCCGACTGGCTCACGTCGACTTGGGACCAAAACGCCGCTCTCTATGCTTGCGGACCAGCCGCCGCCATCGCAGAAGAGGTTGCCGGTGGCTGGCTTAAGGAGCTCCTTGGCCTCCCGGTCGGCGCCAGCTTTGCCCTCGTCACAGGCACTCAAATGGCCCATTTCACATGCATGGCTGCAGCGCGCCACGCTCTACTAAAAAGTCGGGGGTGGGACGTCGAGACCCAGGGACTCTACGAAGCGCCGCGCATCCGCGTTCTGTGCAACGACCAACGCCATGATTCGGTTGAGCGAGCGGTCCGGTGTCTGGGGTTGGGCCAATCCCAGATTGTGACTTTGCGAACGGACGCCACAAATCGCGTGATACCCAGTGCGCTGGAAGACGCGTTATCCGACGGGAACTCCTCTCCCGCTATCGTCGTTCTTCAAGCCGGGGATATCTGCACGGGAGCATTCGACGATTTTCAGAACCTAATCCCGCTCGCGAAACGGCACGACGCCTGGGTGCACGTCGATGGCGCATTCGGATTGTGGGCGGCTGCGAGTCCGGAATACCGGCACCTCTTGCGAGGTATCGAACGAGCTGATTCCTGGACGGCGGACGGACACAAATGGCTCAATGTTCCCTTCGATTGCGGATATGCCTTCGTCGCAGATGCAAAGGCCCATCGCAGTGCCATGGCCCTGTCACATCGCGCTGCTTATCTAACCCACGACGAACAGGCGCGGGACCAATTTGACTGGAACCCGGAATGGTCCCGGCGCGCGCGCGGATTTCCCACTTATGCCGCCATACGACAGCTTGGGCGGCGAGGAATTGCCGACCTCATCGAGAGATGCTGCGAACACACCAAAACTCTCGTGAGTCGAGTGGGAGGGCTGCCGGGCGCTGAGGTCTTATGCTCACCGGTTCTGAATCAGGCTCTGTTGCGATTCGTCGACTCCGACGACGACGCGTCCGAACAAGATCGCGACCGCGGAACCGACGAGGTGATCGCAGCAGTGGCGGCCACTGGAGAAGCATTCTTCACGGGCACGACCTGGCGCGGCCGTCGCGCCATGCGGGTGAGTATTTGCAACTGGAGCACATCGGCGGAGGACATAGACCGTGCTTTGAAGGCCTTCGCCGATGTACTCGATCAACGGCACAACTGCACACGCAAGATTCGAGACGTTCCGCTGTGACCAGAGTGCACTGGTAACAATCTGCCGCCGTATAGCCGGTAACGTCAGGGTAGACACGTAACAAACCTTTCAGCGCTTTTTTCATAGGTCCTTAAACAGGTCCTCGTATTTCTTATTCGTGGTCCACTGACCATTCCGTCAAGCCTTGCCGGAGTCGTTGCAGTTGATCCAAGTTGACGCGTTGGGATTCGACACAAATGAGCTCGTGCGGCCAGCCAGCTTTTGCTCGCGCGGCAAGAGTGGCAAGCTCGACCCCGGGTTCGGCGAAGACAATGGTGCGGCTGGATTTGCATTCAAAAGCTCCGGAGGTGCATGGTAAAGATCACAAGGTTGATACCCAGACTGCCAGTTGCGCCCAGCAACGGCGAATCTGGAACTGATTGGCGCGCATGACAGATAGCTCAGTTCAGATTGATGCTCTTGCTGTTTCCCTCAAGTGATTGGGTGTCCGTTGGTTGACGGCATCGTCCTACGCGTTTGCGTAGCCTTTTGCAGAAGTTCGCGTCTTCGTCCGTCTCTACGTTCGAGCACGCCACGATTGCCCCGCCAAGTCTTACTCGGTTCCACGCCCTCTTCAGGTCCATCAGGAAAACACTGCCGGTGCAATACGAGGATTCGTCGCTCCCCAGAAACACAGCCAGGTGGGCCACTTCTTCGTTGGTACCATAGCGGCCGAGGGCGATCTGCGCCGTAAGGCCGGTGGCTATGGCAGCGGGGTTCTCCGGCGAGAATTGCGATTCGAGCGAAGGCACCATTTGGTTGTCGATCGGTCCGGGTGCGATTGCGTTCACACGAATTCCCGACGGTCCCAATTCGAGTGCGGCTGATTTTACCAGCCCCCGGCGGACGGCGTGCTTGCTAGCGACGTAGGGGGCGTCTTCTTGTGAAGGGCTAGCTAAGCTAGAGGGCAGCCATCTCTGCGACTGTCTTCTGCTTCCATTGATTGGCTGCCTCCACGTTCTCCTTAAAAGCTTTCAGCAGCAACACATCGATTACGCGGTGCCGCTTCTCAGAGCTCATGGAAGCGGCCATCGCGTCAATGAACTAAACCGCTTCGCGGTACTCATCTTCGCTGGGAGTGCCTTAACACTTAGCTTAGCCAGAAGCGCTAGCAGGATCGCGCCAGACGATCAGTCCCGAACAACTGGATCTGGAGGACCTTCGGCAATACATGCTGTACCTCGTCAACGACCGCAAACTCGCGCCGGAAAGCATCAACACCTTCGTCACCGCCTCGAAATTCCTGTATCTAACC
>Ga0302324_100001497_pt1 | contig 56638 bp, 39 predicted proteins | sample Palsa_T0_1_FD_201949 | JGI IMG/M metagenome (GOLD analysis project Ga0302324, IMG submission 201949) | Peat permafrost microbial communities from Stordalen Mire near Abisko, Sweden - Palsa_T0_1 | ecosystem: Environmental > Terrestrial > Soil > Palsa > Peat permafrost | place: Sweden: Abisko...
GCATGCCGGCAAGCGACGCAACGCCATCCTCAATGTCGAGGCCCCTACGACGCTCACCGGACCAAATAACTTCACCCTCCCGGAAACCAGTCCGTGTCGAGCCGGAAGAAAGTGCCCCGTTTGCAGCAGATTCCTAAATGGCGAGACCCGGACTCGAACCGGGGACACCACGATTTTCAGTCGTGTGCTCTACCAGCTGAGCTATCTCGCCGTGCTCGCGCGATGCTAGCGGCTCGCCGGTGGCCCGGGCGCGGTGGCCCGGGCGCGGTGGACCGGGCGCGGTGGACCCGTGGTGAACTGAGCCCGGGCGGGAGGAGCCTTGACTCCTCCCGCCCGCGCTCGTGTGCTCGGGTGCGGCTATGAGCGCCGCGAGTGGGATCTCCGAGCGTGGTGCTGCTTGGACTTGCTCGACTTCGACGCATGGACGATCGCGCTGTCGGCGGTGCTCGTCGTCGTCGGGTCGGTGGTGGTAGTCGTGGTCGTCGTGCCGGTGGTCCCGGTCGTCCCGGTGTAGCTGCCGGGGTCGCCGGGGCCGCCGCCCATGCACGCCCAGGCCACCCCGCCGCCGCTGGCGAGAGCCATGACCGTGACTGCTACGGCGACCGTCTTACGCGGATACGTCATTCTGAGGACCTCCTTGTAGTCGGATACCTATTGATCGCCGCGGCGGCTAAGACATCACGCGAAAGCGCGTAAGAAGTTCGTAGGAGAGCCGTGCGTGACGGGACCTGCAGCAGTGGTCCGCCGAGCGGCGCCGAAGCCGCTCACCAACCGCTAACCTGCTCGCGGTGCTGAGGGACACGGCAGGATCAGCCAACGGACGGGGCAACACCAGCGGACCAGCGGTCCATTGCCGGTACCTGATCAAGCGTTACGGCGAGGGCGACACGGTCGTCGAGGCACTCCGGGGCATCGCCGTGTCGTTCGCGCGCGGCAGCTTCACCGCGATCATGGGCCCGTCGGGATCGGGAAAGTCCACGCTCATGCATCTGCTCGCCGGGCTCGATCGCCCGACGTCAGGCAATGTCTGGCTCGACGGAAGCAGCCTCGACGGACTCGACGACACCGAGCTGACCCGGCTGCGCCGAACGCGCGTCGGCTTCGTCTTCCAGTCGCTCAACCTGATCCCCGTTCTCACGGCCGAGGAGAACATCGTCCTGCCGCTGCGGATCGCCGGCGAGGAGATCGACCAGGGCTGGCTCGAGCGGCTGCTCACGGCGGTCGGAATCGAGGATCGCCGCCGGCATCTCCCGTCCGAGCTCTCGGGCGGCCAGCAGCAGCGCGTCGCGATAGCGCGCGCGTTGATGTCGCGCCCATCGGTGGTGTTCGCCGATGAGCCCACCGGGAACCTCGACTCGCAGGCGACCGAGGTGATCCTCGCGCTGCTCCGGCGCGCGGTCGAGGACTTCGGGCAGACGATCGTGATGGTCACGCACGACCCGCTCGCGGCCGCCCACGCCGATCGGATCCTGTTCCTCCACGACGGCCTGGTCGTGCGGGAGGCGGAGCAGCTCAGCGCGCCCGAGATCCTGGACTCGATGAAGACCCTCCAACTGCTGGTCTGACGTGACCGGCTACACGCTGACGTGACCGGCTACACGCTGCGTAACCTGGTCGCCCGGCGCCGGCGCGCCGCGATGACGGCGTTCGCCGTGCTGCTCGGCGTGTCGATGATCTCCGGCACCTACATCTTCATCGACACGATCCATTCCGCCTTCCGTGAGCTGTTCAGCGACGCGACCAACGGCAGCTCCGTGATCATCTCGAGCCGCCAGGACCTCGCGGCGCCGGTGAATGCGCCGGCGAAGACGCACGTGCAGCTGATCGCCACCATCCGCTCGCTACCGGGGGTCGCCGGCGCCGAGGGCGAGATCTCGAACGTGGCCACGATCATCGGGCGGGGCGGCAAGCCGATCGAGAACTCCTACGCGCCGACGCTCGGGCTCTCGTACGTCCCGCCGCAGTACGGGCGCTTCACGTTCGTCGCCGGATCTCCACCTACAGGCCCGGGCGAGGTGGTGATCGACCAGGGGACGGCGCAGCGTCAGGGGTTCCATGTCGGCGACATGGTCGGGATCGTCACCGACCAGCCGCTACAGCGGTTCCGGATCAGCGGTATCGCCCGTCTCGGCGGCGCCTCGCTCGGCGGCGCCACATTCGCGGTCTTCTCGCTGCCGACCGCACAGTCGCTCTACCTCGAGGACGGGCGCGTCGATCAGATCGCTGTCACCGCGACGAAGGGGACCTCGGCGGCGATGCTGATCAGCGAGATCCGCCCGCTGCTCTCGCCGGAGCTCGTCATCCGCAGCGCCCAGAGCCAGGCTGACACCGAGGCCGCCGGGATCGCGGACCGGTTGGGGGTCCTGACTGACGGGCTGATTGCATTCGGCTTCATCGCGGTGTTCCTGGGGGCATTCGCGATCTTCAACACCTTCTCGATGACGATCGCCGAGCGAACCGGGGAGTTCGCGTTGCTGCGCGCGCTCGGGGCCACTCGCCGCCAGGTGCTCGACAGCGTGCTGCTCGAGGCGGCGACGATCGGCGTCGCGGCGTCGCTCGTGGGGTTGCTCGGAGGCCTGCTCGCCGCCACGCTGATCCGGGCTCTGTTCGGCGCGATCGGGCTCAGCCTGCCCTCCGCCGGGATCACCCTGACGCTCCACACCGCGGAGCTTGGCTTGGCGGTCGGGCTGCTGGTGACGGTCAGCGCGACCCTCGTGCCGGCGCTGCGGGCCACCAATGTCACGCCGCTGCAGGCGCTCCGCGAACACGAAGCGCCGCGAACGGCCGGCCTCCAGGCCGATCTGATCCGGATCGCGCTGGCGCTCGCGCTCTTCGTTGCTGGACTCGTGCTTGCCCTGACCGGCTCGGGGTCGGCGTCGGATCGCTTGACCAGGAGCGCGGTCGGGGCCGGGGCGATCGTGCTCGCGATCGTCGCCGTCAGCCCGCTTGTCGTCCACAGGATGGTGCGAGTCGTCGGCGCGCCGCTCGAACGTCGTGGACGCATCCTCGGCCGCCTGGCGTGGGAGAACACCACACGCAATTCCACGCGGACCGCGGCCACCGCCTCCTCACTGATGATCGGACTCGCGCTCGTGCTGTTCGTGACCGTTTATGCCAACGGCCTGCGCGCCTCGACCGGCCGCATCATCAGCCGGACGTTGCTCGCAGACTTCACGATTCAGAGCAGCGACGGCACGAGCCCGATCCCTCCTGCGACGGTGCAGGCCGTCACGGCGCTTCCCGAGGTGCAGGCGGTTGCAAGCCTGACGAGCGCCGAAGGGCGACTCGGCCGCAGCGGCCTGGTCACCGCCGAGGGCGTGGACCCCAGCACCTTCGGGCAGGTCTACCGGTTCAACTGGGTGCAAGGGTCGGCCGCAGCGCTGACGAATCTGGTCCCCGGAGACGTCCTCGTTGAGCAGGACACGGCTCGCTCCGCGCACCTCTCCGTCGGCGATCAGATTCCCATGACAACCGAGACCGGGCTACAGAGCACCGTCACCGTGCGGGGGATCTACCGTGATCAGGCGCTGCTGCAGGGTTTCGTGCTGCCGATCTCGGAGTTCGATCGGGTGTTCCATCAGCCACGGCTCCAGGCCGTCTTCGTTCGGCTGGCACCGGGAACCAACGAGTCCGCGGCCGGCCAGGTCCTCACCGGGGCGCTGCGGCCGTTCCCCGGCGTCGTGGCCAGGTCCAAGCAGCAGGTCGAGACCGTGGTCGGAAACCGCGTGAACAGTGTCCTGGCGCTTTTCTACGCGCTGCTGGCGCTCGTCGTCGCGATGTCGCTGCTCGGAATCGTCAACACGCTGAAGCTGTCGCTGCACGAGCGGACGCGGGAGCTGGGGATGCTCCGTGCACTCGGGATGACGCCCGCGCAGACGCGAATGCTGATCCGCGACGAGAGCATCATCACCGCCGCGCTGGGGGCGATCGCAGGCGTGGTGCTCGGCGTTCTGCTCGCCTGGATCGTCACGCTGGCGCTCGCGGGCGACGGGGTCGTGTTCGCGCTGCCCGTCCTGCAGGTGCTCGGACTACTCGCGCTCGGCCTACTGGCGGGGGTGGTCGCCTCGGTGCTGCCGGCGCGCCGAGCCGCCGGCCTCGACGTGCTGCAGGCGATCGCGCAGGAATAGCCAACCGCACCGCAAGCCCTGTGCGGGCTACGCTGTCCCGATGGGCCGAGCTCTTCTGTGCGCGATTGCTGTGTCGCTGTGCCTCGTGGCCGGCTGCGGCTCCTCCTCTACGGCGAAGGTCACGAGCCCACTGGCGACCGAGTTGTCCTACTTCCCGGCCGGGAGCCCATTCGTGGCCACGATCGCGACAAATCCCCAAGGTACGGCGGTACAGAGCGGAGAGGGGCTGCTCGGAGCTTTCCCGCTATCGAGGCTCGGGATTACCGAGCTCGAATCCGAGCTCAGCTCCATCGGACTCAATTACCAGACCGACATCGAGCCGCTGTACGGAAATCCGGTCGCGCTAGGCGTGCTCCAGGTCCCCGGCGCGGCCTCGCTCTCGGGCTCGAACTTCCTCGCCGTCTGGGTCACCAAGAGCGCCGCCAAGCTCGACGCGCTGATGAAGAAGTTGCCAGGCCTGAACGCGTCCGGAAGCTATGACGGCGCAACGCTCTATCGGGCCGGCGCGTCCTCGACATTCGCGGTCGACGGTGCGACAGCGGTGTTCGGCGTCTCCAAAGCGGACGTCGACGCCGCGCTCGACCACCATGCCCATGGGGGTGGGATCAGCTCCGCCGACTACACGGACGCGATGGGGAGCCTTCCTCAGACCTCGTTGGTAGAGGCCTTCGGAAGCCTCACGGGCGCGCTCTCAGGACCGCAGTCCGCGATGGCCCGGAAGGTTCCCTGGGTCGCTGCGATCCGAAGCTACGGCGCCTCGCTCAGCGCCGGCAGCAGCGGCATCACCGCCCAGTTCAGGATCGACACCTCCGGTGGCTCGCTCACGGCCGCCGGCCTGCCGATCGCGACCGGCACGACGCCGCCCGAGCTCGCCGGCTCGTTCCCGATCACCGTCGGCCTGCGTGACCCGTCACAGAGCTTGAACTTCATCCTCGCGGCCTTGCAGGCTGCCGACCCGACGACGTACGCCCGGTTCGTGAAGGCCGAAAGCACCGCCAGGAGCAAGACGGGCTTCGACCTGCAGACGTTCGCCGCGCTGCTGACGGGCAACATGGTCATCGCGAGCGATACGCGGACGACGATGGGCAGAGCCGACGTCAGCAACCCGGTGAGCGCGGCGAAGCAGCTCGCCGTACTGGGCCCGCTCGCGAGTTACCTCGGCGCGCCGCACGGCGTCACGAGGGTGTCCGGCGGCTTCTATTCGATCAAGGAATCCGGCGGCAAGACACTCAATCTCGGGCTCGTCGGCAGCCAATTCGTCGCTGGCCTGGCCACGCCGGCACAGCTCCGGGCCTTCGCTGCCGCGCCGAGCACTCCAGCGGGGACTCAGGGCTCGGTCGCCTTCCGAATCTCCCTCCTCGACCTGCTGCAGATCGCGACCAAGAGCCCCTCGAGTGCGATCATCCAGTCGGTCTTGTCGAACCTCGGAGACATCACCGGGTCGGCCTCCGCCACCACCGGCGCGCTCACCGGGAGTCTCTCGCTCGCCGTCAAGTAGGGCGTACGAGGCGGCGTCGCAGCTCGAGCGCCCCGCGCTTGGACAAGGGCTCGTTCAGGTTGCCGCACTTGGGTGACTGCACGCAGGACGGGCATCCCGTCGCGCACGGGCACTCCGCGATCAGCCTACCCGCGTCGTCCACGAGCTGCTCGAACTTCTCGAAGCCACGGCGGGTGATCCCGATGCCGCCCGGATGACCGTCGTAGACGAAGATCGTTGGTCCTCCCGTCTGCGGATGGGCGTTCGTCGACAGGCCGCCGATGTCCCATCGATCGCACATCGCGATCAGCGGCAGGACGGCGATCTGCGCGTGCTCGAGGGCGTGCAGAGCGCCGAGCAGCAGCTCGGGCGGGAACGGCTCGGCATCGATCAGCTCGTCGAGCTCGAACCACAGCGCGCGCGTCGAGAACTCGACGGTCGGCAGGTCGAGCGCCTTGAAGTCGATCACGGCGTGGTCCTGCAGCCCCTTGCGCTGGTAGCCGAGCACCGTCTCCGAGACGACGACGGCGCCGAACGACAGGGTCACGCCGAGCGTGTCGCGGCGGTCGTGCAAGCGCTCGATGTACGTGAAGCTCTCGCGCTTGGCCTGGGTGAAGTAGTCGCCGGTGAACGGCTCGAGCAGCGCCCGGCGCGCGTCGAGGTCGAGCGCGAGCACGGCATAGGAACGACCGAGGTGCAGGTACACGGCCCCCTCATGGACCGTCGAGTACGCCCGGGCGGCCTCGATCTGGCCGAGCAGCTCGCCTGAGGTGACATCGATCAGCGCGAACGAGTCCGGCGACGAGGAGCGGAGCGCAACCCGCGCCGCCGGGTAGTCGTCGGCCCGTATCGGGACGAACCCGGTTGCGCGCTCGCGGAGCATCCCGGCGGCCGTGAGCTGCTCGGCACATCCTCGCCAGCCCGCCCCGAGCACGCCCGCGTCCTCATCACACAGCGGCGCCTCGTGCGCCGCGCACAGCAGGTGCTCGGCATAGATCTGCGGGCTCTCGTGGTCGAGGATCGCGGCCTCGACCGGCCGGTCGAGGAACTCGTCCGGGTGACGACAGAAGAACTGGTCGAGCGCATCCTCGCCGGCGAGAAAGACCGCAAGGCCGCGGCCGCGCCGCCCGGCTCGGCCCCACATCTGCCGCAGGCTCGAGACGGTGCCAGGGAAGGTGACGCAGATCGCGGCATCGAGCGAGCCGATGTCGATCCCGAGCTCGAGCGCGTCGGTGGCAACCACTCCGAGCAGCTCCCCTGACGTCAGCCGCCGCTCGAGCTCCCGCCGCTGCTGCGACGTATAGCCGGCGCGGTAGGGCACGATTCGATCGGCGAGATCGGGGCGGCCGGAGCTCTTCAGGCGATCCACGGTGTGGCGGAGGATCAACTCGACTCCCCGCCGGGACTTCATGAAGCAGATCGTCCGAGCACCCTCCAGCACAAGGCGCTCGAGCAGCTCCGCCGCCTCCGCGAGCACCGAGGCGCGCTGGCCGAGCTGCTCGTCGAGCAGCGGTGGGTTCCACATCGCGACGGTGCGCTGCGCCGCCGGCGCCGTGTCGGTGTCGACGAGGGTTATGCCCTCGAGCCCGGTCAGCCGCTCGGCCAATTCGATCGGGTTGGCGATCGTCGCGCTCGCGAGCAGGAAGTGCGGTTCGGTTCCGTACCGGGCGGCGAGCCGCCGCAGCCGCCGTAGGACGTTCGCGACGTGCGAGCCGAACACTCCCCGATATACGTGGGCTTCGTCGATGACGACGAACGCGAGGTTCGCGAACAGGTCCGCCCACGCGGCGTGGTTGGGCAGGATCCCGACATGGAGCATGTCGGGATTCGTGAGTACCAGGTTGCTTCGCTTGCGGATCGCGGACCGCTCGGCGCGAGGCGTGTCGCCGTCATAGATTGCCGGCCGGATCTCGGCGCCCATCCCGAACGAATGCAGCGCTCGCGCCTGGTCCTGGGCCAGCGCCTTGGTCGGATACAGGTAGAGCGCGCGCGCCTTACGGTCCAGGCAGAGCACCTCGAGCGTCGGCAGCTGAAAGCAGAGCGACTTCCCCGAAGCCGTTCCAGTGGTCACGATCGTGGGGCCCTCAAAAGCCGCTCGTAGGGCGGCCTCCTGATGGGCGTAGAGCGACTCGATGCCGGCCTGGTCCAGCGCGGTCAGAACGCGCGAGTCCAGATCATCAGGAACAGAAACAAAGCGCGCGGAGCGCGCCTCATAAGAATCCTGATGGACGACTCGCTCGTCGGCGAGGAGGGCTGCCCAGGGCTCCGCCGAGCGAGTTGCGGTCACCAGGCGAGTATGGCGGTCTCGCCCCCCCGCGCTAGGGTCAACGCCGATGAAGTGCTTGTACGTGGACCTCGACGGCACCCTGCTCGGCCCCGGAGCCTCGGTGTTTCGCGACGCTCAGGGCCGCTTCAGCCTTGACAGCGTGCGCGCGCTGCAGGCGTGCGACCGCGCGGGCGTCGAGGTGGTGATCTATTCGGGCCGGCGCCAGAGCTCGGTGTTCGAGGCTGCGCGGCTGATCGGCTCCTCCGCCTACATCTTCGAGATCGGCTGTGGCCTCGTGCTCGACGGCGAGCTCGAGTGGCTGACGGACGGGCTCGAACCGCGCGACGGGGTGACGATCTTCGACCAGATCACCGCCACGGGGGCACCGGCGCTGCTGCTCGAGCGCTACGCCGGCCGGCTCGAATATCACACGCCCTGGCACATCGGACGCGAGGTGTCGCATCTGTTCCGCGGACTGGTCGACATCGCCGAAGCGAACGCGCTCGTGGCCGAGCATGGGCTTCGGCTGATCGACAACGGCGTCATCCACGATCAGGTGGGGGACATGTCGACCGTGCACGTCTACCACCTGATTCCGGCCGGTGCTTCGAAGGCGCGCGGGGTCGCCCGCCACATGCAGGCGCGCGGCTATGAGCGCGCCGACTGCATCGCCGTCGGCGATTCGCGCGAGGACCTCGAAGCGACGGAAGTTGTTGAGACCTTCTGGCTCGTCGCGAACGCGCCCGAGCGCGACCCGACGTTGCGCGAGGAGATCGCTGGGCGCTCTGGCGTACGGATCGCCGAGGGCGCTTATGGAGCCGGCGTTTACGAAGCCGTGATCACGACGCTCGCCGAGCGCCGGTAGAGACCAAGTCCCGCTCAACCTCGTGGGCATCACCGACGGCCCATCCCAGCCGCTCGACGAGGCGGGCGGCGAAGTGGTCCGACTCTAGGTCCGTGAGGCTGACGCGCTCACGAAGCATCACAGCTTCTTCCCCCTGCCGGCGGGCCGAGTCTGCAAGCACGATTATCTGAGGCACCGCTTCCTCCTTCTTGGACGTTCTTCCCAGCCAGGGTGCCACCGCCAGATCAGACTCCAGTAAACATCTCGTATCTTTCCTGGCTACGACGTGTGAGGGCGTCGGCGCAGCCGCTCGCGCAGGCGCCGCCAGAACCCGAGCCGCACGGCCGGCCGCCACCGAGCCGGCGGCGGCACCGTCGCACGTACGAGCGCGACCCACTCCTCGAGTGGCAACTCGCCGGCGATCAGGCGGCTGAGCGCTGCGGTTACGGGCGCATCGATCCCGGCGGCGCTGAGCGCCCCGGCGAGCAGCGGGACCGTCTCGAGCGCCTCGACCGCCTGCCCGACGCGGGCGGGAATGTCCGCCGAGGAGACACCTTGCGCCAGTAGCTCGCCTGCGCGCCGGTTGCGGCTCTGGGGAGCGAGCGCGGTCGCGACGAGATCACCGGTGCCGGCCAGGCCGATCAGCGATTCCGGCCTCGCCCCCTGTTTCTCGGCCCAGCGCCAGATCTCCAGGAAGATGTGACCTGCGGCCGCGCCCGCGGCGTTCAGCCCCTGCGACTCGGTTGCGCCCGCTGCGAGCGCCGCAGCGTTCTTGGCCGTCCCGGCGAGCTCCACACCGACCGGATCGTTGGACTCCTCGCACACCACGCCCGCCCGGATGAACACGCCCGCCAGCGCCGTCGCGAGCGGCTCGGCAGACGATGCCGCGACCAGTCCGGCCCCTTCGCTGACCATCTCCCGGGCATGCGCGGGACCGCCGACGCAGGCGACCCGATCGGCGCCGAACCGTTCGCGCAGCAGCGCCGTCGGCGGGCTCCCCAGCGGCGGAACGAGACCTTTGGCGAGTGAGACGACCGACGCGCGTGGCGGTAGCCCGGCCGCCTCCAGACCCTCGATCACCTTGTCGAGGCCGTTCGAGGGGACCCCGAGGAACACGTAGTCGGCACGAGTCAGGCCGGCGCTGACGTGCTCGATCCGCAGTTCGCGGGGGAGCTCCACGCCGGCGAGGTAGGTGCGGTTCTCGCGATCCTCGGAGAGCAGCTCGGCCTGCTCGGCGGTCCGTGTCTGCAGCGTGGTGCGAAGCCCTCCGCGTGCGAGCAGCACCGCGACCGCGGTCCCGAACGATCCGGCGCCGATCACCACCGCGCGGCGTGAGCCCGGCGCGGGGAGGTGGATCGAGCGTCTGGGGGTTAATGGCATGGTGTTCGAGCGTACCTTTGGCCGGTCGTGGGCGCGAGGGCGGGTGGGGATGTGCGGGCGCGTCCACGCGCTCTTGGGAGCGGGCGCTCGGCGGCGCGCCCGCTCCGCGTTCTTGCCGAATGCCGGATCAGGGCTACGGCGTGGTGAACGTCTGGTTCGGGTACGAGACTCGCTCGTCGCCGGTCTGGACGATCAGCGTGTATTCGTACGTGGCCCCCGGGGTGAGCCCCGAGATGATCGCGTTGACCGAGGTGTTGGAGGTACCGGTGATCGGCGCCGGGTTCGTCCAGTGCGCGAGGTTGCCGATTCCGTAGGCGAAGAAGTAGGTCGCCGTGGTTGACCCCTCCGGATTGACCGTGCCGTTGAATGTGGCGGTGGTCGCCCCTGTCGCCGATCCCGACGCGGACGCCATCGTCGGCAGGGCGAGGGTGGTAAAGATCTGGTCCGGGTAGGTGAAGGTCCCGGCCGAGCTGGTGATCGTGAGCGTGTAGTGGTAGGTCGTGCCCGGCGTGAGACCGGTGAGCGCGGCGCTGACTGTCGCGCTCGCATTTCCTGCTGCCGCGCTCGTCGTCGTGTGGCCATAGCCGGAGGTAGTGCCATAGGAGAAGGAGTACGTCGCCTGACCCAGCTCGGCGTTGACCGCACCGGTGAGCGTCGCGGTCGTGCTGCCGGTCACGTTGGCCGTGGCGTTGCTCACGACCGGAGGAGCCGGCATCGTGAACGTCTGGTCCTTATACGTCACCGTCCCATAGCTGTTCGTAACCTTGAGCGTGTAGTGGTAGGTGGTGCCCGTCTGGAGTCCCGTCAGCTGCTTGCTCACCGCCGTGCTCGAGCTGCCGGTGAGCGTCGTGGGCGCCGTTGCCTGGCCGTAGGCGCTGGTCGTCCCGTATGAGAACGAGTAGCTCGACTGCCCTGCGGGGTTGACCGTGCCGGTCAGCGTCGCGACGCCCACGCCTGTAACGCTCGCCGACACCGCTGTCACCGTCGGCGCGGCAGGCGTGGTGAACGTCTGGTCAGCGTAGGAGACCCTGTCGGTGTTCGTCTCGATGATCAGCGCGTATTCGTAGGTGGTGCCGGCAGCGAGGCCAGACAATGTCGCGGTGACGGGGGTATCGGAGCTCCCGGATACCGACACGGGCGTGGTCCACTGCGACAGGTTGCCGGGACCGTAGGCGAAGAAATACGTCGCCGAGGTCGAGCCCTTCGGGTTGACCGTTCCGGTCAGAGAGGCGGTGGTCGGCCCCGTCGCGGCCCCCGAAGCGGAGGACACTGTCGGGAGGGCGAGCGTCGTGAACGTCTGGTCACGGTAGGACGCGACAGTTCCGTCAGCCGTGACGATGGTCAGCGTGTAGTGGTACGTAGTTCCCGACGTCAGGCCCGTGAGCCCGGTGGTCGCGGAGCCGTTCGAGCCTCCCGTCGCTGCGACGCTCGCGGTGGTGCGGCCGTAACCGGTCGTCGTCCCGTAGGAGAAGTAGTAATGCGACGATGGCGCGCCACCGGGGTTGACAGTTCCGGTCAGGGTAGCGACGGTGGTGGCGATGGCGGTCGCATTTGCCGCCACGACCGTCGGCGGCACCGCGGTCGTGAACACCTGGTCCGGATAGCTGACCGTCCCGTAAGGGCTCGTGATCGTGAGCGTGTAGTGGTAGGTGGTCCCCGGAGCGAGGCCTGTCAGGCTTGCGCTGACCGCCGTGGCGGCGTTTCCGGTGACCGCCTGGGAGGGCGTCGACTGGCCATATTCGGCTGTGGTGCCGTAGACGAAGTGATAGGTCGCCTGCCCGAGGTCGGCGTTGACGGTCCCGCTGAGAGTGGCCGTAGCCGTCCCGTTCACGCTCGCAGAGGCGTTGCTAACCGTCGGCGGTCCAGGCGTCGTGAATGTCTGATCGTGGAAGGTGACGGTCCCGAGGTTGCTGACGATGGTCACGTTGTAGTGGTAGGTAGTGCCCGACTTGAGCCCTGTGAGGTTCTGGCTGACCGGGACGCTACCGGTCCCCGAGACCGTGGCGGTGGGGCTGCTCTGGCCGTAGGCCGTGGTGGTGCCGTAGGAGAAGTAGTAAGAGGTGGTGCTCGCCTGCTGCACGTTGATGGAGGCGCTCAGTGTCGCGGTGCTCGACCCGGTCGCCGTGGCCGAGGCGGCGGTCACGGTCGGTGGGACGAGGGTGGTGAACGTCTGGTTGGGGTAGGCCACTCGCTCGTTGCCCGTCTCGACGATCAGCGTATAGGTGTAGGTCGTGCCTGGAGCAAGACCTGTGAGGGCTGCGCTCACGGCTGTATTGGAGCTGCCGGAGATCGAAGCCGGGGTGGTCCACTGCGCGAGGTTGCCGATCCCGTAGGCGAAGAAGTAGCTCGCAGAGCTCGCGCCATCCGGGTTGACGGTCCCAGTGAGCGAGGCCGTGGTGCTGCCGGTGACATTGGCCGTGGCGTTGCTGACGACCGGCAACGCGGCCGGTGTCGTGAACGTCTCGTCGGCGGAGCGGACATAGTTGCCCGTCGGTCCGACGCTGAGCCTGTAGTGGTAGGTCGTGCCCGGCGTGAGGCCGGTGACGGCCGCGCTCGCTGCGACGTTGGAGGTGCCGGACACCGATGTCAGTGCCGTTGAATGGCCGTAGGCGGAAGTAGTCCCGTAGTCGAAGTAGTAGCCGGCTCCTGCCGTCCCTTCCGGGTTGACCGTGCCGCTGAGGGTCGCGGCCGTCGTGCTGGTCGGCGTGGCCGAGAGGCCGCCCACCGTCGGCGTGGGTCCCGGCGTCGTGAAGGTGTAGTCGTACCCGTAACTGGTGCCGAACGAGTTCTGGGCTACGAGCCGGTAGTGATAAGCCGTATTCGGCTGAAGAGCCGTCAGCGATCCATTGACCGCCACCGGAGCGGCGCCCGAGCCGACGTCGGCCGTCGTGGTCTGCTGTCCATAGCCCGTGGTCGTTCCGTACTCCCACCAGTAGGAGGTGTCCTTGCCGTTCGGGTACACGCCGCCCGCGAGCGTGGCCGAGGTGGTGGAGACCGCGTGGGCGTAGGAGCCGCTCGCTCCCGGTCCTCCGATGCCGGGCGCGCCGGCGACGACCGCGCCTGAGATCGAGCCGGCACCGGTGGGACCGTCGTACCCGGCGCGGGCATTGCAGATGTAGGAGATGGAGGCGGCGCAGCTGCCGTTGGATCCGGTCTGCGGGTCGTTCAGCAGCTCGGCGTTCTGGTGGGCCCATGCCGGGCTCGACGCGTTCGCGCCGGTCACTGCGAAGAATGCAGAGATCAGCGGTGTCGCTTCGCTGGTGCCGCCGACGACGAGCCAGCCGCCTTGGCCCGTGTCATAGATGATCATGCCGGTGTTGGGGTCGGCGTCGGCCGAGAGGTCGGCGTATGAGCGCCCGGTGCAGCCGGTGTCTGACTGCCACGCCGGCTTGGCCTCGGCCATGTCGCAACCCGAGCCGCCGCCCGACCAGGCGGAATCCGTGAACCCGCGGGGATTGGCCGCGAGGCTCGAGCTGCTGGGTACCAGCGTCGTGCCGCCGGCAGCGTTGACGCCCGGGAGCGCGGCCGGGTAGGCGTCCCATCCGGGCCCGTCGTAACCGTTGTCGCCCGTGGCCGCGACGGTTGCCACGCCGGGGAACGTGTAGCTGCCCGGCAGCGGGGAGGAGCTTGCCCCCGCCCAACTGTCCGATATCTGCTTGGCGCCGAGCGCATCCGCCTCCGCTTCAGCGGCGAGGAGGTCCGAGAAGCTGTTGCTGTTCGCTTCGACGAGAATGATGTGGCAGTTCGGGCACAGCGCGGAGACGGAGTCGAGATCGAGCGACATCTCGACTGCCCACCCGGCGTCCGGTGCGGGATACGTCTGACCGCCAGTCTGGTTGACCTTGCGGAAGCAGCCGTTCTGCGTCGTGCAGGGCGGCAGGTCGAAGTTGGCGCGGTACGTCGCCAGGTCCGACTCGGCGGTTGGGTCGTCGTACGCGTCGACGATCGCGACGGTGTCGGAGCCACCCGCCGTCTGGGACAGATAGGACAGGTCGTAGGCCTGCTGCAGGTAGGCGGGGGTCCCGGGCTGGGGGGCAGGTGCGGCCACCGGCTCGGTCGCTGTCCCGGCGCGCCCGCTCGCTCCGTGCGCTACGACGTGGTCAGGGGAACTGGCGCGGCGAAGCGACGGATGCGCCGGCGCGTGGTTGCTCCGCATGGCAAGGAACGCAGCCTCGCAGGTGGCGCGGCCGCTGGTCGGCGGCGGGCAGGCGTCCTGCGCGATCAGGGATCCCGCATCGTTCATGCCGGTCGTCGCGTCGGTCACATTCGCCACGGACGCGGCGGCGCCGGCGACGGTGGGCGAGGCAAGCGCCGCCAGAACGGCGACGAGGGCTGCGTGGCGATATGACCGGAAAGGTTTCAAGGGGGCGAGTCTCCGATTAGGAGTGCTCGCCTCACGGGCATTGTCGACGCGCCGGGCTCAGCAGGCCGACGAGCGCGCCGCGGTTTGGACGGGTGTTCGACCCGGTGGATGTCGGGCGCTAATGCCGGCTGCGCGATTCGCGGGGCATCGAGTCAGTGCGCCGCTCGTCGTGACGCCATACTGGTCGCGTGTCCGACTGCAATGTGCTGGGGGGAGAGCTCGAGCCGTGCGGAGTCGACCCCGTCACGGGCTTCTACCGCGACGGGTGCTGTCGAACCGGGCCCGAGGATCGCGGTAGCCACACGATCTGCGCCGTGGTTACGTCAACGTTCCTCGAGCACCAACGCCGCATTGGCAACGACCTGATCTCGCCGCTGCCCGAGTACGGCTTCCCCGGGCTCGTGCCCGGCGACCGGTGGTGCGTAACCGCGGTGAACTGGCTGCGAGCGCATGAGGATGGCGCGGCGGCGTACGTGGTTCTCGCATCCACCCATGAACGAGCCCTAGAGATCGTGCCCCTGGCGGCGCTTCGGGAGCACGCAGTCGATGTCCCCGCGGACCCGGGCCCGATCACGGAACTGGATTAGCGCCGGTCTCAGATCCATCCCATCTCGGTCGCACGAAGCACGGCCTGGGCGCGGTCGCCGACCCCCAGCTTGTCGTACGCCTTGTGTAGATGGCTCCGCACCGTGCTCGGTGACAGTCCAAGCTCCTGTGCGATCACCTTGTAGACCTTGCCCTGGGCCAGGATCCGAAGGACCGTCGTCTCCCGGGCCGACAGCGGCGACGGTTGGGCTCGCCGCCGCTCGCTGCCGCCTGAGTGCGGCAGATCGAAGAGGACGTCTCTGAGCTGGTTGGCGGACAGTCCACAAATGCTGCAGAGGGCGAGCATCTTGGCGCGGTCGACGGCTTCGCCTTGCGCGTGGTGGGCGATCATGTCTGCGAGCCTCACGTAAGTGGCGACGTCGTTGCCGGCCTCGGAGCTGTGGTGCGTCGCGACGGCTCTCACCAGGCGGTCGGGTAGTCCCCACCGGTTCAACATCAGCCCGCCGAGCGTTGCGTGGTCGGAGCTGAGCTCTCGCTGCTCTTGGTGCACGCGCTTCTCGGGGGTGAGCTTCCGTACGTCGATCAGATCGACGTAGTCGGGACGGGCGCGGCCCAGCACGAGCTTGCCGATGTCATGCAGGAGCGCCGCGACCAGAATGTCGTCGCGCTCGGTCGCATGCACCTCGCGCGAGATCCGATCGGCCGCGCGCGTCACGGCCAGCGCGTGTACGCGGCAGTGGTGCATGAGCACTTCAAGGCGCGAGGTCCGCCAGGGAAACTCGGCGCGTGGCAGCGCCTTGATCGCTTCTGCGATCTCGGCGGGGCTCAGCGCGGCCACGGCTTCGGCCACATTCGCGATCGGCTTCTTGGCCGACAGCTCCTGGGCACGGCGCAGAATCGCGATCGTCAGCCCCGTATCGCTCTCGATCGCCGCGACGATGTCGCCTCCCCGCCTGCCTTCGGCCATCGTGGCGGCAAGCACGCGCTCGTACGCGGGCGCGAACGCGGGGACAAGGTCCAGCTCTTCGATCGCGCTCGCGAGGGCGCTCTTCTTGCCGCTTGTGCCGCGGGCGCTCGGCTCGCGGCGGCTCACGACCGCGCCGTCCGCCGCCTCGGGAGTCGTCCGCGGAGCGCTCTTTCCGCGTAGCACGGCGACCAGCGCGTCGACCATCGCGGGATCGAACTGCGAGCCACGCTCCTGATACACCTGCTCGAGCGCCGTCTCTGCGCCCATCCCGCGCCGGTGCGGCCGGTCACTCGCCATCGACACGAAGGCATCGCAGGTCGCGATCACGCGACTTAGCAGCGGAATCGCGTCGCCGGCAAGCCCGTCGGGATAGCCGCCACCGTCCCAGCGTTCGTGGTGAGCGCGCACTATCGGCGCGGCGAAGGCCACCACCGGGAGCTTTTCGATCAGCTCCGCGCCGATCACAGGGTGCCGGTTCACGAGCTCCCAGTCCGAGGGCGACAGCGGCGTCGTCGCCAGCGCCACGCTGTCGGGGAGCGCGATCATGCCCACGTCGCGGACGCGCACCGACAGATCGAGCTGCGCCTCGGTCTCGGCGTCCAGTCCCAGTTCCCTCCCGACCTTGAGCGCGAGCTGTCGCACCATCGGCGTCGACGCGTGAACTCCGGGGGCGCGTGCAGCAAGCGCTGCTTCCAGCGCTAAGCCGGCCCCCTCCGCCGAACCCGCATATCCTCCGGTTGCAGGGACTTCAACTGATAGTTGCGTTACCTCGCCGCCTTCCCTTGCGACACGCTCCGGTCGAGCCCTTCATCCTGGCTCGCTGATGAGCCAACGATAGCGCGATCGGAAGCGGACCCGTCCGGGGCGGATGTCGACATTCGGTGAGATAAGCCTTGCCACGCCACAACATCGCGCTACGCTCCTTGGGAAAGGCGGCTTTGGGGGTCTGGGCGACCTCACACGAGGTCGAATCATCCAAACGCGAGGACGGACGGGCTCAGGTGGGCTCCGGCCGGACGCGGGAGCGGAAAGATGGAGCAATCAGTAGAGAAAAGTGGTCCGGCGCCGCTAGCCGGTGGGCAGCTACTTGCGGCGATCTCGACCAGCATCGTCCGGATCCTGCGCGAGCATTACGGGCGCGGCCCGATGAAGGCCAAGACCTACGCGCTCGACGACATCATCGTTGTCGTGATGCGCGGAAGTGGCTTCACTCCGCTCGAGAAGACGATCATGGACAGCGGAGAGCCCGAGCGCGTGATCGCGATGCGGGAGGACTTCCAGCGTGTGATGGCTGATCGCTACAAGCAGATGATCGAAGATCTGACCGGTTGCAAGGTCGTCGCATTCCTCTCGCAAGCCCATGTCGAACCGGACATCACGATGGAGGTCTTCTTCATCGACGGGCAACTGCCAGGGTTCGGAGCGCTCGAGATCACCGACGCCGAATAGACCGTGGTGCAGGGGCTAACCGCGCGTTAGGGTCGCATTGCTGTTAATCTGCATCACGGTTCGGGCATTGGGCTCGGGCTGACACAGTGCCAGCGCCGCGCAGTCGTTGCTCAAGCTTCCTCCGCGTTCGCAGCACCAGACACGGAGGACCAACAAAAATGGCCACCGGAACAGTTAAGTGGTTCAACGCCGACAAGGGGTTCGGCTTCATCACCCCCGACGATGGCACGAAGGATCTCTTCGTCCATCACTCGGCGATCAACTCGAGCGGCTATCGGGACCTTCCCGAAGGCGCGAAGGTCTCCTACGAGGCGGAAGCCGGCGAGAAGGGCCCCAAGGCCACGAACGTAACCAAGCTCTAGGAGTAAGGCCTCACCGCCGTGGCTGCGGCGCATTGCGCGGCAGCCACGGCGGAGTAGCTCAGGGAGCTTGGGGGAGTACGTAGTGCAGCTCGGCGGAGCACCTAGGGAGCTCGGCGCATGTCGAGCCCGTCGAAGTAGATCAGCACCGACCGACCGCCCGCGGACGAAGGCTTGACTAGGGCGGTCAGGGCGGTGCCGAGCGTCGTATGGGGCTGACTGCGCGCCGTGGCGAACTGGCAGGCGCTGCCGGCATCGGGCACGGCACTGTCGAGCACGGGAACGTCGAAGGGCGCCTGGGAGGTGGCACGACCCAGCCACAAGCCGCCCGGGAGTCGGCGGAACGAGACCTGACCGGGGCGGAGATTCAGCGCGTGCACCGGGATGCAGGCGGTGAGGGTGACGTCGGGTCGCCCGGTCTCCTGCACGGCGATGTCGAGCGCGTCCGGGTAGAGATGCGCGGCGCGGTAGTCGGTGGGAACCGACAACGCGACCAGATGGGCCCCTGGGGGAGCCAGACGGTCGATGTCGGCCAGCAGGCGGCGTGATTCCGTGCCGGCGGTGCGCCAGTCGATCGCGTTCAGCACGCAGCTGACCGCGCACAGCGCCACTACGGCCGTGCCGGTAGCCGCCACCCCGAAGCGGCGCGTGCGGCCGATCAGTGATCCCGCCGCGAGCGCGAGACCGACACTCGGCAGCAACAGGAGCCGGTCGCCGTTGCGAGTGTTGAGGTTCAGCGGCTGGTTGAGGACGGGAAGCAGCGCGGCCAGGAACCACGCGCTGCCTGCGACCGCGAGCCGTGCCGTGATCCGGTCCCCCGCGCGCCAGGCTCGGTAGGTACTCCAGGCGAGTAGCGTGAGCAGGGACACCGGTACGAGGATGAGGATCGGGTGCGTCAATAACTGAAGCTGTGGTGCAGACAGGCCGCCGGCAATGAAGCTGACGAGCGCGCCGGCCGCGCGCTTGGGCGTCAGCGGCTGGGCGCCGTACCCTCCGACGCCGCCGACCACGAGCGTGCGTGGGATCAGGACGAGCGCGACCGTGACGAGCATCACGATCACGGGCCGCCAGTGCCCGCGCGGACGCGGGGCGGCTCCGGCCGGCGGCGCCCACAGCAGGATCGCCAGCAGCAACGGCAGGATCACCGCGATCTCCTTCGTGAGCATCGCGAGCGCGGTGAGCGAGGCGACCCCGGACTCACGCCAGATCGACGGTCGCGCCGACAGCGCGAGCAGGATCGCCGCGAGCCCGAGGGCAGCCGCCAGCAGGTCTGTATTGCCGGAGATCCACGCGACCGACTCGCCATGACTCGGGAACACGGCGAACAGCGCCCCCGCGATCAGGGCGGCCCGGCTCCCCGCGACTCGCCACACGAGCAGGAAGACCTCGGAGCAGATCATGGCGAAGAGCGCCAGGTTGAGCACGTGGGCGAACGCGGGGCTGTGGGACAGGTCGTAGACGGCGGTGTTCCACAGCACCCAGACCGGGCGGTAGAACGCCCCTGCGCCGGCGGGCTGGCCGAGATCGTTGTGCGTGAACGGCCAGAAGACACCCTTCACCTGGCGGACCGTGCGCAGCAGGACGAAATCGTCGGCAAGCCGCCCGGCGGCAATCGCCGGCACGAACAACAAGCCCCCGAGCAGTCCACAGCCGAGGGCACCGAGCACGCGCCCATAGCCGCGGGCACCGAGCACGCGCGCGACGCGCCCATCGACCGACCTCATCGCCGAATGTGCGGGCGTAGTAGTAGAACTGAGGTCGTGCTGCATGCGCTCGCGGTCCTGTTCGCGCTCGTTGCCGTTGCGTGCCTGACGGTCGCGATCGCGGGGATGGTCACAGATCGACCCGGTGCGAGGATCGGCTGGGTAATCCGCGTGCTCGCGGTGCTGTGCTTCGCCGCGGCCGTCACGCTCAACGTCGCTGCGCACTGACCGGGCGCTTGGAGCACTCAGGCGCCGGCGCGCAGAGCTTCTGGACGTTCACTCCGAGGAGCCCTCCAGCAGGAACTGCGTGATCTGGTCGGGGGCGTCCCACATCGGCAGATGCCCGCACCCCACCAGGACGCGGCTGTGGACCTGTGGTGGGAGTCGATTAGGGGGTGATACGAGGCGGTCGTGATCGGGCCAGGCAAGGTTGACCGGAACCTCGATGTTGTCGAGTCCGTCGAAATACCCGGCGCGCATCGCGTTGTTGGTGGCGACGAAGGCCGGCGCAGTCGCGTAGGCGCGCACGATGTGCGCCGCGACACCGGCAGGAACGAGGTCCGGCCGCACCATCACGCTGCCGAGCAACGCCCGCCGTCCCGACGCCCGTGCCGTCAGGAGCGGAAGGACCGGAAGCATGCCGGCGGCGATGATCCGCCCAGCGCTGACCTTCGGGGCGAGCGGACCTGGCCAGAGACCCGCCGGGGCGATGGCGCTGACCGACCTGACGCGACCGGCGAGCCCGAGCTCGAGTGCGACCCAGCCACCGAGCGAATTGCCCGCGACATGGGGGCGATCGAGGCCGAGGCCGGATAGAAACCGGTCCAGCGCTCGCGCGAGCGCCGCCGGTGTCGGTGTCTCGCTAAGCGGCGGCGACTCGCCGAAGCCGGGAAGGTCGACGACGACTACGGTCCGCTCGGTCGACAGCGGCTCCAGGACCGGATCCCACACCCGGCGGTCGCCGCCGAGCGGATGGAGCAGCACGATCGGAGGGCCGGATCCCCGCAGGTCATAGGCCAGCCCTACGGTTGACATTACACAAATGTACGCGCGGCGATGCTCCGGCGGATCAACTCCGTTCAGGGCCGCCTGTCGTGTACATCCAGTCGATCTTCTCGGCGTATTTGGCCGCGATCGGCTTTCGCTTCAGCTTCCTCGACGGCGTCAGCTCGTCGCTTCCCGGTCTCCAGTCGACAGGCAGGATCGCGAACCGCTTGATCTGCTCTGGTCCAGAGAGCTGCTCGTTCGCAAGGTCGATCCCGAGTGCGACGGCGTCCTGCACCCGCTCGTCGTCAGCGAGCGTCGCGAGTGATGCATCATCGAGCCCGTGCATCGAGGCATAGCTCGCCCTCTCGCGCGGATCGAGCAAGATCAGCGCGACGTTGTAGGGGCGCTTGTCGCCGATGCACACCGCCTGGCCGATGAGCGGGCTCGAGGCCTTCAGCCTGGCCTCGATCTTCGCCGCCGACATTCTCTCGCCGGCGGCGTTGGTGATCACCTCGGCGCCGAAATTTGCGGCTGCACGCTCGGCATCGGTGCCATGCCGCCCCTGCTGGTGACCCGCGCTTGACATCATTCGCAGCGTAGCGTCATCGAGTAGCCGCGGCGGGCCGAACAGGAGCGGCCGTCGCTCTGGCGAACCCATAGCGGTGAGCACGAATCGGCTCGAGGCGTTCTCCGACGGCGTTCTCGCTGTGGCGATCACGCTGCTGGTGCTGAACATCAAGGTGCCTGACCCGGCGGACACACGGCACCTGGGAAGCGCGCTGCTCAGCCAATGGCCGATCTACGTCGCGTATGTGACGTCCTTCGTCACGATCGGGATCATCTGGATCAACCACCACGCGATGATCGGGCGACTGCGCGAGGTCGATCACGCGATCCTGTTCTGGAATCTGCTCCTGCTGCTGAGTGTCGGCGTCCTGCCGTTCGCCACCTCGTTGGTGGCGACCTACCTCAAGCTTGGAAGCGGTCAGCATCTCGCGGCCGCGATCTACAGCGGCGCGATGCTGGTGATGTCACTGATGTTCTCGGCCCTGAACCGGCAGATCCTGCTCGTCAAGCCCGACATGCTCACTGTCGAGCTCCCCGAGGAGCGGCGCCGAGCGATCTTCAACCGTGCGGTGACGGGGATCGTGCCCTACGCGCTCGCACTCGCGCTCGCGCCGGTCTCGGCCTATGCAACGCTCGCGATCTGCGCGGCGATCGCGGTGTTCTACGCAACGCCGCGGGCGAGCGGCGGCTAGGGTCGCGGGCGGCGGCTAGGGTCGCGGGCGGCGGCTAGGGTCGCGGGCGGCGGCTAGGGTCGCGGTCGCGTCAGCGCCCCGTACGCACTCGGCCGTCGCGTTGTCAGGAATGGGAACAGCTCCAGCCAGTCCTGGCGCTGGGCGAGATCGAGGTCGGCGACGAGCACCGCCGGTTCATCGCGCGGCGCCTGCACGAGCACGCGGCCGTATGGGTCCGAGATGAAGCTCGAGCCGTAGAACCTCAGCGGGTCCTCGAACCCGGTGCGATTGATCGCGACCATGAAGGTGCCGTTGGCGACGCCGTTGGCGACGATCACCTGCTGCCACAGCGGACGCGTGTCGAACCTGGGGTGATCGGGCTCCGAGCCGATCGCGGTGGGGTAGATCAGGACCTCCGCGCCGGCGAGCGAGTACGCGCGCGCGAGCTCGGGAAACCACTGGTCCCAGCAGGTCGGGCAGCCGAGGTGCACGTCGCCGTCGGGAGTCGGCAGCGCTGTCAAGGGGAACGGATCTCCGTCGGCCGGGCCGGGCCGGAAATATCGATCCTCGTAGTAGCCCGCGGTGACGGGAATGTGGAGCTTGCGCGTGCGGGAGACGAGCCGGCCGTCGGGTGCGACCACAATCGCCGTGTTGTATCCGAGCCCGTCGGGACCGTCCGGTCCATCGGCGCGCTCGTACAGCGACGCGTGTACGTATGTGCCTGTCTGAGCCGCGGCCCGGCGTGCGAACGTCGCCGTTGGCCCCGTCTCCAGGTCCTCGGGGTCGGCGCCCGCGGCGGCCGGACCGTCGGGCGTGGTTGCGAAGTACCGCGACAGCGTCAGCTCCTGGAGGCAGACCAGACGCGCGCCCTCGCCCGCCGCGATCCCGATCCCGGCCACGAGCGCCGCCTCGTGCTCGTCGGGATCGCTGTGCCAGCGCTCCTGCACCAGCCCGATGCGGAACGGTGGGCGGTCAGGCGGGCGCGTCCGTGCCGGCGAGGGTGGCGGTGGGAATGCGGTGAGGAGGGTCGGCGACTCAGCCACCGTTTGGGGGGAGATCGAGGGTGGGTACCTGCTGCGTGATGCAGTGAGGACCACCGCCGCCGTGGGCGAGAATCGCCCCCGGGACCGGTACGACCTCGCGATCTCGATAGGCGCCGGCGATGATCGCGAGCGCGTCGTGGTCGGTCGGGGCGTCTGTCACCGGGACGATCACGGCGCCGTTGCAGATGTAGAAGTTGAGGTAGCTCGCGGCGACCGTCTCGCCGGCAACCTCGACGTAGGGTAGGAACGGAAGCTCATGCACCACGATCCCTGCCGCCTGCAGCCGTTCGCGGTTCGCCTCGCAGTTGGCGAAGTTCGGATTCTGGGCAGAGACAGTCTGCAGCAGGACCTCGTTCGGGCCGGCGAACGCCGCGATCAGGTCCACGTGGCCGTCGGTGTCACGGTCCTCGACCAACCCCTGGCCGAGCCACACCACCCGCTCGGCGCCGAGCAGCGCGAGCAGCGCGTCATCGATCCGTTCGCGGGAGAGCGCTGGGTTGCGGTTCGGATTCAGCAGGCACTGCTCGGTGGTGATCAGCGTGCCGGCGCCGTCGACGCAGATCGAACCGCCCTCGAGCACGAGCGGAGCGTCCAGGACCTCGTCCTCGAGCCGCTCGGCGATCAGGCGCCCGACGGCGGCATCCCGCTCCCAGGGCGTGAACTTCTCACCCCAGGCGTTGAAGCGAAAATGGATCGCCACGCGCCGGCCGTCCGAGCGCCGAACGTAGATCGGGCCGCAGTCGCGCAGCCACGAGTCGTCCAGCGGGAGCTCCACGATCTCGACCTCGCCCGAGCACCCGGCCCGCGCCTGCACCGCGTCGGCGCCGCCGTTCGCGATCATCGTCACAGGCTCGAAAGCGGCAATCGCATTCGCCACGGTCGCATAGTCCTGGCGCGCGGCGGCGATCGTGTCGCCCCACAGAGCGATGCGGCAAGGCCACCCCATGAGCGTTCGCTCGTGTAGCTCCCACTCGGCGGGCATGAGCACGGTCGCCAAGGTTACGCGCCTTGGGTGGGTGGGGGCATCCGCCGCCGGCCAAGGCTTCTGGCTGTGGGGCGAAGCTAGACAGGTGCTGGATTGTGCTTGGCATAACCTGCGGCGGCGAGCCGAGAGGCTAGCGGTGCCGGGGGTTCGCCGCCGGCCAATTGCTTCAGAACCCAACACTCCGCGTGAGCCCACGACAAACCAGGAGCCCTGGCCGCAGGGGGACGCCCGGCACCGCCGGGCGGTCGCTGCCACTGGCCGCCGTCGCAGTGGCGCTCGTGTGGGCCGTCGTTCCGATCGCCGTGCTCGCGTACCACACGCTGCGCCACGGCGGCGTGCTGACCGGTACTGACAGCCCGTTGCCGGGGGCGGACCAGCTGTACTACATGGACTCGATCCGTCAGAGCGGCACGCACCTGCTGATCGCCGACCATTTCGATCTCGTGATCGGGCGGGCGGTCTTCCTGCATCCGCTGTATCTGCTGGCGGGGATCGTGTGGCGCCTCGGCGTGCCGCTGCAAGGTGCCTTCTGGGCGCTGTCGTTGCTCGCGGCGCCGGCGCTGGCGCTTGGGGCGCTGGCGTTCGGGCGGCGCTGCTTGGACGGTTGGGGTGAGCGCGCCGCGGCGGTCGCCGTCGGCATGTTCTACATGTCGCCGATGGTGCCGCTGCTCGCGTGGACCGGAGCCGTCGGCGCGGGTGAGCGCTTCCTGCTCGAGCTTCCGGCCGGCGAGAGCATGCCCGCGTGGCAGCTGTGGGGCTACCCCCATTCAGGCGTCGCGGTGGGCATGGTGGCGCTTGCGCTGGCGGGGGTGACCGCGATCGCGGCGGGGTCGGGGGCAACTGTGCGCCGGCTGACGTTGATCGCCGCTGCCGCTGCGCTCGCTTCGTGGCTTCACCCTTGGCAGGGAGCGATCTTCATCGCGGTCGCTGCCGTGCTCGCCATTCGCTCACGCTCGTGGGCGCTGTGCCGGAGCCTGGTGGGGCCGGTGCTCGCCGCCGCGGCGCCGATCGCGTACGAGGAGATCCTCGTCCATACTGACGCCGCTTGGCACCTGGACTCAGTCCAGAACGTCGCTCCGCACGTGCCGGCATGGATGCTCCTGGTGGCGCTGGCGCCACTCGTCATTCCCGCCCTGGCAGGGGTTCGCGCACTGGACCCCGGCCCGTGGCGGACGGTCCTTGTCGCCTGGCCGTTGATCGCGATCCTCATCTACCTGCTGACCTCGGAGTTCCCGTATCACGCGCTCGAGGGGATCTCGATCCCCCTCGCGGTGCTGGCGGTCGCCGGCTGGCGGGGACTGCCGCGGGGCGCCCGCCGGCGGTCGCTGGGAGCACTCGCGGTCTTGGCCGTGGTGCTGCCGGGAGCCGCCCTTGAGATCACGACCCTAAGGCACTCGGTGCGGACGGCCGCTGCCGCGTACTGGCTCACACCGAGCGACCACGACGCGCTGACGTATCTCGAACACGCCCACGAGCGGGGTGGGGTTCTCGCGCCCTACGCGATCGGGATCGCGGTGCCTGCGTTCACGGGCCGGCGGACGTGGGTAGGCGAGTTCTCCTGGACGCCTGACTTCGCACTCCGGGTGGCCGAAGCCGATGGGCTGTTCGAGGGCCGCATGACTGCCCAACAAGCCCGGCGTCTCGTGGCGTCGGTGGGAGCGCGCTACGCGCTCGCGAACTGCGGGACGCGGGCAGATCTCCCCGGCCTGCTCGGGCCGCTCATTGTCTCGACCGCTCACTTCGGCTGCGCCTCCGTCTACACGCTGAGGACCAGTGCGTTGTAACGCGGAACACACCTAATCGCCAGTTAGTTGCAATTGCGAGCGCCTTGGCATAGCGTCGCGCCCTCGATGCTCGGCTACATCGTTCAGGTGGCGAAGGCGCTCACGCCGAGCGAAAGGCGTCGGGCCGGGTTCATGTTCGGGTCGATCGTGGCACTGCACGTGATCGGGTTCGGTGTCTTCCTTGCGTTCGTCGTCCCCTCCCATTACAAGGGCCTCGGGATCGGCGTCGCCGGGCTGGCGTACACGCTCGGTCTGCGCCATGCGTTCGATGCCGATCACATCTCTGCGATCGACAACACCACGCGCAAGCTGATGAACGATGGCAAGCGCCCGCTCAGCATCGGGTACTGGTTCTCGCTCGGGCACTCATCGATCGTGGTCGCGATCGGGGTTGGGATCGTCCTCGCCGAGAAGGCTGTCTACGGTGCGGTCTCGAACCCCCACTCGCACCTCGAGCGGTTCGGCGGGATCTTCGGCACCGTCGTTTCGGCGACGTTCCTTTATCTGATCGCGGTGCTGAACATCGTCATCCTCGCCGGCATCTTCCGCGTCTTCCGCTCGATGCGCCAGGGCGAGTACGACGAAGCCGAGCTCGAGCGCCAGCTGCAAAACCGCGGGCTCATGTACCGCTTCTTCGGCCGCTGGATGCGGTCGATCACGAAGGAATGGCAGATGTACCCCGTCGGCGTCGTCTTCGGTCTCGGCTTCGACACGGCGACCGAGGTCGCCCTGCTGGCCACCACGGCCCTGCTCGCGACCGCGCATCTCCCCTTCTACGCCATCCTGTGCCTGCCGATCCTGTTCACCGCCGGCATGGCACTGATGGACACGATCGACGGGATCTTCATGAACTTCGCGTACTCGTGGGCGTTCTTCAACCCGGTCCGCAAGGTCTATTACAACCTCGCGATCACCGGGCTCTCAGTCGCGATCTGCTTTTTCATCGGCACGATCGAGGTGCTCGGCCTCCTGCCCGCCGAGATCGGCGGTCTGCACGGCAGCTTCTGGACCTTCATGGCCAAATTCAACATCAACAAGGCCGGCTTCGTGATCGTCGGCATGTTCGTCATCTGCTGGGCGGGGGCGATGCTGTTCTGGAGGCTCGGGCACGTCGAGGAGAAGTGGAGCGCGAAGCTGAAGGAGGGAGTCGAGGGGTGACGAGCGCACCGCAGGCGCCGACACTCCACTTCGAGACGCTGGACGGAGCGGTCGCGGCGATGCGACAGCGCGGTCTCCGTCTGTCTACGGCCAGGCGGCTGATCCTGGAGGACCTGTTCGCCGCGGACGGTCCGGTCTCTGCAGAATATGTGGCGCGCCGGTTGCACCTCGACGTCGCGTCGGTCTACCGCAACCTCGACACTCTGGAGCGCCACGGCCTGGTCCGCCATGTGCACCTGGGCCACGGACCGGGGCTGTACGTGCTTGTCGGCCGGGGGGAGCGCGAGCACCTCTACTGCGAAGGCTGCGGCGCGGTGAGGACCGTGGACCCAGCCCAGCTCGACCCGCTGCGAGACATGGTCGAGCAGCTGTTCGGGTTCGAAGTCCGCTTCACCCATTTCCCGATCGTCGGACTATGCCCGCGGTGCGCCGCGAAACCGGTGGGCGACCGGGCCTCCGGCGAGCGCGAGCAGGAGTCCGGTGACGTTCACCACCACGGTCATGGCGACCTCGCGCCCGGCGCGGGGAATCAGCACGGCCCTGAGCACGTGCACCAGCACAGCCACGGCGATCACGTGCATTCCCACCCGCACTAGCGGGACGCGGTCCGCAACGGTGGGGTCCGGCCTACGAAGCCGTAGTAACGGGATCACGCCGGGCAGCGAGCGCGACCTCGCCCGTCGGCTCGGCGCCGAGCAGGTTGCGCTCGGCGAGCCTGAGTAGAGCGTCGACGGCCGAGGGTGCGAACTGGTGGCCGCGTTCGCGAGCGCATTCGGCGAGCGCCTCCGCGCGGGTGCTGGTGGGCTTGTAGGAGCGGGCTTCGGTCATCGCGTCCCAGGCGTCCGCGAGCGCGAGCAGCTGCGCACCGTCGGCGATGTCGTCGCGGGCGAGCCGGTCCGGATAGCCGTCCCCGTCCCAGCGCTCGTGGTGGCCACGGATCCAGATCACCTGCTCGGCCTCGAGCACCTCGGCGGCGATGTAGCCGCCCAGCGGTGCGTGGCGCTTTAGCTCCTCGTGCTCCGCCGGGGTGAGCGGCGAGGTCTTGAACAGGATCGTGTCGGAGATCCCGATCTTGCCGACATCGTGCAGTAGCCCGGCAGCGTGCAACTGCCGAGCGCGTTTCGCGGTCCAGCCGAGCTCGAGTGCAAGGTGCTCGGCGAGCGCGGCGACGCGCTCGGAATGACTGTGCGTGGAGAAGTCCTTGGAGTCGATCGCCCTCGCCAGCGCCCGCACGCTTGACATTGTCTGGAAACCCTCGCCCGTGGGTGTGACGCGTGTCGTGAAGCGGCGGGCGTTCTCCTCGGTGTAGAGGACCGTGGCGTTGCGGCCGGCCTCCTTGGCCCAGTAGAGCGCCCGGTCGGCGAGTCTCACGATCTCCTCAGCCGCTTGTCCGGACGCCCGTGCGCAGACTCCGGCCGAGATGGTGAGGCTGCCGACACCGTCGAAGGGTCTGGTCGCGATCGCGTGCCGCGCGCGTTCGGCTGCCGCGAGCGCCGCCCGCTCGCTCGTCGCCGGCATCACCCAGGCGAACTCCTCGCCGCCGATCCGTGCCAGCATCCCCCCGCCCACGACCTGGTCCGCTAGGCGGAGAGCAACTTCGGCGAGCACCTTGTCACCGGTCTGATGACCATGACGGTCGTTGATCGCCTTGAAGTGGTCTAGGTCGAACAGCGCAACGCTGAGGTTGTCGTCGTGGCGGCGTGCACGCTGGACCTCGAGGCGCAGGCGCTCGTAAAAGGCACGGTGGTTGGCCAGGCCCGTGACGGGATCGGTCGCGGCCTGACGGGCGAGGGCGTCCCAGGCTTCGGCGTTCGCGACGGCGACCGCGACGAGCTCGGCGAAGCGGGAGAGCCTGCTCTCGGCGTCGGCGGGCACGCGACCGCCCGCGAATGAGGCGCCGATTGACCCCCAGAGGGCGCCACCGACAGAGATCGGCGCGCAGACCGCGCCGGACAGGTCGTACTCGTCGATCACAGGATCGAGTGGGCCCGACGGGTAGTGCTCCATTCGCACCGGCGCTCCGGTGCGGTACACCACTGCGGCCGCGCTGGTGCCATTGAGATCGACCACCTTGCCCACGATGTCGGCCCCGGCCGCCACCGCACCGCCGACGAGCCGGCCGACACCGATCGACTCCTCGAACCGGACGACGCCGACGACTGTCGCGTTGAACAGCCGGGCGACCTCCTCGGCCACGGACTTGAACACTGCTCGAGGCTTCGCTCCCGTCGCGACCACCGTCGCAACGCGCGACAGCGCCCGATGCTCGGCGTCGCGCTCGACCCGCTCCGTGACATCGATCGTGACGACTGCGCCTGCGAACACGCGGCCGTCGCCGTCGCGAACGGGGACGGCGCGCAGGTCGTACTCACGGTTCCGGCTCGACACTTCCCATCGCTGCTCCTCGCCGGCCAAGGCCGCCCGGAACCGGTTCTCGAGGCGCGTGGCGACCGCGGGCGGGTAGATCTCGCGCACCGTCCTGCCCTCGAGCTCCGCCGGGCACTGCTCGAACTGGCTGAGCGCCGGACCGCCGGCCATCAGGTAGCGAAGGTCGGTGTCGAAGAGAACGAAGCATCCGTGGGGGAAACCCGCCGCGAGGGCGCGGAGCTGCTCCAGGTCACGCCGCTGGTGGTCGACGAGCGCCAGGACGGTGAAGCCGATGACGCCGGCGAGGACGACTACCAGGCCACCCGATGACCAGCCGGTCACGGGATAGTGCGCTCCGCCGACCGCGACGATCGGGATGAACAGCACGGCTGCCCCCCCGGCGATCGACGCCACGAGCTCGGCCCGGCGACGCCGAAAGGCCGTCCATACGACTGGCAGTATGACCAGCAACCCGTATCCGGCAGTCGTTCCTAGGCCGGCGCGCAACAGCGCTACGGAGGCCAGGAAGGCGACGATGACGACGATGCCGGCCCAGCGCCGGTGCTCCCAGCGCCGGGACATGACCAGCGCGACCGCGATCAGGATCTGCAGAATCAGCGCGGCGGCGGCCGGTACGACCGGTCCCGAGCGCTGAAGGCCGATCAGGCCCCACACTCCCACCATGGCTGCCCCATAGGGGGCCAATAGACCTGCTCGGCGGGCGGCTGATGCGGTCACTAGATGAAATGGGCCGGCGGACCCGTGTGCGACGTAAGCAAGCTGATATATCGGCACTCAAGGTGATCAACTTGAGCCGTGGGTCAGCCGGCGAGGGTCCGGTTGAAGCGGCGGAGCGCCAGTGGGACGCAGATCGCGATGATCGCCACGCACCAGAGTGCCATCGCGATCTCCGGGTGATCGAGCTGCAAGGAGCCAGTCGACCTGAAGCCCTCCGTGAGCCCGCGCACGCTGGCGACGAGGGCCGAGATCGGATCCCAATCGGCGATCGCCCGCGGTATCGCGGCCATGCCCGAGATCGGCACGAACGTCCCCGCCATGAAGCTGAGAGGGAACACCACGATGAAGCCGACGCCCTGCATCGCGTCGGGAGAGCGCACGAGCATCCCGAACAGGACTCCCGCCCAGACAAACGCAAAGGTGCCCAGGACCATCAGCCCGCCGAGCAGGGTCGCGTGCACCAGCGTCAGATGGGGGGTCCAGCCCAGGATCAGGCCGAACACGACGACGATCACCATCCCGAGCAACGCCTCGCAGAATTGGCCCATCACCTGTGCGGTGATGATCGACAGACGGTTGACCGGCATCGAGCGGAAACGGTCGATCACTCCCTCGGTGATGTCGTTGGCGGTCGCCACGCCGGCGCCGATCGCGTTGAAGGCGAGGGACTGGCCGATGATGCCTGGGAACAGATAGTCCTTGTAATTGATGCCCGGGACGTGGATCGCCGATCCGAACACGTACAGGAAAAGCAGAACGAAGATGATCGGCTGGATCGTCACATCGAGCAGGCGCTCGGGGACCCGAGGGATCGCACGCAGGCTGCGAGCGGTCAGCAGGGCGGTGTCGCGTACGAAGCGGATCGGGCCGCCGAAGCCGGGATCGGGAATGGTGGTGGCGCTGACACTCATGCAGCTACCTCCTGGGGCTCGTAGTCTGGATCGCCCTCGATCGGTTTTCCGGTCAGGGCCAGGAATGCGTCGTCGAGCGTCGGCCGTCGCAGCGCGATCTCGTCGACCTGGATATGGCCGTCCTCGACCGCTGCCAGGACCCTCGCCAGATCGGCGAGCTCGTCGGGCGCGGCGACCTGCACGGTTCGCTGGTCGCGAAGCGCGGTGATCGCAAATCGGGGAGCAAGCGTCGCGGTCAAGCGCTCGAACTCAGCGCCGTCAGCGGCGACCACATCGACGCGCTGCTCTCCGACCTGGGCCTTGAGCTGTGCCGGCGTGCCGGCTGCGATCTCGCGGCCGTGGTCGATCAGCACGATCCGGTCGGCGAGCGCGTCGGCTTCCTCGAGATATTGCGTCGTCAGCAGCAGGGTGACGCCGTCGGCGACGAGCTCGCGGATCGTCGACCAGACGACTTGGCGGCTGCGCGGGTCGAGCCCCGCCGTCGGTTCGTCGAGCACGAGCAACTGCGGCCGATCGATCAGGCTCGCGGCGAGGTCGACCCGGCGGCGCTCGCCGCCGGAGAGGTTCTTGACCAGCCGGTCGCGGAACTCGCCGACCTGGAAGCGCTCGATCAGCTCGTCGGCGACGACTCGGGCCGCGCGAACAGTGCGTCCGCGCAGGCGGGCCATCAGGATGATGTTCTCGCGTGCCGTCAGGTTCTTGTCGAGGGCGGCGAACTGGCCGGTGAGGGAGATCGCCCGCCGCACCCGGTCTGCTTCACGGACGACATCGTGACCCGCGACGCGTGCCCAGCCTGCATCGGGGCGCGTCAGCGTCCCTAGCATGCGGACTGTCGTCGTCTTGCCGGCGCCGTTCGGGCCGAGCAGGGACACGACGGTGCCGCTCTCGACGCGCAGGTCGAGTGCGTCGACGGCGGTGAAGTCGCCGAAGCGCTTGGTTAGTCCGCACGCCTCGATTGTGGGAGGAGTAGTGGAATCGAGCATGATAGAAAACATACAGTGACTGTAAAGATTCTGCAACTGTAAATTCGGTAAGCTGTCGTCGTGTCGGAAACAGACCCGCACGAGAGCGAAAGCCTCGGCGACCTCGAGGCCGACCGCCGCATCCAGCGCATCCTTGCCGCGGAGCTCGGCGAGAACGTTGCGCGAGGCTTCGCGCAGGCGAGAAGGGCACAGGAGCTGTGGGAACGCGACCGGCGCACCGGGGAGGGCCTGCGTGAGCGCAAGAAACGCCTCACGCGGCTCCGCATCTCCGATGTCGCGACCGCGCTGTTCGCAGTGCGCGGGTTCGACAACGTCACCGTGTCCGAGGTGGCCAAGATCGTCGGCGTCTCGGAGAAGACCATCTACAACTATTTCCCAACCAAGGAGTCACTCGTCTTCGATCAGGCCGACGACGGCGTCGAGCGACTCGTCGACGCGCTCCGCAACCTTGCGCCCGGAGAGTCGCCGACCCGGGCGGTGATCAGGACCCTGAAGGACGATCTGGACCAGCTCGAGATGGCCGCAGCCGGAACCGAGGCTTTCATGCCGATGTTCAGGGAGATGATCTCCTCGACGCCGTCATTGCGTGCGGCTTGGCTCGAGATCCACCGCCGTGCCGTCGACGTGGCGACCGAGGAGCTCTCGGCGCGCGTCGGGGTCGACCCGCACGATCCCGAGCCGATGATCGCCGCTCGGGCGCTCGTCGGCCTGCAGGACGTGTTCTTCGAGTCGGTCGTGCACCACATCGAGCTGGGCGTGCACGGGGAGGAGCTGCGCGACGGTGTCGAGGGCGACATCGAGCGCGCCGCGCGGCTGCTCGAGACCGGACTGTGGTCGTTCAACCTGCTGGTCCAGGGCCGGCGAACCGGAGCGCAGCTACGCGACGCGGCAGTCGCGGCCGACCGGGCGCGGGCCCAGGTCATCGACACGATCAGCCGCGCTCGAGCGGCGTGGCGGCAGGCGCAACGCGATCAGCGCAACGTGCAGCGCGCTGTCGAGCGTGTCGCGCGCCGGCGCGGGCGCTCCTAGCTCGTCGCGCGGGCAGCCCCCGACCGGCTAATGTCGCGATGGGATGTCCGCCCAGACAGAGCGTGTCGTCGCGTCCGGCCACGAGGCACATAAGCGCCCCGCGATAGTCGCCGTCGACGACGAGCCGGCGGTGCTGGCGGCGGTCGCGCGCGACCTGCGCCGCGGGTTCGGCGAGCGGTTTCGGATCATGCGCGCAACCTCGGGCGCAGAGGCGCTCGAGGTGCTGCGCCAGCTCCGGACGCGGGGCGACCAGGTGGCGATGCTGATCGCCGATCAACGGATGCCGGGAATGCCGGGCACGGAGTACCTGGTGGAGGCGCGCAAGATCGTCCCCGATGCCAAGCGCGTGCTGCTGACGGCGTACGCGGACACGGAGGCGGCAATCGCGGCGATCAACACGGTGGCGCTCGACTATTACCTGCTGAAGCCCTGGGATCCACCCGAGGAGCAGCTCTACCCGGTCGTCGAGGATCTGCTGACGACGTGGGAGGCGGGCGCCGCGCTCGCGTCCGGCGGCGTGCGCGTGATCGGCCACCGGTTCTCGAAGGACACGCATGACTTGCGGGACTTCCTGGCGCGCAACCGTGTGCCGGCCCGCTGGCTCGACGTCGAACGCGACAGCGAGGCGCGCGAGCTGCTGCAGGTAGCCGGCGTGGGTCCGGATCGCCTGCCGGTGGCGCTGCTGGAGGACGGCGCCGTGCTCGAGCGCCCGACGATCCTCGAGCTGGCGGAGCGTCTCGGCGTTGCCGGGGTGCCGGCCCAGGACCACTACGACCTGGTCGTCGTCGGCGGCGGCCCGGCGGGGCTTGCCGCAGCGGTCTACGGCGCTTCGGAGGGGCTCAAGACCATCATGGTCGAGCGCGAGGCGCCGGGCGGTCAGGCGGGTCAGTCGAGCCGGATCGAGAACTACCTAGGCTTCCCGGCGGGGGTGAGCGGCTCGGAGCTCGCACAACGGGCGACCGTTCAGGCTCGGCGGCTCGGTGCCGAGTTCCTCACTGTCCAGGAGGCCGTCCGTCTGCGCGCCGAGGGCGCAGGTCGCTTCGTCGAGCTGAGCGGAGGCGGCGTCCTGAGCGCGAACTGCGTCCTCGTGGCCTCGGGGGTCTCCTACCGCCAGCTCGATACGCCAGGCTTCCCCGAGCTGACCGGCGCCGGCATCTACTACGGGGCCGCCCTCACCGAGGCACGGGCGTGCTCCGAGCAGCAGGTGGTCGTAATCGGCGGGGCAAACTCGGCCGGCCAGGCCGCCGTCTACTTCAGCGGCTACGCGGGCAAGGTGACGATGCTCGTCCGCGGGCCGTCGCTGGAGAAGTCGATGTCGCACTACCTGATCGAGCAGGTCAGGGCGCTGCATCCCAAGATCGAGGTTCGCGTGAACACCTCCGCGATCGCCGCCGAGAGCGAGGACGGCCACCTCCGCCGGCTGCGTGTCCAAACTCCAGAAGGGGAGACGACAGTGCGGGCCGACGCATGCTTCGTGTTCATCGGGGCGTCACCGCACACCGACTGGCTCGCCGGCGTCCTCGCCCGCGACGAGCGCGGCTTCATCCTGGCCGGCCGCGACGCGCAGGGAAAAGGCTGGCCCCTGCAACGCGAGCCCTTCATGCTCGAGACCACCGTGCCCGGCGTGTTCGTCGCCGGCGATGTGCGCGCACGCTCGATCAAGCGCGTCGCGAGCGCGGTTGGTGAAGGCTCGATGGCGGTCTCACTGATCCACGAGTATTTGGCCGAGGCTTGACTGGCGCGACCGTCACCGCTGCGGATCTCCGCACCATCGACCTGTTCGACGATCTCGACGACGGCGAGCTGGCCGAATGGGTCGCCGCAGCCCAGGCGTACGACGTCGCCCCCGGCGGGGTGATCGCCGAGCAGGGCCAGGAGCCGCGTGGCCTGCATCTCCTGTTCGAGGGTCAGGCGCAGAACTTGATGCTCGAGCATGGGAGGAGCGAGCCGGTCGGCCACCAGCGGGCGCCGACCTGGATGGGTGCGATCGCCGTGCTCACCGAGGGCCCGCTGGGCGTGCGCATGGTCGCCGAAACCGAGTGTCGATTGGCCCTGATCCCGGCGGCGGACTTTCGCCGTCTGGCGTTCGCGCAGCCGGCCGTCCACCGGCGGGTGATGCAGCAGGTCGCGCCGGTGATGAGTCGCATCACCGGGCTCGAGCAGAACCGGGAGCGGCTCGCATCCCTCGGGACGATGGCCGCCGGGCTGGCGCACGAGCTGAACAATCCGGCCACCGCCGCACGCCGTGCCGCCGCGCAGATGACCGAAGCGCTCGACGCGATCGGCTCAGCGCTCGGGAGCTTCGTCGAGGCCGGCATCGAGCGCGATCAGGCTGAGCAGCTCGTGCGGCTGCAGCAGCAGGCCGTCGACCGCGCCGCGTCGGCCACGGCGCTGCAAGCGCTTGACGCGGCGGACGCGGAGGACGAATTGCTCGAGCGTCTCGAGTCGCTCGACGTCGAGGAGCCGTGGCGCCTGGCCGAGCCACTCGCGGCCGCAGGCGTCGACCAGGAATGGCTCGATCGCGTTGCGTCGCTGGCCGGCCCGGCGACCGGCGCCGCCCTACGATGGGTCGCCGCGACCCTGACCGCGGACCGGCTCGCCGCCGAGCTGTGCGAATCCACGGGGCGTATGACGACTCTCGTCGGCGCTGTCAAGTCCTACACCTACATGGACCGCGGCGACGTGGTCGAGGTCGATCTCCACGAGGGACTCGAGACGACGGTCACCGTGCTCGGACACAAGCTCAAGCACACCGAGATCACCGTCGTGCGCGACTACGATCGAACGCTGCCGAAGCTGACCGTCCGCGGGTCCGAACTCAACCAGGTGTGGACGAACTTGCTCGACAACGCCATCGACGCGCTCGGCGATCATGGGACGATCACCATCTCGACGCGGCGCGACGGCAGCTGCGCGGTAGTCGAGATAACCGACGATGGTCCCGGCATCCCAGCCGACGTTGCGGACCGGATCTTCGACCCGTTCTTCACGACCAAGGACGTCGGGCAGGGTTCGGGCCTCGGCCTCGCGACGGCCCGGCGGATCGTCGTCGACCGTCACGACGGCTCGCTCAGTCTCGACACCCGGCCTGGGCGCACGACGTTTCGCGTCAGTCTGCCGTTCGGCCCCGCCCAGGTCTGATAGGCCGGCCGCGCGGGCCCGCCGGGCGCCACGACTGGGCCGGTCCAGGCCTGACGCGATGCTCAGGCCGCCTGGTCCTCCGTGTGGCTGATCCAGGTCGCGTACATCTCGGCGTACCGTCCCCGGCGCGCGATCAGCTCGGCGTGGGGGCCGACCTCGACGATCCGGCCTTCGTCGACGACGACGATCCGGTCCGCCTTCATCGCGGTCGTGAGGCGATGCGCGATCAGGACGGCGGTGCGGGCTTCGAGCAGGATGTCGAGGGCGGCTTCGATCTTGGTCTCCGACAGCAGGTCGAGGTTCGAGGTCGCCTCGTCGAGCACGAGGACGCGCGGGTGGGCGAGGAACGCGCGGGCGAGCGCAATCAGTTGACGCTCACCGGAGGAGAGCGACTGGCCGCGCTCGTGGACGACCGTGTCGAGCCCATCCGGCATCCGCTCAACGACATCCCCGAGCCCGACGGCGCGGACCGCTTCCCAGAGCTCCTCGTCGGATGCGTCGGGGGACGCGAAAGCGATGTTGTAGCGCAGACTCCCGGCGAACAGGAACGGCTCCTGTGGGACCACGCCGAGCTGGCGGCGCAGGGAGTCGAGCGTCACGTCGCGGAGGTCGTGCCCGTCGATCAGGACCCGCCCCTCGGTCGGGTCGTAGAACCGGGTGATCAGCTTCGCCATCGTCGACTTGCCTGAGCCCGTCTCGCCGACGAAGGCGACCGTCTCGCCGGGGCGGATCCGCAGATCGACGTCGCGGATGACCGGGACCTTGGGGTCGTAGCCGAAGGTCACGTGGTCAAACCTGATCTCGCCCTCGATCGGAGGCAGCTCGCTCGCCTCGGCGCCCTCGGGCGTGCTCGGCCGGGTCGCGAACAGGGTGCGCAGCTTCACGAGCGAGGACTGGCCCTGCTGGAAGGTGTTGTACTGCGCGACGAGCAGCTGGATCGGGGCGAAGAAGCGGTTCAGGTACAGGAAGAACGCGACCAGCGCGGCGAGACTGAGCTCGTGATGGACGACCATGTTGCCGCCGATCGCGAGCAATGCACCCTGACCGAGGTACCCGAGCAGCTGGGTGCCCGGGCCGTAGATGGCGTTGATCTGGGCCGTGTAATTGTTTGCGGCCTGGTAGTCGCCGACGACGTTGCGATGCTGGATCACGTTGTGTCGCTGGCGATTGTTCGCGGCCACGGTGCGCACGCCGTGGAGGCTCTCTGACAGGTCAGCGAGGACGTTCGCGATCCCGTCCCTGACCCGGTTGTAACCGCGCTCGGAGGAGGAACGAAACCACAGCGACGCAAGCGTCAGCGCCGGAACCACGAGCACGAGGGTGATCAGGGCGAGCTTGACGTTCAGCGTGAACAGGATGATGGTGATCACCACCATCGTCAGTCCCTGGACGGCGAGCTGGGCGAGGCCGTCTTGCAGCAGCGTCTGGAGGTTCTCGATGTCGCTGGTCATCCGGGTCATGATCACGCCGGCCGGCTCGCCGGTGTAGTAGTTGAGTCCGAGGCGCTGCAGGTGGGTGAAGACGCTTACGCGGAGGTCGTTCATCACCTGAGCCGCGAGCCGTCCGGTCACTCGCGCCTGGCCGCGCTGGGCGAGCGCCGTGATCGCGATCGCGGCGAGGAAGAGGCCCGCCAGCAGCAGAATCACTGCGAAGTTCTCGTGGCCGGGCGACATCCCGTCCTTGATCCCGACGGCGATCAGTGCGGGCCCGGCCTGGCTCGTGACGCTCACGATGCTCACCAGCAATGCCGCCGCGACCCCGAAGCGCCAGTGGCGGAAGATCAGTCCCCGGAGAGTGAGGTTGACACCTTCGGCGCCGTCGTCGCGGTAGCTGAAGCGGGCCGCCGGAGCGCCGTGGTCGGGCTCCTCGGCGATCAGCCGATCGACGCCGGTCTTGAGCTCAGACGGGATGCCGGCGAAGGGAAGGCCGCCACCGGGAGCGGCCGCGGCGCGCGACCCGCCGCTAGCCCCGAATGCCCCGCCGCTGACGGTGCCACCGCCGAAGCTCATCGGTCCTTCTCCCCGCGTTCGTCCGCCTGCACCTGGGCCAGCACTTCGTCATAGAGAGGCGACGTCGCGAGCAGCTCGGCGTGCGTGCCGTCGGCGACGATCCGCCCACCGTCTAACAGCACCACGCGGTCCGCCAGCCCGATTGTCGAGAGGCGGTGGGCGACGATCAGCGTCGTGCGTCCCCGCATCAGCACCCGCAGCGCTTCGTGGATGTCCTGCTCGACCTGGACGTCGACGGCGCTGGTCGCGTCGTCGAGAACGAGGATCGGAGGGTTGACAAGCAGTGTCCTCGCGATCGCGATCCGCTGACGCTGGCCGCCGGAGAGCGTGTAGCCGCGCTCGCCGACCACCGTGTCGTAGCCGTCCGGCAGATCGACGATGAACGCCTCGGCGCCGGCGGCGCGCGCGGCGGCCTGCACCTGCTCGATCGCCGCGTCGGGTCGGCCGTAGGCGATGTTGTCGCGGATCGAGGCGGTGAACAGGAACGGCTCGTCGAGGACGACGCCGATGTGGGCTCGTAGGCTCGCGAGTGTGAGCCCGCGGACGTCGTGGCCGTCGACCTTCACCGAGCCGGCGGTGACGTCGTAAAAGCGCGGTAGCAGCCGCGAGACGGTGGTCTTGCCGCTCGCGGTCCGACCGACCATCGCGACCGTCTCTCCCGGGGTCAGGTGAAGTGAGAAGTTGGTCAGGACCGGAGCACCGTCGGCGTAGGCGAAGTCGACGGCATCGAACTGGACCTCGCCGAGAATTCGCCCCCGCGAATTCTCGCCGGCGGCGAAGCCGCCATCTCCTTCGCAGCCCACGAGATCGATCGCGTCCGGCGCGTCGATAACCGTCGGGGCCTCATCGAGGACCTGGTAGATCCGCCCCGCCGAGGCCTTCGCCCGCTGGCCCAGCATGATCAGCATGCCGAGCAGCTGAAACGGCGGCTGGAGCATCACGATGTAGGCGCTGAAGGCCAGGATCGCGCCCACCTGCAGCTGGTGGTGGATGACCAGGTAGCCGCCGACCAGGAGGATCAGCGCCAGGCCGAGCTGGGGCAGGTTCTGCACCGTCGGGGTAAAGCGGGCGCGGATGTCGGCGTCCCGGATGTAGGCCCACTCGAGCCGGTCAGCGGCCTGCGCGAGGGTGCGGAGCTCGCGGGGCTCGGCGACGAACGACTTGACGACGCGGACGCCGTTGATGTTCTCGTCGACGATCGTGGCGACCTCGGCGAGCCGGGACTGGATCAGCCACGAGACCGGGAAGATCGACTTGCGCATCCGCACGCTCGAGAAGTAGACGAGCGGCGTCGTCGACATCGCGACGAACGCAAGCGGCACGTTGATCGACAGCATGTAGGCGAACGCCACCAAGGCGACGGCGCACTGCACGAGGATCGCCGGGGCGAACGTGAGGTACATCTGAACCGAGCGAATGTCGGAGTTCGCGCGCGAGATCAGCTGGCCCGACTGAACCCGGTCATAGAAGCCGAACGACATTCGCGTCAGGTGCTCGTAGATGATGTTGCGTAGGTCGAACTCCATCGCGTACGCGGTTCGCAGCAGGAACAGCCGTGACACGTAGGCCGAGATCCCGGCGGCTAGCGCCAGCACGATCACCAGCCTCACGTAGTGCCAGAGCGGGACGGTCGCGTGCTGCAGCGAATTCGTGACCGCGTCGTTGAGGAGGAGCGGGATCTGCACCTGGAGCACGAGGCCGGTGAACGAGAGGATCAGGGCTGTCAGGAGCGTCCGCTTGTGTGCGAGGACGACGGGGCGGGCGCGGTAGAGCCACGACCGGCTCCGATCCGGATCGATCGTCGCTCGCGGGGGGCTGTAGCGCGACTGGACCGTGACGGGCGCGAAGCGGTTCGACGGGAGCTGGGTCTCGGCGGCGGTCGCGCTCATGTGGCGGCCTTGGCGGCGGTGGTGGCGGCGGCGGCGGCGGTGGTGGTGGCGGTGGTGGTGGTGGTGGTGGCGGTGGTGGCGGCTGCCTCGGCGCGGCGCGCTGCCCGGGCGGTTTCGGTGCGGCGCGCTGCCCGGGCGGTTTCGGTGCGGCGCGCTGCCCGGGCGGTTTCGGCCTCGGCGGCCCTTTCGGCCCGCCGCGTGGCGCGGTAGGCGTGGAGCGCCTCCTGCCAGGGACCGAGGCCGGCGAACGCCGCCGACGCGCCGTCGGGTCGGTGCGCGGCGATCTCGGTCAGGCGCCGTTCGACTTCGGCGTCGGCGGCCTCGAGCACGCGCCCGCCCTCGGTCGTGAGCGTATGGCCGACCCGCCGCCGATCGTCCACGTCGTGATCGCGCTCGACGAGACCCCGGGCGACGAGCCCGTCGACCACGCCAGTGATGCTGGGCCGGCTCACCGCGAGCTTGTCCGCGAGCGCCGACGCCGCCTCGTTGCCCTCGGCGAGGAGGCTCAGGACGCGGTACTGCGCAAGGCTGAGCTCAACGGTCGCCGCCGCCAGTTCGACCTGGCGCGCGAGGCGAGCGATGATGCGGCCGGGTCGGTCAGGTGATTCGGTAGGCACATCATTAGGGTACCGAAGTAATTGTGCGGAGGCCCATTGCTCGGGGGGCCATCGCGCGGGGGCACCGCGGGGGTGCTGCGCGGGGGCACCGCGGGGGTGCTGCGCGGGGGCACCGCGGGGGTGCTGCGCGGGGGGCTAACGCGCCGCCGTCGCGACGTCCCGATCACCAGCCGCACACGACCGTCACTGGCCGCTGGGATTATTGTGGTCGGTGGCATCGCTCGAGTCAGCGATCGGCGAGCTGCCCGTTACCCACGTTCTTAGGAGCACGATGTCGACTTCACCCGCAGACTTCAACGCCAAGGTCATCGACGAGTTCCACGCCAACGGCGGACGCGTCGGCGGCATGTTCGAGACGATGCCGCTGCTGCTGCTCCACCACACTGGAGCGAAATCCGGCAGGAGCCTGACCAACCCGCTCGCCTATCTGAGTGACAACGGGCGCTATGTCATATTCGCCTCAGCGGCCGGCGCCCCGGCGAACCCCGGCTGGTACCACAATCTGAAGGCCAATCCCAACGTGACGATCGAGGTCGGAACCGACACGATCGACGCAGTCGCCAGCGAGGCGACGGGCGAAGAGCGCGAGCGTCTCTACGGCGCCCAGGCCCAGCGCTCCCCGCAGTTCACCGAATACGCCGAGAAGACCGATCGCGTCATCCCGGTGATCGTGTTGACGCCTGACGGCTGAGCGCGGATGTGGTCGCCGGGCGCGGCGGGGGGGCGCGGCGGGTCGCCGGGGTCGGTGGGTCGCCGGGCGCGGCGGTGGGTCGCCGGGCGCGGCGGTGGGTCTTGGTCGTTATTAGTTGACTCTCTGTCAAGACTTTTCGGCCACGCCCCCTGACGTTTCGGGCGCGCGGGGGATCGCCCAGAGGCCGTGATGAGTTGTGCCTAACTGTGAGGGTGGCGTGTAAATCGGGTTGGGCGTCGGTGTGCTGTCGCGTTTTGATAACGGATGATGGGATGCTCCGCTCGACGGTGACCCAGGGCCTCGGAACTCAGGGGGGTCGAGGGGGTCCGCGTCGGTGTCGGCGCGAGAATCGTCCGTGATGGGTGTCGGTCTTGGCGTCTCCGCAGTGCTCGGGCGGGGGCGGGGCGCTTTTGCGCACTCCTGGTTCGCAAAAGCGCACCGGCCCCTGTCGCCGTGAGTTCCCGACCCGTTATCACCTTCTTATAAACCCAGAGGGTTTTGCGAAACCCTCCTGTGCTGCATTTCTCATCCCGGCTTCGGGCTCCCGGCCCGGCCCCCGCCCTCCGGGCTCCGGGCCCGGCCCTCCCGGCTCCGGCCCCCCGCCCTCCCGGCACCGGCCCGGCCCTCCCGGCTCCGGCCCCCGCCCTCCCGGCACCGGGCCTGCCCGAAGGCAGCGAACACGCCCACGACCTAGCCCGTGTTCCGAAGCCCGCTGGCGATGCCGTTGATCGTCAGCAGGCTCAGGCGGCCCAGCTGGTCGTCGATCCCGCCGCCGGCGCGGAGCCGGCGCAGGAGATCGAGCTGGACGAAGGACAGTGGTGCCACGAACGGCCTGCGGCGGCGAATCGAGGCTTGGAGCACCGGCTGTCGATCGAGCAGCCGCTCCGAGTCGAGGACGAGGGCCAGTTCGTTCCGGGCTCGCTCGTTCTCAGCGGCGAGCGCGTTCCAGATGCGGTCTCGGGCCGGCTCGTCCTCCCACAGCTTTGCGTAGCGCTCGGCGATCTGGAAGTCGGTCTTCGTCAACGCCATGGCGGCGTTTGACATCAGGGTGACGAAGAACGGCCACGTGGCCACCATCTCGTGCAACTGCTCGAGGCCGTGGCGCTCGCGTGCCGACGCGAGCGCGGTGCCGAGACCCAGCCAGGCGGGAAGGACGATCCGGCACTGAGTCCATGCGAAGACCCACGGGATCGCCCGCAGGTCGTTGATGCCGCCGCCGGCCCGCCGACGGACGGGGCGTGAGCCAAGCCGCAGCCGCGAGATCTCGTCGATCGGCGTGACGGCACTGAAGAAGCGCACGAAGTCGGGATCGTCGTGGACGATTGCGCGATAGGTCTGCTCCGAGACGGCCGCCATCTCCTCCATCACCAGTTCGAACGCGGCGCGATTCTTGGAGGTGACCTGCACACCGGCGGTCAGCGTCGCGCTCGCGGCCAGCTCGAGCTCGCGATGGGCGATCTCGGCAACGCCGTACTTCTCGGCCAGCACTTCACCCTGCTCGGTCATCTTCAGGCGGCCCTGGACGGTTCCGGGCGGGAGCGCATAGATTGCGGCGTTCGTCGGGCCGCCGCCGCGGCCGACGGCGCCGCCGCGGCCGTGGAAGAACATCCAGGTCGCGCCATGTCGGGCGATCACCTCGGCCGTGCGCACCTGCGCCCGGTACGCGGCCCAGCCGGAGGCAAGGTAGCCGACGTCCTTGTTCGAGTCCGAGTAGCCGATCATCACCTCCTGCTCGTCTCCGACGGACCGCAGCGCGGCGCGGTAGACGGGCTCCGAGAGCAGCGCGTCCATCGTCGCCGGCGCAGCCTCGAGCGTTGCTCCGGACTCAAACAGAGGCACGATCCGGAGCATTGCATCGGCACCCCCGGCTCGGCTCAGAGCCGCCTCCTTCATCATCAGCAGCACTTCGAGCAGATCGGCCGGACCCGCGGTCCCAGACACAATGTATGTCTCGATAGCCCCTCGGTGATCCCCCGCCAGAGCGCTGCGGATCATGCGGAAGGTCTCGACAGTCTCCTGCGTGGACGCCGAGAAGCCGCCGATGTCGGCGGGGATCAGGGGACGCCGGTCGGCGATGTCGCTGGCCAGGCGCGCGAGCTTCTCGAGCTCGGGCAGGCTCGCGTAGTCATCGCAGATCCCCAGCGACGCGTAGATCTCGTTCACGGCGTGGCGGTGGATGCGCGCATGCTCGCGGATGTCGAGGCGTGAGAAGTGGAAGCCGAACACGTCGACCTGCCGGATTACGTCATGCAGGTCGCCCATCGCGGCGAGCGATCCGCCACCGTCCCACAGCGACTTCTCAACCAGGCGAAGGTCGCGCAGTAGCTCGGCCGGCTCCGCGTAGAGGCCTGGCTCGCGCCGTCGCGTCGCGCGGACACGCTCGCGCATGAACTTGAGCGCCCGCCGGTAGGGCTCCTCGGGATTGCGTGTCGTCGCCAGTGCGGCGAGATCCGGATAGAACTCGGCGCCGGCCTCGAAGATCGCGTCGAGAGCGGGGGTGTGGCCGCTGATGCGATCCGACAGCGACAGCCGGCTACCGAGGAGCTCGACGCGCTCCTGCAGGAACCGGAGGCACATCACGCGCATCAGCTCGAGCGCCTCGACCGTCGTCTCAGGTGTGACGTTCGGGTTCCCGTCCCGGTCCCCGCCGATCCACGAGCCGAAGGTCAGCAGCCGCGGGACCTGGATCAGATCGTCGGGGTAATACTCGCCGAGCGCGCGCTCGAGATCGCGGTAGACGCGCGGAACCGTGTCCGCGATCGTGGTGTTGAAGTGCACGAGACCGCCTCGGACTTCATCGAGGACTGTCAGGGACGTCGCTCGCAGCTCGTCGGATCCCCACAGCTCCTGCACCGTCGCGAGTAGCTGACTGCGGGCTTCTTCGAGATCGGCATCCGGGCGCTCGTCCAGCTCCCGGAGGATGCGGAAGATGCGCTCGAGCTTCTCGAGCGTGGTGCGCCGGCGCGCCTCCGTCGGGTGCGCGGTCATGACCAGGCGGAGCTCGGCGCGGCGGAGCAGTACCTGCACCTCGTCGGCGCTCATGCCTTTGCGGGCGAACGTGGAAACGGCCTCACGTAGCGAGCCCCGCCGGGGCGCCGGGGCCTCTCGGACGTCCCGTCTCCGGAGCCGGCGGACGCGGTCGTTGTCCTCGGCGAGATTGATGAGCTGAAACCACCGCGTGAGCGATCGGACGAGCACCTCGCTCCGATCGAGGTCGAGGCCGGCGACGAGCTCCGCCAGCTCGTCTGCGGCGGCGTCGTCCCCGTCGTGCGTCGCCCGGCTTAGAGCCACTGCGCGATTGTGGAGTTGGAGTGCCGCCTCACCGTCGCTGAGCTTCACCACGTCGTCGAGGACGTCCGTGAGCAGCGATTCGTCGGCCTCGAAGTCCCGTACCGAGCCTCGCTGGGTGCCGTCCACACCCGGAATGGTCACAGCCGCGGCGTCTGCGCGTCGCGCGGTGCTCAGCTCCCGCACGCGAGCCCGAACGGAGTGCCCTCAGAGTCCTTGCAAATCGCCCACTGCTCACCCGGATGAATCACGCTGCCGCCGAGCGCCCGAACCTGTTCGAGCGTCGCAGCAATATCACTCACCGTCGAGGTCATTTCAGCGCATCCAGGACGATCAGAGTATCCCCGGCGGACAGGACCGGGTCCTCGCCGATGCCGAGATCGACGTGGCCGTCGCGCGCGATCCCGAGCACGAGCGAGCCCGCGGTCGCTCGCGCCTCACTGAGCCGACGGGAGACGAGGGCTTCGTCGACGGCGCGCTCCCCGAGGCGGTAGTTCTCGGTGTCGACGAGCTGCAGCAGTAGATCGCCGGCCTCGGGGGTCTCGAGGCTCTTGGCCAGGGTGTGCCCCACCAGCTCGTCGCTCGCGAGCGTGTGCTTGACCCCGAGCTCCTGCAATGCCCTGGCGACGCGGGGCGACTGCGTCAGTGCGTAAACCTCGAGTTGCGGCGCCAGGCTGTGGATCGCCACGGCGACGACGAGCGTGTCCGAGTCATCGGTGCAGGCGATCAGCGCCCGATTCGCGCGCGCCGGTTCGCTGCGCCCGACGACGCCCTCCTCGCACGGGTCGCCGACGAGGAGCTCGAAGTCCTCCCGATGGACTCCGGCCGGCTTGGCGGGAGCGACAAGCACCACCTCGTCGCCGGCGCGCTGGAGCTCGTCGAGCACCCGCGGCAGAACCGGGTGTGTGCCGTACACAACCGTGTAAGGCTTGTCGGGCAGGTGGGTTTCCATTCCGAGAATCCTCCGCATACGCGAGACTACCGAGGCGCCGGCGACAAGCGCGAAGACGGCCGCGACGATCGGGATCGTGGTGAGCATCACTCCGGCCGCGATGACGCGGCCGGCACTGTTGTGGGGGGTGACGTCGCCATAGCCGACGGTCGTCGCGGTGGTGATCGCCCAGTACAGGGCGACGCCGTAACTGATGTGCTGGCTGAGGGAGAAGAGGCCGGCTCCGATGAACACGATCGCGACCGCCGTTGCCAGCAGCAGGATCTCGCGATGGCGGCTGAGGCGACGGGAGAGGCGGTGGACGACGAGGAAGATCGGCATGAGCGGAGCGCGACGGCCGGCGGGCTGTAGCTTAGGTCGTGCCCGCAGATTGTCGGTTCCGCTTGCGGATTGCGGCCGGTCGGGTGTAAGTTCTCGCGCGGAAGCATCCTCGGCAGGGGAGGTCGTAGATGGGCAAGCTCACCGTTAGATCGTGGTTCGTCGCCTGCGTGTTCGTCGGTGCCCTGATCGCTGGTGGCATCGCCGTCGCCTCCGTCCGCTCCCATCGTCGCGCCGGGCTGTCCGCCGCCAGGGTGCTTGCCGACAACGCGCGCACCCGCGTGCGCGTGATCGTGCTGTTGCGCGACCAGCACGTGAACCTGCCGCCGACCCGTGGCCTGATTCATGCGCGCATCGCTGTGCTGAGAGGCGACCAGGCACCGCTGGAATCCTTGGTCCGCAGAGTGGGTGGCAGGATCACCGACACCTACCGCACCGTGAACGCGTTCGCGGCCGTCGTCTCGAGGTCCGGGCTAAGCCGCCTGGCGGCCAGTCCTTCGGTCGCCCAGATCCTGCCCGACGCCTACGTTCCCGCGCCCGACCCGACCGGCAGCGACGCACTCGGCAGTTCGGCCCCGGCCCGCACCGCCACGGCTGGGAGCAGCGCCCCCGCCACCGGCTCGACGGCGAACGGGGGCCAGGAGATCTGTCCTTCGAACCCCGCCGACCCGCTGGTCCAGCCCGAGGGGCTGTCGCTGATCCAAGCACCCCAAGCGCAGCAGATCGTCGACGGCAGCGGCGTCAAGGTCGGGATCATCGCCGACGGTCTCGACGTCAACAACCCGGACTTCATCCGTCCCGACGGTTCGCACGTGATCACCGATTACCGCGACTTCACCGGCGGCGGGCCGAGCGCGCCAACCTCAGGCGGGGAGGCGTTCGGGGATGCCTCGACGATCGCGGCGCAGGGCAACGTCGTCTACGACCTGTCCAAGTTCGTGAACCCCGCCCATCCCCTGCCGGCGGGATGCAACATCGTGCTGCGCGGCGTCGCTCCTGGTGTCTCCCTCGACGTGATGGACACGTTCCCCCAGAACAGTGGCGCGTTCGATTCGATGCTCCTGGAGGGTATGGACTGGGCGGTGTCGGTTGACCACGTCAACGTCCTCAACGAGTCCTTCGGCGGAGACGAGCTTCCGGACACCGACGCGGACGCCACGAAGCAGTTCAACCGGCTCGCCGTCGCAGCCGGCGTGGTCGTGACCACCTCGAGCGGTGACCAGGGCACCGCCAACACGATCGGCTCGCCGGCAAGCGACCCGGACGACCCCGGCCAGCTCGCGGTCGGCGCGACCACACAGTTCCAGCACTTTGCCCAGACCGACCGCGGCGGCTACCAGCTGAGCCCCAACGGCTGGGTCGACGACAACATCGCCGAGTTCAGCTCGAGCGGGTTCACCCCGGAGGGCGGCACGGTCGCTCTGGTCGCACCGGGCAACGAGAGCTACGAGGCCTGCACGGCTAATACGGCGCTCTACTCCGACTGCACGAACTTCGCGGGCCAGGCTTCCAACGTCAGCACCTTCGGCGGCACGAGCGAATCCTCACCGATGACCGCGGGGGTGGCCGCGCTCGTGATCGAGGCCTACCGCAACACCCACGGCGGCGCCAGCCCGTCGCCGGAGCTCGTCAAGCAGCTGATCACCAGCAATACCGACGATCTGAACATCCCGAGCGATGAGGAGGGCGCCGGTGAGCTCGATGCGCTCGCGGCGGTACAGGCGGCGGAGTCGGTCGGATCCAGCACCCCGACCGGCGACGGGCGGCTCGTCAGTCCCAGCCAGCTCGACCTCGCCGTGCCGGCCGGGGCCCCAGTCAGTGCTGACGTGCGGCTGACGAACATCGGCGCTGCCCCCGAGACTTACAGCGCCAGGTTGCGCACGCTGACGACTCAGCTCAGCGACGATCACGGCGATGTCACGCTCGACCCGGCGTCGGACCAGACGTTCGTCGATAACAAGGGCGTGCCCCAGGCGTACACGGAGCTTCACTTCACGGTTCCGGCGGGCGCCGACCGGCTTGACGGCTCGATCTCCTATCCGGGCCCGACGAGCACCGTCAACATGGTCTTGTTCGATCCGTCGGGCCGCTTCACGGCGTACACGTACCAGCCGCCGGGAGGCGGTTCGGACTTCGGCCACATCAGTGCACGCAACCCGCAGGCGGGGACCTGGACGGCGGCGTTCTTCACGCCCGACGACGGCACCGGCTTTAGCGGCGCCGTGCACTACGACCTGAGCACGTCGAGCTTCGGGACCGTCGGCTCGGTGACGCCGTCGTCGGTGATGCTTTCGCCAGGGGCGAGCACATGGCTGCACGTGGCGCTGACGGCGCCGTCGGGCCCGGGCGACTACAGCCGCGACCTGGAGCTGAGCGACAGCTCAGGCAAGACGAGTGTGGTCCCTGTCGTGCTGCGCTCACTCGTGCCGTTGCGGGGCGGCCAGGGGAGCTTTGCGGGGACGATCACGGGCGGTGACGGCGACGGCTTCGTCGGCCGGGAGGACACGTTCGCGTTCGACGTCCCGGGCGGCGCGCCCGCACTCGACGTGCAGTTGCAGCTCCCTGATGACCCCAACACGGAGCTGCTGGGATTCCTGGTATCGCCCGACGGTCAGACGATCGGCCAGGAGACCGCGGTTGAGTCCGCAAGCGGTGCCGAGACGATGCAGCTCTTCGAGCGCCAGCCGGCGCCGGGGCGGTGGAGCTTCGTGCTCGCCACTGTGAGCCCGGTGGGCGGAACGACGACCGCCGGCCAGTTCACCGGCACGGTGTCGCTGGGGGCGCCACCGATCCACGCCTCGGGAGTACCTGATAGCGCCCGCGGAGCGATCCCGTCTGGGGGTCAGCGCGCAGCCAGCGTGACAGTCACGAACTCTGGCAATACACCGATGAACGTGTTCATCGATCCGCGCCTCTCGGAGAGGACGTACTACTCGCTGCTTGGGCTCGATCCCGTGACCGGCGTCGCGCTGCCACTGTCCGCCACGGTCAACCCGCCGCTGTTCGCAGTCCCGACGGAGACCGACGTTCTACTCGCGGCGGCGCAGGCGACCGCCCCGATCGACATGGATTGGGGGTTCGGAGATCCCGACCTCGAAGCTCGCAGCTTCGGCGACACCGCGGCCGGCGAGACCAGCGCACCCGAGCTCACGCCGGGCGTTTGGTTCTTGGCGCCGTCGCTGGCCGGTCCGTTCGGCGCGCCGGCATCGGGCACCGTCAACACCGGCATGACGGCCCTTTCCAGGGTCTTTGACAGCTCGGTGACCTCCGGCACGGGCGATCCGCAGCTGGCTGATATCGACGCGAGTCCGCCCGCCGCGAACCCTGTGGCGGTCGCGCCCGGCGCGACCGTGACGATCCCGGTGGCGTTCGCACCGACAGGCCGACGCGGAACCGTGGTCTCCGGAGATCTGTTCGTGGACGACTATCAGGCAGGCGATGACTCGGCCAACGAGCTGGCCGCGATCCCGTACGAGTACCGGGTGCGATGAGCCCCGGCCGCTAGCCGCCGGGGCGAGTGCTGCTGGGCGTCAGGCGAGTTCACGTGCCTGACGCCGCCGCGGTGGCTGCCACTGCTCGAACGCGGTCGTGCACGAAGGCGAGCTTCTCGATCACCGTCGTGGCGAGCGTGAACGGGTAGAGATCCTCGTGACCCATGCTGCGGTTGACGGCGTTGAGCGCGTAGGTGAGCGGCAGCCAGTCGTCGATGATCACGTCGAACGGGCGCTCAGCGGCGTCGGGCGCGGGCAGGGAGGCGAGCGAGTGGTCCCGCACCTCATCTGGGCCCGAGATCGCCAACCCGAACGCCGCGGCGGTCTGGAGCGTGTCGAGGATGTGGAGGTAATGCGCGAACGTCTCCGCCCAGTCCTCCCACGGGTGCATGGTCGCGTAGGCGCTGACGTAGCGGCTCCTCCAGTCGCGCGGCGGCCCCAGCTCATAGTGGCGCTTGAGCGCCGTGTCGTAGTCGAGCCGATCGTCGCCGAACAGCGAGCGCCCGCGCTCGAGCTCGCCCGTGCGCTCCACCAGGATGGGCCAGTAGTAGTGGCCGACCTCGTGGCGGAAGTGGCCGAGCATCGTGCGGTACGGCTCGCCGAGCTCGGCGCGGCGCCGCTCGCGCCGGGCGTCGTCGGATTCGGCGAGGTCGATCGTGATCACCCCGTCGTCGTGGCCGGTGACCACGGGACCCGTACGGCTCGACAGCAGGTCGAAGGCGAGGTCGTCGGCGATCGGGAGTCCGAGGTCGAGCAGCTCGAAGATCAGGCGCCGCTTCGCGGCTTCGGATTTCGCGAACGCGGCCAGCCCGCCGGGATCGTCGTCGCCCGGGCGCTTGCGCGTCAGCGCGCAGCTGCGGCAGAGCGGACCGGGGTCGCTGTCCTCGATCAGCCAGTTGCATTCCGCCAACCCGGCGTTCCCGCACTTGCGCAGCGTCGCTCCGAGCGGGCCGTCCAACTCCACGATGTCGAGTCGTGAGGGCACGAATCCGAGCCGGGCCGAGCAGCGCAGGCAGAGGCTGTTCTCGAAGAACAAGAGCTGCCCGCAGTTGTCACAGGTGAACGCGCGCACGACCTAGAACCTATACGTCGATCGACACCAGGTTAATCGGACAACGCGACGACGTCGACGTGCACGCGTAGGCTCTCGGTCTTGCCCTCCGTGTAGATGACCCCGTTCAGCGGCGGAACGTCGTTGTAGTCGCGACCGTAGGCGGTGACGACATAACGGCTGGTTACGAGCTGATCGTTGGTCGGATCGACGTCGAGCCAGCCGGCGTCCGGCACCAGCACTGAGAGCCAGGCGTGCGACCCGTCGGCGCCGCTGAGCTTCGGGCGGCCCGGCGGCGGGTCGGTCTCGAGGTACCCGCTGACGTAGCGGGCCGGCAGCCCGATCGAGCGCAGGCACGCGATCCCGACATGTGCGAAGTCCTGGCAGACGCCTTCGCGCTGCTCGAACACCTCGGCGAGCGTAGTCGTGACCGAGGTAGATCCCGGCGCGTAGGCGAAGTCCGCGTGGATCCGCGAACACAGCGACATGACCGCGTCGAGTAGGTGGCGAGCCGGCGTGAACGACGCGGCGGCGTACTCACGGTAGGCATCCGCCACCGCCACCACGGGCGAGTCGAGCACGAACTGCGCGGCGTCGACCGGATCCGGGACGTGGCCGCTGCGCACGGCGTCGCGGGCGTCCTCCCAGGGGCGCTGCCCGAACAGCGACAGCCCGTCGGGCCGCTCCTCGACCTCGACGATGCTGGTGGCGGTCACGGTCAGTGAGCAGTGAGGTTCGTGGATCGCGAAGAAGGCGACGCGGTTGCCGAAGTAGTCCACGCGTTCGCGGTAGTCGCCCGGCGAGGGGGTGACGGTCACGCCCGCCGTCCGGCACCGCTGGCCCGGCAGGTCGCGCGGGAGGAGGTGGAGCTGGCTGTAGCTCGCCGAGACCTCGGATTCGTACTCGTACACGGTGCGATGGGTGACGCAATAGGTCGCAGTCATCTCACGCCGCCCGTCCGATCGCGGGCTCGGTACCCGCCGGCCCGACCAGCGAGAACACCGGGACGAGGTGGCTGAAATAGGTGTCGTCGACCGTGTCCGCGGCACGCAGGAGCGTCTCCTGCATCTGGGTCAGGAACGCATCGAGCGCCGGCCGCAGCCCGTCTTCCTGCTCGCTCACAAGCGACGCCGGATCGGCCAGGCGCAGCGCCGTAGAGGCCTCGAGGACGAGGCGCTGCTCCTCGCGCAGCCGCCGCTCTGACGGAATCGGGAGCGCGTCAAGGTCGTCGGTCAGACGGTCGAGCTGGTAGGCGAGCGAGCGCGGGTTGCCCGAATCGAACAGGAGCAGGTCGAGCAGCGTCTCGAGCTGCGCCTGGGATCGATAGCGGAAGCGATAGGTGATGATGCTCTCGGCGGCGGTCAGCACCGACTCGAGCACGAGGCTGTCGGTGGCGGTGCCGCTCGCCTGGGTGACGGTTGAGCGCAGCAGTGACAGCAGCTGGATGCTCCGCTCGATCCGCCGGCCCGCGTCCATGAAGCGCCACCCGAGATCGCGCACCATGCTTTCGATGCCGAGGCCGCCCAGCGCCAGGAGGCTCTGCATGACCTGCTGGAGCGCGGCCTGGACGTGCGCCTGATGGTCATCGGGGGAATCGCTCAGGCCCGAGATCGCCCGGTCGAGGGGTCCGACGACAAGCCATGTGTCCCGAGAGAGCTGGTCGCGCACCGCATACGCGGAGTCACTCAGCGACCGGACCGCATGGGCCAGCGTCCCCGGCCGCTTGTAGTTGATGACGAGGTCGAGCAGCTCGCGCTCGGGTGCTGCAAGCCGCTCCGTCGATCCGTCGCCGACGAAGCCGGGGTAGGTGGCGGTGATCTTGGTCAGCGCCACGAGCAAGGCGCGCAGCGACGCGATACCGGCCGGGTTGTCGCTTCCCTGGAAGTCGTTACGGCGGTCGTGGACGGTTCTCAGCAGCCGCGTCACCGCCTCCGCGCGCTCCGCATAGCGGCCGAGCCACCAGAGGTTCTCCGCCGCGCGGGATGGGATCGAGGACATCGGGTCGATCCCCTCCACCGCCGGCCCCGAGTGCAGCCAGAACCCGGTCAGGCTCTCAGGCTCGGACGCCAGCACCCAAGTGTCTTTCGCGATCGCCCCGGCCTGATTGGAGATGCGGCCGTCGCCGCCGTTGGGCGCGACACGGGTGAGGCCGCCCGGCATCACCACGTACGAATCCCGGCGGGCAACCGCGAATGCTCGCAACACGCTGCGGCGTGATTCGAGGCCGGCGGCGGTCAGCGTCGGGGCGGAAGCCATCGCGAGTGCCTCCTGCCCGACCCAGGCGAACGGCTGGTGCTCGATCCGCCGCCGCAGCTCGTCGAGCTCGGCCGCGGACTGCTCCCAGCCAAGCACCGACCCGACTCCGGCCTCCCGTGAGACAGGCCGAATGATCAGGCTGTCAAGGTTGCCGAGGACGCGCCGGCGACTGTCCTCATCCCCGCACCACCACGTCGGCACGCTGCCGAGGCGCAGCGGCGTGCCGAGCAGGTGTTCGCTGAGTCGCGGGAGGAAGCTCATCAGTGCCGGGCTTTCGAGCACGCCCGAACCGAGCGTGTTGACCACCGACACAGCTCCGCAACGGGCCGCCTCGACGAGTCCGGGGACGCCGAGCTGGGAATCGGGCTTGAGCTCGAGCGGATCGCAGAACCAGTCGTCCACCCGGCGCAGGATCACGTCGACCGGCTCCAGCTGGCCGACCGATCGCATCCACACACGGCCGTCGCGCACGGTCAGGTCCGAGCCCTCGACGAGCGAGTAGCCGAGCGACGAGGCGAGCACGGCGTGCTCGAAGGCGGTCTCGTTCCACGGTCCGGGCGTCAGCACGACAATCCGCGGATCCTCGACCCCGGGGGGTGCCGCCTCCTGGAGCGCGACCCGGAGCGAGCGGAAGAAGGGCGCCAGCCGGTGGACCTGTGAATCGCGATACAGGCTTGGCAGGACGCGAGAGACCACGGTGCGGTTCTCGAGTGCATAACCCGAGCCCGAGGGCGCCTGGGTGCGGTCGGCGATCACGAGGCATCGGCCGTCGCTGTCGCGTCCGAGGTCGGCGGCATAGCTGAACAGCTGCTGCGCTCCCGGTAGCCGGATCTGGTCGCATTGGCGCAAGAACCCCGCGTGGCCGAACACCACCTCGGGCGGAAGCAGTCGCCGGCGGAGCAGGTCACGCGGGCCGTAGAGGTCTTCGAGCACCAGGTTCAGCAGCTCGGCGCGCTCGATCACCCCCGTCTCGATGCTCTCCCATTCGCGGCTGCTGACGACAGTCGGCACCGGATCGAGCCGCCAGCGCCGGCCCGGGCGCGGGGACTCGCGATAGGCGTGATAGATGACGCCATCCTGGTCCAGCAGCCGAGTTGCCTCCTCCTGCCGGCGCAGGAGCTCGCCGACGCCGAGCTCGGCGAAAGCCTCGGCGAGGTGCGCCCAATGCGGGCGCGGCGCACCGGCGCCGTCGATCATCTCGTCGTAGCAACCCGGCAATGGCCGGTAAGCAGGTGATGGTTGGGGGACGGTGCTTGTCATTGGATCTCTGCGCTACCACTCGCCGCCGGACGCACCCCGACTCGACGCAGATCAAGCGTTCGAGGGTATTCCCCGCCGCGGCGGACGTCGGTCACCTCGATCCGGCCGGGGGTGTGGCCGGTCGGCTCGAAGCGGCTCGCACGGCGCGCCTCGGCATCGTTCGCGTTGATCGGGAAGCGCTCGTACGCGACGCCGCCCGGGTGCATTACGTGATACGTGCAACCGCCGATAGAGCGGCTGCTCCAGCGGTCGACGATGTCGAACACAAGTGGGGTATGGACGCCGATCGTGGGGTGCAGCGTCGACGGCGGCTGCCACGCCCTGTAGCGCACAGCTCCGACGTACGTTCCCGGCGTCTCGGTCGGTTGGACGGGCACCTCGAAGCCGTTGCAGGTCACCGCGTAGCGCGATTCGGCAACGCCGTCGACCCGGACTTGGAGCCGCTCGAGCGAGGAGTCGACGAAGCGCGATGTTGTCGCGGCGGCCTCCTCACCGAGCACGTTCCACGGTTCGATTGCGGTGCGCAGCTCGAGTGAGATGCCGTCGACGTTGACGACGCCGAGCAGCGGAAAGCGAAATTCGATGAACGGTGCCATCCACGCCTCGTCGAACGGGAAGCCATGCCGGGCGAGGTCCTCGACGACGGAGCGGATGTCGAGCTCCACCCACCACGGCAGCAGGAAGCGGTCGTGCAGCTCGGTGCCCCAACGCACGAGTGGTCCGGCGTAAGGCTCGGCCCAGAAGCGCGCGACGAGCGCGCGTACCAGCAGCGCCTGCACGAGCGACATCTGCGGATGGGGCGGCATCTCGAAACCGCGCAGCTCGATCACGCCGAGGCGTCCATGCTCCGCGCCGGGACTGAAGAGCTTGTCGATGCAGAACTCCGCGCGGTGCGTGTTTCCGGTCAGGTCGGTCAGCAGGTGACGAAAGAGCCGGTCGACCTGCCAAGGCGGCGCCGGGCCGTCGGCGCTCAGCCGCTCGAGCTCGGCGAAGGCGATCTCGAGCTCGTAGAGGCTCTCGTGGCGGCCCTCGTCGACTCGCGGCGACTGGCTCGTCGGTCCGACGAAGCGGCCGGCGAACAGGTACGACAGCGACGGATGGTGCTGCCAGTACGTGAGCAGGCTTCGCAGAAGTTCGGGGCGACGCAAGAGCGGGCTGTCCGCGGGGGTTGGACCCCCAAGGGTCAGGTGGCTGCCGCCGCCCGTGCCGGTGTGGGTGCCGTCGAGCCTGAACTTCTCGGTTGCGAGGCCGAGCCGCCGGGCCTCCTCGACGATCGTCGTCGTACGCTCCGACAGCTCCGGCCAGGAGGCACTGGGATGGATGTTCACCTCGATCACGCCCGGGTCCGGGGCGACGACGAAGTGGTGCCCGCGGGTGTCGGACGGCGGTGGGTATCCCTCGATGACGACCGGCACCCCGGTCTCTGCGGCCGCGTCCTCGATCACTCCGATCAGCTCGGCGGCATGGCCGAAGTCGGTAACCGGGGGTAGGAAGACGTAAACGTGGCCGCCTCGAAGCTCGACGCACAGCGCGGTGATCGGCGGCGGCTCGACCGGCTGCGCGAGCGATGGCGCACGGGACTCCGGCAGGTCTGCGACCGGCCGGAACAGCGACAGCTCCGGCTCGCCGGGCGGCGGCGTCCACGTGAGGGAGTCCAGCGGCAGCCGCAGGCCGATGGGAGAGTCGCCGGGGACGAGGAACAGGTGTCCGCGGCGCAGCAGCCACCGTCCCGTCGACCAGCTCGGATCTCCCGGCGCGCGGTGCAGCGGCATCGCCCACCCTCGGGGTCGCCCGCGGCCGGCGTCCAGATCCGCGATGATCGCCGCTCGTGCGTCGGCATCTGCGAGCGCCGGATCTACCGGGTCCGGCCCGGCCTGGCTCGGGGGCTCGCCACCGGGCAGCCTCGCTTCGCTCCAGAGCTGCGCGACCGGGTCCTCGTAGGCTGGATAGCGGGCTTCCTCTGGGAGGCCGAGGGATCCGGCAATCGTCCGCGTGAGCAGATCGGCATCCGTATCGGTGGCTGATCCGGTCACAGTCGGGTCCGCGAGCAGCTCGGGGTCGCGCCAGAGCGGAAGCCCGTCGGTCCTCCAGTACACGCCGATCTGCCAGCGCGGCAGCGGCTCCCCGGGATACCACTTGCCCTGACCGTGGTGGAGCATCGCCCCGGGGGCGAAGTCGGCGGCTAGGCGTCCGGCAAGGGTGGTTGCGAGCGCCTCCTTGCGACCGCCGACCGCCTCGGTGCTCCACTCGGGCGCCTCGACATCCTTGACGGAGACGAACGTCGGCTCGCCCCCCATCGTCAGCCGGACGTCGCCGGCCTCGAGTCGCGCGTCGACCTTCCGGCCGAGCGCATCGATCCGTTCCCACTGCTCGGTCGTGTAGGGCAGCGTGACGCGCGCGTCCTCGTGGACTCGCCGGACGACGTTGGAGTACTCGAGCGTTGTCCCGGTCGGCTCCATCGTTCCGGTAATCGGCATCGCCGCGGCGGGTAGTGAGGTGCAGGCGAGCGGGATGTGGCCCTCGCCGGTCAGAAGTCCAGAGGTGGGGTCGAGGCCAACCCATCCCGCCCCGGGGATGTACGCCTCGGCCCAGGCGTGCAGGTCGGTGACGTCGGCCTTGGGGCCGGCGGGACCCGGGTTGCCGCCATCCGGAGAAAGCGCTTTCCCTTCTGCGGCATCGCCATCACCCGAAGTAAGCGCTTTCTCCAAATGGAAGTGCGCAGCACTTCCACGAAGTGCTTGCTCGTCCACATCCTGCTTCAACTGAACCAGGTATCCGGAGGCGAACCGCGCCGCGATCCCGAGCCGCCTGAGAATCTGGACGAGCAGCCAGGCACTGTCGCGGCACGAGCCGAGCGCGTGTGCGAGTGTCTCGTCGGGTGTCTGCACGCCCGGATCCATGCGCACGGAGTACGAGACGTCGTCGCGAACACGCCGGTTGAGGTCGACGAGGAAGTTGATCACCCCGATCG
>Ga0302324_100001498_pt1 | contig 56629 bp, 50 predicted proteins | sample Palsa_T0_1_FD_201949 | JGI IMG/M metagenome (GOLD analysis project Ga0302324, IMG submission 201949) | Peat permafrost microbial communities from Stordalen Mire near Abisko, Sweden - Palsa_T0_1 | ecosystem: Environmental > Terrestrial > Soil > Palsa > Peat permafrost | place: Sweden: Abisko...
TAGCGCGGGAGCCTCTCAATTTGGTGTCGCATGTTTGGCCGGGGACGATGTGGTTCCCACCATGAAGAATTCTGTCCGGGCGTCGTGGCGCGATAGTGGGCAAACGGGACTGGTGGTTTTCCCCTCTCGGCTACGTAGTCGACTCTCTTAAGGTATTCAAAAGGCGTTTGAAACGCGGACGCGTCTTGTTTGGAAAGATTTAGCGGAAAATCGATCAGCCACCGATCGCGAGGGCGTCCTGTAACATCATCACCGTTCCAATAAGGCTTCAAGATTTCGCGATTTGAGTGTCCGTTCGGATTCGTCGGCTCCATGAGCCATGAGCGGGCATATTCGCTGCCGGATATGTCCAATGGACCGGTTGTTTGAATCCCGATGAAGGCTACGTTGTCATTTTCGCGGAGAGCCTTTGCTTGCGTAACATCGACGCCAGTTGTTAGATCAGAATTGATTGTGCTGACCTCGGCACCATCGAGATGCTGGGTCGGCGGCCTCAGTTCAGGCGAGCAAAAGCACACAAGCGAAACTTCGACTCGTGCTCCTTCGATTGTCCAAGGTTGCTCGCTCCACGCGTCGTGGATCGCAAGCGTACGGCCAATAATGTCCATTATCGGCCGGTTCGTGCCTCCGCGAATCGAGCTGGTGGCGACGAGACCGACACGTTTGGCTCGACCCGCGATGACCTCCGCGCGGGCTTTCTCGAACCAATAGCATACCAGATCGGAGAACCCTTGGAGCCTCCCAGCGTAAGCTGCACGCAGACGCTCCGCGTATTCCACGCCGAGCCGGCGCTTCATCAACTTCGCCCCGAGGAACGGAGGATTCCCAACAATAAACTCTGCCGCTGGCCACTCCGCTTCATGCCAATTTCTACCAAGAATGGCATCCCGACATTCGATCGTATCTAGAGGCCGTAGAATGGGATTACGTCCAACGTCGAATCCGTTGCGCCGCATCCATTGGATTTCTCCTATCCACACCGTTACACGCGCGAGTTCGGCAGCGTACGGGTTTATTTCGATGCCCTTGAGGCATTCGGGGCCAACGGTAGGACTGAAGCGCCCAAGGCCCATCGCTTCGGCATCCAAATTGGCCCGATGTTCCAAATCCTTGAGGGCCAAAAGCGTGAGATAGAGGAAATTGCCCGAGCCACAAGCGGGATCGAGAACCCGAACGTTCCTCAGTCTCTCAATGAAACTGGCGTGCAATCGTCGCGCCTCTCGCCGTGCTCTTTCTTCGTCACGTCTGGCAACCGCATGGACTTTGCGTGCTTTCGCCTGTGTTTCTGGCCTGCGTTCTCGCGCCTCTGTGACGTGCTCCATTTGAGACGCAATTTGCGCGCGAATTTCTGTCCATTCGGCGACAAGAGGCCGTACGATGACCGGCTCGACGATCTGCATGATCTTGTCGCGGTCCGTGTAGTGGGCACCCAATTGACTGCGCTTGTCGGGATCGAGGCCGCGCTCGAACAAGGTTCCCAAGATGGAGGGATCGATATCGCTCCAGTCCTGACGCGCTACGCGCAGAACCAATTTGATATCGTCCGCTTCAAGGGGCAGGGCGTCGTCGTTATCGAACAAACCGCCGTTGAACCATTCGACCTTCTCGAATCCCACGCGTCCGCCGCGCTGCATCACCCCGAAAAGATCACGTGCAAGGTCCAGAAATTCGCTCGCCTGTTGTTGCGCATGTTCAAGCATACGTTTGAACATGTCGTTTGGGAGGAGCTTCACGTCCTCCGCGAACATGCAAAAGACCAAACGGTTTATGAAATGTGCCGCCGCCTGCGGGTTGTGGCCACGATCCCGCAGTCGCTGCGCAAGCTTCGCAAACTCTTCGGCGATCTCGACGGTAAGCGATTGACGCGTTTTGCCTGGTCGTAACGACTCCGGGTTGTCGAAGACGGCTTTCAATATGGCGCGCGTGTCGGGATCGGTAAGCCCTTCCAGCTCCACTTCGTATATTTTGCTCACACTGTTGGTGAAATTCGTATGGATGCGAAACCTCTCGCGGTCGCATACGACAAGAAGCGGCGGATTTTCTAGCGCAACAGCATACTGCTGCAATTGGGCATAGGCGGCCGTCAAATCCTTGCGCGGCCCCTTGTACTCCCAACCGAACGCCCCCCTTTTCCAAACATCCGCCCAGCCATCAGTTCCGGTGGTCTTTGTCGCACCTCTTTCGAAACAATACGCCTCGGCGTCCGTCCCAGGGTCATACGGTGAGGGCTCGTCCAGCATCCGACATAGGTCGATGAAGTGGGTATGCGACGCCTGACGTTCGGTAAGCGGGTTGTTGCGCCACTTATTAATGAACTCGGTTGGCGTCACGCCCTTCCCCTCGCTGCGATTTTCCGTGCTCTCGACACTCGCAACGTACCCTTGATTCGGGCCCTCGACGCAGCGCGAATCTGGCACTCCCCCATCAATTTCGTCGTCGGGATACGGCATCTGACGATCGCGTTGACACGCGAACCGCCCCCTCTGGCGCTTTCCAAGGAACCCTTGGACACGACTCGGAAAGAGGTCTATTAACCCGCTTCCTGGCCCGAAAAAGGGCCAGAGTCCCCAAAAAGTCCTACACAGAATCTACACAGGCAAAAACATGCCAAAAATATTCAAGGATTTCAAATAGATGGCTGGGCCGCAATACGTCTATGTGATGAAAGGCCTGTCCAAGACCTATCCGGGCGGCCGTCAGGTTCTGAAGGATATCTGGTTGAGCTTTCTGCCGGGCGCCAAGATCGGCGTGATCGGCGTAAACGGCGCGGGCAAATCGACGCTGCTGCGCATTATGGCCGGCACCGACAAGGAATTTACCGGCGACGCCTGGGCGGCCGACGGCGTCAGGATAGGTCATCTGACCCAAGAGCCGGAGCTCGATCCATCGGCGGATGTGCTGGGCAATGTGATGCAGGGCGTGGCCGGCAAGAAAGCTATTCTCGACCGATATAACGAGATCGCGTCGAACTATTCCGACGATACCGCCGACGAGATGGCGTCTTTGCAAGATGCGATCGAGGCTCAGGGTCTCTGGGATCTCGATTCTCAGGTCGAAATGGCAATGGACGCGCTGCGCTGTCCGGAGCCGGACGCGGACGTGACGCAGCTCTCGGGTGGCGAAAGGCGTCGTGTGGCGTTGTGCCGCCTCCTTCTCGAAGCGCCCGATATTCTGTTGCTCGACGAGCCGACGAACCATCTCGATGCGGAATCGGTAGCGTGGCTCGAACACACCCTGCGCGAATTCAAGGGCACGATCGTTCTCGTCACACACGACCGCTACTTTCTGGACAATGTGACGGGCTGGATTCTCGAACTCGACCGCGGTCGCGGCATTCCGCACGAAGGCAACTACACATCATTCCTCGAAATACAGGACAAGCGATTGCTGCAGGAGGGCCAGAGCGAGGAGGCCCGCGAACGCACGCTGGCTCGCGAACGCGAATGGATCCAACAAAGCCCGCGGGCACGACAGGCGAAATCGAAGGCCCGCATCGCTGCCTATGAGGAGTTGCTAGCGCAATCCCAGGAATCGCGACAGGGCCCCGCCCAGATTATTATCCCCGCGGGCCCGCGATTGGGTTCGATTGTGGTTGAGTCAACGGGGCTGGGGAAAGCTTATGGCGATCGACTTCTGTTCGAAAATCTCGATTTCACGCTACCGCCCGGCGGTATTGTCGGTGTGATCGGCCCCAACGGCGCTGGCAAGACGACCTTGTTTCGCATCCTGACCGGCCAGGAAAAGCCGGATGTGGGTACGCTGAAGGTTGGCGACACAGTTGTGCTTGGTTACGTCGATCAGTCGCGCGACGCGCTCAATCCCAACAAGAATGTATGGGAGGAAATTTCCGGCGGTCTTGACGTGCTCGAACTGGGCAAGCGCACGATGCAGAGCCGGGCCTATGTCGGCGCTTTCAACTTCAAGGGCGGCGACCAGCAGAAGAAGGTTGGCAATTTGTCGGGCGGCGAACGCAATCGCGTCCACCTGGCCAAGATGCTCAAATCGGGCGCCAATCTGCTTCTGCTTGACGAACCCACGAACGATCTCGATGTCGAAACGCTGCGCGCGCTCGAAACGGCGCTGGAGGATTTCGCGGGCTGCGCCATGATCATCAGCCACGATCGCTGGTTCCTGGATCGCATCGCAACGCACATGCTGGCCTTCGAGGGCGACAGCCATGTCGAATGGTTCGAAGGCAATTACCAGGATTATGAGGCAGACAGAAAACGGCGACTCGGTATTGAAGCGGAGCAGCCGCACCGGATCAAGTACAAACGCTTTACCCGGAGTTGAACGATTTTCGCCTGTTCAATGCGCCGGCGCACTCGGCCCCCCGCTGCGCAACCTCTGCGTCAGCGCGTTAAGGTGGGCTACGAGCGCGGAGATGCTGTTGTTGTTCTCCTCAAGGAAGGCCGAGAACTGGTCGCGCTCTTCGATGGCGAGCCAAACACCCGCAATACTCACGTCGATCACGACGTAGCGGCCATTGTCGTAGAGTACGCGGAAGTCCACCTCAATCGGCCCACCGCCGCTGTCTGTCTTCCCGGTGGGGTCTATCAGTAAGGTGGACACAATATAATCGTTCGCGGCGTGCACCGTAGAACCTGTCACTTTGAGGGATTGCCCGGCATAGGCGGACAGGCGGGATTCATATACGGCCACGGCATAGTTGCGGAACGAATTGACGAAAGAGTCGATGTCGGCTGGCGACGCGGTACGACGCGCGGCGCCCAGCGTGAACATCGCGATGCGGCGAATGTCGGTCAGCGAGGTAAGGAAATCACGAAATTCGGCGCGACGTTGCGCATCCGGAAGACCGTGATTGTTAAGAATGCCGAGCCCGCGTTGAACATTCGCCCGGACGTAATTTTCAGCCGGCGTTTCCGCCAAAGCGGGCTGACCGAGCAAAATCAACGACCCCAACAAAGCGATTGCCCAAGCCGCCAGAAGGAGTCGCACGCGGCCAAAATTCGCAATCGCAGTCCGATTCATGGCGCGTTTCCCTGCAAGAATCCCGAACAGGCACAGGCGGATGTTCTTGGCTGTATATGGCAAGTTCGTGGCCGTCCAGTGCGGTAGATTAACCTACATGGCGTCCGTGCTCGGGAAGTTCAAATCCGGATCGTGCCGGAACGATCATGGGTGGAAGCCGGCTAAGCACAGGGAACCGCGGTCATCTAGTGCGGCCTTGAATAATCATATAAAGATATGTTTATATGTTGTCGCAAGACAGACAGGAAATTGGATGGACGAGCTACTGGCAATGCTGAAGGCCGCCAGCGACGCCACACGGCTTCGCATTCTCATGCTGCTGGGCGAATCCGAACTCACCGTCACCGAGCTCACCCAGATTTTGGGCCAAAGCCAGCCGCGCGTTTCACGTCACCTCAAACTTCTTTGCGATGCGGGGCTCCTGCAGCGGTTCAAGGAAGGTAGTTGGGTATTCTACCGCTCGGCCGAGAGGGGCAAACGTGCACAGTTCGCTTCCATCCTGACCACCCTCGCGGTTGGCGAATCGGAACCTTTTGCCTCCGATCGCCGCAGATTCGCCGCCGTCCGGGAAGCGCGTGCCGCGGCAGCGGCCGCCTTCTTCAAAGCCAACGCGTCCGACTGGGAACGCATCCGGTCGCTTCATGCGCCCGAGCAGGAGGTCGAGGCCGCCATTGTTCGGCTTGTCCGTGCTTCGCCTTCCGATGCGCTGCTCGATGCGGGCACGGGCACGGGCCGTATGCTGGAACTGCTTGCGCCGCAAATCCGGCGTGGAGTGGGCGTAGATGTCAGTCCGGAAATGCTTGCTGTCGCGCGCGACCGATTGGAGCGAGCGCATGCGCATCACTGCCAGGTTCGCCTGGCCGACGTGTATCGCTTGCCATTTCATGCGGGCAATGGCGAACAGGGGTTCGACATCGCGCTCTTCCATCAGGTGCTTCACTATCTCGACGATCCCCAGGCCGCGGTTGTGGAGGCCGTGCGTCTGCTGAAGCCGGACGGTAGGCTCCTCATCGTCGATTTTGCGCCGCACGATCTGGAATTTTGTCGCAGCGAATTGGCGCACAGACGGTTGGGATTTCCCGACGACGAAGTTAGCAACTGGTTCGCAGCGGCGGGCCTCAAATCTCTCACCTCCGAAGCGATTGCTCCGGATGAGGACGTCGCGCGGGGCCGCTCCGGCAAGTTGACGGTCAAGATCTGGGTCGGCGACATGGCGCGCCTGCCTGTACGCGCCCGCGCGAAGGTGGCGGCATGAACGTACCGGTCGCTTCCGCGCTTAAAGTGTCATTCGAGTTCTTTCCTCCGAAAACGGAGGACATGGAGGCGCAGCTCTGGCGCGCTATTAGGCGACTTGAGCCTCTGGCGCCCACTTTTGTCTCTGTGACCTATGGTGCAGGCGGCTCGACACGCGACCGCACGCACGCCACTGTCGCGCGGATTGTCGAGGAAACCACGCTTACGCCGGCGGCGCATCTCACCTGCGTGGGCGCTTCTCGCGGCGCCATCGACGATGTCGTGCGCGGCTATTGGGAGGCAGGCGTCCGTCACATCGTCGCGTTGCGGGGGGATATGCCGGAACAGGGTGCTCCCTACCGAGCACACAATGGCGGCTATCAATCCACGCCCGCCCTTATCGCCGGCATCAGGCGCATCGCGCCGTTCGAAATTAGTGTCTCGGCCTATCCCGAACGGCATCCGGATTCGATGTCTCTCGATGACGATGTAGAGCTGCTCAAGGCCAAGGTCGATGCGGGTGCGGTGCGCGCGATCGGTCAGTTCTGTTTCGATCCGGACGCGGTGGCAAGGTTTCGGGATCGCGTGGCGGCGTGTGGGCTTTCCATTCCGATCGTGCCCGGCCTGATGCCCACCACGAATTTCAAGGGCGTGCAGCGCATGGCGGCACGCTGCGGTGCGAGCGTACCCCCCAGTTTCGTCGAGCTGTATCGCGGGCTTGAAGACGACATCGAGAGCCGCCGGGCGATCGCCTCGGCGCTTATGGTGGAGCAGGTGGAGCAATTGCTCCGGCGCGGCTTCGATCAATTCCATTTCTACACTTTGAACCAGGCCGATCTTACTTATGCGGCCTGCAGATTATTGGGCGCGCGGCGGTTTGAAGCGGCGCATGAGGCAGCATCATGAAATCCAATCGCGCGGCACGCATTGCATGGCTGGCAGAGGAGGCGAAGCGGCGCATCCTGCTGCTCGACGGCTCCTGGGGTGTGATGATCCAGGGCTATGGGCTCGGCGAGGCGGATTTTCGCGGGAACAGATTTTCTAACCACACGCATGATCTCAAGGGCAACAACGATCTGCTCACCCTCTCGAAACCGGATGTGGTGCGCGAAATCGGCAACGCCTATCTTGAAGCCGGCGCCGACATCCTCGAAACCAACACGTTCAATTCGACGAATATCTCGCAGGCCGATTATGGCCTCGAACATCTCGTTGCCGAGCTGAACGAGACGGGCGCGCGGCTCGCGCGCGAGACCTGCGACCACTTCTCGACGCCGGAACGCCCGCGACTCGTCGCGGGCGTGCTGGGTCCCACCAACCGCACGGCCTCGTTGTCGCCGGATGTAAACGATGCCGGGTTCCGCAACATCAGTTTCGATGCGCTGCGCGTCACCTATCTCGAAGCCACGCTGGCGCTCATTCGCGGCGGCGCCGACCTCATCATGATCGAGACGGTATTCGATACGCTGAACGCCAAGGCCGCAATTTATGCGATCGAAGAAGCCTTTGCCGCGTCGGGGCTGCGGCTGCCGCTGTGGATATCGGGTACGATCACCGATCTGTCGGGGCGCATGCTGACGGGGCAGACCGCCGAGGCGCTGTGGCATTCCGTGCGCCACGCCAGACCTTTCGCCATCGGGCTGAATTGCGCGTTGGGTGCGAATGAACTGAGACCCTATGTCGATGAGCTGTCGGGCGTTGCCGATACGCTGGTGAGCGCGCATCCCAATGCGGGTCTTCCCAACGCGTTCGGCGGCTATGACGACGGTCCGGAATCCATGGCTGCGACGATGGGCGAGTTCGCGCGCTCTGGCCTCGTCAACATCATTGGCGGGTGTTGCGGCACGACGCCCGAACATATCAGGGCATTTGCGGAAGCCGTCGCAGGCGTTCCGCCGCGTGCAATTCCCGAAAAGCCGCGTTACCTGCGTCTTGCCGGGCTTGAACCGTTCACGCTCACGCCGGAGACCAATTTCGTCAATATCGGCGAGCGCACCAACATCACGGGCTCGGCCAAGTTCCGCAAATTGATCGCCGCCGACGATTACGACGCGGCACTCGAAGTGGCGCGCAGCCAGGTGGAGAACGGCGCCCAGGTCATCGATATCAATATGGACGAAGGGCTCATCGATTCCGAAGCCGCGATGCACCGCTTCCTGTGCCTCATCGCCGCGGAACCCGATATCGCGCGCGTGCCGGTGATGATCGATTCCTCGAAATGGAGCGTCATCGAAGCCGGTCTCAAAGTCGTTCAGGGCAAGCCGATCGTCAATTCGATCAGCCTGAAGGAAGGCGAGGACGCCTTCATCGCGCAGGCACGGAAGGTTCTGCTTTATGGTGCCGCCGTCGTCGTGATGGCGTTCGACGAACAGGGGCAGGCCGATACCGCCGATCGCAAGGTCGAGATCTGCAAACGCGCCTATCGCATCCTCGTGGACCGGGTCGGCTTTCCGCCGGAAGACATTATCTTCGATCCCAACATCTTTGCCGTCGCGACCGGCATAGACGAGCACAATGACTATGCCCGCGGCTATTTCGAAGCGACGCGGCGCATCCGCGAAGAACTGCCTTACGTGCATGTCTCCGGCGGACTCTCCAACGTCTCGTTCTCGTTTCGCGGCAACGAGACGATGCGCGAAGCGATGCATTCGGTGTTCCTCTACCATGCCATCCAGGACGGCATGGACATGGGCATCGTCAATGCCGGGCAATTGGCCGTCTATGAAGACATTCCCCTCGACCTGCGCGAGGGCGTGGAAAACGTGCTGCTCAATCGCAGGCCGGACGCGACCGAACGTCTGCTCGATCTGGCGCAGCGTTATAAGAACGATTCCGCCGGCCCACGCGAGGAGATCACGCTCACCTGGCGCCAGGCGCTGGTCGACGAGCGCATCAAATATGCGCTCGTGCATGGCATTGCGGATTTCATCGTGGAGGATACGGAGGAGGCCCGTCTTGAAACCGCGCGCCCGCTCGACATCATCGAAGGGCCGCTGATGGCGGGCATGAATGTGGTGGGCGATCTGTTCGGCGCGGGCAAGATGTTTCTGCCGCAGGTCGTCAAATCCGCGCGCGTGATGAAGAAGGCCGTCGGGCATCTCGTTCCCTACATGGAGTTGGAACAGGCAGGTGTGCAGAAGGAGCCCGTGGGCCGCATCGTGCTCGCCACCGTGAAAGGCGATGTGCACGATATCGGCAAGAACATCGTGGGCGTGGTCTTGCAATGCAACGGTTATGAGGTCGTCGATCTGGGTGTCATGACACCGGCACAGAAGATCCTCGATACCGCGCGCGAGATCGGCGCCAATATTGTGGGCCTTTCCGGCCTCATCACACCCTCGCTCGACGAAATGTGCCATGTGGCGGCCGAGATGGAACGACAGGGTTTCGACATCCCGCTGCTTATCGGCGGGGCCACTACGAGCCGTGTGCACACGGCTGTGAAGATCAACCCGAAATACCGGCGCGGACAGACCGTTCACGTGCTCGATGCGTCGCGCGCCGTTGGTGTGGCGGCAAGCCTGCTCGCCAAGGGTACACGCGGCGACTACACCGCCAATGTGCGCGGCGAGTATGAGGAAATCGCTGCCCGACATGCGACACAACGTGCGCCGGGCCGCAGGCGTTCGCTCGCAGAAGCGCGCGCGAACCGGTTGAAATTCGACTGGTCGCGCTATACGCCGCCCAAACCGCGATTCCTGGGCTTGCGCGAATTTGCCTTCTACGATCCGGCCGAACTCGTGCGCTATATCGACTGGACGCCGTTCTTCCAGACCTGGGAGTTGGTCGGGCGCTATCCGCTCATTCTTGACGACCCGCAGGCCGGCGAGGCGGCGCGCAGCCTGTTCGCGGACGCGCAAGCGATGCTGCAGCGCATCGTGCGCGAGAAATGGCTGAGTCCGCGCGCCGTGATCGGCTTTTGGCCGGCTGCCGCAGACGGCGACGACATTGCGGTCTTCCGCGACGAAGACCGGCACGATCGCATGACAACCCTGCACACGCTGCGGCAGCAAATGGCACGCGAGCCGGGCAAGCCCAATCTTGCGCTGGGCGATTTCGTGGCGCCTCGCGAAACGGGACTCGCGGACTATATCGGCGGCTTTGCCGTTACCACGGGCCATGGCGAGGACAAGTGGATCAAACATTTCGAGGCGGACAAAGACGATTACAGCGCCATTCTCCTGCGCGCGCTGGCGGACCGTCTCGCCGAGGCTTTCGCGGAGCGTCTGCACGAACGCGTGCGCAAGGAATTCTGGGCCTATGCACCGGACGAAAACCTGTCCACGGAGGAGATCATCGCGGAAGGCTATCGCGGCATCAGACCCGCGGCAGGTTATCCCGCACAGCCAGACCATACGGAGAAGGGCACGCTATTCGAGCTGCTCGACGCCGAACGCCGGGCCGGAATGAGGCTTACGGAGAGCTTCGCGATGTGGCCTGGTTCATCCGTATCCGGACTATATTTCTCGCATCCCGATAGCCGCTATTTCGGAACCGGCAAGATCGAACGCGACCAGGTGGTGGATTATGCGCGCCGCAAGGGCTGGCCGCTCGACGAGGCGGAACGCTGGCTCGCGCCGATCCTCAACTACGACCCGCGCGCCGAGGCGGCGTAACGCGAGGGTTCGTCAATGACTCGGTGAGGGCTTTGGCGCGTGTCCGTGACGGCGCTTTGAGCGCCGCCGACCGAAATCCGACCGGTCTTTAGCCCTGTCCATGCGCGCTTGCCATCGCGCTGGCGACGGTCGCCTTGAAACGCACCTGCGGGCGGCGAACGCCATGTGTGAGCAAGGTTCTCAGGATGGCGCGCCTTGCGCCCGTGACATAGACAAGCGCGCCCTGGCGGCCCGCCTTGCGTACAAAGCCTTCTATCATGCTCGCGGCGCTGGAATCGACGATTGTCACGGCGGAAAAATCGATTACATAGGCCTTTGGCTTCTCCGCGAGATTTTCAAGGATAGCGGCGACAGACGCAGCGGCGCCGAAGAAGAAGGCGCCGGATATGCGATAGACGACCACCTCACGATCGGTCGCAAGTGCCGCATTGTAAGGCTTATGCGGATCGTCGTTCTCCCTGTCCGGACGATCTTCTTCCGCAACAGGCATGCCGTTCTCGACAGCGACGCTCTGTGCCATGCGGTGAAGAAACAGAAACGCGCTGATGGTGAAGCCGGTGACGATGCCTGTCGTCAGATCGCGAAAGATGGTGAGCAGGAATGTCGCGAGCAAAACGACTGCGTCGCTACGCGACGCGCGCAACAACGTGGCGAATTGTTGCCGCTCCGCCATGTTCCAGCAAACGACCGCCAACACGCCGGCGAGGGCCGCAAGCGGGATGTAGCTTGCCAGGGATGCCGCGACCAGCATGAACGCCAATATCAGCACGGCATGAAACATTCCGGCGAGGGGGCTGCGCGCGCCGGCCCGCACATTGGTCGCCGTCCGCGCGATCGTGCCGGTGACGCAGATGCCGCCGAACAGGGCCGAGGCGATATTCGCCGCGCCCTGTGCCACCAATTCGCAATTGGAGCGATGCCGCCGGCCCGTCATGCTGTCGGCGACGACGGCGGAGAGCAGGCTTTCGATGCTGCCCAGCATGGCAAAAGCCAGCGCATCCGGCAGGACGGCGATGATCTTCGCCGATGAAATCCCGGGCAAATGCGGCGGAGGCAGGAAATGCGGAATGCCGCCGAACCGGCTGCCGATCGTCGCCACGGGCAGACCCAATGCCCAGCACGCCACGGAGGCAGCTCCGACCGCGATGAGCATCGCCGGCCAATGCGGCCGCAACCGCCGCAGGAAAACGATGAGGCCGACGGTCAGGATCGTTACACCGAAGGCAGCGACGCTGAAGCTCGGAATCGCGGCGGCAAGCGCCATGAGCTTCGGCACGAACGGACCGGGTTCCGCGCCCGCAAACTGCAGTCCGAAAATATCCTTGATCTGGCTCGCGAAGATGATGACGGCGATGCCGGCCGTAAAACCGACGGTCACGGGATAGGGAATATATTTGATGAACGTGCCGAGCCGCAGAAAGCCGATCGCGAGCATGATGAAGCCGGACAGCATGGTTGCGAGCAGCAGACCGTCGAGACCATGCAGCCTCACGGTTGCGGCGACGAGCACGATGAAGGCGCCGGCGGGGCCGCCAATCTGAAACCGGCTGCCGCCGAGCAGGGAAACGATGAAGCCTCCGACGATCGCGGTATAGAGCCCGCGTTCCGGCGAAACGCCCGAGGCGATCGCGATCGCCATCGACAGCGGCAATGCGACGATGGCCACCGTGAGGCCGGCCAAGGCATCGGCCCTGAGGCTGGCAGCTCCATAACCTTCCCGCCAGACGGTAACGAGTTTGGGTGCGAAAAGTTCGGCGAAGCTCGGCTGCGCAGCCCCGGTGGCTATGGTCATCGCTGTGGCGCGTCCTTGAAGCGAACGCCGCGCCCGCCGCCACTGCTCACATCATGATCTCCGATGAGCGTCACGCCGGCGCGGTCGAGTGCGGCAATGACTTTGACAAGCGTATCGATGACCCCCCGTACATTGCCGTCGCTCGCTTCCATGCGTTGGACGGTCGGCAGCGAAATGCCGGACAGATTGGCGAGGGTCTTCTGATCGATGCCCAGGAGGGCTCTGGCGGCACGGATTTGGGCTGCGGTGATCATCAAAGTTCCGATGTGTTGAAATCAACCATGTAAATAATACTAATTATGAGTGCTTACACATCTATTTAGCTTTTCTGTATATCTATATTGTGATTCTTAACATCAGACGAGTTGGCGAACGATATGACTTTTTATGCGTGCTAGAAACCAAATTAGTTGACATATTTCCTTATTGGTTATAGCTTGAAAACAAGGCCGTCTAACGCCTGCCCGATCAGGCGTTGTTCTTCGACATTGTGAAGAAAACCTGGGCGAGCAGCGACGCTCTTAGCCGATTATGCAACCAAAGCGTGCAATCGCGAATTCCCTGTTATTCCCTCACCTGAGGGAATTTTCACATTGCCAAATCGCCGAGTTATATCGCGTTTCAAACCGGCTGCCATCAGAGGTTGTATCGTCGATTTCGTGCCGCTCATACATGGCGAAATCGTTTGTCACGGATTGCGCAGCCTTTCGGCGGGTTTCGCGGCGAGCGCCGCCCAGGCCGCAACAAGCCCAAACAGGAGCGCGACAGAGGCGCCTCCGATCACGGTAAAGATTGCAGCAGCAGGGTCGAATGCGAAGGGCACTTCGAACACCAGGCGGGCGACGAGCCACGCCGTGGTGCTTCCTGCCGCCAGCGCCAGAATGCCCGTCAGCGCGCCGATAAGCGCATATTCAATTCCGAAAACGGCGGCGATCTGCCCGCGCGTGGCGCCCAGCACTTTCATCACGGTCGAATCGTATAGCCGCGCGCGCTGGCCCGCGGCGATGGCGCCTGCCAGCACGAAAAGCCCGGCTATGATGGTGACGAGACTGGCCGCCCGCACACCGAGCGCCAATTGCTGCAGCAAGCCGTTGACCTGCGCAATGGCGTCTTTCACGCGCACGGTGGAGACGCCGTGGAATTTGTCGGTGACGGCGCGGAACAGCGGCTCCTCGTCGTGCGGCGCGACATTCACCGTGGCGAGAAAGCTGTGCGGTGCCTTGTCGATCAATCCGGGCGACAGAATGAGCGCGAAATTCTGTCGCCCATTGGCGAAATCGACATTGCGCAGATTGGCAATCCTGCCCTCGATGTCGCGACCGAGCACGTTGAGCGTAAGCGTATCGCCGACCTTCAGGCCCATGCCTTTCGCTAGCTCGGCATCGAAGGAAATGAGCGTGGGGCCGGTATAGTTGGCGGGCCACCAATGGCCGTCGGTAATATCGGCGTCTTTGGGCGGGGTTGCGGCATAGGTGATGCCGCGGTCGCCATTGAGCGCCCAGCGCACGTTGCCCGCAACCTTCGCGTCCCTTGCTGCCACGCCGTTCAGCGCCACGATCCGTCCACGGATCATCGGCGTGCGTTTGTAGTCGCGCACCGAGGGAAAGCTTGCGACCGTAAGATCGAAGGCGTTTGCATCGACGGGTTGGATGTCGATGAAGAAGAAGGTGGGCGCCGTGGCGGGCAGGGTGTCCCTCACCTGCGCCGAAATCGTGCGGTCGATGAGGAGCACCACGGCGAGCAGCGAGAGTCCGAGGCCCAGCCCCACGATCACTGAAACGGTCGCCGCCCCAGGTCTTGTAAGATTGGCCAGCGCCAGCCTTATGACCGGGTGGCGCGCGCGCGGCAGGCGGCCCAATACGAAGCGCAGTCCTTCGGCCATCGCGCGAAACAGACCGAAGATGGCCGCGCTCCCGGCAAGGAACCACAAGGCGAAGATGACTGACGGAGAGATGGCGAGCGCCAGCGCGATCACAGCAGCCGTCGCGCCGCCGGCAGCAAACAGGTAAGGCAGCCTGCCGTGCACGGGCCGTGGCGCGACGATGTCGCGGAACAGGCTGGCCGGCGCGATTTCGCGGGCGCGGGCGAGCGGAGGGATGGCGAAGGCGGCCGCCGAACAGAGACCGAAGACGACCGCGAGCGCGAGCGGACCGACATAGACGCCATAATGAACCGGCGTCGGAAGAACACCGCCGAGCAGCCGCGCCACGAGAAACGGCAGCGCAGCGCCGAGCAGCACACCCGCTACGACCGCAAACGATGCGATTGCCATCACCTGCAGGAAAAAGACGAGGAAGATGAGACCGCCTTCGGCGCCGAGCGATTTGAATGTGGCGATCTCGTTGCGCTTGCGGTCGAGATAGACGCCCACGGCCTGTCCCGCGCCGACGCCGCCGACAGCCAGCGCCGTCAACCCCACCAGCGTCAGGAACATTGCCACCTGCTCAATAAGACGGCGCGTGCCGGGCGCAGCATCCGTGCGATCGCGAATTTGCCAGCCGGCGTCGGGAAACTGCGCTGTGGCCGCGCGCCGGAACGACGCCGGCGACACCTGTTGCGGCAGCGCAATGCGATAGCTGTATTCGATCAGACTGCCCAACGTGACGAGCCCCGTATGCGCCAGCGCGTCGCCGGAGATGATGACATGCGGGCCGAGGCTGAAGCCGCCGGAGATGCGGTCCGGTTCGTCGGTCAGCACCGCAGAGACGAGAAATGTCTGCACGCCGATTCGCAGACGACCGCCGCGCGCAAGCTTGAGGCGATCGAGCAGGGTTTGTTCGACAACAGCACCGCAAATGCGCTGGCCGGATTCATCCGTGCAGGCGAGTGCGGCTGGCAGTGGCTTTGCGGGCGCGAGCCCCGCCTTCCCATAAAGCGGATAGGCGCCATCCACGGATTTGAGCTCGATAAGCTGCCGCTCCGCTTCGCGGTCGCCCTTGAGTGCATAGGCCATCGCGCGCATGGAGACGGTTTCGGAAACGCGGCCGCGCGCGGCCGCGAAGCGCCTTTCCGTGTCCGTCATCGGCCGATGCACGAGTTCAAGGGCCACGTCGCCGCCCAGCAGCGTGCGGCCCTGTTCGGAGAGCCCCGTCAGGAGCGCGTCGGCGAGCGAGCCTACCGCTGCGATCGCTGCCACACCCAGGACAAGGCAAGCGAAGAAAATGCGAAATCCGGAAAGTCCGCTGCGCAATTCGCGCTGCGCCAGACGCCGGGCGAGCCCGAACGTGCTCATGCTGCTGTACGTTCGTCCGCCACAATGCGGCCGTCCTTCAACCGCACGATTCGTGTGCAGCGTCGCGCCAGCGTCTCCTCATGCGTGACCAGGAACAGTGTTGTTTGCGCCCGCGCGTGGAGGGAAAGCAGCAGGTCGGCCACCTCGGCGCCCGTCTGCGTGTCGAGATTGCCCGTGGGCTCGTCGGCAAACAGCACTGCGGGGCGCGGCGCAATGGCGCGGGCGAGCGCCACACGCTGCTGTTCGCCGCCCGACAATTGTCCGGGATAGTGGCTCATGCGTGCGCCCAACCCGACCGCCTCCAACTCGCTGCGCGCGCGGTCGAACGCGTCCGCAACGCCGGCGAATTCCAGCGGCAGCGCCACGTTTTCCAGCGCTGTCATTGTCGGGATCAGGTGAAACGATTGGAACACGATGCCCACTTGGCCGCGCCTGAAACGCGCCAGCGCATCCTCATCGAGCTGCGACAGGTCCATGCCGGCGACGATGATACGTCCTCCAGTCGGCGATTCGAGCCCCGCTGCCAGCATGAGAAGCGACGATTTGCCGGAACCGGAGGGTCCAAGCAGAGCCACCGTCTCGCCCGCCCGAACGGTGAGCGAGACGCCGGAAAGGATGTTCACCGCGCCAGCAGCGCCCGAAAGCGTGAGCCGCACATCTTCCAAAACGATCGCCGGTGGGGGAGTCTGCATGCCGGGACTCAGGGAATGCGCGGAAGGCGCGCGGTTGAGGGCGTGACAGGCGATATGGCATGAAAATCGTGCGGTTCAAGCTTGTTTGCAGTGCGATCTGGCTCGCGCTGGCGCTGTGCGCGTACGGGCCGCATGCGTTGGCAGCACGGGCGGTGACTATTCTCGCCCTCGGCACCAGCCTGACGCAGGGCTATGGGTTGCCGCCAGGTACGGAATTGCCCGTTATTTTGGCGGCAAAGCTCCAGGCGGCGGGTATCAACGCGCGGATCGTCAATGCGGGGGTTTCCGGCGATACTTCCGCCGACGCGCTCTCGCGTCTCGACTGGTCGCTCGCCGACCATCCCGACGCCGCTATGGTCGAGTTGGGTTCGAACGATGCGCTGAGAGGCCTTGAACCGGCAGAGACGGAAAAGAACCTTTCCGCGATTCTGGAGAAGCTCAGGGCGGTTCATATTCCTGTTCTGCTGCTCGGCATGAAAGCGCCACGTAATCTGGGACCCGAATACGCGGCCACGTTCGATCCGATCTATGCAAGGCTTGCACACGCATATGGCGCGCTGCTTTATCCCTTCGTGCTCGACGGCGTGGCGCTCGACCCGAAGCTCAACCAGGCAGATGGAATTCATCCGAACCCAGCCGGCGTGAAGATCATCGCCGCGCGCATCTTTCCCGAAGTGCAAAAGCTCGTGGCCGAGGCGAAACACTAGATGTTCAGGCGGCTGCTCTCGGTCGGCGGGTTCACGCTGCTGTCGCGCATCACCGGCTTTGTCCGCGACATTCTGATGGCATGGACTCTCGGCAAGGGTGTTTTGTCGGACGCCTTCATCGTAGCGTTTCTTTTCCCAAACTATTTTCGCCAGATCTTCGGCGAGGGTACGATCAACCCCGCCTTCCTGCCGCGCTACGCAGCCTTGCATGCCAGAGGCAAGCACGAAGCTGCCGCCCGGTTCGGTGACGAAGTCTTTGCCTGGCAGATGGCGGCGCAACTCATCCTTCTTGTTGCGGCGCTCATTTGCATGCCGTGGATCGTGCGCGGGCTAGCGCCAGGCTTCACCGACAATCCGGGTCAGCTCGCGCTCACTGTCAGCCTGGCCCGCATCACTTTTCCCTATCTTATTCTGACCGTAGTAGCCGTGCAGCTTTCGGCGATGCTGAACGCGATCGAGAAATTCTGGGCCGCAGCGGCTTGGTCGAATTTTCAGAATCTCGCAATGATTGCGACGCTCCTGGCCTGGCGCTGGTTCCCCAACGCGGCCTATGCAGCGGCGTGGGGCGTTCTGGCCGGCGGACTGGCACAGCTTTTCTTCATGCAATGGGCGAGCGCACGCGACGGACTCTCGCTGCGCGTCACCTGGCCGCGCTGGACGCCGGAGATAAAAGAATTCTTCAAGGCGTTCGGCGCCGTCACATTGGGCGCCGCGAGTGTCGTGATCGCGCCGTTCATCGATACGGTGATCGCGAGCCTCCTGCCCACCGGCAGCCGGACAGCGATTTACTATGCCGACCGCATCTTCCAGTTGCCGCTCGGCGTTTTGGGTATCGCGCTGGGCACGGTGCTCTTGCCGGCGATGTCGGCGCGGCTGGCGGTGAACGACCGCGCCGGTTCGGACTCGGCGCAGAACAGGGCGGCGTCGCTTTCGCTGTTGCTCACCTTGCCTTTCGCCGCCGTGTTTGTCGCCATTCCCGACACGATCATGCGCGCGATCTTCGCCCATGGCGCATTCGACAAAAGCGCAGCCGAGCTATCGGCGATTGCGCTCGCCACCTATGGCGTGGGTCTGCCGGCTTTCGCGCTGGTGCGCATCGTTCAATCCACGTTCTATGCTCGCCACGACACGGCGACGCCCGTGCGTGTGACCATGACCGCAATTGCGGCGAACATCGCTCTCAAGATCGTATTCGTGTGGGGATTGCATCTCGGTATCGCAGGCATCGCTTTGGGCACGTCTCTGGGCGCCTGGATAAATGTGGGCCTGCTCGCATTCCTGGGACACAGACGCGGCCTGTTGCGGCTGAGCAAGGATTTCCGGCGATCGCTCGTGCCGGCGTTTCTGGCGGGCGGTGCTACCGCCGGGGCGGCGCTCGGCGCGGTGAAACTGGGCGGACACTTGCTGCACGCGGGACAGGTTGTACTCTTTGCACTCGCGATCGTCGCCAGCGCGATCGTCTATGGCGCGGTCGTTCTGCTGTTTCGCAGCCGCTTGCCGCTTGGAAGACTGGCTCGGGCATGAGGCTATTTGTGGCGCTTCCGATTCCGGACAGCGTGGCGAGCGTCATGTTTCTCATTCAGGCGGGCGTTCCCGGCGCGCGCTGGAGCACGCGCGAGCAACTGCATCTGACGTTGCGCTTCATCGGCGAGGTGGACGGCCGCGACGCGAACGCCATCGACGATGCGTTGTCCACGATCAGGGCGCCGCGCTTCACGCTGGCCCTGAAAGGCGTGGGCGAGTTCGGCGGCAAGAATCCGCGAGCGCTGTGGGCGGGCGTCAGCGACCCGGCAGCGGTTGCCCATCTCGCCCGCAAGATCGAGACGGCCCTGCAGCGCATCGGATTGCCAGCCGAGGAACGGAAATTCATGCCCCATGTGACGCTGGCGCGCTTGCGCGGCAGCCCGCCCGGACGAGTGGTGGATTTCCTCGCCGACCATGCGCTCTATGCGAGCGCACCCTTTGAGGTAGACGCGTTCAACCTTTATTCGAGCACGTTGACGCCGAACGGCAGCCTTTATTTGGTGGAACGCACCTACGAGCTCGCGTGACGCGAACGATCAATCCGCTGCTGCTTCGATAACGTCCATTTCGTCGTCGGAGAGACCGAAATGGTGCCCGATCTCGTGGACGAGGACATGGCGCACGATATCGCCCAGTCTTTCGCGATGCTCCGCCCAATAATCCAGGATCGGCCGGCGATAGAGGAAAATCATCGTGGGCGCGGCCACGCCCTGATTGTTGACGCGAGCGGCAAGATCGGAACCTTGAAACAGGCCCAGGATTTCGAACTCGCTTTCGAGTTCCATGCCGCGGATCACGTCATCATCGGGAAAATCCTGGATGACGAACGCGATATCGCCGACCAGTGCGCGAAACTCCGCGGGCAGGAGAGCAAAGGCGTTGCGCGCCAGCGCCTCGAATTCGTCGAGCGAAGGGGCTTCCAGATCCGTCCAGTCCATGCCGTTTGATCGCATGGCGACGCCGCACCTGCAATCGGTTAGGCTCCTGGGGATGCAGGGAACAGGAGCAACGATGAAAAAGCTGACCGCAGAGGAACACAGCGCGGCGCTGAAAGAACTGCCGCTTTGGCGCGAAGTGCCGGGCCGCGACGTGATCGCGCGCAAATTCGAGTTCAGGGATTTCAACGAAGCATTCGGCTTCATGTCGCGCGTGGCGCTGCTGGCGGAAAAGATGGACCACCATCCCGAATGGATGAACGTCTACAAGACCGTCGATGTGAGGCTTACGACGCATGACGCGGGCGGTATCACGGAGAACGACATCCATATGGCGAAGGCGATGGACGTCTACGCCGGCGGTTGATCGGGATCAGACCTCGAATCTGTAATTCGCGCCGTCGCGCCTGATATGCCCAGCGGTGGGCGCCGCGAAATGCGTGCCGATGATGAGGATCGGTTGATCCGCCCAGTCCTTCACCATCGCGTGGCGTGTGACGCGCGCGGCATCCTTGTCGCTGTCGAATTCCGGCGACCAATCCGGGTGACCGATCTGGCAAGGGTGATGCATCATGTCGCCGGTGATGATCGCCGTCTCGCCCATGGATTCGATCACGACGCTGACATGGCCTGGCGTGTGGCCCGTGGTCGGCATCAGGCGGATCTCGGGCGAAACGCGATGGTCCATCTCCACCTGCTGCGCCAGGCCCGCAGCGAAGATGGGTTGCACGGCGTCGGCGAGAATTTCTTGCTGCTCCTCGCCTTCGTCTTTGCTCCAATGTTCGTATTCCTGCCGTCCGATCAGGTAGCGGGCGTTCCGGAAGGTCGGCACCCATTTGCCATCTTCGAGCATCGTGTTCCAGCCGACATGATCGACATGCAGATGCGTGCAGATGACGGCATCGACATTGTCGCGCGTGAAGCCGGCCTGTTCGAGGTGCGCGAGGAAGGGTGTGTGAAGCGCATTCCCCATCAGCATCTTGCGGCCGCGGTCATTGCCGATGCAGGTATCGACGACCAGCTTGAGGCCGGGCGCGTCCACCAGCAGCGCATGGATCGAAAGGATCATATGATCGTCGGGTGTGACGAAATGCGGATAGAGCCACGGCATGGCGCGCAGCGCGTCAGGCGTGGCCTCGGGAAACAGCGGCCTTTTTTCGTTATAGGGAACCGGGATTTCCATTTCCACGACGCGCGACACCTTCACGTCGCCGATCTGCCAGCTGAGCATGCGTTTTCCCCCGTTATCTGTACCCATCATGACGTGCCGTCGCGCCGTACGCGAGTCCGATGGCCTATCGATCGTCATTTCCGCTGCGCGTTTTTCACCAGATCGTCGACCACGCCGGGATCGGCGAGCGTCGAGGTATCGCCGAGATTGGACATGTCGCCCTCCGCGATCTTGCGCAGGATGCGGCGCATGATCTTGCCGGAGCGTGTCTTGGGCAGGCCCGGCGCGAACTGGATCGCGTCCGGCTTGGCGATCGCCGACAGGTGCTTCGAGACAAATTGCTGCAGCTCCAGCGCGAGAGCGTCCGACGGCGCCTCGCCCAGGACGAGCGTCACGAAGGCGTAGATGCCCTGGCCCTTGATGTCATGCGGCATGCCGACTACGGCCGCCTCGGCAACCAGAGCGTGCGCGACAAGTGCGGATTCGACCTCGGCGGTGCCGAGGCGGTGGCCCGAGACGTTGATCACATCATCCACGCGGCCCGTGATCCAGTAATAGCCGTCTGCGTCGCGGCGGCAGCCATCGCCGGTGAAATATTTGCCGCGATAGGTTTTGAAATAGGTGTCGATGAAGCGCTGATGGTCGCCATAGACCGTGCGCATCTGTCCCGGCCAGGAATCGAGCAGTACGAGATTTCCGGAAGCGGCGCCTTCCAGTACGCGGCCTTCGGCGTCCACGAGCTGGGGTTCGATCCCGAACAGCGGCTTCGTCGCCGAACCCGGTTTCAAGTCGGTCGCACCCGGCAGCGGCGAAATGAGAATGCCGCCCGTCTCGGTCTGCCACCAGGTGTCGACAATGGGACAACGTTCGTCGCCCACGACGCGGTAGTACCAAAGCCATGCCTCCGGATTGATCGGCTCGCCCACAGAACCGAGCAAACGCAGAGATTTGCGGCTGGTCCGCTTCACTGGCGCTTCGCCTTCGCGCATCAGGGCGCGAATCGCCGTTGGCGCCGTGTAGAATATATCGACCTTGTGCTTGTCGATCACCTCCCAGAAGCGGGATGGCGAGGGATGATTGGGCACGCCTTCGAACATGAGCGTCGTGGCGCCATTGGCCAGCGGTCCATAGACGATATAGGAGTGCCCAGTCACCCAGCCCACATCGGCGGTGCACCAGTAGATGTCGCCGTCGTGATAATCGAACACATATTGGTGCGTGTACGCCGCATAGAGCAGATAGCCGCCGCTGGTATGCAGCACGCCTTTCGGCTTGCCGGTGGAACCGCTCGTGTACAGAATGAACAGCGGAGCTTCGGCGCTCATTTCCTCCGGTGGACAATCCGTTGAGGCTCTCGCCGTCGCTTCGTGATACCAGACATCGCGGCCGCTATGCATTGACACGCCGGCGCCCGTGCGGCGCACGACAAGCACGGTCTTCACGTCGGGACAATTCGTCAACGCCTGATCGGCGTTCTGCTTGAGCGGGACGGATTTGCCGCCGCGCAGGCCCTCATCCGCCGTGATGAGGACGTGGCTTCCACAATCCTGGATGCGGCCGGCGAGGCTGTCGGGCGAGAAGCCGGCAAACACGACGGAATGGATCGCGCCGATGCGCGCGCAGGCCAGCATCGCGTAGGCCGCTTCCGGAATCATGGGCAGATAGATCGTCACGCGGTCGCCCTGCCGCACGCCATGCGCCTTCAGTACATTGGCCAGGCGGCACACTTCGTCATGCAGTTCCGCATAGGTGATGGCGCGGCTTTCCTTTGGGTCGTCGCCTTCCCACAGAATGGCGGTCTGTTGCGCGCGGGCGGGCAGATGGCGGTCGATGCAGTTCGCGGCGACGTTCAACGTGCCGTCTTCGAACCATTTGATGTAGAGATCGTCGGGATCCCAGGAAACGTCCTTCACGCGGGTGAATGGTTTGAGCCAGTCGAGGCGCTTGGCCTCGTCGCGCCAGAACCCGTCGGGATCGCTGAGCGAGCGCGCATACATGTCTTCGTATTTCGCGCGGTCGATGAAGGCGCGCCGCCGCCATTCCTCGGGAACGGGAAACAGATGGTCGGACATGGGCGGTTCCTCGGCTACGCTGTTGTTTCCGGAGATATTGGCGGGCGGTGGTGCGCGCTTCAAGCCAACTTGTTCTCGTCGTTGCCCTGCCCCGGCGGTTCGCGGCGGATGGAGGCGGGCGTCTTCGAGAATTTGAGCGGCGGGCGCATCGCACGCCAGCGCCCCTCGGTGGGATGATCGCGTAGTTCGAAGAACCCCACCGCGTTGAGATGTTCGTCGTCCAATACGGTGTCAAGTGTGTTGGCGCGCAGGATGGGCACGCGATGCTTTTCGCCGAGCCGCATCCATTCTGCGGTCGTGTGCTGCAGCGCCGCCTCGGCCATCATGTCGTAATAGACGGCGACCTTGGCCTTGCCGTCCGGCGCCGTCATGAAGCGCTCGCTTTCATAGGCGTTCGGAATGCCGCCCAGTTCCATGAATTTCGCCGCCGCCGCACGCGAGACCGGTTGCACGCCGATATAGCCGTCCTTTGTTTTCAGCGGTCTACGCCCGGCGGCGAGCGCGACCGAGTGGCCGGTATGCGAAACGGGTGGCTCGAAGGTGGCACCGAACAAATGTTCGGCCAGCAGAAAACTCGTGAAGCTCTCGAACATCGGAATTTCGACCGCCTGGCCTTCACCCGTGCGTTCGCGGTGAAACAGCGCCGCCAGCACACCCGCCACCGCATGCAGGCTCGAAACCTTGTCGGCGAAATAGGAGGGCAGGATGCGCAGTTCCGGATTGCCGTCGACCTGCGGCAGAAGATCGGCCGCGCCCGACGCCGCCTGCACCAGATCGTCGAAGGCCTGGCGTCCGGCATAGGGTCCGTCGGACCCGTAGCCCACGCAATGCGCATAAACGATCGAAGGATTAAGCTTCGACACATCGTCATAGGAAAAGCCAAGGCGGCTTATCGCATCGGCGCGAACGTTGTGGATGAACACCTGCGCATCGGGCAGCAATGCGCGCAGCCTCGCGCGGCCCTCTTCCTGCTTGAGGTCGAGCGTGACGGAGCGCTTGTTGCGATTGAGCGACATAAAGGTCGCGCCCATATTGGCATTCTTCGCGTGCTTGGTGCCGAAACGTTGCGGATCGCCCTCCGGCGGCTCGATCTTGATCACGTCGGCGCCCAAGTCTCCAAGCATCTGGGTCGCGTAGGGGCCGAAGATGAATGTCGTCAGGTCGATGACCGTGATGCCCGCCAGCGGGCCGCTTGCATTCTGCATGAGGAGCGTTCTCCGGGACGTTCTTTGTTTCGTATAGTAAGTTTGCACCGGACCATGCGCCAGTTTCCCCGGTTTGTCGCGCAATCCTGACATCCTGCACTTCACACTCCGCCGGATTGCGCTTTAGGATCGGGAACGGCCCGAGGAGAACGAGGCATGGCAGGGAAGGCGCAAACCGGGGGCTATACGCCGTCCATGAGCGACGATGTGGTCAAGCTCAAGACGGGAAAAGTCTGGAGCTACTGGTTTGCGGCACTCGACAAGGCCGGAGGAAACGGCCTTACGCATCGCGCCCTCACGAAGATTTTGTGCGATCAACACGGCGTGGGACCTTGGTGGTCGCAAATGGTGACGGTGGAATATGAACGCGCGCGCGGACTGCGCGAAAAGCATCAGACGGCGGCGGGCTATTCCGTCAGCGTCTCCAAAACGGTAGCAGTGGACGTGTCCGAACTTTACGCCGCCCTCGCGGAAGGCAAGACGCGGAAGAAATGGTTTTCGTGGGATGGCTTCAAACCCTCCTCGCAGACGAAAGACAAATATTTCCGCGGCGCGGGGAAGGACGGCAGGAGGCTCGAAATCAACGTCTATGCCAAAGGCGCCGGCAAATCGCAGATCGTGGTGCAGGTGAACAAGCTCAAGGGCAAGGCTGACGTCGAAGCCGAACGCGCGGCATGGAAAAAGGCGTTGGAAAAGCTCGGTAAGCTCCTTTCCTTTGGCTGAGCGCACATTGTTGGCGAGGCGGCCATTGGCTACAATCTGGCCATGAGCGAGTCCGACGCCGCGATTGTCGATTTGCCGCCCGCGCCGCCGCGGATCGCGGCCGATCCGGTGTTACGGAAGATCAAGGCCGAATTGGCGAGGCTCTATGGTCCGCGTCTGGCCGGCGTCGTCCTGTACGGGTCCCGCGCGCGCGGGGATCACCGGCCGGATTCGGATATCGATCTCATAGCGCTGATAAAAGGCTACGACAGATCACGCGATCGTCCTCCGGCGATCTCGGTGATGTCTCAAGCGATGGCAGAGGCCGGTGTAAACGTTGGCATTCTCCTTTTCTCCGAGGACGGACTCGCCCGGCGCACGATCTTCATGCATAACGTCCGCGAAGACGGCGTTCGACTTTGAAGCCGGAAGCCGGAGAATCGCTTGAGTACGCGCGAATACATTTGGTGCAAGCTACCAAGACATTACAGGCTCGCCTTCCCGGCATAGCTGCGCGCGAAGCATATTTGGCGGCTCTCGCGGCGGCGCGCGCGTTGGTGTTCGAATTTCGTGATAAAGGACCGAAAACCCATTCCGGTGTGAAATCCCTAATGCACGAACTCGTGCGCGACGGCATCGAGATCGACCGCAACCTGCTCACGATTTTCGACGATGGATTCGAACTGAAGGTCGAAGCCGACTATGGAGACCCTGCGAATATTACCGACGAAGACGCATACAGGACCATCCAGATGGCTCACGATTTGATCGGGCAAGTGGACACGATTCTGAAAGAGAGACCGTAGGACCATGCAACTCCATCTCTCCTCCTGGCCTGAGATCGAAGGCTATCTGCAGCGCTCGAAGGCCATTCTCATCCCCATCGGGTCGACGGAGCAGCACGGACCCAACGGACTATTGGGCACTGATGCGCTGTGTCCGGAAATCATCGGCCGGCGCGCGGGCGACGAAGCGGGCATTCTTGTGGCGCCCACCTTCAATGTCGGCCAGGCGCAGCATCACATGGCGTTCCCGGGCACGATCACGCTCAGGCCCACCACGATGATCGCCGCGATGCTCGATTGGGCGCAGTCGCTGTCGCGGCATGGCTTTGAGCGGCTCTATTGGCTGAACGGCCATGGCGGAAATATCCAGACGATCACGTCCGCCTTCTCCGAGATCTATCATGGCATCACGTTTTCCGGCCTGGGCGACCGCGCCGGCTCCAACCATCCGCCGCTGCGCTGTGTCTTGCGCAACTGGTGGGAATTGCCGGGTGTCGGCGATCTGTGCCGCCAGCTTTTCCCGGTGGGCGAGGGGCATCACGCAACGCCTTCCGAAGTGTCGGTCACCTACTTTGCCTATCCCGAGGCGCAGAAGCGGGTGGAGATGCACCCCCGGATCGCGCCGCTCGGGCCCATCTACGACGCGGAGGATTACCGCCGCCGGTTTCCGGACGGCCGTATCGGTTCCGATCCCTCCCAGGCCAGCGTGGAAGCCGGCGGCAAGATCGTTGCGGCCGCAGTGAAGGGCCTGATCGCGGAATTTCGGCATTTCGCGGAATCGTAGCGCCGGTTATCCCGCATCTTCCTCAAATGAACCGCAAATTTGCGGCGCGACAAACACGCTTCCTTCATCGCAATCAGTACGTAGTTCGCACATCGAGGCTGGAATCGTGGTACTTTCTTCCGAAAGTTGCAGTACCGGGGCAACTATGTGGAGACGTCCGGCGCCCGATATGTGGACTGCGGCCGGTTCCCGCCTGGAGCCGTGCAGATCGGATGAAACGAGGAGCGAAAATCATGAAACGTAAATCGATATCGGCGACCGGCGGGCTTGCGCTCGCGTCTGTTGTCGGGCTGGCGATCCCCTGCGCACAGGCGCAAACTTTCAGCGTCGTCCACAGCTTCACCGGCGGCAGCGACGGAGGATATCCCGTTACCGGCTTCATGATGAGCGCAACCGGAGCGCTCTACGGCACAGCCACGGCCGGCGGCACATACGGTTACGGCGTGGTGTTCAAGGTGATCGGCAAAGGCAAAGAGATGGTGCTGCACAGCTTCGCCGGCGGGGCGGACGGGGCGACGCCAGACGGCGGCGTGATCATGAACGCGAGCGGCGCGCTCTTCGGCACCACCACTGCCGGGGGCGCTTCGGGGTCGGGAACGGTGTTCCGGGTGGAAGGAACGAAGGAGACCGTGCTGTACAGCTTCGCCGGCGGCACGGACGGTGCTAATCCGCAAGCCGGACTGACCATGGATGCGGCGGGGAATCTGTACGGCACAACGAGCCAGGGCGGACCAGCCGGCAACGGCACCGTTTTCGAGCTCGTCGCCCCGAAGAAAAAGAACGGGCAGTGGACGGAGACGGTGCTCTACAGCTTCGGCACGGGCACGGACGGGGCTACGCCGATCGGCGGCGTGCACCTGGACGCGGCCGGCAATCTCTACGGCACGACATCGCTGGGAGGCGCCAACGGCTACGGCACGATCTTCGAGGTGACGCCGGGAGGGACGGAAAGCATCCTGCACAGTTTCCAGAACGCGGACGATGGCGCCTATCCCTATGCGGGCCTCATCTCCGACGCGGCCGGCGATCTTTATGGCGCCGCAACAGACGGCGGTGCGGGTGGCGGAGGCACGATCTTCGAGCTTACGCCATCAAACGGCAGCTTTACGTTCAACGTGCTCTACAGCGTACCCGGATGGGGCATCTCGGGAAATTTCCGCGACCTTATGCTCGATGCATCGGGCAATATTTTCGGCGCCACGCATTGCGACGGTAACGACAGCGCCGGAACGGTTTTCGAGCTTTCACCCTCGGGCGGCAGCTGGAACTACACCCTGCTTTACACCTTTACCGGCGGCGACGACGGCCTCTACTCGATCAGCAATCTGGTCATGAAAAACGGCAAGCTCTACGGAACGACGATAGACGGCGGCGCGAACGGCGCCGGTGTGATTTACAAACTCAGCCCCTGAACGAAGCACACCGCTTGCATGCAGCGCCGGCATTTCTTTTCGGGATGCCGGCGTTTTCTTGTCGGGCCCTGTGGAAACGGTCGCCAAGATCGTAACGCGCCGCGCGCCGACGTTCTGCTTCCCGGAAAATTGTCGAATTGCGTCGCGAAAGGGTCCCGCCACGACGGCGCGCGAACCAGATGTCGTCGACCGATTCCGTCTGCGCGTTAAATTCGAAGGGTGGTGAGAGGGGTGGATCGACCACCCCTGCCACGCGGAGGGACCGAGATGCTTGTATTCATCTCCCTCCGGTTGATCGGGAAAAGGAAGCTCACGCTTCTCATCCTGATTTAACCGGCCCCGCCCTGGAGTAGACGCTCCGGGGCGGGTGCCCTCCGAATATATGCAATTGGTTGCGACCGATCAAGAACAATGCGGAGCATCCCGCTCGCACCAATCAATTCATCGTTCCGGACGCTTTGAGAATCTTCAGGATTCTCATGGCTCGTCCTTCTGCATCGCCGAGCGGATTGTTCGAAAGGCAAATGACCGTCAAACGCTGTGCCGGAAATCTCACCATATAGGTCGACGAGTCCATGTCGTCGCCGGAATACCAGATCATTTCCTTCCCGTCGTAATCGCCGAACACGAGACCGAAGGCGTCATTGTCCTTGCTGTGCTGGAACTTCATTCTTTTGTTCATGAGCGCGGTGAAGGCCGGACCGGCAAGACGCGGCATGTACCAATTCGCATCCCATTTCGCCAAATCGTCGAGGGTCGTAAACACGCCGCTGCCGCCGAAATGCGGCGAGTTCCGGAGCAGGCGCACATAGCCTCCGCCATCGTCGACGTGCACCCCAACCTCACGCAATTGCTCGAGCACCTGCCGCGTTCGCGGCGCGTAGCCATTCGCGCGATGCGGGATGACGCGTGTCGTATCGTCGTCGACAAGACTCGCAGTCATGCCGAGCGGTTGAAAGACGCGGTCATGCATGAAAGCCGCGAACGTCTGTCCACTGATCTTCTCGACGATTCGCGTCAACAGCATGTAATTGACGTTCGAATACGTCCATTTCGTTCCCGGCGTATAGTCGAGCGCCGGCCGGCTCAGGGAGGCGTTGATTGCATCGTCCCGCGTGAAATAAAACGCGGAAAACCACGGCAAACCGTTGGGCCGGGGAACATTGAAATAGTCGCGCAGCCCGCTCGTCATGTAGACAAGATGCTTGATGCGGAGATCGGGGCCGTATTTTGCCGTTTCCGGGATGTATCGGGAGACCGGGTCATCGAGCGAAAGCTTGCCGTCCAAAATCAGGAGCGCCACCGCCGCGGCGGTAAACTGCTTGGATAGTGACGCAAGGTGAAACACCGTGTCCCGCGTAATCGGCACATGGTCTTCAAGGTTGGCCAACCCATAGCCTTTGGCGAAAACAAGGTGATTGTCCTTGATGACGGCAACGGCATATCCCGGCGATTCCAATCGGTCCACGTCTGAAAATACGGAATCGATGGAAGCTGTCGTGACGCGTGCAGGTGCGCCCGCAGTCACGGACGACATGCCGATCGCCGGCGCATACCAGAACCCGGACGAAACAATTATCGCGAAGGTCGCAATCAAAAAGGCGTTTGTTTGTTTCATTGTGCCACAACTGGAAACGAAACGATGGGATAACTCAAAGCTTCGCGGCACACCACGCCTGAGAGGCGTCTCGCTTGACTTTGTCCCTTTGTGGCTCAAGATCGCGCCCAATCCCAGGGGCGCTCCGGCCGGAGCTGAGATTGGGCGATCGCCCAAGTCCCTTCGAACCTGATCCGGTTAGAACCGGCGTAGGGAGCGGACGGCCGGGCAAAGCCGCCGCTCACCATGAACCGAGGTGAGCCGTCATGAACAAGCCTGTGCTAGATATCAAAGCCATCGCCGAAGCGATCATCACGCGCGGACCGCTGCCCGGCTCGCGCAAGGTCTATGTGGAGGGCGTTCCCTTCCGCGAAGTGGCGCTGTCGGGCGGCGAGCCGGCTCTGCGGCTCTACGACACCTCCGGTCCCTATACCGACGATACGGTGGCGATCGCGATCGAACAGGGCATCGCGCCGCGCAGGCTCGCGGGCATCCGCGCCCGCGGCGATGTCGAGGACTATACCGGCCGGGAACGCACGCCGCAGGATGACGGGCTGAAGCCGGGCGAATTGCTCACCGTGCCGCAATTCGACCGCGGCAGCCGCCGGCCGCTGCGTGCAAAGCCCGGCAAACGCGTGACGCAGCTGGCTTACGCCCGCGCCGGCCTCATCACCGAAGAAATGAAATTCATCGCCGCGCGGGAAAATCTTGGCCGCTCGCTTCTGCGCGACGGCGAAAGCTTCGGCGCCTCTATTCCCGACGAGATCACGCCGGAATTCGTGCGCAGCGAAGTGGCGCGCGGCCGCGCCATCATTCCGGTGAACATCAACCATCCCGAATCCGAGCCGATGATCATCGGCCGCAATTTCCTCACCAAGGTGAATGCGAATATCGGCAATTCCATTGTCACCTCGGGCGCGGCGGAGGAAGTGGAAAAGCTTGTGTGGTCGATCCGCTGGGGCGCGGACACGGTGATGGACCTTTCGACCGGCCGCCACATCCACACCATCCGCGAATGGATCATCCGCAATTCGCCGGTGCCGATCGGCACCGTGCCGATCTACCAGGCGCTGGAAAAAGTGGGCGGAGTCGCCGAAGAACTCACCTGGGACATCTATCGCGACACGCTGATCGAGCAATGCGAACAGGGCGTGGATTATTTCACCGTGCATGCGGGCGTCCGCCTCGCGCATATCCCGCTCACGGCGGAGCGTGTGACGGGCATCGTGTCGCGCGGCGGTTCGATTCTCGCCAAATGGTGCCTCGCGCATCACCAGGAGAATTTCCTCTATACGCATTTCGAGGAGGTTTGTGAGCTGCTCGCGCAATATGACGTGGCGTTCTCGCTGGGCGACGGTCTGCGTCCCGGCTCGATCGCCGACGCCAACGACGCGGCGCAATTCGCCGAGCTCGACACGCTGGGCGAGCTCAACCGCATCGCGCAAAGACACGAAGTGCAGGTGATGATCGAAGGCCCCGGCCATGTGCCGATGCACAAGATCAAGGAGAATATGGAACGCCAGCTCAAGGTGTGCGACGAGGCGCCGTTCTACACGCTGGGTCCGCTCACGACAGACGTGGCGCCGGGCTACGACCACATCACGAGCGCCATAGGTGCGGCGATGATCGGCTGGTTCGGCACGGCGATGCTTTGCTACGTGACGCCCAAGGAGCACCTGGGTCTTCCCGACCGCGACGATGTGAAGGCGGGCGTCATCGCCTATCGGATCGCGGCGCACGCGGCCGATCTGGCCAAGGGTCATCCCGCGGCGCGGCTGTGGGACGATGCGATGTCGAAGGCGCGCTTCGAATTCCGCTGGCGCGATCAGTTCGCGCTCGCGCTCGATCCGGAAACGGCGCAGGCGTTCCACGACGAGACGCTGCCGGCGGACGGCGCGAAGGTGGCGCATTTCTGCTCCATGTGCGGACCCAAATTCTGCTCGATGAAGATCAGCCAGGAAGTGCGCGACGCGGCCCGCAGCCAGAACGACAAGACCACGCTCGGCTCCGCCGAAATCCGCGCCGCGATGGCCGGCAAGGCACAGGAATTCCGCGAACACGGCTCGGAGATCTATCTGCCGAAGGATGGGGTGGGATAGGGCGGCATTTCGCAAGCCGAGTCGCGTATTGAAACACTTAGGCCCGACAATTTTCTAATTTGAGTTTTCTATATCAAAGACGCCGCATCATTTCGGTGGCTACCGCTGTCGGGACGATTTCCACTTGGCGAGTCGTTCAGCATGAGTTTTGGAACTCTTGCGTCTTGCTTTTTTTGCAACTCTCGCCGCCCTGAGGCGCGCATCGAACTTTTCTTTGCGTGCTCGAATTACGGCATCCATGTCCGCTAGGTCCCTCGCCTCCGTTGCCGGACTGGAGTCGTAAAGCGGTGCGCCCTCGTAGAATTTTTGGCCGGGAAGATTTTCCCACTTCGTCCTATCCCAATCGAGGCGCCGACTCATTTCTCCGTCCTCGCTTCTGTAGTCAGAGCCGCACGTTGCTTATTCTTGTGCCGCTTCAAGCCTTTCAATCCGCCTCGCAAGTCGTGTGATGGCATCTGCGGCTTCCTTATTGATCGTTTCGATCCGGCGCTCAAGGCGATCAATTTCTCGCTTTACTGTTACCAATTCTTTATCGCTCATCTTGATTCTCCGATGTATAGCCACAACGGCCACTTCCCGGCGTGCTGCCGAGCAAGTACCTATATCAAAGCAATTAGAGCTTCTGATAGGCTTTGGACGCTTGTAATTGGTCGAGCAAAGTTCACGATAGGCGTGGTCAATGATTGAAAGCCAAGTCGACGCATTTCGCGTAGCATGTTCCAGTGACGCTGGCTTGGTCCAGCACAAGCCATTTGATACGGAAGACGAAGCGAAGGCTTGGGCCGAAGAGAACATCGGAAGTTTCACGAGATTGGTGGTCGAAAAGCGCGCGGAAGGGGAATGGATCCCCACAACAATACGGACCCACAACACCTGAACTTCTAGGTAGGAAATTGCCAAATATGGGCGAAGAAATTGCAAGCGCAATGTTTGGTCTTATCATGGGTCTTTGGGCAATCTTGCATTCAGGGTCATTGGAACGCGACCGCAAGCGACGCCTCACGAAGATGCTCAATAACCCGCGTTGGACATGGCGCAGTTTTTCATGGCTCGCTGCGAACATCGCCGCTGACAAAGAAACGGCCAGACGTTTACTCGTTGCGGTGGGGGCTCGCCCTCAGGTCCGCAATCCCAACAAATGGGGATTGATCAGCAAAGTCGGGGAGCCCTAAAATTCAGACTAACGCACTATCAAACCAGACTCGCTGTATTGCGAGCCGCCCGCATGTTTCGCTATACGCCGCATCCGTTCGCGAGGGAGGCGACAATGCGCAACCGGGACTTCTGCTTTTGAGCCGATGAGCAAACGCCGGAGGGGTTTTTAACAGCGAAGCCAGCGTCAAACGCGGCGACCGCGTCGTCCACGGCGACAAGGAACTGACCGAGAGGCTGGGGCGCAACGATCCGTGCCCCTGCGGCTCCGGCAAACGCTTCAGGAAATGCTGCCGCCAAAGCCGCTGCTTTCAGCGACCGGGACTACTATGTCCGCCATTGAGGCGGCCGGTTTACCCTGCCTGTTTCTGTATACAGAAACCCGCTTCTGTATACAGAAATGGTTCTTAATGAACCAAATTGGTTGACAACGGTTTTCGGGCCTGATAGGCTGCGGACGGAATTGGCCGGAGTACCGGCCCGCTCTTTGACATTGTGAATCACACCCTGGGGCGCGGCGAGCTTTCGCCGTGGCGTTGCCGCATGCGTACCGGAACGCGGGCCGCCGGGCCGCGCCACAGGTCGCGCAAATTCCCTGTTCCTATAATTCCCTGATAATTTCGCCGTTGGCAGGGACTTCGTCTGCGCTTTGTTCATCCTGTCGGCACCAGTTCGACCACGGGAATCCGGCGCGTGGTGCGCGTCTGGTAGGTGTCGTAATCGGGATAGAGGGCGACCGCCTTGGCCCAGATTTCCGCATAGCGGTCGCTTGCGGGATCGACGATCTCGACGCGGACGGGAATATGCCTGTTCTCCACCTGGACCTCGGCTATGCCCGCCGCCTCCAGGTTGAGATACCAGACGGGGTGCGTGGGCGCGCCGCCGAACGACGCGATGGCGGCATAGCCGCGATCCGTCGGGATATTCAGCAAAGGCACGGTAATGGGCTTGCCGGATTTGCGCCCCTTCACCGTCAAGAGAAAGACGGGCGCCTTTTTGCCTCCGAAATGGCCCATGATGCGCCCGCCGCTGATGCGGTAGAGAAAATTGTGCAGCCCGACGAACGCCTTGACGATGCCCTTGGGCGGTGTCTTTCCGGTCTCGGCCATGTGTCTCTCCGTTTTTCCCTGTTCCGTCAGCGCAAGCCGCGCCGGCCCGTCAGCGCATGATAGATGAACAACACCACGATGGCGCCGATGATGCCGACGAAGATCGAATAGAGGTTGAAGCCGGTCACCCCCATGCCGCCGATGCGCGTGAAAATGAAGCCGCCGACCATCGAGCCCACGAGCCCCAGCGCGATGTCGATGAGGCAGCCCGAGCCCTGGCTGTTGACCGCCTTGCTCGCGATGAACCCCGTGATCAGTCCAAAGAATATCCAGCCCAAAAGAGACATTGCCTGCTCCTGCGTGAGGTTAGTCGGTCAGTTTCATTCGCTGCAGCGTGGGCGGCAACGAAGCCGCGATGAGCTTTCTTATATCCGATTGCAGGATCGCGCGCTGCGCGTCGGTGAGATCGTTTTGCGTTTTGGGCCAGAGTGACGCGTCGGCTGCGACCCGGGGCAGCGTGCCGTCGGGCAGCAGCGCCGCGCGGGAGGCAATGACGTGGTCGTCATGCGCGTCCAGGATCACGATGCGGTATGATGCGAAGACGCTGAGGAGCGATTTGCCCGCGCCCGGATCGCGGCGATAAAGGCCCAGCCCGGCGAATCTGTGGCCGCTGGCGCCGATCGCGTCGCCGCGCCAGTCCCGCACGATGACGAGATAGGCGTCGATATCCGGATCGGGGTCCTCGAAATCGCGGATGCGATGCGCGAGGTCGTTATAGGTCCAGGTGTTGAAATCGGCCGGCTCGAATGTCACCGGCTTCACGGCGAAACGTTTTGCGACGGCCTTGGCAATTGTCTGCGTGACGAGATCGTCGACGCCCCAATCCGAAATCTCCAGAAAATCGGCTTTCGCCGGACGCAGCCAATCGAAGGCGGACGGGCTCGCATCCTCGAACATGAACGTGTTGCCCACCGCGGAGATGATGCCGACCGTCTTGACTCCGGCGCGGGCCGGAAGGCTTTGCGTATTGGCCGCGCCCCACAGCGCGAACGCCGCGACGAAAACCGCGCCGGCGCGCAGAAGGCCACTAAGCGAGGCACGAAAAGGCGTTTTGCCTCCCCCTCGCGGGGAGGCCGGAGAGACGCCCCCGGATTTGATCCGGGGGAGGCGATCCGGGTGGGGGGATTTCATCAGCATGCCCCCCACCCGAAATGCGTCCCGCATTTCGACCTCCCCGCGAGGGGGAGGTGAAACGCAGTTATGAGTCGGCCGCCGTCGGGTAGGGACAAACACACACCTCGTGATTGTTCAATACAAATCCGCGCCTATGGCACCACGACCACTTTGCCTTGCGCCTTGCGGTCCATCAGCAGGCGAATGGCTTCGCCGGCGCGCGCGAGCGGAATCCGGGCCGAGACATGCGGCTTCAGCTTTCCTTCCGCGATCCAGTTCGTGATCTCCGAGAGATTGGCGAGCGAGGCCTTCGGATCGCGCGCCATCGACGCGCCCCAGAACACGCCGACGATGTCGCAGCTTTTGAGCAGCGTAAGATTGAGCGGCACGCGCGGAATCTCGCCCGCTGCGAAACCGATGACAAGATAGCGGCCTTCCCAGTTCATCGCGCGGAGCGCCGGTTCGGCGTAATCGCCGCCGACGGGATCGTAGAGCACATCGGCGCCCTGTCCGCCGGTGAGGCGTTTGATGTCTTCGGAAAACGCCTTCTGTTGCTCTCTCGAGAGCGGCCCGGAGGGATAGACGAAACCGTCGTCGGCGCCGAAGCGTTTGGCGAGATCGACTTTCTCCTGCGTCGAGGCGGCGGCGATCACTTTCGCGCCCATGGCATGGCCGAGTTCGACGGCGGCGATGCCGACGCCGCCCGCAGCACCCAGCACGACGAGCGTCTCTCCAGGCTTCAGATGCGCCCGGTCCTTCAGCGCGTAATAGGACGTGCCATAGGTCACAAAAAAAGACGACGCCACGTCGAAGTCGAGATTGTCCGGCATCGGCATGCAGCGCGTCGCATCGGCCGCGACTTCCTCCGCGAAGCCACCATTGCCGATGGAGACGATGACCTTGTCGCCCGGCTGGAAGCGCGTGACGCCTTCGCCCAGTTCCTTCACGACGCCGGCAACCTCGCCGCCGGGCGCGAAGGGCAAAGCGGGCTTGAACTGATATTTGTCCTGGATCAGCAGCACGTCGGGGAAATTCACGCCGCAGGCTTTGACCGTCACCACCAATTGCCCCTTGCCCGGCGTGGGGCTGGGCATGTCCTGGACGACAAGTTCTTCCGGCGGACCGTAATGGGTGCAAAGTGCGGCTTTCATGCGGGCTTCTCCTGCGGGTGCGTTAGCGTGTCGGTTGCGACCTTAATCAGGCGGGAGCCTTGCGCCAAGAAGCCGGCGTTGGGGCAGACGCCGCCGAAAGAAGTCCTGTATATTTCCCTGCTGGGACCGGTTTTGAAGGACGATGGCGATGAGGAAGATTTCTGCGGTTTTGGCTGTCGGGGCTGCGTTGATCGCGACACAGGCGTCCGCCGCGCCCGGCTGCCTGCAGCTGGGGCGCATCTGGAGCTGGAAGGCGGTCGACAACAAGACCCTGATCGTCGAGGACACCATCCATCAGAAATTCAAACTCAGCCTGATGGGCTATTGCCCCAATCTCCAGTTCCGCGAACGCGTCGGCTTCAAGGCGTTCGGCGGCACGCAGCTGAGCTGCATGTCCAAAGGCGACTATGTCCTCGTGCGGGGTCCTATAGACGGACGCTGCCCGATTATCGACATCGTTCCGTATACGCCGGAAATGGAAAAAGCCGACAAGGCTGCTGCTGCGGCCAAGGCGGCAGGGCAACCTTCCAATTAGCGCGAGAGAGGGATCCGGGCTTCCGCAAGCGCGGCCGCCGGGCGGCGCTCGCCGGTGACGTCGCGGCGCGTATTCAGGACCGGCGCGTGGACAATCTGCGCAATGCTAGCTTCGCCGTTTGGAATGAGCTGCTCAAGTACCGCCGCAATCGCTGTTTCCGCGGCGCGGCCGGCGCCGTCGTCGATCTTGAGTGCGATGCCGAGGCCATATTCGGGAATGATGGCCGCGAACACGCCCTCCGCGCCTGTCTTGGCGGCCACACGGCCGCGCCAGGCGTGCATGAGGATCGTGCAGACGCGACCCGTGCCGGCGACGAGTTCGGGATGCGCCGTCATCGCGCCGACAATTCTCTTTGCGGCCTGCGCGCGGGGCGCAGGCAAATCCTTCGGCGACGCTAGTCTTGCCAGCGCGAGGGCAAAGGCGCGCAGCGGCAGGGCGAAATTGGGCGCAGCGCAGCCATCCACGCCCCAGGGCAGCGCATCGTCGATGGCGGCCAGTTCGCCCAACACCTTTGCAACCGCTTGTTGAACCGGATGGTCGTGGCGCTCATAGCCCGCGGCGGCCACATCCCAATGCCGCGCGAGGGTTAGAAAGCCGGCATGTTTGCCCGAGCAATTGTTGTGGATGCGCGTCGGGGCTTCGCCGCGCCGGACCATGTCTTCCCAGGCCGGCTCGTAGCGAGGCGGTTGTGGGCCGCAGGCGAGGTCGCTCTCCTGCAGGCCGAGGCGCGCCAGCCACGCTGCCACGCGCGACGTATGCATCGGTTCGCCGGAATGCGAGGCGCAGGCCAGCGCGATATTCTCGTCGGTCAAGCCGAAGGTGTCCGCCGCGCCCGATTCGACCAGCGGCAAAGCCTGTATCAGTTTGAGTGACGAGCGGGGATAGACGAGGGCTTCGATATCGCCGAGGGAAAAGAGTGTCTGGCCGGCCGCGTCGACGACCGCCAGCGCGCCGCGATGCACGCTTTCCACGAGCTCGCCGCGCGTGACTTCGACCAGTACCGGATTGACCAAGACTTGCTCCGAACGACGGGAAGGGCCTTCATAGCCGAAGCGGAGGGCATATGCGCGGCTATTTTGCGATCGGTGCGGACGGTATTTCGAAGCCGATGAATCTCGGCAATCTCCTGCGCAGCGCGCATGCGTTCGGCGCAAGTTTCTTTTTCACCGTCAATGCGCAGACCGATCTTTCCGACGCGCAATCCGACACCTCAAGCGCCGAAGGGCATTTGCCCTTCTATGCGTTTGCGGGCACGGGCGATCTCAGATTGCCGAAAGGTTGCGTGCTGGTGGGCGTCGAGATCAGCGATACGGCGGTCGAATTGCCGCGGTTCCGGCATCCCTTGCGCGCGGCCTATGTGTTCGGGGCGGAACGCATGTCCCTGTCGCCGGAAACGCTCGCGCGTTGCGAGCATGTGGTGCAAATCCCGACACGCTTTTCGATCAATGTGGGGACGGCAGGTGCCATCGTGATGTATGACCGGCTGCTTTCCCTGGGCGGCTATCCCGTCCGGCCCGTGCGTCCCGGCGGCGGGGTCGAGGACATTCCGCCGGCGCACGCCTGGGGCGCACCGATCATCAGGCGGGCGAAGGGGTGAACACGCCCGTTTTTTCGCGCGGACATTGCTTTCCGGGATTTTCCGACTATGTATCTGCTTCCCACCCGCCAACATATTTTGAAATGATTCCCGCTCTTTCCATCTCGCATCTGCGCAAAGTGTATCGCCGCGGCACGGTCGGCATCGAGGACATCTCCCTCGAAGTGGCGCCCGGCGATTTTTTCGGCTTTCTCGGCCCCAACGGCGCCGGGAAATCGACGACGATCCACTGCATCACCGGCATCGCCGAACCGACCTCCGGAACGATCGAAGTGTTCGGTGTCGATGCCGTGAAACATTATCGCGATGCGCGCCGCCTCATCGGGCTGTCGCCGCAGGAATTCAACGTCGACCAGTTCGCCACCGTGCGCGATATTGTCGATTGGATGGGCGGCTATTTCGGCATGACGGCCGCGGCGCGTCACGCGCGCGCCAACATGCTGATCGAGCGGTTCGAACTCGGTCCCCATGCGAAGAAGCCGTTTCGCGAATTGTCCGGTGGCCTCAAGCGGCGCGTGATGCTGGCGCGCGCCATGATTCACGATCCGGCCCTGCTCATCCTCGACGAGCCCACGGCGGGCGTGGATGTCGAATTGCGCCGCGATTTGTGGCGCTATCTCGAGGAACTCAACCGCGACGGCAAGACGATTTTTCTCACCAGCCATTATCTCGAAGAAGTGGAGCGGCTCTGCCGTACCATCACTATCGTCGCCGGCGGCCGCATCGCCAGGCAGGGGACGAAGGATGAATTCGTCGCCGAAGAAGGCGGCATCGAGGCGGCCTATCTGAGATCCACGGGCGCCGAACCCGCCCATATCGCGGCGGCGCAATGAGCGCGGCGAGCCCCGTGGTCAATTGGGTCGGACTCTGGACCATCATCCGCCGCGAGTGGTCGCGGCTGATGCGCGTGCCGATCCAGGCGTTTCTGGCACCGTGGATTTCGGCGCTGCTGTTCATCTTCATTTTCGGCTTTGTCGTGGGCAGCCGGATTTCACAGATCGGCGGCCACCGCTATCTGGAATTCGTCCTGCCCGGCATCCTGATGATGAACATCGTCAACGCCTCGTTCCTGCAATCCTCATCGCAGATCTATTTTTCGCGCTTTCTGCGCTATGTCGAAGAGGCGCTTGTCTCGCCGCTTTCCTATGCGGAGATGATCGCGGGCGCGCTCGCCATCGTCATCGTGCGTTCCGTGGTGACGGCCATCGGCATATTGATCATCGCCGCCTGCTTCGGCGTCACGTCGATGCACGGCATCCTGGAATTCCTGTTCTGGGTGATCTGCGTATCGGTCGTGTTCGGACTGCTCGGAATCATCATCGGCCTGTGGGCCAAGAATTTCGAACAGCTCACGGTCTTGAACGTGTTTTTCATCGCGCCGCTCTCGTTTGTGGGCGGCATTTTCAACACGGTCGCCATGCTGCCCGCGTGGCTGCGCTGGCTGGCCTATGCCAATCCCTTCTTCTATTTCATCAGCGGCCTCCGGCACGCCATGATCGGCTTCTCGGAAGCGTCCGAAAGCCTGGGCGTCACTGTGGCGCTCAGCCTCGCCTTCGTCCTCGGCATCACCGTCTGGCGACTTTACGCAACCGGTTACGGTTTGCGCGAATAGAATGCTCGCCCGATACGGCGCGGGCGCTTATAATGTGCCAATAATACATTTGGCGCTTTCGGATTGAGACGACGATTGGCGTAGCCCGAAATGACCCGTAAGGGATTATGAACATGAAGCCACGCAATGCGACGGCCGCCATTATCGGTGCCGGGGATTTCATCGGTTCCGCCATCGCCAAACGCTTCGCCGCAGAAGGCTACACCGTGTTTGCGGGCCGGCGAACGGCGGAAAAACTTGTCCCGCTCGTCGATGCGATTGCCGCGAATGGTGGCCGCTGCATCGCGCGCGGGCTCGATGCGCGCAAGGAGGAGGATATTACAGCCTTCCTCAACGAGGCGAATGCCGAGGCACCGCTGGAAGTCTGCGTGTTCAATCCCGGCGCCAATGTCAATTTCCCGATTCTCGAAACGACCGAGCGCGTGTTCCGCAAGGTGTGGGAAATGGCGTGCTATGGCGGGTTTCTCACCGGCCGGGAAGCGGCGCGTCTCATGCTGCCGCATGGCCGGGGCACGATCCTGTTCACGGGCGCCACAGCCAGCCTGCGCGGCGGCGTGGGCTATGCGGCGTTCGCGAGCGCCAAATTCGGCCTGCGCGCTGTGGCGCAAAGCATGGCGCGGGAACTGGGACCGAAGAATATCCATGTGGCGCACCTCATCATCGATGCGGGCGTCGATACCGCCTTCGTGCGCGAACGCATCAAGGCGCGGGCCGGCGAAGAGGCGCTTGCCGCCCTCGAACCCGATCAGCTGATGAATCCCGAATCTGTGGCGAACGCTTATTGGTATCTGCATGAGCAGCCGCGCGACGGCTGGACGTTCGAACTCGATCTGCGACCTTACGGGGAGTCCTGGTGATGACGAACGTGGAGTTTCTGTTCGATTTCGGCAGCCCCAACGCCTATCTCGCGCACAAGGTGATACCGGAGATCGCGCGGCGCACGGGATTGGCGTTCGAATACGAGCCCGTTCTGCTCGGCGGCATATTCAAGCTCACCAACAACCGGTCACCGATGGAGGCCTTCGGCGGTATTCGCAACAAGCTCGAATACGAACAGCTCGAAACCCGACGCTTCATCGCGCGACATCGCATCGCGGCTTACAAATTCAATCCGTTCTTCCCCGTGAACACGCTGACGCTCATGCGCATGGCGATCGCGGCGGTGCATGACGGCATTCTGCCGCGCTATGTCGACGCCGTGTTCCACCACATGTGGGAAGCGCCGAAGAAGATGGACGACCCAAAGGTGATCCAGGCGGCCCTCGCGGAATCCGGCCTCGATGCCGACAGGTTGCTCGCCGCTGCCGGCACCGGCGAAATCAAGCAGGAACTGCTCCGGCGCTCGGAAGCCGCGGTGGATCGGGGCGTTTTCGGCATTCCCAGTTTTTTTGTCGGCAACGAGCTGTTTTTCGGCAAGGATCGTCTGCGCGATGTCGAGGACGAGATCGTTCGCGCGCGGGCCGCGGCCTGAATACCGGAGCGGCGGTTCCCTGCGTGGACGGCGGAACCCCGGGGCCTTATTCTCGGCTTGCGCACGAACACATTAAGGCCCGAATCCTCGGAGACAAGGCTTTCACGACCGTCGACGCCTCGTACGCCACATAAAGAGGACGAAGGAGTCTCTATGCCTGCTCTTTTCTCGCGTTTTGCCAGCGCCGCTTTGTTTGCCGGAGGCGCGCTCGCCCTGAGTTTTGCACCTGCCGCGGCCGAGCAGGCCACCCTGTTGGGCGCCTTCCAGAAATGGTCCGCCTTCAGCTCCGGTACGGGCGACGCCAAAGTCTGTTACACGCTCAGCCAACCCGTCTCGACCGAACCCAAACGCGCCAAGCGCGATCCCATCTTTTTTCTCATCAACGATTGGCCGGCCCGCAAGGCGAAGGCCGAACCGGAGATCGTACCGGGCTATCTTTATAAGGAAGGCAGTTCGGTCACCGTCCAGGTCGGCGTCGAAAAATTCGCCTTCTTCACGAAAAACGATGGCGGCGCCGGGAATGCGTGGGTCCAGGCGGAACCCGATGAGGAGCGCCTCGTCGCGGCAATGAAGGCGAACGGCACTGCCGTAGTGACTGGGCAGTCCAAACGCGGCACGCTCACACACGATGCCTATTCGACGGCGGGGCTCTCGGAAGCGCTCGACAAGGTGCATCAAGCCTGCGGCTTGTGAGGTATCGTGACGGAACGAACGAGCCTGATCGGTCTTGACAGTGCGGCGCTTGCGACGGCGCTGATCGCAGCCGGCGTCGCGCCCAAAGCCGCGCCGATGCGCGTCCGCCAGCTGTGGAACTGGACCTATGTCCACGGTGCGCGGGATTTCGCCGCGATGACGAATCTGGCGAAGGATTTCCGTCAGGTCATGGCCGACAATTTCAGCCTTGCCCGGCTCGATATCGCCGAAGAGCAGATATCGAATGACGGCACGCGCAAATGGCTGCTGCGCGCGGGCCCGGGCGTCGAATTCGAAACGGTGTTCATTCCCGAAACCGGTCGCGGCACGCTATGCGTTTCCTCGCAGGTCGGCTGCACGCTCAATTGCCGCTTCTGCCATACGGGCACGCAGAAACTCGTGCGCAATCTGAGCGCGTCCGAGATATTGGGCCAGGTGATGCTGGCACGCGACGCGCTGGGCGACTGGCCCTCGACCGGCGAAAACCGCCGCATCACCAATGTCGTCATGATGGGGATGGGCGAGCCGCTCTACAATTTCGAGAACGTGAAGGCCGCCCTCGCCATCGTGGCGGATGGCGACGGGCTGGCGCTTTCGAAACGGCGCATCACGCTGTCGACGGCCGGCGTCGTGCCCATGATCGCGCGGGCGGGTGCCGAAATTGGTTCCGCGCTGGCGATCTCGCTGCATGCGGTGCGCGACGACATCCGCGATGTGCTCGTGCCGCTCAACAAGAAATATCCGCTCGCCGAGCTGCTCGCTGCGTGCCGTGCCTATCCCGGCCTCTCCAATGCGCGGCGCATTACCTTCGAATATGTGATGCTCAAGGGCGTCAATGACAGCCTCGCCGAAGCGCGCGAGCTGGTGCGTCTCATTCGTGGCATTCCCGCCAAGATCAACCTGATCCCGTTCAATCCCTGGCCCGGCGCGCCTTACGAATGTTCGGACTGGGCGCAGATCGAGAAATTCGCCGAGATCGTCAACCGGGCCGGCTATGCCTCGCCGGTGCGCACCCCGCGCGGTCGCGATATCATGGCGGCTTGCGGCCAGCTGAAAAGCGCCAGCATCAAGGAACGCGCCAGCGTGCGCGCTGACCGGTTGCCTTCGCTGGAATTGGCTGAAATATCGTCCTGACGCGTTGCGAGTTCTTGATCGGCCGCAACTCTGCACAGGCCGCCAGGCAGTGGGGAATTTTCGATGTCCTTGTTCGACCTTTCCGGAAAGATCGCGCTCGTGACCGGCGGCAGCCGGGGCCTGGGGCGGGAAATGGTGCTCGCCTTTGCCGAGGCCGGCGCCGATGTCGTCATCGCGAGCCGCAAGCTCGAAGCCTGTGAAGGCGTGGCGCGGGAGGTCGAAAGACTGGGACGCAGCGCGCTGGCCGTGGCGGCGCATGTCGGCCGGTGGGAAGACAACGACATGCTGTGCGAGCGTGCCTACGCCCAGTTCGGCCGTGTCGATGTGCTCGTCAACAATGCCGGCCTTTCGCCGCTGGCGCCGTCGCTGGTCGAAACCTCCGAAGCCCTGTTCGACAAGGTGATCGAGGTGAATTTCAAGGGCCCGTTCCGGCTCTCGACCCTGGTGGGTACCAGGATGATGGAGGGCGATGGCGGCGCGATCATCAACCTCTCGAGTTCGGCTGCCTTCAAGCCCGAGCCCCATTTCGTGCCCTATGCGGGGGCCAAGGCTGCCGTCAACGCGATGACAATTGCGCTCGCCAAGGCGTTCGGCCCCAAAGTGCGTGTCAACTGCATTGCGCCGGGCCCGTTCCTCACCGACGTGTCCACGTCCTGGCGCGACGACGCGGAAAGACAGAAGACACTGGGCCTCAGGCGCTTTGGCCGACCGAACGAGATCGTGGGCACCGCGCTGTATCTCGCGAGTGAGGCGTCGAGCTTCACGACCGGTGCGGTGATCCGCGTCGATGGCGGCGCGTGGTAGTTTGTATAGTCTGACTTTTTGGAGAGCGCGGCGTGACTAGGAAACCCGTCAGCAAAGTGGTGCTTGCCTATTCAGGCGGCCTCGACACGTCAGTCATTCTCAAATGGCTGCAGACGGAATATGGCGCCGAGGTCGTGACCTTCACGGCCGATCTGGGCCAGGGCGGCGAGGTCGAACCCGCGCGCCAGAAGGCACTCCTGCTGGGCATCAAGCCGGAGAATATCTTCGTCGAGGACCTGCGCGAGGAATTCGTCCGCGACTATGTGTTCCCGATGTTCCGCGCTAACGCGCTCTATGAGGGTGTTTACCTGTTGGGCACATCGATCGCCCGCCCGCTCATCGCGAAAATGCAGATCGAGATCGCCGAGAGGGTGGGCGCGGATGCGGTGGCGCATGGCGCGACCGGCAAGGGCAACGATCAGGTGCGTTTCGAACTCGCCTATTATGCGCTCAAGCCGGACATCGCGGTCATCGCGCCCTGGCGTGAATGGGAACTGGAAAGCCGCACCAAGCTGCTGGAGTTTGCCGAGGTGCATCAAATCCCCATTGCCAAGGACAAGAGGGGAGAAGCGCCTTTCTCGGTCGACGCCAATCTGCTGCATTCCTCCTCGGAAGGAAAAGTGCTCGAAGACCCGGCGGTCGAGCCCGACTCCATCGTCTATCAGCGCACGCTGAGCCCGGAAGAAGCGCCGGACAAAGCGACTCTGATAGAGATCGGCTTTGAACGCGGCGACGCTTCCTCGATTGACGGGCAGAGCCTTTCGCCGGCGACGCTGCTTGCGGAACTCAACGAATTGGGTCGCGCCAACGGCATAGGCCGCATCGATCTTGTCGAAAACCGGTTCGTGGGGATGAAGTCGCGCGGCGTTTACGAAACTCCCGGCGGAACGATCCTCCTCGCGGCGCATCGCGCAATGGAATCGATCACGCTCGATCGCGGCGCGGCGCATCTCAAGGACGAGCTTATGCCGCGCTATGCGGAACTCATCTATAACGGGTTCTGGTTCGCGCCCGAACGCGAAATGCTGCAGGCGTTGATTGACAAAAGCCAGGAGTTCGTCGCAGGCACAGTCCGGCTGAAGCTCTACAAGGGCAATGTGATCGTCACGGGCCGCTCGTCGCCTTATTCGCTCTATGCCAAGGATCTCGTCACATTCGAGGACGATGGGGGGGCCTACGACCAGAAGGACGCGGCCGGCTTCATCAAGCTCAATGCGCTGCGCCTGCGCACGCTGGCCATGCGGAAGCGACGGACCAAATGAATGGACAGTCGCCGAACGCACAGCAGATCGAATATTGGAACGGAGCCGTGGGCGAACGCTGGGCGGTGCTGCAGGAGCGCATCGACTTCAGCCTTAACGGTATCACCGATGGGCTGCTGGCGTTTGCTGCGCCGGAAGAAGGCGAGCGGGCGCTCGATATCGGCTGCGGTTGCGGCACCACGACGTTGATCCTGGCACTGAAGCTGGCGCCCTCGGGCTCCGTCGCCGGCATCGATATTTCCGTGCCTATGCTCAATGTCGCACGTGCACGAGCACAGGCGCAGAATGCCGATGTCCCTTTCCTCGAAGCGGATGCGTCCGTTCACGATTTCCAGCCTGTGTTCGATCTTGTGTTTTCTCGGTTCGGCGTGATGTTCTTTGCCGATCCCGCCGCCGCTTTTGCGAATATCCGGCGGGCGCTGGTGCCGCGCGGACGGCTTGTCTTCGTCTGTTGGCGCGCGCTGCCCGAAAACATCTGGGCGACGGCGCCGTTCGCCGCTGCACGGGAATTCCTGCCGCCGCAGGAAACGACCGATCCGCTTGCGCCCGGGCCTTTCGCGTTCGCCGATCGCGCCCGGCTTCATGGCATTCTTGCCCAGGCCGGCTTTCGCGACGTTCTGATCGAGGCCTTCGATGGCGTGATGAATATGGGCCGTACGTCCGAAGACGCTGCGAATCACGCGCTCAATGTCGGACCTCTGGCGCGCGCGGCGGCGGAACTCGATGCCGTCACGCGGGCGAACATCAAGGAGGTCGTCGCCCACGCTCTCAACGCGTATGCGTCGCCATCGGGCATCACCCCGCCGGCTGCATGCTGGTTTGTGCGAGCGCGGCTCTGAGCGGGATCAGTAGACGACGACGCTGCGGATGGATTGGCCCTTCGTCATCAGGTCGAAGGCATCGTTGATCTTTTCGAGCGGCATCTGGTGCGTGATCAGATCGTCGATATTGATCTTGCCGTCCATATACCAGTCGACGATTTTGGGCACATCCGTGCGGCCGCGTGCGCCGCCAAAAGCGGAACCTTTCCAGACGCGGCCGGTGACAAGCTGGAACGGACGCGTGGAAATTTCCCGGCTGGCGGCCGCGACGCCGATGATGACGGACGTTCCCCAGCCGCGATGGCAGCATTCGAGCGCCTGTCGCATCACGTCGGTATTGCCGATGCATTCGAAACTGTAATCGGCGCCACCCTTGGTCAGCTCCACGAGATGAGGTACGAGATCGCCTTTCAGCTCGTTCGGGTCGACGAAATGCGTCAGGCCGAATTTCCGCGCCAATTTTTCGCGTGCGGGATTGGCGTCGACGCCCACGATCATGTCGGCGCCGGCCAGTCGCGCGCCCTGCACGACATTGAGACCGATCCCGCCCAGGCCGAACACAACCACATTGGCGCCGGGTTCGACCTTCGCGGTGAAGATCACAGCGCCGATGCCCGTCGTCACGCCGCAGCCGATATAACAAATCTTGTCGAAGGGCGCGTCCTCACGCACCTTCGCCAACGCGATCTCCGGCAGCACCGTATAGTTGGCGAAGGTCGAGCAGCCCATATAGTGGAGCACAGGCGCGTCGCCGTACGAGAAGCGGCTGGTTCCGTCTGGCATGACCCCTTTGCCCTGCGTGGCGCGGATCGAGGTGCACAGATTGGTCTTGTGGCTCGTGCAGGATTTGCACTCGCGGCATTCGGGGGTGTAGAGCGGAATGACGTGATCGCCCTTTTTGAGCGAGCGCACGCCGGGTCCCACATCCGCGACGACGCCGGCGCCCTCATGCCCGAGAATGCAGGGAAACAGCCCTTCCGGATCGGCGCCCGAGAGCGTGTATTTGTCGGTGTGGCAAATGCCTGTCGCCTTGATCTCGACGAGCACTTCGCCATCTTTAGGTCCCTCGAGCCGAACCGTCTCGATCGTCAGAGGTTTGCCGGCTTCCCAGGCGACAGCGGCTCTTACGTCCATGGTTCGAACCTCACGCCGGAGCGTGTTCCTCGCTTGCCGCGCGTTGCGGACGTGAGAGACCGTTCGCGCTAATAAAGATCAGCCTGCGCCGAAAAGCCAATGGGCTCTCAACCAACAGGATCGGCTTCAGCGATTCCAACCCGCCCGAGAAAAATGGCTGATCGAGAAACCGCGATGGCTTCTCCGTCCATGCGGGAATTTCCAAACGACCTATCCTCGCGAGATGTTCTGTAAGCGCTCCCAAGTAAGCATCATATACGCGACCGACATGCGACGGTTCCTGCCGCAACGCTGCGCGGCGTTTGTTTGCATCCATGCGTTGCCATGCGTCCAGAAATTCTCTCACGGCAGCATCAAAACCTTGCGAGTGCTCGACCGCTCTTTGAGCTATTTCAAAGATGCTGCGCGGACGCATGAGGTTTTCCTCTACGATCTTCAACCGGCGAAGCCGCCAAATATCTCTTCCAGGCCGAACTGGGTCTTTGACGGCAACTGCTGGAGTGGATATTAGCGCGAAACAATCTGCAACGCCTCCCCTGCGTCTTTGATCGAAAGAGCGATGGCAAGTTGACGGATATCCTCTAAATCGGAGTTCTGGTCGACCCCGCTAACGCGCATTGCCAGACATTTCATGGCGAAGAGGTAGGTCGGCGACGCCACGAATACGCGCAGCCCCGGTTCATCCTCCGAAGGGTAGGTTCTAAAGAGCGCTTTCGCGGCGGCGTCCGAGTCGTGCCCGCTGAGAAATCCTTTTACACCGTCGTTTAACCAATCTGGTGGCCAGCCGAATTCCTCAGCAACTGTTTCCGCGGCTTGCCGGATGAAAGTTCTGTCCCGCTCGAAGACCGCATCCACGTCGTGTGTTGACACACGATAATTCATGGTCAGCACCAAAGCCGAGCCGCCGTACACGGATATCTCCACGATCTTCCGGGCGGCAGTCGCCATTTCCCCGAGCCGCTGGAAAGCTTGCTCCAGAGTATTTCGATCGAATGGCTTCGAAGTGGATTTCACCTGGTTCACACATCCAACGCGGCGTAGAGGGCGTTGTCCTGAATAAATTCACGCCTCGGCTCCACAATGTCGCCCATCAGTTTCGCGAAGAGGTCGTCGGCCTCGTCGGCATGCTCGACTTTTACCACCAGCAACGTGCGCGCGTTTTCGTCGAGCGTCGTTTCCCAAAGCTGCTGCGCGTTCATTTCGCCAAGGCCTTTGTAGCGCTGCAGCGCGAGCCCCTTGCGGCCCCATTCGAAAATCGTATTGAGGAGCTGGGTGGGCGACCGCACTTCGCGTGTCTCGTCCTTGCGCGTGAGCGTCCCCGCTTTGAGATAGGTCGCCTGCAGATCCGCCGCCATTTTGTCGAGCTTACGCGCATCCGTGCTTGAAATGAGGGCGCCGTCGATCGCGACGGCCTCGCGCACGCCGCGCACTTCGCGCCAGAACTTCAGGCCGCCGTCTTTTGTGGGTTCTCCGTGCCAGCCGCGTTCCGTTTCGTCCGACAATTGATCGAGGCGACGGGCGATATATTGCGCCGTTTCGGTCGCGTGCATCCCGTCCTGCAGAATGTCCGGGTTAAGTGCACCGGCGATCGCGGCCTGTTCCAGCAGAAAGCGTGGAAAATGCCGCGGGAACCCTTCAAGCGCTGCGACAGCGGCGCGCGCTTTCTCGACCAGGGCGGTGAAATCTGCGCCCGCGATTGCTTCGCCTGTATGCAGCGCAAACGATGCGCCCGCCGAGCCCTCCGCGACCAGATGATCGGTCAGCTCGCGCTCATCCTTGAGATAGATCTCCGATTTGCCTCTGCTTGCCTTATAGAGAGGTGGCTGCGCGATGTAGATGTGTCCGCGCTCAATCAATTCCGGCATCTGACGATAGAAGAAAGTCAGCAATAGCGTGCGGATATGCGCGCCGTCCACGTCGGCGTCCGTCATGATGATGATCTTGTGGTAGCGGAGCTTGTCGGCGTTGAATTCTTCGCGGCCTATTCCCGTACCAAGTGCCGTGATGAGCGTGGCGATTTCGGCATTGGTGAGCATCTTGTCGAAGCGCGCGCGTTCGACATTCAGCACCTTGCCACGCAAGGGAAGCACGGCCTGGTTCTCGCGATTGCGCCCCTGCTTGGCGCTGCCGCCGGCCGAATTGCCTTCCACAATGAAGATTTCGCATTTGGCGGGATCGCGTTCCTGGCAATCGGCGAGTTTGCCGGGCAGGCCGGAGCCGTCCAGCGCCCCTTTGCGGCGCGTCAGTTCGCGTGCCTTGCGCGCGGCCTCGCGGGCGACCGCCGCTTCTATGACTTTGCCCACCACGGCGCGTGCCTCGGCGGGATGTTCCTCGAACCAGGCGCCGATCTGGTCGATGACCACGCTCTCGACAACCGGGCGGACTTCCGAGGAGACAAGCTTGTCTTTCGTCTGTGAACTGAATTTCGGGTCGGGCACTTTGATGGACAGAACGCAGGTCAAACCCTCGCGGCAGTCGTCGCCGGTCAGCGTTACCTTGTCCCTTTTTGCCAGGCTCGATTCTTCGGCGTATTTGGTGACCACCCGAGTCAGCGCGGCGCGGAAGCCGGCCAGATGCGTGCCGCCATCGCGCTGTGGGATGTTGTTGGTGAAACACAGCATGCTCTCGTGATAGCTGTCGTTCCAGGTGAGCGCGGCCTCCACGACGATGGTTTCGCGCTCGGCATTGATAATAACAGGTGAGGGGATGAGCGGACTCTTTGCACGGTCGAGATAACGTACAAACGCTTCCAGTCCGCCGTCGTAGTGGAGAACGCTTTCCTTCTTTTCGACGCCGCGCAGGTCCGCGAGGCCGATCGTGACGCCGGAATTGAGAAAGGCAAGTTCGCGCAGGCGATGCTCGAGCGTCGCAAGGTCGAATTCCGTTTTGGTGAAGGTTCGCGGACTCGGCAGAAACGTCACTTCCGTGCCGCGCTTGCCGTTCGCGTCTCCCACGATTTTAAGCGGCGCTTCGGGGTCGCCGTCGCGGAAGCGGACGAAATACTCCTTGCCGTCTCGCCAGACGCGCAATTCCAGCCATTCCGACAACGCATTGACGACGGAGACGCCGACGCCGTGCAGGCCGCCAGAAACCTTGTAGGCGCTCTGTTCGAATTTCCCGCCGGCATGAAGCTGGGTCATGATCACTTCGGCGGCGGAAACCCCTTCGGTGGGATGAATATCGGTGGGCACGCCGCGTCCGTTGTCGCGCACGGTGCACGACCCGTCGGCATTCAACATGACATCGACGCGGTTGGCATACCCTCCAAGCGCTTCATCGATGGCGTTGTCGACGACTTCGTAGACCATGTGATGCAGGCCCGAGCCGTCATCCGTATCGCCGATATACATGCCCGGCCGTTTGCGCACGGCATCGAGCCCTTTGAGGACTTTGATGGAGTCGGCGCCGTAGCCGTCTCTATCAGGTCGTTCGGGCAGGTTGGAATCGGATATCATCAGCTGGCCATTGCAGCACGAAAGCCGGGATCGATCGGATAGGTAAGGAGCGTCAGCATGCGCTACTCCTAGCGAACGAATTCGCCGGCATTGACAAAAAACATATCCGCGCGCGATCCCAGGCCTTCGAACAGCGAGAGATCGGTACCGGTGAGCCACGCCTGCGCGCCGAGAGCGAGGATTTCCTCGAAAAGGGACGCGCGCCGGCGCGCGTCCAGATGCGCCGCAATTTCATCGAGCAGAAGGAGCGGCGCGTGCCCGTCCCGCGCCTGCGCCAGTTCCCGCGCATCGGCAAGGATGATCGAGATCAGCAACGCCTTTTGTTCTCCGGTCGAGCAATCGCGTGCATCCATGCGTTTTTCGGTATGACGGACGAGGAGGTCGCTCAGATGCGGTCCGAGAGTCGTGCGCCGCGTCTCGGCATCGCGCATTCGGACCTGCGCCAGCCGCGTGCGCAGCGCCTGGACGGCGCCATCACCCTGTTCGGCGACGAGCGAGTCGGCATCTCCGGAAAGCGCCAACTGCGCGCAAGGAAAGGCGCCGGTGCGTTCGCGCGCCGCCAGGGAGCGGTTGAGACGCGCAACAGTTTCCGCCCGCGCGGTTATGGTGGCGACACCCGATTCCGCCATTTCCTTTTCAAGTCCATCGAGCCACGCGGGATCGCGCGGACCAAATTTTAGCAGGCGGATGCGTTCGCGCATGGCATGTTCATAACGCAGGGCGCGAACCGCATGGCCGGGATCCATTCCCAGCACGAGCCGGTCCAGAAAGCGGCGTCGGCCGCTGGCGCTTTCGATGAAAATCCGGTCCATGGCAGGCGTCAGCCATGTCATCTGGATGATCTCGCCGAGATCGGCCGAGCTTTGCGCAGGTGCGCCGTTCAAGTGCACAAGCCGCTTTTCGCTGCCTTGCGGACCGGGCACGAGGCCTGTGCCGATTTCGTGGAAAGCGCCGTCGCGCGCCAGCGTCGCAGTCACAGCCCATGAGACATCGACCGGCTCGACTTGCGGCGCTTTGCGGGTATGGTCGCTCAACCGCGCGCCGCGCAATCCGCGGCCAGGCGAAAGCAGCGAGATGGCGTCGAGCAGATTGGTCTTGCCCGCGCCGTTCGGTCCGGCGAGCACGACGGGACGCCCGCTCACGGCGATTTCGCCTTTCGCGTATGAGCGGAAATTCGTGAGCGAAAGACGGACGACGGCAAGCTGTCTGCTTGCGACAACGGGCGCATGGAATGCGCCAAGGGATTCCGCCACGGCGGAATGTTCTGGATTGACGTGTGTCAAACTCACACCCGCATGGGCATGAGGACGTAAAGTGTGCCGCCGTCCTCGGAATCTTCGATGAGCGTGGGCGAGCCCGCATCCGAAAGCAGGAAGCGCACTTCCTTGCCCTCGATCTGACCGGTGATGTCGAGCAAATAGCGGGCGTTGAAGCCGATCTCGATCGGAGTTGCGCTATAGGTGGCGCCCAATTCCTCGGTGGCCGTTCCGGAGTCGGGATTGATCACCGAAAGCGTCAGCCGGTCTTTGACGATCGCGAGCTTCACGGCGCGGGTCTTGTCGGCGGAGATGGTGGAAACGCGGTCAACGGCCTGCGCGAATTCCTTGGAGTCGAGCGTCAGCGCTTTGTCGTTCGCGGAAGGGATCACCCGCTGATAGTCGGGGAATGTGCCATCGATCAATTTGGACGTCAGTTCCACGCCGTCGGAGGTGAACTGAATTTTCGTGTCGGACAAGGACACATCGATCGCCCCTTCCGTGTCGTCGAGCAGCCGGCGCAGTTCCGTAACGGTCTTGCGCGGCACGATGACACCCGGCATTTCAGCAGCGCCTTCCGGCAATTCGATCTGGAAACGCGCGAGTCTGTGGCCGTCGGTCGCCGCCGCACGCAACGCCTGTACCGCGCCGTCCTTGTGCGCGTGAATATAGATGCCGTTCAGATAGAAGCGGGTTTCCTCGGTCGAGATCGCAAAGCGTGTTTTGTCGATGAGTTGTTTGAGACTTTCGGCCGGCAGGCGGAAACGATAGGGCAGGGCGCCCGCCGCCATTTGCGGAAAATCCTCTTTCGGCAGACACGCCAACTCGAAGCGCACGCTGCCGGCGGAAACGGCCAACCGCCCACCTTCCGAAGTTAGCAATTCAGCCTGGACCTGCGCGCCTTCGGGCAGTTTGCGCACGATGTCATAGAGCATGTGCGCGGGCGCTGTGGCCGCGCCATTGCGCAGCACATCGGCCGGCAGGGATTCGACGATTTCGATGTCGAGATCGGTCGCGGTGAGCTTGAGGCGCCCCTTGCCGGCTTCGATGAGGACGTTCGACAAAATCGGAATCGTGTTCCGGCGTTCGACGACGCTTTGGACGTGGCTGAGCGCCTTCAGAAGGGCGCCGCGTTCAACAGTGATTTTCATGGCCTTGCGCTTAAAATATCAGTCGCCTTCCAGACCCGGACAATCCCCGGCATACGCCGGAAACCCCTTGATTTGCTTGAGTTCTGCAAGGCAGGTGACTCGGGCCTAGAACTATATCAGGGGTGCATAGGCGAGAATAGGGCGAAAGGCCCAGAATAAGCGCCGGCGCGGCAGCAAACGCTCCCTACGCCGGCACCCGCCGTTTAGCTGGCCTTGCCGAGTACTTGTTTCAGGAAATCGACTTCCTGCCGGAAAACGGGATCCTCCTGGCACAGCGCTGCGATCCGCCGGCAGGCGTGAAGGACGGTCGTATGGTCGCGCCCGCCGAAACGTCGCCCGATCTCCGGCAGCGACCGCATCGTCAATTCGCGGGAGAGATACATGGCTACCTGACGTGGCCGGGCAACCCGGCGGCTCCTCTGTGCGGATTGGAAATCGCGCAGATCAAGCTTGTAGAACTCTGCCGTCTTGCGCTGGATGTCCTCAATCGAGGTTTTGCGTATGACCGTACCCCGCTTGACGATCGCGTCCACAGCTGCGTCAAAAGTGCCGGCGTTTTTCGTCAGGTCCGCATAAAGGGCGAGGTTGTTGAAGAAACCGATCAGATCGCGCGGCGAGGATTCTTCCAGATCGGCGATACGCTCCAGCGCCTCGGTCGGGATCGATGCCTGCGGCCGCTTCTTGACATAGTCTTCCGCCCGCAGTTTCAGGATGGCGAGCCGCGTCGCGCGGTCGGGCCGGTCGAGCGCAACCACGAGGCCGCCGGATAGTCGTGACCGCACATCTGCGCCCAGTGCGTCGAGGCCCGACGGCGCGCGGTCTGCAGCGATGACGAGCTTGCGCTGCAGATCGGCATAGGCATTCAGCGTGTGGAGAAATTCCGACATCGTGTAGGTGCTGCGGCAAAGATGCTGAAGATCGTCGATCAGTAGCATGTCGGCGGCCCGCAGTTCTTCCTTGAAGGCGAGCGTGTCCTTGCGGTTTATCGCGCCGAGGAACTGGCGCATGAAATCTTCCGCGCCGAGCAGGAGCGCCCGGCGGCCGCGTTTGCGCGCTTCCAGCGCAATCGCGTTCAAAAGATGCGTTTTGCCGTAGCCAAAGCCGCCATGGATGTAGAGAAGCGACACATCGTCAGCCTCCTCGTTTGCGAAGGTGCGCGCGGCCCGTTGTGCAAGCTCGTTCGCGGGCCCGGGAACAAAGGTGTCGAAAGATTGCGCGGGATCGAGTACGCGGATGGAAAGTCCGTGGCGCGCTTCCTGGGGCCTGCCCGGGTTGGAAGACTGCATCGGCAAATAGGCAACCGGCATGGGCACCTGCGCGGGCGGCTTTTCCTTCACAAGGCCGCCGCCCACCATGGGCGGGGTCTCGACCAGGGTGATAGTGATCGAAGCGGGCTCCGCACCTTCGGCGCGCAGGGCACGTTCAATGCGGCCTACATATTGGTTGGCGACCCAATTGCGCACGAACGCGCGTACAGCGCCGAGCTGCAATTCGCCGTTCTTGAAATCGAGCAGCACCAGCTTGGAAATCCAGGCGTCGAACACCGCCTCGCCCAGTTCGCGGCGCAGCCTTTCGCGTGCTGCCGCCCAGACCGCCGCCCAATCGGGAGTTTTTGCAATCGTCTGTGTCATTGTGTCTTGCCCTTTGTCCGTCCGGAACCGCCTTCGGTGCCGGATTCCCCTTATTCGTCCCTCAACATTCCCAGGCCACGACTCCAGCGGGGGCTCATGCAGCGGCACCCGTCGCGTGGCTCACCCTGATTTTCAGGATTGGCGCCAGGGCAACCCTGAGGCCTTCCATCCGCTGCGCCCGCCGCGGTGTCGCTGCTCGTCCAGATCGCCCTCGAACCCGCCGGCGATATTGAAGGCGCGGCCGAAGCCCGCGGCCGTCATTGCGATAGCGGCAGCGCGGGAGCGGGCTCCGGAACGGCAGAGAAACAGGACCGGCGTATCGGGCGATGCTCCTGCAGCGCGCAGCTGCGCGCTCGCCTGCGCCGCAAATTCCGAATTCAGCCCCATGCTTGGATAGCTCTGCCATTCGACGTTGTGGACTTCCCGGCCGATTGGCGAGAGATCCGGCTGGCCAACGAAAGCCCATTCCGCTGCTGTTCGTACATCCACCAATTGCGCCTTGGGGTTGCTCTTCAGCAGCGACCAAGCCTCTTCTGCGTCAACGTCGCCCGCATAGCCGGCAGCGTTCTTGGCTTCAGTCATAGTTAACTCCCGCACAGACGGCTCCGCCAACGGGACACAAAGCATCCCGCATCGAAGTAAATTCGAAGTTTAACTAACTGTTATATTTGAGAGGAGAGCCGGCGACAGAGAAGTAATCTTCCACCGGTCTTCTTTTACTGCCCGAGTTCTTCAGCATTTTTGTTCGAGCCCCGCCACTAGGTTGGCGAAGATAGCGAAGCCCCTCATTTCGCGCAACCTGAACGAGTCTAGAACGGGCAAATTTTTAACTTATGTGACTGTTGCTAAGCGCTGGTACCGTATACGGAAAATAGAAATCGCGGTGAATCAGCAGGTTAATGAACCAAACCGCCCACAGCGCCGTCATAAATCCGACGAAACGCTGATACATCCGCCTACAGACCAATAAAAACGGGCCTAATTCAAAGCTTAGGCCCGTCACAAAGAATTTATATAAGAATTCGCGGAACTTAGCCAGGAAGCTTTGCCGCGCGCCGGGTGAGGCGGGCCACTTTGCGGCTGCCGGTGTTCTTGTGCAGCACGCCCTTGGAAACGCCCCGCATAATCTCGGGTTCCGCAACCTTCAGCGCGGCCACAGCGGCGGTTTTGTCGCCCGCCAGAAGCGCTTCCTCGACCTTGCGGGTAAAGCTGCGCAGGCGGCCCTTGCGGGCATGGTTGATCGCCGTGCGCTTGGCGATCTTGCGAACGCGCTTTTTGGCGGAGTCGATATTGGGCATGGGTCGTCCTGCTTGAAGGCAAATGGAAGGCGGGGCTTTTAGCCCGCGCGGACGACAGGGTCAATCCGCTTGTTTGCGCCTTCAGCGGTTCTTGAAAGCCGGCTTTCGCTTTTCGGTGAAGGCGGCCATCCCCTCCTTCTGGTCCTCGGTCGCGAACATGGAATGGAACACACGCCGCTCGAAGCGCACGCCTTCGGCCAGCGTCGTCTCATAGGCTCGGTTTACCGTCTCTTTCGTCATCATCGCGATGGGAAGGGATTGCTCGGCGATCTTGTGTGCGGCTTTCATGGCTTCCGGCAACAGATCGGCCAGGGGGACGACGCGGCTGACGAGGCCCGCACGTTCGGCTTCCGCCGCATCCATATTGCGGCCCGTCAGGCACATTTCCATCGCCTTGGACTTGCCGACAAAGCGGGTGAGCCGTTGTGTTCCCCCGATGCCGGGCATGACCCCGAGATTGATCTCCGGCTGGCCGAATTTCGCATTGTCCGCCGCGAGGATGAAATCGCACAGCATGGCGAGTTCGCAGCCGCCGCCCAGCGCGTAGCCCGCGACGGCAGCTATGATCGGTTTGCGGATGGCGGCGATATCGTCGGCGGCGGCCGCAAAGAAGTTCGTCTTGAACATGTCCATATAGGACCGCGGCGCCATTTCCTTGATGTCGGCGCCGGCGGCGAAGGCACGCTCGGAGCCGGTGAGC
>Ga0302324_100001499_pt1 | contig 56605 bp, 46 predicted proteins | sample Palsa_T0_1_FD_201949 | JGI IMG/M metagenome (GOLD analysis project Ga0302324, IMG submission 201949) | Peat permafrost microbial communities from Stordalen Mire near Abisko, Sweden - Palsa_T0_1 | ecosystem: Environmental > Terrestrial > Soil > Palsa > Peat permafrost | place: Sweden: Abisko...
CGAGTAAAACAAGCGGTTCTGCTTGCCGCCACTTTGTCCCATCATCCGAGCAATCTCCTTGATTGATCTGACTATTTGGACAGCAAACGCCACCTCCAGTTCAAGAGTTTTTCAACGGAATAGGCCACAACCGGACCTTCTGGGACTTAACCTGCCTGCTCTAAAGCCGACGCTCGGCCCGGGCGGCGACATATCCCCAGCAAACTTTGATAGACACGGGGCGCATCTGCCAACATGACGTAAATGACAAGGGGGCGGCGTGGCTGAAAGCGGCGGCGAAGAGCAGGCAACTGGCGCTCGGTCCGACGCGCCTGAGGTATTCATCAGCTACGCCTCTCACGACACCGCCGTCGCCAATGATGTCGCCGCCGCCCTGGAGGGCCAGGGTCTCAAGTGCTGGATCGCGCCCCGGAATGTAACACCGGGGGCGCACTATGCGAGCGAAATCGTTCATGCAATCGACTCTGCGAAGACGATTGTTCTGATCCTGTCGCAAGACGCCGCGACTTCTCCGCACGTCCTCCGGGAGATAGAGCGAGCGACCTCCAAGCGTCATCCGGTCGTGGCGCTGCGAGTCGATCAAGCAGCACTACCTGCTGAATTCGAATACTTCCTGAACACCTCGCAGTGGCTCGACGCCAGTGGCGGCAACGCCACGCGGATGATGTCGAAGCTGGTAGCTGCGGTTCGCCTCGCGATCGAAAGGCCAGGAAGTCCCGCCCCTGTGCTCCTGTCAACGTCGGCTGCAGGAACAGCCGCGCTCGCGTCCCGCGCTACTTTGCGTGGCGCTCGGTTGCGGCGCCGGACGGCCATCGTGGCGGGGTTTGTCGCTGCAGTCGCCATTGCCGGGACCTTGGCTTACAGATCAGTGCAACCCGCGCATCGAACGGCTGTGATTCCGACTCCGGCCATCCCTGCCGCGCAAGCGACCGTGCCCGCAGCTTCGGTAATCTCAGAGAAATCCGTCGCAGTTCTGCCGTTCGTCGATATGAGCGAGAATCATGACCAAGGGTATTTCGCCGACGGCATGGCTGAGGAGCTAATTGACCTGTTGGCGAAGACCCAAGGATTGCACGTGATCGCCCGCACCTCGTCCTTCTCCTTCAAGGGGAAATCAGACGACATACCAACAATAGCTTCCAAATTAAGGGTATCCCACTTGCTCGAGGGCAGCGTCCGGAAGGCAGGCGGCCGCCTTCGCGTCACAACTCAGTTGGTGCGGGCGGATACGGGGGAACACGTCTGGTCCGAGTCCTACGACCGTAAGGACAAGGACGTGTTTCGGGTTCAGGATGAGATTGCGGAATCAGTCGTTAGCGCCCTCAAGGTTAGACTCACGGCACCGTTCACATTGGAGGGAAGCCGGGGAACCAAGAACCTGGAGGCCTATTACCAATTTCTCCTGGGCAGGCAGTTCTTTACTCGCATCCGGATCGACGACCTTAAACGCGCCGTGGCCGCCTACACGAAGGCTACCGAACTCGATCCAACCTACGCGGCCGCCTACGCGGAACTCGTCGTCGCGCAGGTCTATCTGACGGACATCCTGGGAGATGAGCGTGGCCGCGATCAAGTGGAAGCCACTGCGGATCGAGCCGTGCGCCTGGCTCCGGGGCGTGCCGAAGGGTACTCCTCGCGGGGCTGGGTGCGCCAGGTTCTCAAATGGGACTGGGCCGGTGCCGAGGAGGATCTCAGAAGAGCGGTCGAACTAGATCCGACAGACAGCCGCGCACTATATCGGCTTGCCTGGCTCCTGGGCTCTCTGGGGCGAACTCAGGAAGCGATCGAATGTACTCGCCGCGCGATCGATCTCGATCCACTCGCCAATGTGAATTGGAGACAACTGTCGGGATTGTATGTAGTCAGTGGCGACTATTCCGCGGCGCGCGCGGCAATCAATCGAGCCCTGGAAATCGAGCCGAAGGACCCGTACTCTCAGGAAAGTCTTGTGGTGATCGAATTATTTGAAGGTCATTACGATGCGGCCTCGCAAATTTCCCACAAGATAGAACTCGAATCGAGTCAGGAACAGGAAATAGCGATGGCCGACCATGCGCTCGGTCACGAGGCCGTGGCCGACGCTGCTCTGCATAGCCTCATTGTTAAGCACGCAACTAGCGATGCTTATCAGATCGCGCAGGTTTACGCGTGGCGAAACGAGCGCGCGCAGGCGCTGGATTGGCTCGAGCGCGCCTATCGCCAACGTGATGGCGGACTTGAAGGAATCAAGACCGACCCGCTTCTTAGTAACGTTCGGACGGAACCGCGCTATCGCGCGCTTTTGCAAAAAATGAATCTCCCATTGTAGCGTCGTCACAAACGCTCAGTTGCAATGTGGTGCCTTGGAGCAGTCGTTCGTGACCGACGCCTTCGGGTCAACTCCAGCCACATACGATAACCAGGTTCCAATAGGCAAATTTGGCTGGACACTATTTGTCTCCACGGGCGTGCCCCGCCGCCCAACTAGCCAGGTTTGCACTGAGAAGCGCCTTGATGTTATCGCGCAACGCCGAGCAGATCTTCAGCATCGCAGAACTCCCCCCGTAGCGAACCGGGCACCTCTCCGCCACCGCTCACCGCCCTCGCGATCTGATTAATGTTCCGGCCAATCAATCCCAGCTCAGCGATGCTGCGCTTGAGCGTAAGGAGCTCGTCCTTGGGTAGCGGCGTGAGCTGGCGCAAATGCGATCGGAGCAAAACGGATGCGTAGGTAGCTGTGCGCCTCGGCCCGAGCGTCCAGGAGCAGCCTGTCCTCGACTGTGAGGCGCACCAACATTGGCTTACCGGCAGCATTATTACCAGGAGCCGCGCTGGTCGGCCTGGGGATACTCTCTGACCGCAAGAGATCGCTCTCGGCACCTGATGCGTCGTTACGAGCTCGAATCTCGCGCATCACGAGGCGCTTGAGCCAAGCCGCTTCCGACAGGAATTCTCGATCCGCAACCGACCTTGCCTGGAGTTTCATCTCCGGCGAGACGTGCGTCTTCAAAGTTTCCGTACAACGCATAGGGCCAATTTGGCCCTAAACGTAAGCTGCAAGCTATCCTGCATCAGTCATCAGTTTTTTTCAGCGAAACCTCACATCAACTGATCGCCGCCGTCGTGTCTCGTTGAAACGCGATGATGCTAACTCACTCGCACACGACCCGACACGGCAAGAGAATATGCAATCGGAGTATCGCTGGTTTTACGGCGAAACCCTGTCTGGATCTTGCACGCGAAAGCGGTAGCCTTCCTTCACGCGACAACGCGCCTTAAAGCGACCGGAACCACACGCTGGCATCACACGTATGCTCTATCTGTCACGACTGCACCTCAGGTCCCGATACGTCGGTTACCGCGCGACTCATTGGCGAAGTATTGCCGCAAGGCTCCCCGAAACTTGATCTCGCGCCATCACTGGGAACCGCAAGACGACATGCCGAATCGTACTGACAACGCGGGTTTGTCGGACAGGGCGCCGCCGCTTGGGCAGTTGCCGCTCGATCTTTCACCGCCTCGGCATCGCCGAGAATCGGCATTGTCCAGGGCAGCGCCGGTAGCCCAGCCAGAGGCCGCGCCTGCACGCTACTTCACCCGCCGCGAAGCAGCTGCCTATGTGCGTTGCAGCGTCCGGTTCCTTGATGGCATGGGTTTACCCTTCATCCGCAAGGGCCGCTGCAAGCTCTACGACCGCACTGATCTACTGGCTGTCGTGCAGGCGAGATTCACGGGCTCGAATGGAGCCGGGTGGATCTCGCTCGAAAGGTCGCATGGCTCGATCATGGCACCACGAAGTCGGGTGAGGGCCGCGGTATTCCGCTCAATGCGGACGCCGTGGCGGCGCTCGAATCAATGCGGGGTCAGCACCGGCGCTGGTGTTTCACCTTCGCCGGTCAGCGTATCCACCAGAGCTCGACAGCGTGGGTTAAGGCGAAGCAGCGTGCAGGCATCGAGGACTTCCGCTTCCACGACCTGAGGCACAATGGGCCTCCTGGCACGTGCAGAGCGGTACCTCCTTGCAGGAGCTGATGGAGCTGGGAGGCTGGAGGTCGTACGAGATGGTGCTGCGCTATGCGCACATGGCTCCGGAGAAACTAAGTTCCGTGGCCAGTCGCATCGAGCGGCAACCGGAAGGTGCGAGTCTGACGGTCGCGCCGCGCGGCAAGAACGTAGCAGAGAACGCTACGTTTTCGCTACGTTCGGTCAATTGAGCATTGCCGATCAGTGGCAAGTAATTGATTGATTAGCGCGCCCGGAGAGATTCGAACTCCCGACCCTCAGGTTCGAAGCCTGATGCTCTATCCAACTGAGCTACGGGCGCGTGGGAGTAGTGTAGCCGTCCATACCAACAGGCGGCAGTCCGCTCAGGTGCGCCCGACGGCGTCGGGTCGCGTTCAGGAACCCTTCGCAGACTTGCTGCGGATTTCCGCGGCCGCGCGGCGCAGTACGCCGGCGATACGCTCTTCTTCCTCCGGCGACTCGGTCGCCGCGCTGAGCGCGCTCTTAAGCTCACGACGCGCACGCAGCATTTCGTTGGAACCGCGACGTCCCGGGCCCCAATCTTCTGGTTCTGCGCCGGCACTCTCGTCAGCTGAGAATGCACGCCGCATTCGCTCCATTTTTTCGCCAACGCGCTCGAACTGCGCGAACATCGAATCGACGACACCGCGGTTTTCATCGAGCTGCGCCTGTCCGCTCGGAGTGATGTTGTAGAGCTTGCGCGATCCGTCGGCTGCAACGGTTGCGTAGCCGATCTCTTCAAGATAGGTAAGTGCCGGATAGACCATGCCCGGGCTGGGTGTGTAGAAGCCCTTGGAGCGCTCTTCGAGCGCCTTGATGATCTCGTAGCCATGTCGCGGCTTTTCGGCAAGCAACGCCAGCACCAGGAGCTGGAGATCGCCCGAGGCGAGCTTGCGGCCCATGCTCATGCCGCGTCCGCCGGGGCCGCCATCGTCCATAAATCCGCCCCCAAAGCGGCCGAATCCGTGGCGCCCGTGATGGTGGCGCCCCATAAAATGCAGCCGGTGGCGGAAAAATCCGTGTAAGTGATAATTCATTATATCTTCAGATATGTCTTAAAACGTATCGTAAGATATAACAACCTGCCACCTGTGTCAAGCTGGCGGCCTCTGATTTTACAGAATCCGCCGATTGGACGGGGATCCCGGCGTTGCAGCATTGGGTGCGCACACGTTGTGCTCGGACTGCGTCGGCGCGGTTCGGTCGCTCAAGACTCTTGCAGGGGCAGCCTTAATTCTCGGCTGGCAGGCAGCTCTTCTGGTCTCACACGCCGTTGATCACTGCACGCCCAGAACCCGGAATACGAACAACAGTCCGGCGCCGAAAAATGCTGCTCCCAATATCACGCACACCGGAAGTGTCAGCACCCAGGCGAGAATGATGTTGCGCACCGTTGGGCCTTGGATTCCCGAGCCGTTCGCCACCATGGTTCCGGCGATACCAGATGACAGAATATGCGTGGTGCTCACCGGCAGCCCCAGCATGTCGGCCGCTTCAATGGTGCCGAACGCCACAATTTCCGCCGCAGCGCCCTGCCCGTAGGTCAAATGCGCCTTGCCGATCTTTTCTCCGACCGTCACCACGATGCGTTTCCAGCCCACCATGGTGCCAAGTCCCAGTGCGAGCGCGACCGCGACTTTCACCCAGATGGGAATGAACGAGGTCACGCCTTTGAGGCTCTTCTGATAGAGCGACAATGCGTCGGCATCGAGAGTCGCGGGGAGCTTCTTCGCCTTGATCATCTTGGCGAGCGTCTCCGAAACGAGATAGACATTGAGGCGCAGGATGCGGCGCTGCGCGCCAGGAATCGCGGACAAATCGCTGACGTCCGCAAGGCCCGCCATGACGCGGCGGTTGACGGCTTCCAGTGCCGGCATGGTCTCGGGCCCGATCGCCCCTTTGCGCAGATAGGTCGTCAGAGTCTTGTTGCCATCCATGTCATCCTGCAGGGAGGCGTTTATTCCCGTTTTCTGCAGGGATTGCTCGAAGGCGGCACCGGATGCGCGTATCTGTGCAAGCGCGGCGGAGGAAGTGTGCAGATTAAGCGCGAACCCGGCCGGAACTATGCCGACCAGAATCAGCACGATGAGCCCCATGCCCTTTTGGCCGTCGTTTGAGCCGTGGGCGAAGCTTACGCCCGTGCAGGTAAATACCAGGAGTGCGCGAATCCACCTTGGGGGAGGCGCCTTGCCTTCCGGAGCCTTGAAGAGCGCGGGATTGCGCAGCACGGCCTTCGCCAACAAGAGGAGCGCGCCCGCGGCCACGAACCCGATGAGCGGAGAGAAGAAAAGCGCCTTCACTGTGTCGCCGACCTTGGCCCAGTTCACGCCGTCGCCGAACGCACTGTCGGGACTCAGCAGTGAGTTCATGAGCCCGACACCCACGATCGAACCGATCAGCGTATGCGAGCTTGAGGCCGGAAGGCCCAGGTACCAGGTGCCAAGATTCCAGATGATCGCCGAGAGCAGCAGCGAGAACACCATGGCAAAGCCGGCGCCCGAGCCGACGTTGATGACGAGCTCGACTGGCAGGAGAGCGACGATGCCGAAGGCGACGGCGCCTGAGGAGGTGAGCACACCGATGAGGTTCCAAAGGCCGGACCAGACGACCGCCTGCGTGGGTTTCAGGGAATTCGTGTAGATGACGGTGGCGACCGCGTTCGCCGTGTCATGGAAGCCGTTGACGAACTCGAAGCTCAGCGCCAGGAGCAGCGCGAGACACAACAAGATGCCGGTCGGCAGATCGATGCCCAAACTTGCAAACATGAGTCCGCCCCACCCGTGCTTCTTCTGATTAGAGGTGGGTTGAGCGTATGACGGTCATGTGACGATCACATGACAGGCGCAGGCTGCCAGAAAGGCCCGCAAAAAAGCGGGCCTTCGTCGTCGACCATTCCCCTCCCGCGGCGGGAGTTCCTACTCGGTCCTGTTCGACCTGATGTGCGGGTGCTTCCTGTGATGGTGTCGATGCCTGTGGTGCCGGTGCTGGACACCGTTATAAGCCGTCGCCCCGGGTGCGTACGAGGTCGACGGTGGGTCGGCCGCGAATACCGGACCTGCGAGCAGCAAGATACTCAGCAATGGAACCAATCGTCTAAGCATGCGAAACCTCCACATAGCGGCGCGAATATTAAGGATTTATGGCGTAGGCCTGTCAGAGCCCGCCGGTGTGGAGTCTACCGGCGCGCGCATGATTGCGTTGCGAATTTTTGCAAGTGGCGCGTTGTCATCGAACCTGACGCTGCCGCCCTCTGGCTCAATCCCCAGGCTTTGCCACAGCGCCGGCAGGTCGGTGGCAAGCGGGGTGTCCTTGGAGCGCGCGTAAAGTTCTTCGAGCACCTGCGTACCTACGGCGGCGTCGCCGACCGCGAGCACGCGCTCAATGGGCCAGTCGGACACGAGGCCGCCACTCGCGCGCAGCACGGCCCGCAGTGCATTTTGCAAACCCACCCGATTGCCGGTGCGCTGCCGTATCTGGACGTCGGCAAGGAGGCAGAAGAGGGCTCCGCCCCAATAGGTCCGTCCCCAGGTGTGGGTATGATCCAGCCCCGCGTCAGCCTCCTGCGGCAGGCCGCGTGGCATGGAACTCACCTGCTCGGCCCACACCTCGGCAGCCGCTCGGTTGCCGGCCTGCGCGCGCGCGACTCCTTCGACGTAGACTGCCACGCCCTCGGAGAGCCAGGCATGCTCGGTGCCGACGTCAGGCAACGCAAGATGCGTCATCTCATGCACGAGAACCCAATCATTAAGGAGTTCCGCCGGCGTGACCTCGCGGCCAACCGTGATGCGGATGAGCGCTCCATGAGCCGCGAACGTAGTGCCGTGGCGCACCCCTGCGCCGCTTGTGGAGGACACGCGAATGCGCAGCTCGGATACCGGAAAATGCCCGTAGTAGGCGGCAACGATGCCGAGGGACCGCTTGATCCATACGACGAGGGGCTCGGCCCCAAGAGTAAAGTCAGAATCGAGGAACTCAAGCGACACGCGCACGCCGTCCGCATCGAGAAGCTGCGGCCGTGCATCCATCGCGTGAGCAGCGGGCCCCGCAAGCCACAGCAGCGCAACGAGCAGCCAACCGGCACGGGTGCAGATGCAGGACATGCCAGATTGACGCACAACCGGCGCGGTTATTCCAGCGGCTCCGAAGCCGCGCCGCATCTCGCCGGTCTTCGGTTGCCAGTTGAACATTCAACTGAATCACGGTAGATAGAGCCTTAATAGGGGATGCCGGGCTACCGGCATGTCAAAGGGGCAAACGTTTGAAACTGCGAACGCTTTTGATCGCCGCGGCAATCACGATAGTTTGCGACGCGCGCGCGCTGTGTCAGGAAGCACCGGCGAAATCCGCCGTAACAGTCACGAAAACGGAACATCCGCGAAAGCGCCTAGATTTTTCCGTCGATGTACCGGCTCCGCTCGATCAGGTCTGGAAGTGTTTTGCGACGCGCGCAGGAATGGTGTCCTGGCTAACACCGGATGCCAAAATCGAATTGCGACCAGGAGGCAAATGGCTTGCGATTTTCCCAGGGGTCGCGCCCGGCGGCGGAACCATCCTCAGCTATGCCCCGGAGCAGCAGCTGACGATACATGCGATGGCTCCAGAAAAATTTCCCACCGTGCGCAAAGAAGGCACCACCGCTGTTTTCACGTTTATCGCACTCGACGATTCCCATACGCGCGTCCATCTGTCGCAGGTGGGCTGGAAAAGTGGTCGCGAATGGCAGGACGCGTATGAACATTTGGCAGTCGGCAATGCGGAACTGCTGACTCAGCTGCTGAACCGCTTTCTACACGGCCCTATGGACTGGGCAAAAGCGTCACGTTGAGTGGAGCCGCCGCGGATTGGACCCAGAAGGCGGCACCGACCGACGAGATGGTGAAAAAAGGGGAGGGCCAGCACCCTCCCAAATTGGAGCGGGGCGCTGACTAACCCGCACGCTCTCTGGCCTGCCGCTCCTCGTCGCTCGGCGCCAGTACCACCAGGCGGCCGTTGCGCGGAAACGCGCGCAGTTCAATGTTGAATCCCGGCCCCTCATGGTGCGGAAACGCCACGCCGATCTTGGTCCAGCTCGTTCCGCTCTTGCCGGTCGGCGCCTCGTACTCCTCGACTGTAAAAACATTGAGAGGTGTGGCAGGGTTGGGTGTTGACATGGGGGCCTCCAAATCAAATGACCGTGCGGACCGCAGACGAAGAGCGTAGTGATCGCGAGGCTGGGCGGCCATGCGCAAAGCATGTGCAAACGCGCAGAAATCGAACGCTCTCAGGGGCGCTCGCCGGCTTTACCTGCCTGTCGCTCCTCGTGTCGACGGCCGCGTGCGCCTGGGGTGCGCCGGGGCACGAGACAGTAGGCGCCATCGCCGATCAGCTCATTGCCGGGCGCCGCGCCGAAGTGGAAGTGCGCAGGCTCTTGGGGCCTGGCGAGAGTCTGCAGAGCGTTGCCGTGTGGGCCGACTGTGCGAAGGGACACTGCGGGCAGATGACCGCGGAGCTGCAGGAGTTCGTGCGCAAAAACCCGCGCAACGCCCACTACCACTACACCGATGTTCCTTTCCAGGCCGCCGCGTACGAGGACGGAGGCGTCGGCACGAGCGACGACGATATCGTCCACATCCTGAAGCAATGCATCGCGGTCCTGAAGGGCGCATCCGGCCATGAGGCGAATCCGCATGCCTTAACCCCGCGCGAAGCGCTGCTGCTGCTGGTGCACCTCCTCGGCGACGTCCATCAGCCGCTGCACGTTGGAACTGCCTATGTGAGCGACAAGGATGCGTTCGTCGTGCCTGCATCCGCCGCGGCGGTCGACAATGTGCTGATTTTCAACACCGCGGGAGACAATGATCTGATTTTCGATTCCCGCTCTTTACATGCGTTTTGGGATAGCCGTGCTGTTGAAGATGCGATGCGCAGCGCGAATGTGCGAACTCCCGAAGAGTTTGCCGCCGTCCTCATGCGCGCCCCTCCGGACCTGCCCATCGTGACGGGGGATGTCACCAAGTGGCCCGCCAAGTGGGCAACGGAAACGCTGGGAGTCGCGAAGCTCGCGCACGCCGGCCTTAGCATCGAAAATCGCGCGGCTGCGGAAGAGCGTTTCGGTGAGAGGCGCTTCGTCTGGAGGATTGCCGCACCCCCCGGCTATGCGCAAACCGCAGCAACTCTTGCGGCCGCTCAGTTGCTGCGTGCGGGCTATCGCCTGGCTGCAGTGCTCGAAGCCGTTTGGCACTGAAGAGGCTTCAGCGCATGACTGCCAGGCGTGCGAGATTGGCCTGAACAACATCGTCGCGCGCAGCGCGCCGCGTGTACCAGCGATTGGCTGCATCGGACAAGCGCGTGCATATCTCGACGGCCTGCAGAGCATCTGCGTCGCAGGTCTTCGGCTGCGAAGGATGGCAGCCCGGCGACCTGGGCCGCGCCAGCCGCCGCAGGCGCAATTGGCGCAGCGCCCGAACCGGTACGAGCAGTGCACCTGCCTGTTCAATGCCGCCTGAGCGCTCGCACCACATCCGGAAGAGTCGCGCACCTTCCGCCGCCGGATCGTCGTCTGTCGCTGCATCCGGGCGAATCCATGTTGCGCACCAATCCTGGTAGCGCTCGGCTGAGCTGCGTCGCCGCGCGTCGCCGAGCGCAACTGCGATGTGCGGCAGCGCCAGTGCATCAGTCAATGCCGCACTCCAAATCTGGTGATGCAGCAGCTGTTCGATATCCGTAAGGTAGGTATCGAACATCTTGGAGCTCAGCGTCTGGAATTCGCCGCGGCGCGTGCCGCTCGCGGCCTCGGCCAGATCCTGCTCCGGGTTGTAGGGGATCGACACTATTCCAATTCCTCAATGCAGGTCAGATCGCAGCAGTCGATTTTATATCCACTGAATGGCTTGAAGTGGTGGTTGGTTCCGATCTTCGCGGGAGGCAACGCTGCGGGCGACATTTTCCACTACCCACGAGAGTGATGCCACCATCCGGGGCGCGATTTTTCCGGGGCGCAGTCTAGAGCTCAGGGTTATCCACAAATCCTGTGCATAAGTCTGTGGACAGATGCAGCTCCTGCAGCAAGTTCGTGGGCCGCAGCCGAAATTTCATCGAATTGATCAGTTTCTCGCCACGCGCATGCGCACGCGGCGAGTCATGCAGCGTAAGTGCTTGACTTTGCATCTGCCTGCGTCGCCCACGCATGCCGCGCTGCGCTCAGCAATGTCTTCGTGGCGCACAAAACGAGCGTTGCACAACAAGAACTTAGGCGTGCTTGCGCACGTGCGGTCGCAAGGCGGATCACTGCTGAACACTCTTCGTGTGGTTTCTTTATTTTTGCTCGCAGGGCACTCATTTTACTGGCCGCCAGCCGCCGTTTGCATCCTTGCGGCCCGACACCTTGCCCCGTGAGTACGCGATGCGCGAGGATTGGGGGTTGGACAGATAAGAACACCCCTTTGAGGTACCTTGGAAGAGCGCCCGACCGTAACGCCGCTCAGCGAGCACCAGCGTAATCCTGCGCTCGCAGCGATTGCGATTTATAAGTTCGCCAAAGCGACGCTCTCGGTACTCTCGGCAATTGTTGCCTGGCGGCTCATGAATCCGCACGTCGAGGCGGCCATGCACGAGTGGGCTCAAAGTCTGCCCGTCGGATTCTCCGAGCATCTGCTGCACGAGGCGCTGGCGCAGGTGAGCGGCGTTCCGGCATTTCGCTGGCGGCAGCTCGGCATCGTGTCGCTCTTGTACGCCGGCACGTTCACGCTCGAGGGAGTGGGGCTCTGGCGCGAGCGCCGCTGGGCGGAATACCTGACAATTGTGACCTCATCCCTGCTGCTGCCTTTTGAGTTCATCGCCGTGGTGCACCATCTGACGCTGGTGCGCACCGGGGTGCTGCTCGCCAACGCGGTGATCGTCGCCTATCTTATTGTGGTGACCACGCGTCATCGGCGTATGCCGTGACTCGCGAGCTCCAGCCGCCAGGTCCATACCGCCTCGCGCGCGGGCTGTGCACCGTGCTGATGCGGCACACGCCCATGCAGTTTCTGACGCGGATCGCGATCCGCTACGGCGGCATCGCGCGCATACCATTGGCGCGCGGCTTTCTCTACCTGGTTTCCGCGCCCGAGCTGGTCAAGGCTCTGCTCGTTGATCACCGCACGCGCTTCATCAAGAACACCCGCTACAGCGTCATGCAAAAGGTCCTCGGCCAGGGGCTGCTCCTGAGCGAGGGCGAAGTCTGGCGCCGCCAGCGATCGGCGGCGCAGCCATCCTTCAGACCCGGAGCGCTCGAGCGGCAAGTAGCGTGGATGAGTCCAATGATCGCCGCTTTTCTCGACGGCTGGGACGCGCGCCAAAATGACGATGCCACCATCGAGCTGTCGACGGAATTCGAACGGCTCGCTCAGGCGCTGGCCGGACGCCTGCTCTTCGGGTCCGTGTTTGCGCAGCATGGCGCAGTCATCGTCGGCATCACCGAGTCGATGCGCAAATTCTGGCCCGCAGTGCCGCGTTTCCTGCGGCCGCTCACAAAGAAGCGCCGCGCCGAAAACTCGGAGCGCCTCGCGCAGACCCTGGCGCAGCTCGATGCGCAGATTCTTGCCCTGATCGATGAGTCGCGGGCGTCTGCGGAGCCGTGCATGCTCGCCACCCTCGGCGCGGATGCGGCCGACGGATGCATGCCATTCACGAGGGAGGAACTGGGCGATCAAATGAAGACCCTGTTCTTTGCCGGTTACGAAACAACCGCCACATCGATGATCTGGACGCACTATCTCCTCGGGCGTCACCCGACCGTGTATTCGCGCGTGCTTGAGGAGGTGGATCGCATGCCCGCGGGCCGCACATTGACGGTCGAGCAGCTCGACGCGCTGACATACGTTGAGCAGGTGTTCAAAGAGACGTTGCGGCTTTATTCGCCAATCCATTCGTTGTCGCGGGTGGCGCAGGAGGAGTGCGAGCTTGGTGGCTACGTATTGCCGAAAGGTGCCACCGCGATGGTGTCGCTGTATGCGTCGCACCGTCTGCCGCAGTACTGGCCGCACCCGCGGCGCTTCGACCCCGAGCGCTTTACTGCGGCACAGAGTGCCGCGCGCCATCGATTTTCCTATCTGCCATTCGCCGCAGGCCATCGCAACTGCATCGGTGCGACTCTGGCGATGGTGGAGGCGAAGCTCATCATCGCGCAGATTGCGCGGCGGTTTCGCCTGCACTTGGTGACCCGGGCGCCGGTGCGGCCGCACGCCGGAACGACCATGCATCCATCGCACGCGATCCGCATGCGGATCGAATCCCGAGGGGCCCCTATAGTGTGACGCTGCGGGTGGTCGCGGCGGCGAAGCGCGGCACGCAGTTACGCCGGAATTGGCGGCCATCCCAAAGAAGCTTTCCGGTCATTGACCGCCCCCGAACCTTACTGTACGATCGTTCAGCAAGCATGACCTAGCGTTGAGGATTTGCCATGCGCGAAGCCCGCAGACTCGATTCTGTAAACTCGGCCGCGGCTGCGGACACCGACTTGGGGAGCCTGAGCCTGCCCGGCTGGATCTACCATGATCGCGAGTTTTTCGAGCTCGAAAAGGAAGTCATCTTCCGCAACAGCTGGCAGGTGGTGTGCCACGTCAGCGACGTGCCGCGCGCGGGGGATTATCACAGTTTCGATTTTCTCGGCGAATCCGTCATCGTGGTGCGCGGCGAGGACGGGGAAGTACGCGGCTTCCACAATGTATGCCGGCATCGCGCCGCGCGGTTGCTGGAAGGGCCGAAGGGCCACTGCGGCAAGCGCATTACCTGCGGCTATCACGCCTGGACCTATGCGCTTGACGGGCGCCTCATCGGCGTGCCGCAGCGCGATGCATTCAAGGGACTCGATGTCAGCCGCCATGGGCTTGCGCCGCTCGATCTTGAAATCTTCATGGGCTTTATCTTCGTGCGCTTTGCCCCGGGATTGCCGAGCGTGCGCGAGATGGCGGCGCCCTACAGCAATGAGCTTGCGGCCTATCGGATGGAGGAGCTTGTTCCGCATGGGCGCGTGTCGCTGCGCCCGCGCGCGGTCAACTGGAAGAACGTCGCCGACAACTTCTCTGACGGCTTACACATCAACGTAGCCCATCCGGGACTCACGCGCCTCTTTGGCCAGAGCTACGCCATCGAGGCGCAGCCTTGGATCGACAAGATGTCGGGAACGCTGCGCGATGTCGCTTCGAGCAACTGGTCCGAGCGGCTCTATCAGAAGGTGCTGCCGCCGGTCGACTACCTGCCGCCTGAGCGGCAGCGGCTGTGGACGTATTTCAAGCTGTGGCCGAACGTCGCGTTTGACATCTATCCCGAGCAAATCGATTTCATGCAGTTCCTGCCGGTGTCGCCGACCGAGACTCTGGTCCGCGAGATTGTCTATGTGCATCCGGATAACCGGCGCGAAATGCGCGCGGCGCGCTATTTGAACTGGCGCATCAATCGGCGCGTGAGCCTGGAGGACAAGATCCTCATCGAGCGCGTGCAGGCGGGAATGACTTCGAGCAGCTATACCGTCGGGCCGCTGAACGACAATGAAGTGTGTCTGCGCAGCTTCGCGCGCCGCATGCGCGGCCTGATTCCCGAGAGCCGCCTGTGCCGCAAAGCTCCGACGCGCTGATCATCGGCGGCGGCCACAACGGCCTCGTCTGTGCCGCGTATCTTGCGGCCGCAGGTCTCAAGGTCACGGTGCTCGAGCAGCGCGCCGTCGTAGGCGGCGCCGCGGTCACCGAAGAGTTTTATCCGGGCTTTCGCAACTCGGTGGCGGCCTACACAGTCTCGCTCCTCAATCCCAAGGTCATCCGCGATCTCGAGCTGCCCAAATACGGGCTGCGCGTGGTGGAGCGCAAGCTTGCGAATTTTCTGCCAACCGACGATGGACGATATCTGAAGGTCGGCGAAGGCGTGACGCAGACGGAGGTCGCGAAGTTCTCACCCGCGGACGCGGGGCGGCTCGAAGCCTATGGCCACAGGCTCGAAGAAGTGGCCGACGTGCTGCGCGACCTGGTACTCGAGACCCCGCCCAACGTCGTCGCGGGCAGCTGGCGCACTGCGTTGCCGGAGCTGCTGCACGCGGCGCGCCTCGGCGGGCGCCTGCGCAAGCTCGATATGAGCATGCGACGGCAGCTCCTCGGCCTGTTCGCCAACTCCGCGGGCGATTATCTCGACGGCTGGTTCGAGAGCGCGCCGGTGAAGGCGGTCTATGGATTCGATGGCATCGTCGGCAACTACGCAAGTCCCTATACGCCGGGCTCAGCGTATGTCCTCCTGCATCATGTGTTCGGCGAGGTGAACGGCAAGAAAGGCGCATGGGGCCATGCGGTGGGCGGCATGGGCGCGATTACGCAGGCTATGGCCAAGTGCGCAGCGGCCCGCGGCGTGGATATCCGCGTGGCAACCCCCGTGCGCGAAGTGATTGTCGAGGGCGGCCGCGCCGTGGGCGTCGTGACGGCGGCGGGGGAGACGCTGCGCGCGCCGGCCGTGATCTCCAACTTGAACCCGAAGCTTCTGTACTCGAAGCTCATCGCTCCCGCGCATCTGCCGGCGGAGTTCAATGCGCGCATCGCCCAGTGGCGCTGCGGCTCGGGAACCTTCCGCATGAACGTGGCGCTCGCCGAGCTTCCAAGCTTCAACTGCCTGCCCGGCAAGGCCCTTGCCGACCATCATACGGCGGGCATCATCCTCGCGCCGACGCTTGCGTACATGGAGCGCGCCTATTTCGATGCGCGCCTGCATGGCTGGTCGAAGCAGCCGATCGTGGAGCTCGTGATTCCATCAACCATAGATGACAGCCTCGCGCCGCGCGGGATGCACGTCGCGAGCCTTTTCTGCCAGCATGTGGCCCCGCAGCTTCCCAATGGCGCATCGTGGGATGCGCATCGCGAGGCGGTAGCCGATCTCATGATCGATACGGTCGACTCCTATGCGCCGAACTTCAAGGCGGCAGTACTCGGGCGGCAAATCATGAGTCCGCTTGATCTGGAGCGCACCTTCGGACTTGTGGGCGGTGATATCTTCCACGGCGCTTTGAGCCTCGATCAGATGTTTTCGGCCCGGCCGATGCTCGGGCACGGCAATTACCGCGGGCCCCTGCAGGGTCTTTACATGTGCGGCGCGGGCACTCATCCGGGCGGCGGGGTCACGGGCGCACCAGGCCACAATGCCGCGCGCGAGATTCTCTCCGACTTCAAGCGCCGGCGATTGCGCCGCGCCGCGTGATCGCGCACGCACTGCAACAGTGACCACGCGCAAACCCCGTTTCGAGCGTCAGCTGCCGCAGGAGCGCCGCCAGGCGCTCATCGACGCGACGATCGAGAGCTTGAAGCGCTTCGGCCACGAGGGTCTGTCCGTGCGCCGCATCAGCGCGCAGGCGGGCGTCTCCATCGGTCTCATCAACCATCATTTTCCGAAGAAGGAGGCGTTGATCGCGCAGGCCTACCGGCATTTCAACTCGGAGCTCGTCGGCGGCGTGCGCGCGGCCGCGCTGCAGGCTCCTGCCGGGGCACGCGCGCGCCTGCGTGCCTTCTTCAAAGCCACATTTTCGCCGCCGAACCTCGAGCGCGACGTCCTCACGGTTTGGGTTGTGTTCTGGAGTCTGTACCGTCATTCGCCGGAGATTCAGAAGGTGCACGGCGAGACCTATCGCGAGCACGTTGATCTGGTGCGCACGATGCTGGCGGATTTGGCGGCGGAGTCGGGCAAGCTGCGCTTCTCGCTGCGTTTGGCAGCCATAGGACTCACCGCGATGATCGACGGCCTGTGGCTCGAGTGGTGCCTGGATCCTGGGAATTTTCGCCCCGTAGAGGCGATCGCGCTGTGCGAGTCCTGGGTTGATAGCCTGTGCGCGGATGCCACGCAGGCAGACATTTCCGCTGAAGCGCTGCCCGCGTCCCGCTAACGGGGCATGACGGGCGAACAAGGCCGCCGAGTTTTGCGCTCGGGCATCAATGAAAATCACGCGACTGAGTCGGCAGCCTGCCCAGCCAAGCAGTGTAGTCCCGGATTTTTTCGGCGATCACATGTGTGACGTTCGACGCGCTCTGCAGCTCTCCCTCGACGATGATCAGGCGTGCACCGAATAGGGCCGCACGCTGCGTTGTCTGAATTCTCGGCCAGACGATCAGATTGCTGATGCCCGTCTCATCCTCCAATGACATGAAAATCACGCCGGAGGCGGTTTCCGGGCGCTGACGATGGGTGACGATGCCGGCGACGCGGACACGCCGACCGCTCTTCAGGTGAGCCAGCTCAGCCGCACGGTGCACGTGCAAGCGGTCGAAACGCGCACGTAGCAAGGCAAGCGGATGACGGCCGAGGCTCAAGCCGAGGCCGGCGTAATCCGCGGCAATCTCTTCGGCTTCGGTGGCCTGCGGCAGCATGAGGACCGGCTCTTGGGCCGAGGCGCCCGCGAGCGCGCCGGGCAGGCGTTCAACACCAAAGGCCTGCCAGTGGGCGGCGCGCCGATGTGCGGCCAATGCATTCAGGGCGCCAGCACGCGCCAGAGCATCGAGCGAGCGGCGAGTGAGCGTGGCGCGATGGGCAAGATCATCCACGCTTGCGAACAGTCCGTGGCAGCGCGCCATCACGATGGCGCGGCCTTCCTGCTGCACGAGGCCCGTAATCATGCACAGCCCCACGCGCACCAGTGGCACACCCGCAGCGTCGCACTCCAAAGTGCAGTACCAGTCGCTCATTTGAACGTCCGCTGGACGAAAGCTGACGCCATTGCGGCGCGCGTCGTTCACCAGTTGCGCAGGTGCATAGAACCCCATCGGCCAGCTGTTGAGCAGTCCTGCGACGAAGGCTGCGGGCTCATGGCAACGCAGCCACGAGGAAGCGTAGGCAAGCAGCGCAAAGGAGGCAGCGTGGGATTCAGGGAAGCCATAGCTGCCGAAGCCGAGGATCTGCTGATAGATCTGGTCTGCGAACTGTGGCGTGTAGCCGCGGCCAAGCATGCCCTGGAGCAGCTTGTCGCGGAACTGCTCGAGCCCTCCGCGACGCTGCCACGCCGCCATGGAGCGGCGCACCATGTCAGCCTCGCCCGGGGTGAAGCCGGCGGCGACGATGGCAATCTCCATCACCTGCTCCTGAAAGAGGGGCACGCCATAGGTGCGCTTCAGCACTCTTTCGAGCGCAGCGTTTGGATACTCGACCTCTTCCTCTCCCTGGCGGCGGCGCAGGTAAGGATGCACCATGCCGCCTTGAATCGGTCCGGGGCGGATGATGGCGACCTGGATCACGAGGTCGTAATAGCAGCGCGGCTTCAAACGCGGCAGCATTGACATCTGCGCGCGCGACTCGACCTGGAAAACGCCGACGGATTCGCCGCGGCAGAGCATGTCGTAGGTGGCAGGATCCGCATCCGGGATGTCTTCCATCCGGAACGGCCGGCCGCGAAACAGGCTGATCAGATCGAGTGCACGGCGTATGGCGGTCAGCATGCCAAGCGCAAGACAGTCCACTTTCAAAAGACCCAGGGACTCAAGATCGTTCTTGTCCCATTGAATGATGGTTCGATCCACCATTGCGGCGTTCTCGACCGGCACCAGTGTGGACAAGGAATGCTGCGAGATCACGAAGCCGCCCACATGCTGCGACAGATGGCGCGGAAAACCGACGATTTGCTTGACGAGCGCCACTAGGTGGCGCGCCATGCGCGTACGCGCATCGAATCCCAGCTTCACGAACTCCTCGGGCAGCTGCGCTTCCCCGTCGAACCACTGCAGGGCCTGCGAGAGCGCATTCACCACCTCGAGCGACAGGCCGAGCGCCTTGCCGACATCGCGCACCGCCATGCGGCGGCGGTAGCAGATCACGGTCGCGGCGAGCGCGGTGCGATGGCGACCGTATTTGTTGTAGACGTACTGGATGACCTCCTCACGGCGCTCGTGCTCGAAATCGATGTCGATGTCCGGAGGCTCGGCGCGCTCCTTGGAGACGAAGCGTTCGAAGAGCATGCTGACCCGCGCAGGGTCGACCGCGGTGACGCCCAGGCAATAGCAGACGGCGGAATTGGCGGCGCTGCCGCGGCCCTGGCAGAGAATATTCCTTGAGCGCGCAAAGCGCACGATGTCCTCGACCGTGAGGAAGTAGTGCTCGTAGCGCAGCGTGGCGATGAGGGCGAGCTCCTTGTCGATTTGCGCCTGAACCTCGGCAGGCATGCCCGCGGGCCAGCGGCGCGCGGCGCCCTGCAGGGTCAATTTACGCAAGTGCTGCAGAGCGCTCATCCCCGCGGGCACGAGCTCCTCGGGATATTCATAGTGCAGAGTGTCGAGCGAGAAGGAACACTCGCCCGCGATGTCGAGCGTCGCCGCGAGAAGCTCGCGCGGGTAGAGCTTGCGCAGCGTTGCCAGGGGGCGCAGATGCCGCTCGCCGTTGGGAAATGCCGCGCGTCCGATCTGATCAACCGTGGTCGCCAGACGAATCGCCGTGAGGACATCGTGCAAGGGCCGCCGCTCGCGCTGGTGATAATGCACATCCCCTACCGCGACGAGCGGCAGGCCGCTCGCGGCGCCGAGTCCGTGCAGAATCTCAAGCCGCCGTTCGCTGTCCTGCGCAAGGCCATGGGTGAAGGCGAGGTAGCGCCGCGCAAGCGCAAGATCTGCGAACCAGCGCACGACGTCCTCATCAATGTTCGCGGCCGGCATGCACAAGCCGATGCAGTGCTTAAGATCGCCTGCAAAGGCCTTGCGGGAAATGGCATAACGGCCTTTCTTCGAGGCCCGCCGGGCTTGGGTTATGAATTCGCACAGCTGCGTATAGGCCGCATGATTGGGCGCGAGGAGCACCACGCGCTCCTCTGCGGGAAAGCGAAACTGACTGCCTATGATCAGTTTCAGGCCCGCATCCTTGGCCGCGTCGTGCGCGCGTACGATGCCGGCGAGCGAGCACTCATCCGTGAGCGCAAGCGCCGCATACCCGAGCTCTTTCGCACGCCCGACGAGCTCGTACGGATGTGAAGCGCCGCGCTGAAAGCTGAAATTGCTCGCGCACAGAAGCTCGGCGTAGCTCATGCCCAGATGCCCTGCAGGAACCAGCGCGCGGTTGCGGCTTCGCGGTACAGCCACCAGCGGCTGCCTTCTGCAGTTTGCGCGATGTAATAGTCGCGGCTTGAATCCTCTCCGCTCCACCACCCCGCCTCGATCCGCTCAGGCCTGCCTAACAGCTTTGGCAGCCTCTCGATGGGCCGCGGCGACAGCAACCACAGGGGCCGATCGGGAAAGGCCGGCGGCAGATCCGCGGCCGCCGCGCCGCTCTCCACGCACCAGGCCTTCTCGGGGCGATGATCGTCCCGTAAGCCCAAGCGCCGCACCGCCTGCTCGCCGAGGCGCGCGCGCAGTTTGTCGAGGAGGTCAGACCAGCTGGCATCATGACGCGCGCTCTCATCCCACAGGTGCAGTTGGGTGTCGCGCAAGGCGACGAAGCGCTCGATGCCCAATCTGATTTGCATGACGGCGCCGGGCAGCTGCGTACGCTCCAGTTTTTCGCGCAACAGTGCGAAAAGGCGCAGCGCATCGCGCTGCGGATCGGTAGTGCGCAACGTCAGCACGGTGTCCGCATGATCATGATGGCTGAAGGCCACGGTGAGCGCCTGCAGCGCAGCATCCCTGCCGCGCAGGTAGCCCTGCAATTCGTACAGGATGCGCCGCAGGGGAAAGAGCAATCCTTCCACCGTCTGCACCGGTTCCACAAAATCGAAGCGCCGCTGATAGGTCTGCGGAGCGCGATAAGATTTGCGCGGATCCGCTCGCTCGCCGAGCAGGCGTTGCAGGTAGTCCGTCACTTGCAAGCCCCAGCGTCGTGCCAGCGCAGCGCGCGGCAGAGCGAGCAGCTCGCCTACGCTCGTAAGTCCGCTCGCCTGCAGGCCCGCGATGGCCGCGGGCGACATCGCAAGTTCGGCGAGCGGCAGCGCGGCGAGCGCCTGGTGCAGATGAGCAAGCTGCAGGACGGGCAGCGCCTGCGGCTGCTGGGCGAGGAGCGCCGCGGCCTCCGGCGTGGGCGCCACGCCAGTCCTGGCCTTAAGAGTGAGTGCATTTAAGCCCGCAACCACTTTTTCAAGCAGCACGTCGAGGCCGCCGAAATAGCGCAGGCTCGAGCCGATCTCGAGCCACAAGAGTCGCCGCTCGGCATCCAAGCAGATGCGGCTACTGAATTGCCCGGCCCAGCCGGCGAGCGCCTTGAGCGCGTGCTTTTCCTGAACGGGAGAGACGATGCACAGCCACAGCACGACAATGGGCCATCAAACATGGGTGTGCACGGGAAGGCACACCGCGCCGCCGCGGCCGCCGCGTGCCTTCAGCACTTCAACGCCCAGCGCAGCGGGAGCCGGACGCAGCACAATGCGCAGCGCCGCGGGCGAGGAGCTGTTGAGCGTCACGGCGGACCGGTAGATGAAGGCAAGGGATTGTCCCGCTTCGGCCGCAAGCTGCAGCCGGCGCAAGGGCCGGTCAGCGACCGCATGGCTCCACAGGAGCACGGCTCCTGCAGCCCCTTCGCGCAGAGTTTGCTCGGCCGCCCAATGCGCGTCCTCATCGTGGGCCGCGTCGATCCACAGCACCCGCGGCAGCGGCAAGCCGGCGCTCAGCAAAGCTGGGGCGTACGGAATGTACGGCGGATGCACGAAGACAATGTGCCGCTTTTCATCGCAGAGCTGCTTGAGAGCCATCTGCAGCACGGCGACTTCTCCGATACCCTCTATTAAAGGAATGAGTTCTGTCAGGGCTCCGATCGGCCAGCCGCCGCCGGGCAACAGGGCATCAAGCGCCCGATGGCCCGTGGAGCGGGCTTTGACGGGCGAGAGCTCATGGGCGCGCCAGATACCAGGGATTTCCTGCAGCACTGAAGGTATGGGACGGGCATGAGAACTGAGGTTCGGCGGGGGCATACACAGAGACTATATAAATACACAGTGCTAGACAAATAAACAGTACTTATCGCTCTGCAAGACTTTATAAATCATGGAGTTATCAGGAATGATCGCTTCCCGATGAGTTCGGGCCTTAAATCTCGGCGGTGAAAGGCGCGGCTTATAATGAGTCCGCTTCCACTGCGCGGCTGACTATGACTTTTCAATCAAGAACTTGCGGCTGCAGCAACCGCGGGCAGATTGTCCTGACATGAGCCTGACGCTGGCGCTTATCCGCGAAGCTCACGCGCGCATCAAAGACAAGATCAATCGCACGCCGGTGCTGACGAGTGCGACGCTCGACGCGCAAGCGCGCGCCCAGCTTTTCTTCAAATGCGAGAATTTCCAGAAGGCGGGAGCCTTCAAGGCGCGCGGGGCGACCAATGCGGTTTTTCTGCTTGCCGAGGAGGAAGCGCAACGGGGCGTGGCCACGCACTCATCAGGCAACCATGCCGCTGCTCTTGCGCGAGCGGCAGGCCTGCGCGGCATTCCCGCCCACATCGTCATGCCAAATAATGCATCGCAGGCAAAGCAGGCTGCGGTCGCTCGCTACGGCGCGCACATCGTCTTGTGTGAGCCCACGCTCGCAGCTCGCGAGAGCGCCTGCGAGCGCGTGCTCGCCGCCACCGGGGCTGCGCTCATTCATCCCTACAATGATATGCGCGTGATGGCTGGGCAGGGGACCACGGCGGTAGAGCTGCTCGAGAGCTTTGCGGAACTCGATTTGCTGCTTTGTCCCGTCGGCGGAGGAGGGCAGCTTGCGGGTGTTGCGGTCGCGAGCAAAAGCATGCGGCCGGATATCCGCGTGGTCGGCGTCGAGCCTGCCGGAGCGGACGATGCCTACCGTTCGTTCAACGCCGGGCACATCATTCCGAGCGTCAATCCGCAAACGATCGCGGATGGCCTGCGCAGCTCCCTCGGCAAACTTCCCTTTGCCGAGATCCAGCGCTACGTCGATGAGATCGTCACCGTGTCCGAGGAGTCCATCGTGCGTTCGATGCGCACGATCTGGGAAGTAATGAAGATAATTGTCGAGCCATCAGCTGCGGTGCCCTACGCAGCAGTACTCGAGGGCAAGCTTGATGTCGCGGGCCAGCGCGTCGGAATCATCCTGAGCGGCGGCAATCTTGACCTGGATGCGCTGCCGTGGATGAAATCGCACGCATGAGCGAAGAACGACGCAGCATGCTGGCCGATGCGCCATTTGCAGCGGTGTGCATTCGCCGCGCAGCAGTGGCCGATGCAGCCGAAATCGCCCGCCTAGCCGCGCAGTTCGGGCATCCGGTCCTGGTGCGGGAAGTGTGCGCGCGAATTGCAGCGCTCGCTGAGATACCCTCGCAGTATCTGGCGGTGGCAGAGGGCCCGGGCGCTGCGCTCGCGGGCTGGATTCAGGTGGAACGCAGGCTCGTTCTGGTCGCGGGGGAGCGTGCCGAGATCATTGGCTTGGTGGTGGACGCAGCGGCACGCCGGCGCGGCGTTGGTGCCCTGTTGGTAGACGCCGCGCAGCAATGGGCGCGCGCTGCGAATCTTGCGGAAATAATTGTGCGCTCAAATGTGGTGCGCGATGTGTCGCACGTATTTTATCTGGCGCTAGGATTTAGCCGCGCCAAGACCCAGCACATCTATGCCAAGTCGTTGCTGGGCTAGCAGCCGCGACAGTGTCGGGCGCTAGGATCTGCCGAGAAAATCCATCTTGCCGAGCTCCACTCCCGAGTGGCGCAGGATGTTGTAGGTCGTCGTGATGTGAAAATACAGGTTCGGCAGCAGGTGGTTCTGCAGATAGGGCATGCCTTGCATGCTCTTGGTGCTGCTGCGCGTCTGCCAGGTCACGGTGCGATCCTCGGAGCCTTCGAACTGCTCCGCCTTGAGCGTTTCAAGATAGGAGATCGTTTTGCGAACCCGCGCCACGAGTTCGGCAAATGTCGTTTCATTATCCTCCTGTGCGGGAACCTCGACCGCAGCGAGGCGGGCAGCGCCGGCACGCGCGGTATCGGTCGCTATCTGGACCTGGCGCACAAGTGGAAACATGTCCGGAAAGAGCCGGCTATTGATCAATACCTTGGGATCGATTTTCTTCGCATCCGCATGCGCCGCGCCTTTCTCGAGAATCGCCGCCAGATTGTGCAGCTGGCGGATGAATGCGGTGACCGAGGCCTGATACATCGAGAGTTTCATGCGTGTGTCCCTGTTCGTGAGCCGACTTGCAAAGCGAGCGCAGCGTACCTGAGATGCCGTCGTGAGTCATGAACTTAAGGCCCTGGGGTTGCCATGACGATCCGCGGTGGGGCGCCGCAGATTGCCGGCATCATGCTCGCCGCCGGCGCATCGCGGCGCATGGGCACCAATAAACTTCTTCTGCCGCTGGCGGGCGAGCCGCTCGTGCGCCGCGCCTGCCGGCGCGCCCTTGCCGCCGCGCTGCATCCGCTCATCGTCGTGCTGGGCCATGAGTCTGAGCGCGTTCGGGGAGCGCTTGCGGGCCTTGACTGTCACCTCGCCTTCAACGCCGATGTGGGCGGCCCCCTGAGCGGCTCATTGCACCGCGGTCTCCAAGATGTGCCCGCTGACGCGCAAGCTGCCGTCATCATGCTCGCCGACATGGTTAATGTGACGGAACAGATGCTGCAGGCTCTTGTGGCCGCCGCGCACACAAGCTCGGCACTGCTCGTGTGCTCCCGCTACGCGCAGACGCTTGCGCCGCCCGTGCTTTTCCGGCGCGCGCTCTTCGGCGAGCTTCTGGCCTCAACGGGCGAAGGCTGCGGCAAGGCGGTCATGGAGCATCATCGCGAGCACGCGCTCTACCTTGACTGGCCGGCAGGCGCGCTCATGGATGTCGATACGCCCGAAGAGTTTGCGAACCTGTAATCGTGCACGTGTGCGCAGGTGCGCGACGGCGCAGCGGTGACTATGCGCAAGCCTGCTGCGCTTGCACCTCGGCACCATGGCAAAACTGCTCGAGCGTCCAGTCGCTGATCGCTGCGACCTCGGGCTTGACGGCATCTTGAAATCGGCTCACGAGAAAATAGGAATCGTCGGTCTCAAGCTGCAGGGAAAACAGGCGCACCAGCGAGCCGGAGCGGAACCACGCCTCACACAGGATTTCAGGCACGAGTGCGATGCCGACACCGCGCTCGGCCGCGCGCACCACCGAGAACATCGTGTCGAGCTCGATGATGTTGCGCGGTTCGGGCGTGTCGAGTCCGAGCTCGTTCGCCCAGTGGGCCCAGGCAAAAGGGCGTGCCTTCTGTACGATGAGCGCGGTTTCGCGAAACGCCTCGCGGCCCAGGCGCGCAACCGACGCGGCAAAGCCTTTGGCGCAAACAGCCGCGAGCTTCACGGCAAACAAGCGCACGGATTTGACTCCCTGCGGCTCCGCGTTCGTGAGCACGATCGAGACGTCCGCGCTCAGGGGATGATCGGATGGCCACGGGTCGACGGTATCGACTTGAATGTCGATGCCCGGGTGCAGCGCGAAGAAGCTCTCGAGCCGCGGCACAAAGAGCTCGCTTGCGAAGAATGGCGGCAGCAGCACGCGCACGTTGCGCCGGCGATTGCGGCGCGAGAACTGCGCAAGGCTGCGATCCATCCGGTCGAGGAGGGGCGCTATCTCATCAAGGAGCGTGTGCCCGGCGGTCGTCAGCGCCAAGGCACGCGTCTTCCTCTCAAAGAGGCGCACCCCCAACACCTCCTCGAGCTCCTTCATTTGATGGCTCACTGCCGATGGCGTAAGAGCAAGCTCATCCGCCGCGGCTTTGAAGCTCTTATGGCGCGCAGCTATGCAGAATGCACGCAGGTTGCGCAGGGGCGGTGCTCGGGATAAACGCATCGGATCCATCAGGCCATGAGGATACACGGTATCGTGCAAGACCCATGCCTTACCTGCTGCGCTCCAATGGTGCAGCTGGCATGGTACGCATCAGGCCTTTGTCAGCCGCGCTTGCGATCAGCCGCCAATTGCGCGTGGGGGGACATCGGGCGTGGCGAACTGATGCTTCCTTATCTGTGTCACAAATATTCAATGACTCGTTGAAGGAAATCGGGCCCCATTTACGTGCGCAGCTGCCGGGGGCTGCTCAAAAGTGGTGCGCGCCCATTGTCCGTAATGTGGGTTACTTCACGTTCCGCGGCTGACTGTCAACTTCCCACAACGCAGTCTTCCGAGCGGGTTGCGTACGTCAAATAAGCCCGCCCTGTCTACCACGACACCATGTTTGTGACACCACAATTGCAGCGGCGGCCGAGCGACTAAGCTATGTGGCCGGCGCCAGCCGCTGCCGCTATTGTTTGGCGGGCAGCACAAATTCAGCCGCGACCCCGTGCGTCCCGGGCCAACGCTGCGTCACGGTCTTCAGGCGCGTATAGAAGCGCACGCCCTCGGCACCGTGGATACTGTGATCGCCAAAGAGCGAATTGCGCCAGCCGCCAAAGCTGTGGAAGGCCATGGGCACCGGAATCGGGACGTTGACGCCTACCATCCCAACTTCAATCTCGCGGGCAAAATCCCGTGCAGCCTCGCCGCTGCGCGTGAAGATCGCGGTGCCGTTGGCGAATTCGTGAGCATTTATGAGCCGCACCGCGGCGGCGCGGTCGCTCACGCGAATGACACACAGCACCGGCCCGAAAATCTCTTCTTTATAGATCCGCATGTCGGCTCGCACGCCGTCAAATAACGTCGGCCCCAGGAAATAGCCGGCCTCGTGACCGGCGATCTTCAAGTCACGCCCATCGAGCACGAGGCGTGCGCCTTCCTGCACGCCAAGTTCGATATAGCCGCGCACCCTGTCGAGGTGCGCCTGCGTCACGAGCGGCCCCATCTCGATTCCCGCCGCATCAGGCGGCCCAATCTTCAGATGCCGCGCGCGCGCACGCAGCCGCTCGATCAGCGCGTCCGCCGTCGCATCTCCAACCGCGACGGCCACGGATATTGCCATGCAGCGCTCGCCCGCCGAACCATAGGCTGCGCCCATCAGCGCCTCGGTAGCGCCGTGCAGGTCCGCATCGGGCATGATGACCATGTGATTCTTCGCGCCACCCAATGCCTGCACGCGCTTGCCATGTGCAGTGCCTTCCGAGTGGATATAGCGCGCGACGGGGGTCGAGCCGACAAAGCTCACCGCGGCGACGAGCGGGTGTTGCAGAAGCGCATCGACGGCAACCTTATCGCCCTGGATGACATTGAATACTCCGTCCGGAAGACCTGCGTCCTTAAGCAATTCGGCGAGCAGGATGGAGACCGACGGATCACGTTCGGAGGGCTTCAATATGAATGCGTTGCCGCAAACCAGCGCGAGCGGGAACATCCACATGGGCACCATCGCCGGAAAATTGAATGGCGTGATGCCGGCAACCACACCGAGCGGCTGCCGCAGGGAATAGCTGTCCACGCCACTGCCGACGCTGTCGCTGAATTCGCCTTTCAGCAGCTGCGGTGCACCGCACGCAAACTCGACCACTTCGATGCCGCGAGCCACCTCGGCCTCGGCGTCGGGGAGGGTCTTGCCGTGCTCTTCGCTCAAGGCGCGCGCGATCCTTTTAACGTTCTGGTTGAGGAGCTCCTGGAAGCGGAACATGACGCGCGCGCGCCGCGGCGGCGGGACGTCGGCCCACGCCCGAAAGGCGTTCGCCGCACATTGCACCGCAGTGTCAACCTCCGCGGCCGTGGCCAGCGCGACTTCGCGCGCCTGCCGCCCTTGCGCTGGATTGAATACCGGCGCGCGCCGCCCGAGCGGCGCTACGGCGCGTCCGCCAATCCAGTGCGTGACGAGCGGTTGCGTTGAAGTCAGCGTCGATAATTGGGCAGCGTTCACAAAGTACTCCTTAGGGTGTAGGCACGGCGCGCAGAGCGCGCCGCAGGCCATCCACCATGGCGCGAATATCATTCTCACTGCAGATGAATGGCGGGGCCACTGCAATCGAATCCCCGGAGAAGCGCACCAGCAGTCCCTCATCGAGCGCCTTCTCGAACACCTGCATGGCCGCGAGTCCTGGTTGTCCGGCAATTGGCGCGCATTCAAGCGCAGCCGCAAGACCGAGATTGCGGATATCTGTCACATGCGGTTCGCCACGCAGCGAATGCATGGCGGTCTCCAAAATCGGCGCGAGCTCGGCGGCGCGATCAAACAAGCGCCCAGCGGCCAACGTCTCGAGCGCCGCGTGCCCTGCAGCCACCGCAAGCGGATGGCCGGAGTAGGTATAGCCGTGAAACAGCTCGATGGCGTGCGCCGGGCCCGTCATGAAGGCTTCATAGATTTCCGCGCGCACGAGTACGCCGCCTAAGGGCACCACGCCGTTACTGACGGCCTTTGCGAAAGTGATCATGTCCGGCTGCACGCCGAAATAATCCGCCGCAAACGCCTTGCCCAAACGGCCGAATCCAGTGATGACCTCATCGAAGATCAGCAAGATTCCGTGCTGCGTGCAAATCTGCCGCAGCCGTTCGAGATAGCCCTTGGGCGGGACCACGACGCCGGTCGACCCCTGCATCGGTTCAACGACGACAGCAGCGATGTTTGAGGCATCGTGCAGCGCGACGAGTCGCTCGAGCGTCTCCGCCAGATGGGCGCCCCACTCGGGCTGCCCGCGGCTATATGCCATATGCTGGGGATCCCAGGTATGGGGCAGATGGTCGACGCCTGCGACCATGAGAGGCCCGAACATCTTGCGATTCGCCGCAATGCCGCCGATCGAAATCCCGCCGAGGCCCACGCCATGGTAAGCGCGCTCACGCCCAATGAAGCGTGTGCGCGAGGCTTCCCTGCGAACGCGATGGTAGCCCACGGCAATCTTCATGGCCGTATCGATGGCTTCGGAGCCGGAGTTGACGAAAAAAACCTGATCATTCGGCCGGCCGGCGAGCGCGGCTATCCTGGCGGCAAGGCTGAACGCCGCCTCGTGGCCGAGCTGAAAGCTGGGCGCGTAGTCTAGGGTCTCCACTTGCCGTTGCACGGCGGCGACAAGCGCCGGATGCGCGTGCCCGAGCGGCGAGCACCAAAGCCCCGACAGGCAATCAAACACCTTGCGGCCGTCCGCTAGAAAGTAGTGGCAGCCGCGCGCGCCCGTGAAGAGCAGCGGATGCTTCTTGAAATAGCGGTTATGGGTAAATGGCATCCACAGGGAGCGCAGGGTCGGTTGCTGCGCGTCGGGGTGTAGATGAATGGCGCTACTCATGATCTTCCGTCCGGAGAGCGCGCAAGCGTGCGCGAGGGCGAAGAGTTCCGCCAGTGGCGTGCAATGGCATGGGATTTCCTGAGCAAGCGGTTTTGAAAAGACAATGGCAATCAGGGACTTGCTGTTCGGTGTGCGCGCGCGGAACTTGGAGACCTTTCGGGGGTTTTATCCGCGATTGGTTCTTTTTAAGAGGTAATTGTATGCGTGGCAAGAAAATGTGGGGTACGGCGGCTCTCGTGAGCCTGGGCCTCGTAGCGGGCGCGGTTTTCGCCGATGACACCACCATGAAGAGCGACCAGCCGGTAACTGATTCCTATATTACTACCAAGGTCAAGGCAGAGCTCGCAAAAGACAGCACGACCAAGGCGCGCCACATTCACGTGGTGACGAAGGATGGCAACGTTGTGCTGACGGGCATGGTGGGGTCGGACATGGAGAAGCAGAAGGCTGAGCAGGACGCGAGCGGCATCAAAGGCGTTTCGCACGTCGAGAACGATCTGACGATCAAAGCGGACTAGTCGACTCTCGTGGTTCTCCACTGCGGGGAGCTGAAGTTTCAGGGCGTGTTCTGCAAATGCAGGGCACGCCTTCTTCGAAGTGCGCGTAGTGCTCGCTGTCAGACAGTGCTGACAAAACACGGCGCCCTTCTGCACGCGCAAACGCGTACATCGCCGCCGGGACGGCGGCGGCGCTGCGCATATGCTGTCAGGCAGAGTAACGGAGAGATTTCATGACCAAATCCAATATGTTGCCAGGCTTCGGACAGTCTCGAACCTCATCCGATCCAAAGCCACAGCCGACACCGGAGGATCCGCGCGAGCATGAACCGGTGCGCGATCCGCCAATCTATCCGGAGCATGACGATGGAACGGGTGAGCCTCGTCAGGCGCATGGGATCAAAGCGCCGGGTCCCGCGCCCGATGCCGTCGTTTACGATGACGCGAGCGAATAGCTGACGACCCGAATTGCGCACAGAGATTTTCTGCGCGCCCCGCAGTTGCGATTGAACCTACGAGCGTTTCGCCGCTAAGTCGGCGCAGCGCTCTTTCTTTTTCCGCAATCCCCGGTAAGCCGTGCCTTGGCTGCGCCGCAAATCCGTCTTTGGTCACAATCGCGCCGGATTAGAATTGCGCCTTTGCTTGCGCGCGAATTGTCAAATAAAAAACATCGTATTGCAACGCGCACTCTGCGCGCGCGCAAAATCCTGCAGCGCATAGCTGACCTGCGAATTATGCTCGCGGTTCGCTGCCGAGTGTGACGCAGTCAGCGTATCCACTATCTGAGCTCGTGCGAGTGGATCATCTGCAGTCGCACCGCATTGGTTGCTCATCGTCCCATGCCGCCGTGCGCATGTGGTACATGCTCAAGCAGCGCCAGTTGAACGCATTTTCACGCGTGTCTGCGAATAGATACAGGTAATTGCCGTATGTCAAACGCAATGCAGTCGGTGCGCAAGTAATCGCAGGACTTCGTTTGCAGTGTGTCAACCATGCGGCGGTAGCGCACGTTTGCGCAATCAGCGGGCAAGCAATACCGAACCGTTTCACGACAGCCCCCAGGAGGATATGGAAATGCAGAATGATTTATTGAGGCGCGCCGTGCGCGCCGCGCTGCTTGCGGGATTCACCGCAAGTCTCGCAGCTTGCGGCGGCGGCGGTTCCGACTCCGCTATGAGTTCCACCTCTACCACCAGCACAACGAACTCAAGTTCACCGCAGATGGCGGTGATGATGAGCGACGCCTCCTCGGATGACTGGGCTGCCATCGGCGTCAAGATCCAAAGCATTGCGCTCATTCCGCAGGGCGGCGGCTCCCCGGTGAGCGTCTACGCACCCGCACAGCCCGTCATGGTCAATCTCGTCGAGCTCGACCAGCTCAGCGAAATCCTCGCCAACGCCGCGCTGCCGGCGGGCACCTACACCGGGGCTACACTGACATTGAGCGCCAACCCTGGCGATGTTTCGCTGACGGCGTCGGCCGATCCGACAGTGGGGTTTGCGGCGGCCGCAGGCGCCGTAATTGCAGCCGATCAGATCCAAATCCAGGGCACGCAGGGTGCGGCCGGAAGTTTGACCGCGCCCGTCACGGTGACGTTTGAATCACCACTCGTAGTAAGCGCAGGCCAAAGTAACGCACTCGATCTGGAGTTCGACCTTGCACATCCTGCGTTCATCATCGCGCACCAGCCTCCCGGTGCGGCGATGACAGTTTGGTCCGTCGATTTTCGTTGGCCCATCAGGCGCCACCCGATTGACGATATTACGCATCTCGTGCTCAGGCACATGTACGGCAGCGTGACTGCCGTCGCGCCCGCGTCGATTACGATCACCAAAGAGGTGCCGCTCGTGCCGGTTGCGAATCCGGAGACCCCGATTGCGACGGCGCTATCGCTGCAGATTCTTGCAGACGCCGTCAACGGAACGATCTTCTACGACGTCGACGCGAAGACCAGCACGACGCTCATGGACTTCTCGACACTTGCGGCAACCCTGGACGGCAAGTACGTACGCGTAGCCGCGCGCTATCAGGAGAACGGTTCGCTGGTGGCGGTGCGCATCTGGGCAAGCGCGCAGTTCGATAATCTGTGGCAGAGTCCGGAGGGCCACGTTCTGCACGTGGATACGACGAGCGATGTGATCACCGTCTCGAACGAGTCCGGCGCGGCCGTACCGTTGACCGTCGATGCCAATACGAAGTTCTTCTTCAGAACGCCGGCGAACGGTGCAGCCGACGCGGCTCCCATCGCCACGGGAACGGGCTTTCTGACTGACGGCGATATGGTGCGGGGTTTCAAGGTGCACGCGACCGTGGTTGACCCCCTGGCGACGCCGCTTGTCGCGCAGACGGTCGATATCGAAACGGCGGAATACTCCGGAAGGATCTCCGCCGCGAACACGACGGGCTTTACCTATAAACATGCATACCGGACCGCAGCCGACGATTACATGGTCAATCTCGACTATATCGCCGGCGCATCCGCCAACGGCGACGACGCCGACGGTAACCCGATCACGGGATTCAAGTTCTGGGAATTTGCCTACCCGACCCTGGTTACGAGCGGCACGGGTGCCATCGCCAGCTACGTCACAACGACCAATGGTGCGGTGAATTTCGGCGGCAGCGCCGGCACGGTATCCGCGTGGGGCATGTCGGTGGCGCGCTGGGAGGACCCGGCGAATACAACGGGCTGGTCGGTGCCGTGGACGGTTCTCCTGCCGGCTCCGGTGCCGCTCGGCACCGTCGCAACCGCTTTCGCCAGTGGCACATTTGCCATGACCGTCGCCGGAGGCGCTACGCCCGCTGTCGTGAATGTCAGTACGGCTTCCGGCTCGGCGACTTTGGTTTATCAGGTCGACCGGACCGGCAACGTGGTCACCGTGACTGCAATCGATGTCACATCCGCAAGCGGGATGACCTCTTTGACGGCCGGCCTTGCGCTCGGCGCAAAGGTGAAGGTCTTCGGCATACCTCAGATGAACGGCAGTCTGAATGCCTATGTGCTCGCCTACTTCACCGGGACTGATCCATCCAACTAAGATGCAAGCCGAGTCTGTGTGAAATCGTGGGGCCCTGCTGGGGCCCCACATCTTCTGCATGCTGCGCGTTCAGGATTGCACCGCCGCGTGGCTTGGAGGGCGTGCATTCGTGCGACACTTGCCTTCGTAACGGGATATCCTAAGCGTCCCTTTGTCCCTCCAGGGCCCGGTTTCTGGTGCGCATCCGAAGCTTGGGCACAAACTTTGCTGAAAACTCGCGCCGGCATGGTTTCCGGACTCGAATCCGTTGCATGTGAATGGCAGACGAAGAGAAAAAACCGGTCGGCGAAGCACCTGCGACGGAGAAAAGCCTCAAGCGCAAACCCCTGAATCGAAAGGCAGCGCTCGTAGTCGGGGCTGTGGTCGCCTGCGTGCTTGCGGTCATCGCGCTTGTCTGGTGGCTGCACGCGCGCAACTACGAAAGTACGGATGATGCCTTCATCGACACGCACGTCGTGCAGATCGCGCCGCGAATCGCAGGACAGGTTGCGCGCGTTCTGGTGCGCGACAATCAGCTCGTCGCCGCGGGCGAGCTACTCGTCGAAATCGATCGCGCCGATCCTGAATCGCGCCTAAGTCAGGTCACATCGCAGCGCGTGGAGGCGCAGACGCAACTCGCGCAGGCGAACGCGCAGCTTCCCGCGAGCGAAGCCGCCTACGCAGGGGCGCTTGCGAATGCCTCTGCTGCACGGGCGCAAGCGGCCAAGGCGCTGCGGGATCTGGAGCGCTATCAAAGCCTGCACCAGGCGAACCCCAAAGCCGTCTCGCAGACCCAGCTCGATCAGATTGTCACGGCGGCCGACAACGCCAAGGCGCAGCGCACGGCGGCCGAAGAGCAGGTGCACGGCGCGGCAGCGCAGCTGGATGTCTCGCGCGTGCAGATTACGGGCGCCGAAGCGCGCCTGAAGACTCTGCAGGCCCAGGTTGACGAAGCGCAGCTCAACGTCGGCTACACGCGTCTCGTCGCGCCCTTTGCCGGGCACGTCACGCAAAAGTCCGTTGCTCTGGGCAGTTACGTGGCTCCGGGGCAGCAATTAATGGCACTCGTCCCGCTCGACCTGTGGGTGACCGCGAATTTCAAGGAGACACAACTCGCACTCATGCGGCCCTCGCAAACCGTTGAGGTTGTTGTCGATGCCTGCCCGAAGCTGAAGCTGCCCGGGCACGTCGACTCGATTCAGAGCGGATCCGGGCAGGCGTTCGCGCTGCTGCCCGCAGAGAATGCCACCGGCAACTTCGTCAAAGTCGTCCAGCGCGTTCCGGTCAAGATCATCCTTGACCGCGTACCGCGCGACTGTGTTCTCGGCCCGGGAATGTCAGTGGAACCCAGGGTGCAGGTGCGCTGATCGGAATGGGCATTTGACGTGGCGGCTGCAAAGCAGGACGGGCAAGCGGGCCAGCAGCGCTGGACGGGCGAACATTCGGCGGCAGGTGATCGCAATCCGTGGCTGATCGCAACCGTCATCTCCATTTCGGCGTTCATGGAGGTGCTCGATACGGCGATTGCCAATGTGTCGCTGCGCCACATCGCAGGCGCAACCTCCTCGACCTACGATCAGGCAACGTGGGTGCTCACGAGCTACCTTGTCGCCAACGCCATCGTAATTCCACTCAGCAGCTGGCTGTCAAACACCATCGGGCGCAAGCGCTATTACATGGGGAGCGTCGCGCTCTTCTCGCTCGCATCTTTATGCTGTGGTCTTGCCCCGACTCTTCCGTTCCTCATTGGCGCGCGCATCGTGCAGGGATTGGCGGGCGGTGGTCTGCAGCCCTCGACCCAATCCATGCTGGTGGACACGTTCCCGCCGGAGAAACGTGGGCAGGCGATGGCCATGTTCGGCTTCACGGTGATCCTTGCGCCGACCATCGGCCCGGTGCTGGGCGGTTTCATTACCGATCATTTCTCGTGGCATTGGATCTTTCTTATCAACGTACCGGTCGGCGCGCTCTCCCTGGTGCTGGTGCAGGCCTTCGTCGACGAGCCGAAGGCGCTGGTGGAGGAGCGCGAGCAGCGCTGGCGGCGCGGCATCCGCCTCGATTCGGTCGGATTTATGCTGATCGCGGTGGGACTCGGGGCTCTGGAGATCACGATGGATCGTGGCGAGCGCGAGGACTGGTTCCAAAGTCCGTTCATCTGTCTCAGCGCCATTGTCGCGGGAGCGGGTTTATTGGTATTTGTCATTTGGGAACTCTCCGACCGCGAGCCTTTGCTCGATCTGAGGCTCTTTAAGAACCGCAACTTCGCTGCTGCAACGTTCATCATCATGATCGTGGGCGTCATTCTCTTTGGAACCACGCAGTTCATGCCGCAGCTCCTGCAGCAAGTGCTCGGTTACACGGCCACCTCGGCGGGACTGGCGATGACCGCGGGAGGCGCCGTCACTCTGCTCGCCATGCCAATCGCAGGCGTCCTCTCGAACCGCGTCCCGGCGCGTTATCTTCTGGGCTTTGCGCTCGTCGTGGAGGCATTCGCACTGTGGAACCTGACACGTCTTAACACGCAGATGTCCTTCGCGGACGCGGCAATCGCACGCATGTGGCAGGCGCTCGGCATTCCGTTCATGTTCGTGCCACTCACGACCATTGCCTATATCGGCTTGCCGCGCAGCGCCTCGAGCCAGGCATCGGCGCTGCTCAATGTCGGCCGCAATATCGGCGGCAGCATCGGCATTTCGGCGGTGCAGTCGTTCCTCGCCAGGCGAGAACAGTTCTACCAGGCGCGCTTCACGGAAACGCTCAATCCACTGAACCCAGCATACGGTGCGGGGATCGACCACATTGCGCGCGGTCTTGTCAGCCGTGGCCAATCGCAGCTGCAAGCGTCGCATATGGCGGTGGGAGTTCTCTACCAGGCGCTGTTGAAGCAGGCGAGCATGCTGGCATTCATCGACTGCTTCTGGGTACTGATGGTCTTCGTCGCGGTTATCACGCCGACGATTTTCCTGTTTCGGCGTGATTCCAAACCGAGTGACTCCGTCACGGTGGCGGCATGAGCGATAAGCGGCGCATCCGTCTGCAACGTGCGTCCATCGCGCTCGCGGTGCTGCTCGTGAGCTCATCCGGCTGCACGGTAACCACGCATTACAAGAAGCCCGATGTACCGGTCCCCGAGCATTTTCAAGCCGCGTCGACGCCTGAAGAGCCGAACCTCGATGAGTGGTGGCAGCGGTTTGCGGATCCCGAGCTTCGGCAGCTCGTCGCGAAGGCGCTGCAATCGAATCTCGATCTTAGGAGCGCCGTATCAAGAATCCGTCAGGCCCGCGAGCAGGAGGCTATCGCCCGCGCAGCCGAATTGCCCTCCGTCGGCGTATCGGGCGCGGGCGTGCGGCTGTATGCCAAGTCCGATCCGCTCGCGGGAATTACGGGCGGCGGCGCACCGGCGAGCGCAGATTCCAGCACCAACCTGCATATCTATGCGCTCGCGGTCGACGCGAGCTGGGAAATCGACTTGTTCGGTGGAGTGCGCAGCGCGGTTGAGGCTGCGCACGCCGCGACGGAGGCGCAGGAGTGGCAGTTGCGCGATGGCGAAGTCAGCCTAAGCGCCGAGGTGGCAAACGATTATCTTGCTTTGCGCGCGCTACGGGCGCGCCGCGCCGTGATGGCGGGGTCCATCGACCACGAAGCCGAACTGCTGCAGCTCGCGATGGCGCGCGCGAGTGCGGGCCTTGCCAATGAGGTCGACGTGAACCAGGAGCGCACCCAACTCGCTCGCGATCAAGCGCAGCTCCCACAGCTTGATGCGCAATCTGGTGCTACCACCAACGCGCTCGCCGTGCTCCTCGGCGAGGCGCCCGAGGCTATGCAGGGTGAACTGGCAGCGATGCCAGCCACAACCGACACCACCCCCGAAGTCGGCGAGGAACTACCGGCGGGACTGCCGTCAGATCTGCTGCGCCGCCGGCCTGATGTGCGGGCAGCCGAGCGCCGTCTCGCCGCAGCGACCGATCAGGTCGGCGTCGCCGTCGCGAAGCTTTATCCCAGGTTTGACCTCATCGCGGCGGCCTCGCTTGCGAGCAGTTCGTTGCAGAATCTTCTCTCCGTGCGCAATTTCGCAGCGCTTGGGATCGGCGATGTCATGTGGCCGGTGTTTGCCGGCGGCCAATTGCGGGCGAATGTGCGCGCCACCGAGGAAGAGCGTGTCCAAGCCTATTTGGCCTACCAGAGCTCAGTCCTCGCAGCCCTCCAGGATGCGGAGACTGCCATCATCCGCTGCACAACCGAAGGGCGCCGGCTTGAGTTGCTGCAGGGCTATGTGCGCGCGGCGAACTCGACATCGCAGATCGCGGCAGACGAGTACCGCAATGGCATCGTCGACTTTACAACTGTGCTCAGCGCCGCAGACGCCGAGCTCGACGCGCGTGATGCGCTGATCCAGAGCCGTCAGGCGCTGGCGCAGGCGCGCATTTCACTCTACAAGGCACTCGGCGGCGGCTGGAGTGAGTCGGACTCGAGGCTGTCTGCGCGAAGGAATTGACCTATTGAACCCGCGCACGACCCGTGCATCAAGGGAGTTGAATTGTTGTGGGGGCTGCATCTTCGTCGCTAACGCAAGCGGCGCGCTCGCAGGCGAACGAGCCGGCCTCCTCGGCCGTGTTTAGACGTTAAGTTAAATATCGATCGGCAAACACGCGTTTGCTGAAAAGCCTCAAGAGAAACCACCGGCCGGATCTTCCATGGTGAGCCGGCTCCGCGTTGTGCGACCCATGCCACAACTACGTTGATTCAACACAACATAGGCGGCCTACCGAACATAAGTCCTTGGGAATCCAGTGGACACTGCGGCGTATGAGCGCGTCGCCGTCGTTGCCCGCACGCAAGTTACGGTGTTAACGAGGGCGATTTAGCATCAACAAGGAAGTTAAATTGCCGAGCGAACCGGTCACGGTATCGGGGTGGGGACTCAGTTGGGCCAGTTGCCCACCTTGTTTTGGTAGGCAATTGAGAGGAACGCATGATAAGCACTGCGGAAAAATTCAAGCCGGCGCAGCTTCTTCTGGTCGAAGATAGTGCGGGCGATGTGCGCCTCACGCGCGAGGCTTTTCATGATGCAAATTCGGCTGTCGAGTTGCACGTCGCCGCAGACGGTGCGGAAGCCATTGCCTTTCTGCGCAATGAGGGCCCGCACGCTGCTGCTCCGCGCCCGGATCTTATCCTGCTGGATCTAAATCTCCCCAAATTGGATGGCCGCGAGGTTCTGGCACTTATCAAGGAGGATGCCAATTTGAAATCGATTCCCACCGTGGTACTGACCACTTCCGCCGCCGCAGCGGACATTGCCCAGAGCTATAAGCTCCATGCGAACTCCTACTTTATTAAACCCGTGGAGTTCCTGGAGTTCCAAGGCGTTGTGAAATGCATCAATGAGTTCTGGCTGGAAAAGGCGAAATTGCCGTAGTCCGCGCCACGCGCATGAGTATCAGGGCGATAAAGAAGAAGGTTCTGCTGATCGAGGACAATCCCGGAGACGTCCGATTGCTCCGCGAGATGGTCACAGATCAGGGACTTCGTAACATGAGATTGACGCATGTGGCGTCCATGCGTGCGGCCGAGAAGCTTCTCTCCGAGACAGAAGTCGACGTCATACTGCTCGATCTGAAGTTGCCCGACGACAACGGACTCGGAGCTCTGCGACGGGCGCACGCAGCGGCGCCGCGTGTGCCTCTTGTGGTGCTCACGGGCTTGGACGACGTAGCGCTCGCGACGCAAGCCTTGCTGGAAGGCGCGCAGGAATATCTTGTCAAAGGGCAGTTTGAAACTCGCGGCCTGCAGCGGGCCTTGCGCTACGCCATGCAGAACAAGCGCATGGAAGATGCGCTATTCATAGAAAAGACCCGCGCCGAAGTCACGCTCAACTGCGTCGGAGACGCCGTCGTCTGCACCGACGTTGCGGGAAATATCACCAGCCTCAACCTTGTGGCTGACAAAATGACGGGCTGGTCGTCGCACGAGGCAGCGGGCCGGCCGTTGTCTGACGTTATCCGCATCCTGGATTCCAATAGCAGGGCGGTCATTGAAAATCCGGCGAAAATGGATGCGGAGCCACATCGAAAGCCGCAGCTGCCTGCGCGCTGCATCCTCATCCGCCGCGACGGGTCGGAAATCCCCATCGAAGATACCATTGCTGGGATTTACGATCGCGACGGCCGCGCGGCTGGTGCCGTCTTCGCCTGTCGCGACGTGAGTGCTGTGCAAGCGATGGCACTTGAAATGACGCACTCGGCCGAGCACGACCTGCTGACTGGGCTGCCCAATCGCCGGCTCCTGCACGACCGCGTGAACCAGTCGATCGCCGTGGCGCGGCGCGACTTTAAGCAGGTCGCGGTGCTGTATTTGGATTTGGATGGCTTCAAGCATATCAACGATTCCCTGGGACATCCGACCGGCGATCAACTTCTGCAATCCATCGCCAAGCGCCTCGTCGCTTGCGTGCGTAATACAGATACCGTGAGTCGGCAGGGAGGGGATGAGTTCGTGATCCTGCTCTCGGATGTGCCGGCACCCGAAGATGCTGCGGTTATGGCGAACCGACTGCTGCATGTGGTTGCCGAGGCTCATTCCTTCGACGCGCGCGACATTCACATTACCACGAGCGTCGGCGTGAGCGTCTATCCAGAGGACGGTCAGGATTCGGAGGCGCTCGTCAAGAACGCGGGTACTGCGATGTACCAGGCAAAGGAGAACGGCAAGCAGAGCTTTCAGTTTTACAAGCCAGCCATGTATGCCCGTGCCGTGGAGCGGCAGTCGATTGAGGAGGGATTGCGCCGTGCGGTGGAACGGGAAGAATTTGCGCTGCATTACCAGCCGAAGATCAATTTGACGACGCGAGCCATCACCGGCGTAGAAGCATTATTGCGCTGGACGCACCCCACTCGGGGATGGCTTTCGCCTGCGCAATTCATTCCCATTGCGGAGGACTGCGGGCTCATTGTGCCGATTGGCAAGTGGGTGCTTCGTCAGGCATGCAAGCAAGCCCGCGCCTGGGCGGATGCGGGTCTTGCTGCAACCAGCATGGCCGTCAATGTGTCCGCGATTGAGTTTGGGGACGAGAACTTTCTGCAGGGCTTATTCGCGATCCTGAAGGAAACGGGTCTCGATCCGCGGTCGTTGCAGCTTGAGATCACAGAGAGCGTTCTCATGAAGCATGCCGAGGTCACGGCTGGCATCCTCGAAAACCTGCGCGCCAGAGGAGTGCAGGTGGCCATCGATGACTTCGGCACCGGTTATTCGAGCCTCAGCTACCTTCGAAAGTTTAAGGTCGATGCCCTGAAGATCGACCAGTCGTTCGTGCGTCAGATCTCTTTAGGCGGTCGTGATGCAGCCATTGTCACGGCGGTGATCAACATGGCACGAACCCTCGACCTGCTGGTTATTGCGGAGGGCGTGGAAACGCAAGAAGAGTTGGAATTTCTTTGCACCAGCGGCTGTGATGAGGCGCAGGGTTATTATCTCAGTCGACCTGTGCCTGCGTGGCAGCTCGGGATGCTGCTCAGCAACGGCATGCAAGGAATCGAGGTCGATCGGGATACCTCAAGCCATGCGCTGGCTCGTCTGGCATAGATTTCTTAGCCGGAAAAATGTGGTGTAAATGCGGGGCGCGCGGGAAATTCCGCGCATGCAGCAACTGGTACGCCGCATGACTCCTCGAACGAGTTCGGTTGCGAAGCGCCGAGCTGGCCGTCCAAGATCCCGCAGCCTTGAGCACCGGCAGCGGGCCGGGGCCCTCATCCGAGGGGCTGCAAGTCCAACTGCCCCGCAAAGGCGCCGGTCACAAAAACGGGGTGTGATCACAGATTCTTGACGAGGTGCACGGGTGCCGGTAGTTTGGGCGCCATGCATCCGCAATTCTCGACTGCCGATCTCGCCGAGCTTCGACGCCTGGATGTCGCCCATCATCTGCCCGCTCAGAGTGACTACAAACTGCAGGCCGAGCAGGGCGGCAGCCGCATCATCGTGCGCGCCGACGGCTGCACGATTCATGATGCCGAGGGGCACTCCATGCTTGATGGCATGGCGGGTCTGTGGTGCGTGAATGTCGGCTACGGCCGCGAGGAGCTGGCGCGCGCAGCCTACGAGCAGATGCTGCAGCTGCCCTTTTACAACACCTTTTTCAAAACTGCGACGGCGCCGGCGATTCGTTTGGCCGCGGTGCTTGCAGCGCGCCTGGGCCACGATCTCGACCACATATTTTTCAATAACTCCGGATCCGAGGCCAACGACACGGCATTCCGGCTTGCGCGCCATTATTGGGCGCTGCGCGGCGAGCCGCAGCGGTTGATTTTCATCAGCCGCTGGAATGCGTACCACGGCTCCACCGTTGCGGGAGCAAGCTTAGGCGGCATGAAAGCGATGCACGCACAGGGCAAGCTCCCCATCGCCGGCATCGAGCACGTCATGCAGCCCTACGGGTTCGGCGAAGGATTCGGCGAAGACCCGGCGCAGTTTGCGGCGCGCGCGGCCGGCGCGATCGAGGCGCGCATACTCGAAGTCGGCCCGCAAAACGTAGCCGCATTCATCGGCGAGCCGGTGCAGGGCGCTGGCGGAGTCATCATTCCTCCTGCAGAGTATTGGCCGCGCGTTGCTGCCATTTGCAAAAAATACGGCGTTCTGCTGATTATCGACGAGGTGATCTGCGGATTCGGACGCCTGGGACGTTGGTTTGGCTTTCAGCACTACGGCATCAAGCCCGATATCGTGTCGATGGCAAAGGGATTGTCTTCAGGGTACCTGCCCATCTCCGCCACGGCCGTTGCGGCGCCCATCGTCGCGGAGCTAAAGCGTCTGGGCGGCGACTTCGTGCACGGTTACACGTACTCCGGTCATCCCACGGCGGCGGCGGTGGCGTTGAAGAATCTCGAGATTATCGCGCGTGAACAGCTCGTCGAGCGCGTGGCGCAGGACGTCGGCCCGTATCTAGCGCGTGCTCTCGCCACGCTGAATAGCCATCCTATCGTGGGTGAAGTGCGCTCGCTCGGACTGATCGGGGCGGTCGAGATTGTCGCGCGCAAAGGCACAAACGAGCGATTCTGCGGCAAGGAAGGCACGGCCGGCCCTGTCGTGCGCGATGCCTGCATCAGGAATGGCCTCATGGTGCGCGCGATTCGTGATTCGATCGTGATGTGTCCACCGCTCATCATCACGCACGCCGAGATCGATCAGCTGGTGGACATTCTCGGACGCTCGCTGACCGAGGCACAAGCTGAATTGCGCACCCTCGCCGCTGCGGCCTAGAGTCGTTGCCGCCCACTCGTAAGGTCTCCGGGTCGCTGCTGCACGCCGATGTGCACCAGGAGCTGCGCCGACGGTTCGTCACCGGCAAGATCATGCCCGGCAGCACGCTCTCCACACGGGGCCTCGCGCAAGAACTCGGCGTGAGCCAGACTCCGGTGCGCGAGGCATTAAGCCGCCTTGCGGCGGAAGGCGCGGTGCAGATCCGCTCCAAACGAAAGATTGTCGTTCCGCCGATGACGGCGGAGCGATTTCGCGATCTCTTGCGCTGCCGCGAGCTGCTTGAACCGGAAGCAGCGCTTGCGGCGCTCGCCTTGATCGACAAGGTGCGCCTTAAGAAGCTCGCGACCGCCGATGATTCCATCGGGCGCGCGCTTAAGACGGGCGACGTCAATGCCTACATGGAAGGCAATTTCAATTTTCATTTTCTCATCTACTCCGCGCAGCCACGACGCACTCTGCTGCAGCTCATTGAGACACTGTGGCTGCAATTCGGTCCGTTCATGCGGGTCGTCTATGGCCGCTTCGGCACTGCCAATCTGACCGATCAGCACGAACTTATGATGCGCGCACTGCGCAGGCAGGATGCCGCGGGCCTGAAGCGCGCACTGATCGCCGATATTCGCGACGGCATGGGCTTGATCGGCGCGAGCGGCTTCGAGGCGCCGTAAAAGATGCGAAGGCGGCTTGCGATGACGGTGATGCTCTGACGGGTGGTGGATTGTCGCGCTCAAGGGCTTGAGGGATCTGTTCCGAACCGACATTGCGGTTGACGGCGACTCACAGGAGTAGAGTTGAATACTCCTCCGATTCGAAAGTGCCGCTGCTGATCGCCGGCACGAGCGCGCCGATATACTCGGCGTGGCCGGGTGCTTCCATGATCATCGCCAGGCCATACTCCTGCCCGCATCCCAGAGAACCCGTGGAGCTTACCGCCCGCGGCCTCGCCAGTCGCGCGCGCCGCCGCCTCGCGGTCGCTGCCTATTTCGACAATTCCTTTCAGCGCAGCGGGGACCCAGGCATCCCGGGATCAACTTCGACAATTGTCGCAAGTGCGCTCGCGCGCATCCTGGGAGCCGGGAATGAACGGGCCGCAGCTGCGTGAAATATGCGGGTCGCAGCGGGCTATCTCACGGACGGCAGATTCTGCTCAATTCATTTGCAGCAATTCAGCTCTTCAGCAGCGCAGACTTTAGTCTTGCGCCAAGTGCTGGGAGCAGCAGCAACGAGCCGAGAAAGCTTAAGTGATACCACACGGGAAATCTCGACCATAAATGATAATGAGCCGGAAGGAATGCCACCAACAGGATAATCGTTAGCGCCGCGATGACTCGGCGGTCGCCCCGGGAAATCCATGCGCTCACGAATCCGGCGCAGACGGAGGGAACTGCGCCGGGCAGCGCGAGCCGCGCAATCATCATTCCCAAGGTGAAATGCAGCTGTGGCTCAGCCGCCGTGTAGCCCGGCAGCGCAAGGCGCAGCAGCATGTTGAACGCTGTCGCGGCCACGGCCCAAACGACAAGACCCGCGACCACCGCGAGCAGTGCGCGGATTGCTGCGCGGATCACTGCGGTCTCCCATCGAGGGGCTCGATCGATGAGTTTGGCGCTGCGCCGTAGAATCGCAGGGCACTTAACACGCCTGCCGTAAGCACAAAGCAGGTACCGATTCGCCACAGATGCCGAGGCGAAATCGCCTGCAGATAGGCGGGGATGCCAAGCAGATAGAGCCATGCGCACAGGCTCAATGCCACGGCGCCGCAGAACACCGCAAAGGCGGCAGGGCGTCTGCGCAGGCTCAAGGTCAGCGAAACGGCAAAAAGCACCACCACGAGGCCCATAAGCACAAACAGTGTCGTCGGCATCGCATCAGCAAGCGGAACATATCGATCGTAGCGAAAGCCTTCGATCAACCGACCCATTGCGGAGGCCATGCCTTGGAGGCGCAGCCGCGTAGCCAGCGCAATGCTCACATTGAAAGTACTGCTGATAATGAACATCACGATCCACAATACCGCGAACGAATGAATCGTCAGCATTCGGTGCGCCCGCAACTCCCGCAGCCTTGCGGCAAAACCCGCTTGTACGCTGCCCAGGGCCCAGCTCAGTGCCTCGCGATCATCATCGATGTACTCGGCCTCCATGCGCATGGCGGCAGCCCAGGAGGATCGTTGCGGCGGTAACAAGACGGCACTGTGGTACAGAACCTTCTGCGCCAGTCGCCGCCGCCATGTTGATGTTGAAATCATGTGCTCATCTTGAGCCGTACCGGCAGCAATGCATCTACGCCAGCGCTTGCCCGCTGCTCGCGCGCCAGAGCCAGACCCGCTGCCGTTGGTCGGTACATGTGCCGCGGCGGCTTACCCGGCTGCTCCGAGTCTCTCCAGCACGCCTCGAGCAGCCCCTGATCGCCGAGACGCATCAGCAGCGGATAAAGCGTGCCGGATTTGAGGCCGGTTTCCTTGGCAAGCGCGTAGCCGTGGCGCCAGGTACGCGGTTGCTCCAGCATGGCGGCGAGCAGCAGGTGGGTCTGGCGCGAGGCGTTGGAAGGGCGCGACATGGCGATATATCAACATAGGTCGAGTTACGCGTCAATGGGGTCATATTTCCTAGCGGTGGGACCGATCGCAGCGCTTGCGCGCTCACCTGCGAGCTCATGCGTCTTTGTATTTCCGAATTGCCGCGATCCAATTCGCGCGCGAAACTCGCTGGCCGCGCATCGCAAATGCGCATTGGCGGCGGCAGGGATTTGTACGCAGCTTTCGTAAGCTTGGCGGTGATGCGCCTTTGGTGTATCCTTGCATCTCACAATCTGTGATCACACTTTCAAGCGACCGCAGACCGACCTCGCCGCGTCGCTGCGCGGAATCGCCCCATGCCAAGCCGTCAATCTGCCAACGCGCTCGCTCCGAGCGCCACGCACGCGCCGTCCTACTATGCGGCAAGCATTGCGCGCCCGGTTGCCGCGCCCCCTGTCGATGGGACGCATACATGTGATGTCTGCATCATCGGGGGCGGTTTTACAGGCTGCGCTGCCGCGCTGCACCTGGCGCAGCGCGGCTTCAAGGTCAAACTTCTGGAACAGTCGCGGCTCGGATGGGGCGCGTCGGGGCGCAATGGCGGCCAGGTGCATGTGGGCTTGCGACGCGACCAGGACTGGCTCGAAGGCAAGCTCGGCGCAACTGCTGCTCGCAAGCTTTGGGAGCTTGCACTCGCAGGTCGCGCGCATTTGGATGAGCTCATTGCGACCTACGGCATCGAGTGTGACTACCGCCCGGGGTTGCTGCATGCAGACCACAAGGCCCGCTATACGCGCGCCACACGGCGCTATGTTGCCCACCTGCAAGAAGCATACGGTTATGGGCACATCCGCTATGTCGACCAGGAGGAAATCCGCGAGCTGGTAGCCACCGACGGCTACTACGGCGCCTCCTTTGACGCACGCGGCGGACACCTGCACCCGCTAAATTATGCCCTCGGCATCGCGCGTGCTGCGCAGAGCCATGGGGCGCAGCTGCACGAGGGCGCCGAGGTTTTGCAAGTGGAGCGTACGGCAGGCGCGTTTGTCGTTACGACGGCGCAAGCCCAGGTCCGCGCAAGCCAGGTCGTCCTCGCCTGTAATGGCTACCTGCGCGGCATCTCGCGCGAAGTTGAAGCGCACGTGATGCCTATCAACAACTTCATCGCCGTTACGGAGCCGCTCGGCGCCGAGCGTGCTGCCGCAGTCATCAAGCATGGCTATGCGGTGGCTGACTCGCGCTTCGTCGTCAACTACTACCGCACGACGGTGGATCAGCGGCTGCTGTTTGGCGGCGGCGAGAACTACAGCTACCGCTTTCCCAATGACATTGCGGGTTTCGTCCGTCCCCACCTGCTCAAGGTGTTTCCGCAATTGCGTGCGGTGCGCATCGATTATGCATGGGGCGGCACTCTGGCGATCACTCCCACGCGCATGCCCTTCATTCGCGAGATCGAGCCCGGGTTTTACAACGCCAGCGGCTTTTCGGGTCTTGGCGTCGTGCTCGCTCCGTACGCGGGCAAGATCGTCGCCGAGGCCATTGCCGGCGAACGCAGCGCGTTCGAGGCGTTTGCCCGCGTGCCGGTTCCGCGCTTTCCGGGCGGTCCGGCGTTGCGGTGGCCGACGCTCGTGGCAGCGATGTCGCTCTACGCCCTGCGCGACCGACTGTAAGGTTTCACACCCGTCCATCATCAAGCGAGCAGCATCATGACCGAGCCCATTCCCGCGTTGGCCGCTCCCAAAGAATGGCAGGAGTTCGCGCGCGCTCATCCGCAGCTCACGGCCCTCGACGCATTCATCATCGACGTCAACGGCAACACCCTCGGCAAGCGCTTAGCGATTGCCGATGCGCACAAGGCCTTTACGGATGGCGTGCAGTTCTCATCATGCGCACTGATTGCCGACGTACGCGGCCTGGGGCACAACGTACAGGGCATGGGCGCATCCGACGGCGATCCGGACGGCACCGCGATGCCGCTCGCGGGCACACTGCACCTCGTGCCGTGGGCACGCGCGAGCACCGCCCAGGTCTTGTGCACCATGCAGCATACGGAGAGTGCCGGACCACTGTGGTTCGATCCGCGCGAAGTGCTGCGCGAGGTGCTCGCCGTGTGCCGCCGCGCGGGCGTGCATCCGGTCATCGCCTGCGAGCTTGAGTTCTATCTGCTTGATCCGCGCCGCGAGGCTGACGGCGGCATTGCGCTTGCTACGCTGCCCGGACGCGGCAGTCCGCCGTGGCGCGCCGCAAATCTCTCAATGGACGCCATCGAGGAGAGCTCCGTGTTCCTCAACTGCGTAGCCGAGGCGGCTGCGCAGCAGAGCGTTCCCGTATGCGGCGCCGTGGCGGAATACGGCGTCGGTCAATACGAGGTCAACCTCCGGCACGTCGCTGACGCCGTGCTTGCCGCGGATCACGCAGTGCTTCTGAAGAGAATTGTCAAAGGTGTGGCGCAGTCGATGGGGATGCTCGCATCCTTCATGGCAAAGCCGTTTGCAAGACAGGCGGGCAGCGGCTTGCACGTGCATGTCAGCCTCGCCGATGCCGCGGGCGGCAACCGCTTCGGGCTTGAAGGCGGGGAGGCCCTCTTGCAGCAGGCGGTCGCGGGCATGCAGGCGCTGATGTTCGATTCGCTGGGCTTCTGTGCGCCCAACTTCAATTCATATCGCCGTTATCTCGGGCCGTTCGTGCCGACTACGCGTGATTGGGGGCACAACAACCGCGCCGTCGCGTTTCGCGTGCCGGCAACTCACGGCTCGGGCCGCCGCGTCGAGAATCGGGTGGCGGGCGCCGATGCAAGCCCGCACCTGGTGATCGCGGCCATCCTGGCGGCCGTTCTGCACGGCTTGACCCATCGCTTGAACCCAACCGCACCGGCTGTGGGGCGCGTTCAAACGGGGCCGGATCCGGCGTTTCCTAGTGGCCTATTGGCAGCGCTCGAGCGTCTCGAGCATTCAAGCCTGCTCTCGGCGTACATCCCGGCGAGATTTCTGCAGCTCTTTGCGCAGCTTAAGCGCAAGGAATATGCCGCAGTCATCGCAGAGCTCTTCAGCCGGGAATTCGATTTCTACCTGTAACGGCAAAGGGGCGGGCCGGCACAGCTGCCAGCCGGCCCGCAGGGCTTTTGGAGGGCTCCCTCGCGCTACTGGTGCAGCGTCACCGTGATGCCTATCGTGCGCGGCTGCCACGTGTAGGCGTTCTGCTGTAACGACGTCGGTGCCAGCGGATTTGCGAGGTACGCCGGGTTGTTCGCGTCGGTCTGCGAGAGCTCGTAGTTGATGGTCGTGTGCGAGTCGAAGAGGTTGTCGCAGAAGAGCGCGACCTGCCAGTCGCCGAACGTCATGCCGCCGCGCAGCGACGCGAAATGCGTGGGCGAGAGCGTGTAGACGTTCGCATCGTACTGCACCGAGGCCGGATCCTGCACTGCCGCGAGCCAGGGATTACGCGACGTGTACTCCCAGTCCAAGCGCACGAACGTCGCGCGCTCCGCCACCTTGAAATCGTACTGCGCGCCGATCGCGATATTCCACGGCGGGTTCGTGCCGGGGCCGCCGTCGGTTGCCGCCTCGCCCGAGATCGCGTCTCCCGCTTGCACCAGCAGCGGCTTGGGTGGCGCTGTCGAGGTGGTATAACGGGCGCTCGTGTAGCCGATGGCGGCATCGGCCGTGAAGCCTGCGCCCAGCACCCAGTCCGCTTGTATGTCGAAGCCCTTGGCGACCGCCGTGCCGAGGTTGTCCGTGAACTGCAGTCCGCAGTCGTAAGGAACGTAGACGTTTTGTTGGATGTTCTTCCACTTGATGTAGTAAATGCTGCTCGCGATGCGAAAGACGGAGCCGACATTGTTCTTCGAACCGATTTCGTAGCTCTGGGTCGTGTCCGAGTTGTAGGTCAAAGGTGCGCCGTTCGGATAGCCTTCCTGGTCCAACCCCCCCTCGCCGGTGCAATAATACGGCAGCGGTGCGTTGCCGCCGCCCGGGCGGAACCCCTTGGCGTAGGTCGCGTAGTAGAGATTTTGCGGGTCAGCCTGGAACGACAGGCTGACTTTCGGTGTGAAGGCGGTCTGGTGTTCTGCCGCGGTAGCGGTTTCCGATATGTAGTTTTCGAGTCCGTCACCGTAGTGCGAGAGGCTGAACGACATCTTCTCCAGGCGTCCGCCCAAGGTCAGCTTCAACTGATCGGTGAAGTTGTAGGCGACCTCGCTGAAGCCGGCAATCTGCCGGTCGAAAGAGGTGTTGGCGTTGTAATAGATATCGCAACTCGGAAATGTCGCGCTCGGCGTGCCCACGCCGTTGCAGTAATACGTAGCGGGGGAAAAATAGTCCTGGGGATCGATGCCGAAGAGCGCGTTCCAGAACGGGATGATTTGGGTATCGCGCAGTTGCTCGATGCTGGTCTCCTTCGAGAGGGACCAAAATACGCCCACCGTCCAATTCCAGCGGCTCGCGGGATTGTTCGACTGCAAGCGCACTTCCTGCGTCCAGCTCTCCTGCCGGTTCGTGATCTGGTTGGGAGTCTGTTCGTCCGTGAATCCCGGTGGCAGGTGGATCCCGGTCGCATTGATCAGGGGATACCAGGAGCACGGCGGCACCGGCGTCGTGGAAGCCGGCCCGCACGAACCAATAACCCAGCTCTGGGCTTGATAGTAGGCGAGGTCATAGGTCGTGCCCTGGTAGCCGGTGAGCTCGTCACGATGGTAGAAAGAGCTGTTCGAGATCAGCTTGCTGCCGCCCAGGTCCGCCTCGATCTTGAGCGCCGGCAGGTAGTACGCATCGGGTACCGGGATACGCTCGGGCGTTGCGTTGTTGAACACACCGGCGCTGACGTCCGAATACGCGGGCCAAAAAGTCGACTCGTCGTGCTTGCGGCTGTTCTGGTATGTGATGCTCGGCGTAATCTTGACGTTCGCGACCGGCTCATACAGCAGCGCCAACCGTGCCGCAAACGTGTTCGCATGGTTGGCGTCTTTCTCGGTCACGTCCCCCGTAGTGTCATCGACGCGGTTGATCCAGCCGCCGTCATAGCGGTACCAGACGCTCGCGCGATAGCCGAGCACACCGTCGATGATCGGGCCGCCGTGCGCAATTCCGAACTCCTCGCTTGGCTGCCCTTTCTCCGTGAACGAGACCTCGCTGCGCGCGTAGGTGGACTCCGTGGTCACGCTCGGTTGAACCATGATGTAGCGCACCGTCCCGCCCTCGGAACCCGCACCGAACAGCGTGCCCTGCGGCCCGCGCAGCACCTCGACACGATCCAGGTCAAAGGTTTTGGGCAGCGTGTCGTCGGGATTGAAGCCGAGCGCGCGCATCTGGATCGGCGTGTCGTCGATGTAGATGCCGGTGGTACCCGCACCGCCCGAGGAGGAAATGCCGCGAATGGAAATGGCATTCGTGCCGGATGTGTCGATGGAAACTCCGGGCGTGAAACGCACCAGGTCACTGATGTCCTTGACGCCCTTCTGGTCCATCGTCTCCTGCGAGAAGGCACTGATGCTGATCGGCACCTTGCTGATGGATTCCTCGCGCCGCGTTGCGGTCACGGTGATTTCCGCTAAACCTACGGTGCTGGTCGCATCGGAACTAGCCGAAGCATCCGCCGCGCGGCCGGCGGGAATTACGGCCGCGCCGAGCAGGGCGCAGAGGATGGCCGCGCCGAGGGGAATATTGACGTGGATGCTGCGCGACAGACCCGCAAAATTCTCGTATCGCATTGTTAGTACTCCGAGACTAAGTCCCCCCAATACGGCCTCTACCATAGCGCTCTTATTATTCTTTATCTGTACAAATTAACGGGCGTTCGCAAGATAAGCAATGTGTTTCTTTCACGCCACAATCGATTGACGCCCGTGGGTTCACGGCGGTAGCTTCAAGCAAAGCATTCTGCACAATCCGGGCCGCACTAAAGATGAATCCGAAAGATCGCGCCCGAGCCGTGGCACTCGGAATGCTTCAAGGCATCACGCGGCGCGATTTTCTGCAAGGAATCGCGCTCGGCACCACTGCAGCCGCATCGGCTCCGCTCTTCGCCGCAGCCGCGGCAGCGAGCGGGCCGGCTCTCATCGAAGCGCAGGATGCTCCGGGCTACTACCCGCCGCTTCTCACCGGCATGCGCGGCAGCCATCCCGGATCCTTCGAGGCAGCCCATGCGCTGCGTGACGGGATGCGCCCTGGACAAGCCCTCGACACGCACGAGGAGTACGACCTCATCGTCGTCGGCGGCGGCATCAGCGGGCTCGCCGCAGCGCACTTTTACCGCGCGCAGGCCGGCAGCGGCCGCCGCGTCCTCATTCTCGAGAATCATGATGATTTTGGTGGTCACGCCAAGCGCAACGAGTTTCGCTTTGGCGATACGCTCGGACTGGTCAACGGGGGGACGCTCGATATCGACAGTCCCCGCCCCTATAGCGCCGTGGCGACGGGTCTTCTGAAGTCGCTCGGCATCGATGTCGCAGCACTCGCCAGGCGCATCGAGCAGCCGAAGTTCTACCAGCATCGTGGCCTGCAAACCGCCGTGTTTTTCGACGCGCCCACTTTTGGTCGGGATGCGCTCGCGGTGGGCGCGGGCAACGTGCACTGGGATGCGTTCCTCGCAAGCTCGCCCTTGCCGCAGCATGCGCGGACGCAGATTGCGCAGATCGAATCCGGCGCGCTGGATTATCTGCCCGGGCTTTCTTCGGATGCTAAAAAGCAGCGTCTTTCCACGATCAGCTATGCCGCGTTTCTGACGGACATCGTCCACGCGGATCCGATCGTGATCGCGTATTACCAGACGCGCACCCATCCGGAGCAGGGAATCGGTATTGACGCCTTGTCAGCGCTTGACTGCTGGGCGCTCGAGATGCCGGGGTTCAAGGGGATGAAGCTGGCGCGCGGTTCCATCGCGCACATGGGCTACACACCGGCGGGATACGCCGCGACTGGCGGCTCCTTGCACCTGCATTTTCCGGACGGCAACGCGACGATCGCGCGGCTCCTGATACGAAGCCTTGTCCCACCTGCGATTCCGGGGGCGAGCGCAGAGGATGTCGTCACGGCGGCGGTCGACTACGCGCAGCTTGATCGCCCCGGCTCAGCCGTGAGAGTGCGGCTGAACAGCATCGCGACCCGTGTGCGTCATCTGGGCGATCCGACCGCAGCGCAGGACGTCGAGGTGACCTACGTGCGAGGCGGCGCGACCTTCACGGCGCGCGCCAAAGGATGCGTCCTCGCCTGCTACAACGTGATGATTCCATATCTTGCGCCCGAGCTTCCCGCCCCCCAGCAGGCAGCGCTGCACAGTCTCGTCAGGTCGCCTCTCGTCTATACGAACGTGGCACTGCGCAACTGGCGCGCCTTCCAGCGCCTGCGGATACACGAAGTCTATGCACCCGGCTCCTACTACAGCTATTTTCGCTTGAATCCGCACGTCAACCTGGGCGGCTATCGCAGCCCGGATTCGCCAGAGCAGCCGATCCTGGTGCAAATGCTGCGTGCGCCCTGCAAGCCGGGTCTGCCGGAGGTGGAGCAAAGCCGCGCGGGACGCGCGGAACTCCTTACGACCTCATTTGAGGATTTCGAATTCAATACCCGCGATCAATTAGCGCGCTGTCTAAAAGATGGCGGCTTCGATGCCGCCAACGATATTACGGCGATCACGGTCAATCGCTGGCCGCACGGCTATGCTCCCGAATACAACCCGTTATTTGACGCCGACCTGCCGGAGGCAGAGCAGCCAAATGTCATCGCACGGGCGCCATTCGGCCGCATAGTCATCGCGAACTCAGACTCCGGCCGCGCGGCGTATACCGATGCGGCGATCGATCAGGCGCATCGAGCGGTTGGGGAACTCCTGGGCGCTCACGCTCATGAAACAAGCGCCGCGACCGTCTCAGCAGGATCCTAAATAAACCGCGCAGCTCCAGGCGTCGCGCCTAATCGTCGCACGACGGGCAGTGCGACGCCGGCAGCGCAGCGTCCGCGACGACATACCGCGCAGCTTGCAACTTCGGAATCAGGACGCTGATTGTCAGCAAAGCCTCCTGGCAGGCTCGAGCTTCCGGGCTTGGAACTGTCGATGCCCGCCCGCAATTACCGAGTTCGTCGGCGAAAAACGCCGCGAGGGTGCGCAGGTTCGCGATCGACGTATCGAGCAGCACTCTCGGCGCGGAGGTCATCGAAAAAGGCCTGTATCGGGTGGGGATACTGTATATTCAACCAGTCATGTCGTTTTCGCAAGCATCCGGGTTAAGTCTTTGATCGAGCAGCCTTTCACGCGCGACGCGGCAGAGGACAGCGTCTGCTCATTCGAGCGTTCGGCCGTGCAAGCGTCGGGCCGCCCGGCATTCATTGGGACCGCCGGGTGGAACATTCCGCGGCGGTACGTGGCCGAATTTCCCGATGCCGGCACGCACCTGCAACGCTACGCGTCTCGCCTGAACGCAGTCGAGATCAACTCGTCCTTTTACCGATCCCATCGACGCCAGACGTACGAGCGCTGGGCCGCCAGCGTTTCTCGGGATTTTCGCTTCGCCGTCAAGGTCCCGAAGGAGATCACGCATGAGCACGGCCTCCTCGAAACCGAAGCGCCGTTGGATCGCTTTGCCGGTGAGCTTGCGGGATTGGGTGCGCGCCTGGGCGTGCTCCTGGTGCAGCTACCGCCGAGTCTCGTTTTTGATGCCGCCGCCACGGCTAAATTTTTTGCCCATCTGCGGGCTCGCTTCGAGCAGCGCGTGGGCGTGGCTTGCGAGCCGCGTCACCGCAGCTGGTTTACGCCAGAAGCCAACACAATCCTGTCAATCCACGAGGTCGCGCGAGTGGCCGCCGATCCGCCGCGTTGCGCGGCGGATGGTCACCCCGGTGGCTGGCGCGGTCTTGAGTACTACCGTTTGCATGGATCGCCGCAGATCTATTATTCAAATTACGAGGCGCGCGCGCTCGAGCACACACACCATGCTCTCGAAGCAAGCAGCGCGCACACCGCTGCGACATGGTGCATTTTCGATAACACCGCCGCGAATGCCGCACTTGGTAACGCGCTGGCGGTGCAAGCCATGAACAAACACTGACTCCCCATGGCAGCTACATCGACTAACGCACCGGCGCAGGCGGAGCTCTTTGCGGAGCCGCAGGAGTTCGCTGTCGCCGGCCTTAAGTATCAGACGCACTTCCTCTCGGCCGCGGAGGAATCCGCGCTTCTGGGGATCATTCGCTCGCTCGCTCTCAAGGAAGCTCAATATCGGCAATGGCGCGCCAACCGGCGCACCGTAAGCTTCGGCGGCAAGTATGATTTCAGCGCTCACGAGCTCCTCCCGGCCGAACCCATCCCGCCGTTTCTCTTGCCCTTGCGCGCGCGTATCGGCGCATGGAGCGGCATCGACGCCTCGCAATTCAATCATGCAATCATCGCTGAATACCGCACCGGCACGCAGCTTGGCTGGCACCGCGATGTTCCCGACTTCGAGTCGGTCGTTGGAGTCTCGCTCGCGGGAGCTGCACGCATGCGTTTTCGCCCCTATCCGCCGCGCGTCGGCCGGCGCAAGGCGGCATTCGCAATCGAGCTTGCGCCGCGCTCGATCTATGCCATGCAGGCAGCAGCCCGCTGGGAATGGCAGCACGCCGTCTCGCCCACGAAGGCGCTGCGCTACTCGATCACCTTTCGAACTCTGGCAGCCGGAAGTACACGCCGCGGCCGCTAAAGCGGGCCTTTCCTGCGATTAGCCCGCGAGCGGGCAGCAGGGTCGCTCGAGCGGCGTCCGCGAAGGATCTTCCAGTTGTGTACGATAGTGCGAGTGCGCACTTCTGCTTTATCCACCGGCACGCACCAGAAACGCTGGGTGCTCATCTGCGCCGTGCTTGCCTCGACGATGGCTTTCGTCGACGAATCCGTGGTCAACGTCGCCTTGCCGCGGATGGAAGCGGACCTGCATACGTCGCTTTCCGCGATGCAGTGGGTGATCAACGCCTACACGCTGTGCATGTCCGCATTGCTCCTGATCGGCGGCGCCGCGGGCGACCGCTTCGGGCGGCGGCGAATTTTCATGATCGGCGTCAGCGTCTTCACGCTTGCGTCGATCAGCTGCGGGCTTGCGCCGAATCCGGACGCGCTCATCGCGGCGCGCGCCTTACAAGGGGTGGGCGCGGCGTTCCTGATTCCCTGCGGCCTCGCCCTCATCAGCGCGGTCTACGGTGAAAAAGAGCGCGGCGCGGCGATTGGCGTGTGGTCGGGGGCTTCGGCAGTTGCGGCAGGGGCAGGTCCGATCATCGGCGGATGGATCGTGGATCACCTGTCCTGGCGCGCCATCTTTCTGATCAATCCGATTCTCTCCGTGCCGACCTTGTGGATTGCCGTGCGCTATCTTGCGGAGAGTCGCGAAACCGAACGCCGCGCAAGGCTCGACTGGCCGGGCGCCTTGAGCATCTTTCTGGGTCTGGGCGCGATCGTTTATGGATTGATCGCCGCTGCCGCACGCGGCTGGGGCGACGCAGCAGTCAGCGGCACCCTTGTGGCCGGCACGGCGTTGCTGTTCGTCTTTGTCTGGATCGAAAGGAAAAGCAGCGCACCGATGGTACCGCTCGGGCTCTTCGCATCACGGCAATTCTCCGGAGTGAACATCCTGACGCTCCTTCTCTATGGTGCGCTCGCCGGAACATTCTTCTTCGTGCCGTTTCTCATCATCCAGGTTCACGGCTACTCTGCCGCGGCGGCGGGCGCGATCTTCGTGCCGTTTGCGGTGATTCTCGGCGCGTTATCCAAATGGTCGGGGCGCTTAATGGATCGCTTTGGAGCCCGGCGGCCGCTCATCATCGGCCCGACCATCGCGGGCGTGGCGCTGCTGCTGTTTGCGCTCTTGAGCGGCGACGGCCGCTACTTCTCATTCGTCCTGCCGATGGTGGTTCTTGCATTTGGCATGGCGATCACCATTGCGCCCCTCACGACAACCGTGCTGAACGCGGTGCAGCAGGATCAGACCGGCGTCGCCTCCGGCATCAATAACGCGGCCGCCTCCGTTGCAGGCCTCCTCGTGATCGCGGTCATGGGCACCGTCGCCCTGCGCGTACTCGACCTGGAGTTCGACGCGCAACTGCGGCAGGCGCAGCCGACGCCGGAGGTGCGCCGCGAAGTCGACGCGGCGCGCGGCGGATTCATCATGCCGCGCGCACCGCGGCAATTCAGCGCGCAGGAGCGTGTCAGCCTGGAGCAGATCTCGAAGGCTTCGTTTGTCGGCACGATCTATCTCGTGCTGCTCGTGATGGCGGCGCTCGCGTTCGCGGGCGCGTCGGTCGCCGTGCTGATGATCGAATGATACGCGCGGTGCGAGCGGGTCAACGGATATCCCGAATCGGCGTCGAGTAATGCGCATGCCAAAATTTGTGCTCAATCATCTGCGCCTCCTGATCGCTGTCACTGCGGCAGCTGCAATTTTTTTCGTGCTGCCGCATCAGTGGTCCGCGCTGAGCCGCATCCTGACATGTTGGAATTGTGGCGTCGTGCTGTTCCTCATCCTGCTGTACGCGTGGATGGCACGCCTGACTGCCAAAGAGATCTGTCTCGAATTCATGGGAGAGGATGCGGCCGCCGCGTTCATTTTGATCATCGCCATCGTGGCGGCGCTACTGAGCTTGGTGGCGATCGTGGAGCTGCTTTCGACCATTAAGCAAACAGCCGGAGTCGAGCGGGCTGCGCACCTGGCACTCGCGGCGCTCACCATTGCGAGCTCCTGGACGCTCGTGCCGGCAATGTTCACGCTGCACTACGCCGACATGTTCTACGACGCCGCGCCGGATGCTCGACCACTGCATTTTCCGCAAACGCCGGCGCCGGTATTCTGGGATTTTGCTTACTTTTCGTTCACCATCGCCGCGGCCTGCCAGACCGCAGATATCGCTACGAATCTAGTCGAAATCCGCAAGGTTGTGATTGCGCAGACCGTAATATCGTTCGTTTTCAACGCAGCGGTCCTCGGATTCGCAATCAACGTTACTGCAGGACTCATTGGCGGCAATTAGCCGCAACGCCGCAATCTGCAGGGAAACAGATGTCGGAGCCTCTGCAACGCTGTCAGGATGTGTGCGCCATTTTGGTGACCTACCATCCGGATGGCGAATTGCCCACAAGGCTGAGGGCCATCTCGCAGCAAGTGGCGGCGCTCGTGATTGTGGATAACGGTTCAGAGGAAGCCGAGCTTGCGATGCTGCGCGAGATCGCGGTGGATCCCGGAGTAACTTTAGTGCTGAATTCCGTGAACCTCGGATTGGCGCGCGCGCTCAACATCGGCGTGCAGAGAGCCACTTCGCTCGGATACGAGTGGGC